>Ga0315907_10007032_pt1 | contig 11790 bp, 8 predicted proteins | sample LakEriMetagenome_3_FD_203525 | JGI IMG/M metagenome (GOLD analysis project Ga0315907, IMG submission 203525) | Freshwater fungal communities from buoy surface, Lake Erie, Ohio, United States - Buoy 12 MA123 | ecosystem: Environmental > Aquatic > Freshwater > Lake > Lake biofilm | place: USA...
CTTGCGGCTCCCACTTTCTAATCTCTTACTTATGCGGCATTAGCACAACTTTCGCTGTGTTATTCCCCACTAAAAGGCAGATGACCTACGTGTTACTCACCCGTGCGCCACTTTACTCATACCGAAGTACTTTCACGTTCGACTTGCATGTATTAGGCACGCCGCCAGCGTTCGTTCTGAGCCACAATCAAACTCTCCAAGTATATATTTAAAAATAAAACTTAAAGTTTATTTGAAATAGCTCAAACATTTAATTCTTGTTACAGAATTTGTTCAAATTTGTTCTAAAACAATAAAGACTTTCGTCTCTATGCCGTCTTCCTGTACCGAAGTACTAAAACTTACGGAAGACTAGGCAATTGAACGGGTTCCATTCTCATCTCATCTTGAAACCCGAAGGTTTCAAAACTTATTATCGTTATTCAGTTGTCAAAGAGCTTAGCGTTTTATCACTCGTGTTTAACTTGTTCAAGATTTTTTTTAAAAAATCTTTTGCAATTTTTTAAAGAGTTGGTGGAGATGACAAGGATCGAACTTGCGACATCCAGCTTGCAAAGCTGGCGCTCTCCCAACTGAGCTACACCCCCACTCATAAAATCGCGAGTTGCCAATTTAGTGGATGACCGAAGGTAATGTCAATGGGGGAAAAAATTATTTTTTATTTTTTTATAAAAAGCGTCCAAATAAAAAAGGGTCCCATAAGGACCCTTTTTTATTGGATTAATTATTGAGTGGGAACGGTTTTGGACTTGTGTCAAATCCGAACTCTTGAACTAATTTTCTTACGGCCCTAATCTGTTTTTTCGGATCATTATCAAGAACACCTTCAACGGCCGGAATCAATTTACCACTTCCATCATCCCAAAAAGCTGGCATGCTTGTGTAAGGTATGAAGGATTGAGGATTAGCAATCCAAGCTTCCATCCAACTGTCGCGAAGTCTCTTCTTAGCGTAATGAAGATTTGGAGCTTGAGGAGCATCACTTGTAAAACCTAAAGAGTGACAAGATGTACAAGCAAGTTCATTCCAAATTTTTTGAGCAGCTTCTTTCTCACCTGGTTCCCATTCAACTCTTACAGGTGCATCAAATGTATTTTGAGCAGCACCAGCTGTAAAACCATTCACAAGTTTATTGAGTTCATCAGTAGTAAAATTAAATGATGGCATTCTTACTTTTACGTAGGGTCTTACAGGATGAACATTTTGTAAGAAATCATAAAGCCAATCAGTTTTAACTCTCCATCCTTCTTTTGAAAGATAAGGTGGTCCATAATTCTGATCATCAAATCCTTCTGAGAGTTTTCCACCGATACCATCTATTTTATGACATCCATAACAATTATAGTGGTTAGCGACTTTCATTCCTTCTTCATAGAATTTCTCGTTGGCATTAAGAATTTTTTGTCCAGCAAGAGGAACCTTATCACTCACCTGGCCGAGAAGAACGAGAACAATTGATTCGATCTCTTTATCATTCAGGTAGAAGTTAGGCATTTTATTCAGATCTTTAAATGGTTTAGGAACACCAACATCCCAGATACTTGGCTGCTTAAGATGCTGAGTTAACCAACCTTGGCGAGTATGCGGAACTTGCTTCTGCTGGCCAAATCCAAACTGCTCAACAGGCTTAGATCCTTCTTTTGTGAGCTCGGGACCAATTTGAGGAAGATCCCCCTCAAAGCCATTAATGTTGTGACATGAGTAACAGCCGTACTTGCTAATAGATCGTTTAGCGAGTTCGATTGTTCTTTCCTCATCAGACATCTTCTCAAGTTTCTTCTTCGCGGCATCAATGGTTTCAAAAGCAGAGAAATAATCTGAGACTAAAATTTCATCTCTGATTTTTTTATCTAGATCAGGAAACTCAAGACCTGCGAATTGAGGGTTTTTGAGATTCAGTAAATATGATGCAATATCATTAGCCTCTTTATCCGTTAAACGGAACGAAGGCATGATCGTATCTGCTTGATAGTGAGATGGTTTTTTCAACCACGACACTAGCCAATCTGGATCAACTTTAGAGCCTGTACCAGTGAGATATGTCCCTCGCTTCTGATTAAGGTTATTCCACTTATCATCAATCCCTTCAACCATGTGACATCCCACGCAGCCAACAGTCTCGATGAGTTCTTTACCAGCTTCAGGGCTACCACCCGAGTACTTCTGGAATGGTTTGTATTCTCTTGATGTGCGATAGATATATTCGGCCATCGCATTAACTTCCGTCATATTTTTCTTTTTGAATTCAGGAGCCGAATTATTGGCCTGATTAAAATATGAAGGCATTTTTGATTTTGGATTAAAGGCTTTTGGAGACCAGATCCAATTTTTTATAAATTCTTTAGAGACTTTCCCTGAAATTTTTTGAAGAGAAGGACCCGGTTTTTTATGATGCTGCCATCCCTCAATTTTATGACATCCATAACAACCATACTGCTCAATTGTCTGACGACCATGATTGAGCTTGTCAGCCATAGGAATACGATCAACGCCTTGGTGACACTTCATACACATACCTTCTGTGTATTGGAGTGGGAGCATTGGTTGCGGAATTTTATGAGGCTCGTGCCAGTGGTATTTTTCTTTCCATTCAGCAGCTTGCTGAGCATTTTGAGGAATATGCGCAGGAGCATTAAAATCATTCACACGGTCACCAACACCACCGTGACAAGACGTACATCCGAAATCTTTTATTGGGTGAGCTGAATTCACTCCAACAGCAAGAGTATCAATCTTAGGGTGTGTTTTATAGGGATTTGGCTGATCTTCATAGCCCGGCTTATCAGCGAAAACGTGACAAGTTGTACAACGATCGATTTTAGGAGCTTGCTGGAAATAAAAATCGTTCGTGGCATTTTTAATAACATACTGACGAATTTTGATAGTGGGATCAAGGTAGTCTATGAAAGGAGCATTTCTTAAGGCCCAAATTGGATTTTTTTCAACTGAAGACATGGCCTGGAGCATTCGCTCTTTATCGGCCATCAAATCTTTAAGTTCTTTTTCAGCAGCAGACTTATCAGTAAGAATTAATTTAATTTCAGCTTGGGCAGCAGCTTCGTCTGCAAGGAGACCTTTAAGAGCATCCTTACCTGCAACTTCTTTTGCTTTGTAATCATCGAACTTAACTTTTAATTCTTTGGCCTGATCTAAGTGGTTTTCAATAAGAGCATGCTCGTACTTAAACTGAAAAGCAGCAGCTTGAGATCCATTAATCCCATTGGTCATGTTTTGAACGTAAATTTTACGTTGAACCTCAGCTTCTTTTTCTTTTGCTTTATCAAACTTGGATTGCTGAGATGATAAGGCTTTTTCAGCTGATTCAATTTTAGCTTTTGCGTCCTTAAGTTTCTGACCATCAAGAGATCCATCAATCTCTTTAATTTTCTCTTGGATTTTTTGTTGCTCAATATCCAATGCTTTGACTTGGACAGCTTTCCATGGACGAATGTAGTCATCAAAAATCATCCAAATTGTTACAAGAAGGAAAGAGACGGATAAAACAGCAAAGATCTTATTGAGAACTTTGGTGTCGTAGGCCATTCCAGGTTCGCGTTTCATTTTATTACCTTATAAAAAAACGATTAGAGGTTAAATTCAAACTCAGGCATTGCAATGATGTACTTTAAATTAATAAACCATCGCAAATACATCTTAATAGGCAAACTCATCATGCTAAGGACAAGAAAGAGCATTAAGTAGTAACGAATGGCCCCCATTCTTTCCATGTAGCTTTTTCCCCATTTTTTATTAATTAATGGAATGAAGCCTACAAGATAAGCGAGAGTTGCAATAATTCCAAAGATCTCTCTCACAAAAATATTTTTTGGAAGTCCCGTATTGAAAAGCTTGATCCAGAAAATCTCTGAGAGATTAATATTGTTTTCGGCAACAACTTTGTGGAAGTCCCAAAACTCAAAAGGTCCATAAAAAGTCCAGTTCGGACCTCGTAGGAAGGTACCAACTTGAATGAGGTAAACCCAAAGGATGAGCCAACCAAAAAGAAAACTCGTAATAGCAAACTTTCTTTCTTTGAAAGTAAAATAGCCGTTTCCTTTAGGATTAATATCAATAAAAGGAATGGCAATCAGACCTACAATAATGATTCCTGGAAGAACCACACCTGCCATCCAAGGGTCAAAGTACACAAGCATTTCTTGGAGACCAAGGAAGTACCATGGAGCTTTTGCTGGGTTTGGTGCCCAAGTTGGGTTAGCAGGTTCCTCTAGAGGGGCTTTAAAGAAAATGGCCCACACAATAAGAAAAACTGTACAAATAATTCCACAAAATAATTCTGTGTAAACGAGGTTAGGCCAAGCCCAAACTTTTTCTCTATTCTCAGGAGTCCCCTCAAGTGGTGATCCACCTGCTTCAATCCGAAGGTCATTCTGATGCCCTTTGTATAAGGCAAACCAAGTAGACCAGAAAACAAGGGCATTAAGGATAATAATAGGAATGTTATCTGGAAGTGAAATGATCGAGAAAAAAATGGGATCAGAGACCATCCAAGCAAAAGTGACTAGAGTAAACACCAATAACCCTATGCCAAACTTTTTTGTCCCTACAATATCAATTCTTTTTAAAGAAAAATAAAAAAGAACCATCAATATAGTGAAAGAGTATAAAGGGTCGGATAGATAATTTATCGCTTCTTTAATCATAGTTATTCCATTCCTTCCTTAAAGTGGAGCCGAAATTCCGCCATCTTTACGAACTCTCCAAAAGTGAACAGCAATCAAAACTGCCACAACTAGTGGAATAAATACGCAGTGAAGAATGTAGAATCGGAGCAAAGCTGCCTCACCTACGAAACGTCCACCTAAGAGTTGGAAACGTACATCGTTTTTATCAGACACCATTACGAAGTCACCAATCTTTGCAAGGGCTGCACCCGGACCACCATGTCCTGCAAATGGAGTTGCTTTGGCCATGTTTGATCCCACTGTAATCGCCCAAATAGCGAGCTGATCCCAAGGGAGAAGGTATCCCGTAAAGGAAAGAAGCATGGTGAGAATAAGAAGGACAACTCCTACGCCCCAGTTAAATTCACGAGGTGGTTTATAAGAACCAGTCATAAAGACTCGGAACATGTGAATCCAAACAGTAATAACCATTAAGTGAGCTCCCCAACGGTGAAGTTCACGCATGATCCCCAAAGGAACGTGCTCTCTTAATCCAATGATATCGGTGAATGCATATTCAGCAGTTGGACGGTAATAAAACATTAGAAGTACACCAGTCACTGTAAGGGCAAGGAATACAAAAAATGTAAGCCCCCCCATGCACCAAGTATATCCAAGTTGAACACCAGATTTTTTTAACTTGATAGGGTGTAGATGGAGAAACACGTTACCGGCAACAACGGCAGCGCGGTTACGGGCATTATTAGGAGGTCCGTGGCGGAAGATAGCCTTCCAAACCTGGGTATTAGCAACTTTTTTAGCAAAACCTTCTGACATATCTCTTTCCTCTAAAAATTAAACTTCTATGAATGCACCATCAGCTGTCCATTCACCTTTTTCGTAACGGAAAACTTTGGTTTTATCGACGATAATTTTACCTTCTGTATTTCGATAAATTTTATATCGCTCAAGTGGTCGAGGTGCTGGACCTTCAAAATTTATCCCATTTGGATAATAACCAGATCCATGACAAGGACATTTAAATTTTGATTCCGCTGGTAACCACGTTGGAATACAACCTAGGTGAGTGCAGATGTTTGACATCGCCACTAATTTGCCATCTTTTTTATAAATCCAAACACCAAATCCATTCTTCCATCTCTCATCCACGCCCTCTGGATAATCATCAGGAAAACCCGCCACGAAATCCATGGCTGGTTCGAAGACGACGTTTGGATAAAGGAATCTGAAAATGAGACTGGCCATTCCTGCTGTAGCAGCACCGAATGTAATCCAACCAACAGCAAGGAATGAGAAAAACTCGCGTCGGTTTAAACTGGTTTTTGTCTCTTCACTCATGAGAGATCTCCAAAAAATATGTCTAGACCAAAAAATTTGGGGTTCTAAACGAGGCTTAAGGTTTAGAGCCCATTATGGGTGTAAACTTCTAATTTTTCAATACTTTTAGCACTTGTTTTGCTTTTGTTTGAATGCGGATATTCGGATCATCGTTTTGTAATTTTTCTAAAAGGCCCAACATTTCTGTCCACTTCGATTTCTCTATATTTTCTAAAAGATTCATTTTTAGACCTTCGACCTGGGAACCATTTAGACTTTCCGGTGAACGATCATCATATCGAAGCGCAGCAATTTCCTGAATAACTGGAATGGCCATTGGATTTTTATAATAAATCAAGATATTTGATGCAGCATATCTCAATGTTTTATCTTGAGAGTTTAAAAATCCAAGGGCAAAGTTTTCAGCTTTGGGATGTTTGTGTGACGCAAGTGCAAACAATGCAACTTGTTTAAGACCGGAGTCTTGATCTTGCTGAAGCATTGCTTCAATTTTGTCCCATTGAATTTCTTGCGCTGCAGGCATATTTCCTAAAGAAACAACTGCGTTAAATTTTACTTGGGGGTCTTGGTCATCAAGTGCCTTATTAAGGAGTCCAAGGGCGAGTGGATTTTTCAAACTTCCAAGGGCCAGAACTACAAAATTTCTTGTTCTTGAATCTACAGATTCAACATAAACCCGGGATAAATTTTCAATCACCCAAGGCATGTCTTCCTTAGGAATTTTAGAAGCGGCCAAAAATTTTGAAAGCTCATAGGCCGCAACCCAACGGTTTCCAAATGTTTTTGAGTTCATTTCTTCAATGAGATCGCGATGATCTTTTCCAGAGGAGAGCATTTTAGTGACGCCGAAAATAATCATCCCTCCCACTAAAACGATCGCGATGGGAACGGCGATTCCCGATAGAGGAGAACTTTCGAGAATTTTTTTAGATGGTGATGAAGTGTCCTGATTTTGTGCGGACATTTGATTTCCTTATGGTAAAAAAGGGGGTAAATACAGTTTGGAAATTAGCAAATTGACCCCTAAATTGGAAGTGCTTATGGCCTATCTCCTAAGATTTTTATTGATCATCATGTTGGCGGGAATTTCATTAACCGCTGGAGTTGCTTTAGGCTGGATTTCACTAAGTTACGGGCATATCCAATTGGCCATACCTACTTTTATGTTCACTATCTTCATACAAGCTTTTGTGATGTTTTATTTCATAGGTGTATCCAGATTAGTTGAAAATGTTTGGAATGCCCTCAATAGTCAAGGCAACCTCAACGAACTTTTTGAAGTCATCCCAGATGATCTTGAGCCTTACAAAAAGAAAGTGGCCCGCTATGTTCATGAATCTCAACTTTCAAAACGCCAAACAATTCCTTGGACCATGTTGATGCTCATTCTCGGTACAATCGCATTTTTACTAGGTGGGGCCCATGATACGGGTATGGTGACGAAGGTCGTTCACTCTGGAGTGGCCTACGGATTTATCGTGGCCATGGGGATTGGATTTTTTCGCCAATGGTACTATTTAAAGAAAAGCCACATTTTATTGGGAGAGATGAAAGCGCTCTTTGGAATCTCCAGAGACGCGATGTAGCCCTAACCCCTTAAAACCACAGGCGATCAGGACCTCGACTTATAAAAATACAGCCATTTAATCTCCCGAGTCGTTTCTTCCGATAAAATGGGTATATGAAGAAACTCATTTTAACCATTTTGGTGATCTCAAATTCTGTACTTGGTAATGAAATCACCGACGTTGAAATCACAAAACAGCATCTAAGTGTCATTAAGGATACTGAGGTTGAGCTCATGCTCGATAAAACCCCAGAGTTTGCTGACTGCAGGAGTGAATATAAATTTGATGCCAAGGATGACAAAACTAAAAAAGAAGAAAAGCTTAAAAAAGCTACCGAGTGCTTCGAAAAAAAATTAACGAATAAAGATGCAGATACTTTAAAAAAAATGGCAGAAAATCTTAATCTTGAAACCTATGGGCTGATCAAGAGTAAGACATCTACCGATATTACCAGTTATCTTTCAAAAAAAATGACCAAGTCACTAACAGGAAAGGATCCTGATGAAAAAGATCCTAGAGTAATATTAGAGTCTCTCAAGTGGAAAAACCAAAAGATTGTCGATCAAAAAGTCTTTATTGATTTATATAAAAACCAATTAGTCAAAAGTTCCCTATTTGAGGTTTCGCGATACTGCTATGAGGATTTAGAAATTGTTGGAGAATCCAAAGCTAATAAAAGTGTTCAGGAGTATTGGGATTCAAAAATCTCAATGGATAAAACAGATCCAAAGAAGAAAAAAACGAGCTTAACAGGGGGAGCGGTCGTTTCAGATACAGGAAGTGATCGGTTCATGGATTTATCAAACATCAAAGATGTGAGTGATAAAAAAATAGTTTATCAAGAAATCATAAAAGGTATTAGCAAGACCGACAAAATTGACCCTGTCTTTCATGAAAAGTTTCTGCATTTTTGTCAGTCATCAATCAAGCCTCTTTGTGATGATTTTAAGAAAACTCAAAATACTGGAAGCACAAGTATTGCAAAAGATAACGTATCGAAAATGAGTAAGGGGGCAAATTCCTGCCTCATGATGAGTCGACTGGAGTCCATTAAAACAGCTTTAAAAAATTCTGAACTCGTGGGTAAACAGTTTGAAGAAATGGCTTCAGACAAGAATGACTTTGCTCTTAAAATGCTAACAGATCCTGAAATTTATCAAGGTGGCCAGGGAAAGAATGAAGAATCATTAGATGACATTTCAAACATGACCTCAGCTGATATGCTCGCCACTCAGAACCAAGATGACTTTCAGGATTTAGAAAAAAAATGCTCTGTTCCGGGCGCCAATGATCCTGCCTGTGATGAATTTTTAGTCAAAAGTGATGGTCTAGAGAAAGCTATTCACAGTGTAGAGTACCAAATGAATTTGAAACGAGAAGTAGAGGTCGCAAGGATTAAAGATCTAACAAAAAAACCAATCAAAGAACTTGAAGAATACCTTAAAGAAAATAATCTTTTTGATGTCCTAGAGCGAGTTCAAAATAAAACCATAACAGATGCAGAGCTTGAAGAAGAAATTAGAAAAATTTATGATGCCAGGAAAGTAGCCGAAATTCAGGCCTTAAAACTAAAAGTAGGAAAGCGGCAAGTGACTGAGGAGGAGTACAAGAATCTTGGAACGAATAAAGAAGTCAAAATTAAAGAAAATATCAAAGATGCTAAGGAAGAACGTGCCCGCTTGGCCCAAGTCATGCTTTTCAATAACATCATCACAGCACAACTTGAACTCCAAGAAGCTGGCGGTAAAAGTCTTGGACGCAATGTTGGGGCCTGGACTAAGGAAGCAAAAGATCTTCAATCCTCAGACGGAATCGATATGACTCTTTTTGAAGGGATTCAAAAAGATGCCGACCAATATGGATCCAAAAGTGAAGACACCTCAATTGCAGGGAGTGGTATCATAGATGTGATTTTGGGAAAAAAAGATTAAATTCCCTTAATCCAAATAAAGACTCTATTCTTTCCAGCGAGATCACCACCCTGTGAACGGCTCTCAAAGATAGTGGCTTCCGAAAACGTAGTGACCTTGGTCATAAATTCTTTAAGATACTGGGAAGGAACGTTGAGATTAAAATAAAGTCCACCTGGAATTTTAGTTCCTGGCTTAACATTATCAACCTGAGACACTTTATATTTTTGAATCAGCGGTATTATTTGAGACTTGACCTCGCTAGGATCAACCGATGCCATAAGTATTCGGTATGCTTTTTTATTACTAACAGCGTACGAACTATCCCGATAACCACCCTTTTTATTTTCTTCATAGGCGGATTGCTCAGTTTCAGCTTGTCCAAATGTTTTTGGGACATTTTCCACAGACTCAAGAACCACTACATCTGACTCGGGGTCATAACGTGATTCAAATTTTTCATCAGAGAAAACCTGTTGCGCCTCAATTTTTTCTAATTCATCAAGTTCTTTATTAGATAAGTTAATCGTTTGCTGGGCCAGTAAATCTTGCTCTTGATACGTTAAGGACTTGTCGAGCCAGAAAAAATTTGGCTCAAAAAGAGTAATCTTATTTATAAGATAATCTTCATACCATTTATTGGTATTTTTAAGCGCAAAAACAATCACACTCAGAATGAGTAAAAGAATAATGACTTCTTGAAGAAATCTCATCTGCTTCTTAAACGCTACTTTCTTCTGGAGGTTTTCAAAATCAAGTTTCAGCAGAAGAATATCTTTTCTTAATTCTTTTACGAGATTTGGCCAGTCTGGATAAAGTGTCACTTCCATATGAGCAAGAACATCATCTTCAAAGGTCCCCTTTTGTCTTGCTTCATCACCGACAACGGACTCAATATCTGTAAATTTAATAAATAAATTTTCAGAACTAACATTGCTAATTTGAAATTTCTCATTAATTAAATCCTCATAAACTGGATAAACTTTAATGAGATGATCCCTCAAGATTGTTGCCACTTGCCTCTCAGATAAATCAAAGATAAGCGATAATTCACGTACAGATAAATTTTTATTAATAAATGTATACGTGATAAATTTTTCAAATAGCCAATTGAGCCACGATATTAAAGGTCCTGACTTAGCAATTTTTTTGGCATACTCAAATCTTTCGCCTAACTCTAATGGGCCAATTTCATCTTTGAAAAATGAATCCCAAAATCCACTGAATGAATCAGCGTATTTCCCCCCCCATGCAATGGAGTTAAGGTCTAGATCAAGCCATAGTTTGAATTCATGAAAATCAATCTTTTTAAGAATCATAATTTTTTAATAATAGGGATATTCCCTGGCCGCCACCGATACAAGCACTTGCGATTCCCCATTCTTTTTTAAGATGCTTCATTTGTCGGCACAATGTAAGAGAGATTTTTATGCCTGTTGCACCCAAAGGATGACCTAGAGCTATTGCTCCTCCCCAAATATTAAGTTTTTCTGAAGGTATATTCAGCGCTTTTTGGCAGGCCATCACTTGGGGAGCAAACGCTTCATTAATTTCAAAAAGATCAATTTGCTCAAGTTTTTTGTTTTGTTTTTCTAAGAGTTTTTGAATGGCGGGCACTGGCCCAATTCCCATGATTTTTGGATCTACCCCTATCACGTGACCATCTACAATTTCGGCTAAAGGAGTAAGTCCATGAGTACGGATAAACTTCTCACTTGCAATAAGCATTGAGGCTGCACCATCTACGATGCCAGATGCTGAGCCCGCCGTCACACGACCATCTTTTTTAAAAGTTGGTCTAAGTTTGTTCATTTCCTCAATTGATACATCTGTTCGTAGATGCTCATCTTTATCACAATTGATTTTATCTTTCTTAACAGGAATAATTTCAGGCTGTATAAGCCCCTCTGAATAAGCCTTTGAAGCTTTTAAGTGTGAATGATAAGCATACTGGTCAGACTCTTCTTTTGAAATTTTATAATCGTCTGCTAATTGCTCTGCTGTTAATCCCATCGGGGTTTGCGCATACTGATCTGTCAGTGTCTCCAACAAGAGATCTTGCGTTTTAAACCCACCATACTTTGTACCGAAACGACCTCCATAAAGAATATGTGGGGCCATACTTAAGCACTCTGATCCAGCAACTAAAACTGAAGAAGCCTCACCCAATCTAATGAGGCGGGAAGCATCTAAAATGGCCTGAATTCCAGAGCCGCAAAGTCGATTAATCACAATGCCAGGGGTCGTTAAAGGAAGGCCACATTTTAGGGCCAGGTGTCTTCCAGCATAAAGTGTGTCAGGAGTTGAAGGTATGACATTGGCAAATATAAC
>Ga0315907_10007037_pt1 | contig 11784 bp, 7 predicted proteins | sample LakEriMetagenome_3_FD_203525 | JGI IMG/M metagenome (GOLD analysis project Ga0315907, IMG submission 203525) | Freshwater fungal communities from buoy surface, Lake Erie, Ohio, United States - Buoy 12 MA123 | ecosystem: Environmental > Aquatic > Freshwater > Lake > Lake biofilm | place: USA...
CGACCAGGGCACGGCCAGAAAACGCCCGCCCACCACCAACTCAGCGGCTCAGGTTCCCGCGCTGGCTCGCGCAGCGATGCTCAGCAATCGCAAAGCAGCCTGGGCAAATCAAACCAGCAGCAGCCTGCATGCAGCCGGGCAACCTGAAAACAGAACGGCAATCCGCGAACAAAAAGAATTATCGCCGTGAATGGTCGCCGTGAATGATCGCCATGAATGATCTCCGTGAATCGCGCCGTGCGGGACGGAAGAGAATCGGGGGTTCAGGAAAACCCCGCGTGCCGCGACTGCAAGAAGAATATCCCCGACAGGAGTCGAACCTGTAACCTTCGGCTTCGGAGGCCGACACTCTATCCAATTGAGCTACGGGGACATGTCCGGCGCGGAGCGAACCCTTGGCCGGGATCGGCATATTCTAGGTTTTTCTCGCCGCTCCGCCAGTCGTCCTCGCGTCGGGGGGGAATGTCACGCCCGACATGATTGCCGGGCAACTTGAGCATCCAAGGGGTAGTGCTACTCGGCAGGCAAATTCCGCCCAGCCGGCCGCAGTTTCAAAAAAAAATCTGGCTGCGGGCGAGCCGTTTCAACGGGTCCGTTTAACGCGTCTGTATCGACGGTTCACAGGTTGGGAAAACTTTTCCGGTTGGCGAAACCTGAGGACGATAACTGCTGCTGTCAGTCCAGTCATTCGAAGGAACGAATACCCAATATTTGGAGGTAATGGGGCCTGGGCGTTCAACCCACACATTGGACATATTTTGCCCAACAGGAACGCACGCATGGCTACGAAGACAATCCGAGTCGTCTCCCGAGAAGTAGACGGCTCGTTGAGGGTCAAGGATCACGAAACACTTGAGGCTTTGAAAAACTGTTTTGAGCAGATCGGAATTGACGATTGCAGCACCGACCTGACGCTTCGCGGCTTTCCCCTGTTTCGGGGGCTGGTCGGACCGATGGCTGAGGGCAAGCGAATCGCCCGCTACGAAACGCCTGAGGTTTTCGAGGCCTTGACCAAAGAGTGGGCTGCGCAAAAGGTCCGCCGCCGCAAGCGGAGCGAAATCCTCGCTGCCGAAGCTGCGGAGGCCGCCGGCACAGCCGATTCGTCAAGCATTCACTCGGAAGAGCGACCTCCCAAGAGGATGCACTTTCCGCTGGTCAACTTCCCCTCGGTTCCCTCCCTGGGCGAGTTTGTCTCCTGAACGACTGGCTACCAGCACCCTGCGCCGCGGCATCAGCCACCGGCTGGAGCCCGAAAATGGACTCCAGCCCACGCGGGCCGGCCGAGTGAAGGTCGAGTGAAATCGAGTTTCAGCTCGGTTGGAACTTTTCCTGCGAACCGCGAGCAATGTGCGAGCGTATTGGTGCAGCCAGGACGTGCACCTCACCGTTCCTTCTGCCAACCTTGGCGGCCCAGCTGATTTCCGTTCGGCTGGGCCGTGCTGAGGCCGCAAGCTTTTCGTCAGCGGTAAAGCTTCGCCAGCGTTCAAGGAAGCACGGGGTTGTGAGGATAAAGCGGGCGAAAATCGATTCGATTTTTTTGACCGCGGTGAGAACGTGATTTAGAGTTCTACGCCATGATGCGTCCGGCCCCTCCGACATCCATGGCTGTCCTCCCCTAGGGCCGGTTCCTGTCTCGATTGCCTCAGTTTGTCGGCCCCGCTCCCCAGTCCTCCGGCCGGTGAACCAGAGCAATCAGCCCTATGGATGGTAGCCCAAGATGGATGGTTGTCGCCGGTTCCAGGTTTCGCTCCCCGCTCGGAGTTGGTGTCGCGTCCTGCGACCAGGGAAACTGCAGGGGAAACTGCAGGCCTTGGGCCTGATCACCAGCTTGCTGCTGGCCTCGATTGCCTCGTCCCAAACGGTCGAGGGAACACCGTCGAGCGGAACGCCTGCCAACGCTGCCGCTGCGAGTCGCGGGACCTCAGTCAGTTCGCTCGATGCACTTGACGACGTGATGCTGCGAGGCGAGCAACTGGAGCGCGATGGCCAGTGGGCCGATGCCCTCAGCCTCTATCAGACCGCACTGAAAAAGTCACCCGACCACCAGCCGCTGATTCAGCGTCGCTCGCTGGCGCGAATACATTACGACCTCGGCCGCCGCTACGCAGACACCAGTTTTCTCAATCAAATCAGCAGAACGGCGCCGGCTCAGGCCCAGAACGCCTATGCGGAAGTGCTGCTCAAGGTGCAGTCCTACTACGTGGACGTGCCGGATTGGGATCGCTTGACCCGCTGTGGCCTGATGGACCTGCAGATTGCCCTGCACAATCAGGAATTCCGCGCGGCTCATCTTCCGAACCTGACCGACGCCCGTCTCGACGAAGTTCTGGCGAGTCTGGCCAAAACGCTCGATCAGACCTCGGTCCGTCAACGGTCCGACTCGGTGCTGGTAGCGAATCACACCGCTGAATATCTCCAGGAGCACTTGGGCTTGCCGGTCTCGGCGACACTTTACGAATTCGTTTCAGGTGCCATGGCGGCTCTCGATCCCTACTCTTCGTACATGTCGGAAAGCCAGTACGGCGAAACGATGTCTCAAATCGAGGGGAACTTCGTGGGCCTCGGGGTCGAACTCAAAACCCACAAAGATCGCCTGGAGATCGTGAATGTGATCAACGGCGGCCCCGCAGGTTTGGGGGGCTTGCTACCTGGCGATTGCATTCTCGCGATTGACAATGTCAGCGTTTTACAGACCGGGTCCGAAAAGGCAGCCGACAATCTCCGCGGCCCCGATGGAAGCAGCGTGATCCTCGACGTTCGCCGGGAAGGTCAGCCGGCCCAAGCCGTCCGGCTGCAGCGGCGAAAAGTGGACATTCCCAGCGTCGACCAAGTCGGGCTCGTCGATCGAGCCAACGGCGTTGGTTACATTCGCCTGACCAACTTTCAAAAGACGACCTCTCGCGACTTTGATGCGGCCCTCTGGCAATTGCAGCGGGATGGGATGCGGAGCCTGATTGTCGATGTTCGCGGCAACCCGGGCGGGTTGTTGACCGCCGCCGTCGAAGTCGCCGACCGCTTTGTCTATGACGGCGTGATCGTCTCAACCAAAGGACGCAATCCGCTGGAAGACTTCGTTCATCGGGCGGAACAACCCGGCACCTGGCGAGTCCCCTTGGTGGTCCTTGTCGACGAGGATTCCGCCAGCGCCAGTGAAATTTTCGCCGCAGCGATTCGGGACCACAAGCGCGGAGTGGTGGTCGGCCACCAGAGTTACGGGAAGGGAAGCGTGCAGGGGATCTTTCCGCTCAATATCGGCGGAGGAGGAGTCCGGCTGACGACCGCCAAGTTCTTCTCTCCCAACGGGCAACCCATCGCCCAAGTCGGCGTCCTGCCTGACGTCCCGGTGGAAACCGTCTCCAAACCGGCGGTCAGTACTTTCAGTTCCGAGGCAGACCAGGACGCAGCGTTACAAGTAGGCATTTCTGTCGCTCGACGCGAAGCCCAAACTGCCTTTGCCGGGCGATAAGTCCGCAGCCATTGCTGGCGATTGCCAGCGATTGCCGGCTTGGCGGGGCGCGGCCGCTGAGAAGCTTCGGCCCGGAAGCGACTGCAATCAGGGATGCCGCCTCAATCCGGCCCCCGTATGCATGTCGGCGAGCTATAATCGGCGGCACCGCTGTGGCACCGAGGCGCCACGGCTCGGATTGCTTTGCTGTTCCTTCTGAAAGGTCGCTGCCGATGCCTGCTTCGCTCTTGTCTGCCCGTTCCGTGCTGTTTGCGATCGCGGTTGCCGCGGCGCTGCTCGTCACCTGCCCCCCAAGTCTCCGCGCCCAGGAAGCGATTTTTAATGGGCGCGATCTGACTGGCTGGAAGGGAGAAAAGTCACTCTGGACTGTTGAGGATGGCGCGATTACGGGAACAACCCGAGCCGAAAAGCCGCTTACCGAAAACTCCTTCCTCGTTTGGGACGGTGAGTTGAATGACTTTGAGTTGTCGCTCAAGTTTCGCATCAAGGATGGGAACTCCGGAATTCAATTCCGCAGTCAATCGCACGGAGATTTCAAGGTGGGAGGCTATCAAGCAGATATCGACGCCGGCATGCGTTTCATGGGGATCCTCTACGACGAACGAGGGCGGGGTATTCTGGCCGAACGGGGACAAAAGGTTGTCCGCGGCGGGGATGGCAAGGCAGAAGTCTCAGCCCTGGGCCTGGACGATGAGAAATTCAAACAGAGCTTTAAAGAGGGTGAGTGGAACACCTATGTGATCCGGGCCGAGGGGAACCGCATAACCCAGACCATCAACGGCATGACGACCGTTGACTTTACGGACAACGATGAGTCGGCTCGCGATCCCAGCGGCATTCTGGCCTTGCAGATCCACACGGGCCCGCCCATGAAGGTCCAGTTCAAGGACCTGCGTCTGACTCCTCTGGGCAAGGCAAAGTAACTGACCGGCGCTGCTTACTGAAGCTTGCGCCGCGCGTACTCGACTTCCTCCCGAGCCCAATCGACGTTTTCATAGAGCGTGATGATGGAGCGGTAGATCGCTGCGCCCCCGTCCGGTTCGTCGGCAGCGCGGCGGAGGGAGTCCTGAATCCGCTGGCGATCCCAGAGTTCCTTGCGGCCGGCATCGGCCTTGAGTTTATTCCGAAGTGCCTTGGCCGCGGCGACCAGTTCCTCGGTCGAGCGCGGCACATCAGGACCGGCGGGATTGAGGGTGATGAAAGCCTCAAGCTTGCCATAACCCCTGGCCGGGTCGTCCAGTGCGGCGCGAACCACATCGACGAAGTCCTTCTCCAGTTGCGACATCTCGGAACCGGGGAGATTTCTCCGAATGCCCAGGCGCTTGAATCGGCTCAAGGCATCGGCCATCGCCTTCAACTCGGTGACCCGAGCAACCCGGGAGTCATTCGGATAGAGCTGCAGGAACTGGTCCAGTTGATCGTGCAACCGCTCGGGCCGGGCAGAACCAAATTCGATCGCACTGTAGAGTTGGTCGGCCGTGGGCGGCCTGAGCGCGTAGTACGTGCCGGCTGCTCCCGCAGCGAGAACAGCAGCGAGCGCGAGCAACGTCAGCCAGAAGCCACTCGAGTGTTTGTCCTCGGCAACCGGCGAAGCGGCTTGGTGCCGGCGCTGATGCTCGGTGACATGGGCAAAATAATCGGGCTTCTTTTGCGGTTTCTCGGGGAGCGGCTCAAGGTCATAGGCTTCGTTGTAGACCGCCGTTTCGGCTGGAGCGCTGGTGACCGCTTTGTTTCCGACAGCCCCCGTATCGTCTGCACCCGGACGAAGCGTCTTTGCTCCTTCGCCCGTCTTGCGATTGAGCAGGTCCTGCGGCTCTCCCAGGCGAAAAGTATCTTGTCGCTGCAGGGGGGCAGAACCGACGGGCGGAATTGGCGTCGGAGACGGCGGAGGCGACGGAACCGCGGGACCGCCTTTTGTCTGCGGTCGACCATGAGCAGTTTTCGCCTCGCTGTAATCTCTCAATTCCGCCTCAATCTGTTCCAGCTTTCGCAGCAGTGCCAAGGCCGTCGGCGTTCGGCGCTCGGGCCGCTTCTCCAACAGTTCGTCGATCAACTGCTCGAGCTGAACCGGGACATTGGGCACCAGCGAACGAATCTTCGGTGGCGCGACCGAGGTCAGGTTGCGCAGTGATTGCTCCATCGAAGCGCTGTTGAACGGCGGCTGACCGGCAAGCAGCGTGAACAGGACGACTCCGAGACTGTAGAGATCGCTGCGGACAGTGACGGGCTTGCCCAAGGCCTGTTCGGGACTCATGAAGTCAATCGTGCCGACAACGTTATCGCGGGTGTTGTTGTCCTGTCCGAACGACTTGGCAATTCCGAAGTCGGTTACCTTAATCGAGCCGTTGGCTGCCTTCAGCAAATTGCCCGGTTTGAGATCGCGGTGAATGATGCCGCGATCATGCGCGTGCCGTAGACCTGAGGCGACATCTTTGGCAATGACCAGCACATCGCGCCAATCAAATGTCCGGAACTCGCGCTGCAGGTGATAGAGACTCTTGCCCTCCACCAGCTCCATGGCAAAAAAGAGCACGCCCTCATCCTGCCCGTAACCAATCAGGCGGACGATATTCGGATGGTCCAGCTTGATCAGCGCATTGATTTCCGATTCGAATCTCTGCCGAAAGTGTTCATCCTCGATGTAATTGTGGCCCAGCGCCTTGAGGGCGACGAGATCTCCGGTCTCGAAGTGTCTGGCCCGATAAACGGTGCCCATGCCGCCTCGCCCAAGCACGCCAAGGATCTCGTAGGGGCCCAGTCTGGTCGGATTCATGGCCATCAACAGTGTGGACAGAGGAAGATTTGGTCAGGCAGCAGACGCCGGTCCCAATATATCAGTTCAAAGTCCTCTCAATCAGCTCCGAAATGAATCCAGCCACAGGTCAGAGTGTCGGTGCTCCCGGCAGTCCTCGGCAAAAAGGAGGTCATTGGACGAGCAGGGTCCTTTGCGGCGGCGAATCCAAAGGAGGCCTTCCTGGGCGTAGCCTGACTGATTCCCCGCCCGAGATAGGCATAGAATGAACGGCATCCCCGACCCTGGCCTCTCTCCCTGCACGGCGAAAACAAAGTGCCCATGGCTTCTCACCCCGCGAGCTTACCCGAGGAAAAACTGCTGGCCGATTGCGATGTGGTCCGCACTCGCCGCGGCGGACCGGGAGGCCAACATCGCAACAAAGTCGAAACGGCGGTCGTGATCACCCATCGGCCAAGTGGTGTCTCGGCCGAAGCCAACGAGCGGAGAAGTCAAGCCGAAAACAGAAAGGTGGCCCTGCAGCGTTTGCGGATCCGGCTGGCATTGGCCATCCGCCATTCACTTGCCGAGTCGCCTGCGGAAAATCCGCTCTGGATTCAATACACGCGTGGTCAGCGGATCGCGATCAATTCGGAGAATCCGGATTTCCCCGGCGTTCTCGCACTCGCACTCGATCAACTTGCGGCTGCTCAGTTTGAACCGGCCAGTGCTGCGCAGAGACTGGGAATCAGCGCCAGCCAACTTTTGAAACTGGTTCAAGTCGAACCCGCCGCCTGGAGTTGGCTCCAGCAGCAGCGACAGCAGGCCGGGCTGAAATCCCTGCATGCCCGCTAGAATCCGACTTTCAATCCGCCCCCCGCCGAAAGCCTCCCAGCGCCAAGCGCCCCCACCTCCGAGCCATTCGCTGCCTCGCGACGCTCGAAAGAGATCGCTCAGTCGGCAAGCAAGCGGGCGATCGGTTGGCCTTCGGTAATTTTTACTGGCCGCCCGCTGGGTGAGATAAACTCGTGGCTCAAGTCGAGTTCAAAGGACGCGAGCACAGTGGCATGGAGGTCCTCAACCGAATGGGGCTGGCGAAGGTTGACAAGCTGGTTTTTGGAGTTGAGATCCGGCGTTGGAGACGTTTCCCCAATCACTCTTCCACCTCGAATCCCCCCGCCAGCCAAAGCTACGGAGAACCCATGCGGCCAGTGGTCGCGACCACCCAGTTTGTTCAGCTGCGGCGTCCGGCCAAACTCGCCGCCGCAGAGCACCAGCGTCGAGTCAAGCAGGTCTCTCTGCTTCAAGTCGGCAATGAGCGTCGCCAGCGCCGGATCGAGAATCGCGATTTGCCCCGCCTGCAGCTCGTGATTGTTGACATGGGTATCCCAACCGGGCAGTGTCACTTCCACGCACCGGACACCAGCCTCGATGAGGCGGCGAGCCGCGAGGCAGCCGCGGCCAAACGGGGTATCGCCATAACGCAAGCGTTCGCCGCGCGGGACTGCCGCGAGATCAAACGCAGCCAATTGCTCGCTGGACATCATCCGCAGCGCCTGATTGAGGCTGGGGCGGAGCGATTCTGTTGCCATGGATGGGGCGGGTGCAGCTTGTCGTTCCCTGAATTTCCTGTCCAGAAATTCGAGATCGGCCAAACGGCGCCCTTGCCGAGTCGATTCCACGTTTGAACGCAGGTCGGGCAGGGGATAAACCGGGTCGCCGATCTTGAATGCATCGAGCCCGTCGCCGAGAAAACCGCCCCGACCGGCAGCCGCGGTCGGCAATATCGAGATGTGCCGCGGCAGATCGAAATCGCCTTCTCCCTCCGGACGATACTGGTGGCAGATCAGGCTGCCAATCGCCGGATGCTTCAAGGTGGCATCCAGACGATATCCTGTCTTGAGGTGATAGATCGCGCGCTCGTGATCCCCTTCCTTGCTGGTCAACGCACGGACCAGAGAAATATCCTGCATCATCTCGGCAGTTTGCTCTAAACCACTACCGAGCTTGACGCCGGGATTGCTCGTCTCACGGGCTGTTGAGCCGGCAGCGATTTCGGTACCAGGATGCGGGTCGAAGGTTTCCAGTTGGCTGGGTGCACCCTCCAACCAGAGCATGATCAGGCTTTTGGGGCGCTCGTTGCTTCGCTCTCCGGCCCGAGCGAGTTGAGTGGCGAGCGGAGTCAGCCAACTCAGACCGCTCAGCCCCGCCATTCTGAGCCAAGTCCGGCGATGCCAATGAGCCGGACTACCGCAATCGGAAAACAACTCGGACATGGGTGATGGTTCTCGAAAGGAAGAAGATGGATCACTTACCGGGCGGACGCGAATTCGGAACTGTTCAGCAGGGCCCAGTAAAGGTCCTGCAAGCGGGCTTTGCGGCCACCCCCCCAAGCGGCCTTTAGTGCTGGTTCAAGCCGCTCCAGCTCCTCCGCCTCGGGGCGGCGCGTGAGAGTCACCAGAAAAAGAATCTCCAGCGCCTTTGCCGGACTGGGGGCAAGCGCTGCCAGTCGAGCTGGCGATCCGAAGTCCTGCTCCAACTGATCGCGGACCAGATTTCCATTGAGCACCAGCAACCGCTGCGTCACCGTTTCACTCCGCGGATCAAATTCGCTCTCGCCAAAGTCTCCGTAGCGATTGACAAACTCAAGTTCCTGAGCCGAACCAATCAGGCGGCGGAGCACATGTGCGGTTGAATCCAGAGTCGTCAGGGAGGCGGATTGAATCAGCGAATGGGCCACTTGCTCCGGGCGCAGCCTGACAGCGGGATACTCGCTCCAGTTCCACTCTGGCGAGCCCGTGCTGGGGTCGGGTGTTTTTCCAGGAACGCTCATGGCAGCCGAGCGGACCATCAAACGGAGCAAGCGATGCAGGTCGTAGCCGTGCTCGATAAAGTCTTCAGCCAGCAAGTCGAGCGCGGGAGGCACATCCGCTTCCGGGGGAATGTCGTCAATCGGGACCACCAGCGGTTGGCCGAACACGATCGCCCAGACTCGGTTGACAGTCGCGCGGGCGAACTGCCGGTTGCCGGGATGAGTCAACCAATTTGCGAGCCGTTGACGCGTACTTCCCTCGGATGGAAGCAAATCGGGATAAAGCGGCACTCCCGGCTCAAAGGCTGTCGCTTCGGTCTCATCGAGCAGGGTAAAGCGATAAGGCTCGGCCCGCGCGTCATCGCGAACACCCGCCAGGGAATTTCGCGCGGGCGAGAAAAAGGCGGCCAAACGGTGGAAGTCAGCCTGCTCGCCACCGCGCTTCGTTTCTCCGCTGCCAATTTGAATTGTTCCCAAAAAATCGTCGTGACACTCCAGGCAATCAATACGCATCGCCAGAAACGAGCGGCTGGTCCGTGCGGCCAGACGGATCGGACTCGGTTGCCCCGTCCCATCAATGTCAGTCGTTACGGTGACGAAATTGACGGCCGGCCGCTCGGTCCAAATTCCCTCACTGGCAACCAGCTCCCGGACGATTTGGTCATAGGGGCGATTTTCAGCAAGCTGGTCCGACAACCAGGAAACAAACCGCCGCCGGCGATAGAGAATGAATGGACCGTTCTCCACCCCCACAAAGGCCCGACCCATTCTTTCCGCCAGATGATCGGCAGTCCGGCGGTCGGCCAGCAAGTGGTCGATCCACCAAGCCTTCTGCTGTTCGTCGGGGAGCGTCTCCAGCTGGCGAATTTCCTCCAGCGAAGGAATGCTTCCGCTCAGCCCCAGACTCAGGCGACGAGCCCAATCGAGGAGCGCGACGCGACTCTTCGGTGAGTCGAGAGCTGCCGGTTGTTCCGCGTTAGCCTGAGGCTTGAGCAAGGTCGAGTCCAACTGCGCGATCACGGAATCAAAGTCGAGCAGATTTACCCCTGCTGGCCGCGGTCGCTGTTCCGAGCGAAAACGAAGCGGAGGAATGAGCAGCCAGCCCGCGACCGAAGTTACCGCCAGCAGACTGGCCAGCAAGGCAAGTAGCGGACCCGATTTTGCCAAAGTCTTGCGATTCACGATTCTTCAGCTGCCGAGACGGTTAAACAGGCTTGAACGCACGCTTGATTTATCCCCCAGAATCGCAGCAGAGCCGGATTCCGATCCAATGCACTTTTTTCCGATCGGAACCTTCCCCGGTCGAAACGCTCCACCAGATAGTCGCGACGCCAGTCGCCGGCGAACCGCCAAAATGAACCGCCAAAATGAACAGGTGACAATTAACAAAAGGACGAGCAGGGCGGGAGTGCCGCCCGGCGCTGGAGTCCTTGGATTCCGGGTTTGGGAGAGGCAGCACCCCTTCACTCTACCCGCGAGATTTGCCAAAGGTTGCTGACAAACTTTGAAATCAGCTCAGGAAGTTGAAACCCGTACCCCGCTTGGCTTGGTCTAATTGTTTACGCGAAACCATGCTCCGACGATACTCGACCATGCTCGCCCGTTTGTGGTTGTTGATGGGGTGCTCACTTGACGCTTGCCGTTCACCGGTTGGAACACGACTCGTCGCCGCCTTCCCAAAAGGCCCCCCGTGGGTTGCGCGGGTCAAGCTCGGCTGAACAGGATGCCGGCGACTGGGGAATTCAAAACCGCGAGACGCTGAGTCAGATCGAACCGGACCAGTCGGCCCCTTCGCTCCGCTTTCAAAGCCTTCCCTTTCGCATCGGCGCGGCCGTGGCGAGTTGGGTCAAAGTTGGCTTCGGCCTGTTTTCTTTGTGGGTGCTGCTGGCGATTGCGGCTGCGGTTCCAGTCGTCCAGTTTGCCAGTTTCGGCTACCTTCTGGCGGCGAGTGGTCGCGTGGCGCTCACAGGAAAATTGAGTAGCGGCCTTTTCGGCTGGAACCGGGCAGCCCACCTCGGTGGCATCCTGTTGGGGGGCTGGCTGAGTCTGTTGCCGGTTCGGATTCTGAGTGATTCCTGGTACACCGCTTGGCTCATCGAACCGGCCAGCAGCCAGACCCGATCGCTGCGCGTCAGCTTGATCGGCTTGATGATTTTGACGGGAGTTCATTTGCTGGGGGCTTTGGCCTGCGGAGGAAAGTTAAGGCATTTTCTCTGGCCACTCGTCGCTCCTGGGCGTTGGCTTTCGTGGTTGCTGCAAGGTGCGTTTCGCTGGCCGGTCGCCCGTCGCCTCGTCGACGAGTCCCTGGGGAGGCTCTTTCCCAGATTGATTGCCGACATCCGCAGTCTCCGTCCGCTGGCGGATTGGTTTCCTCCCGTCGTTCTGGCCAAGTCGATCGGCAAGGGGAATTGGCTCGCCCAAAGCAGCCGCGACCTGTGGGACTTTGGGGTTGGTTTGCAGCTACCCAGCCTTTGGTGGCTGGGAGTTCGTGGAGCTGCGGGAACTCTGCTTTGGCTCTTGGTCCCGAGTGGCTTGCTGATTGCGGCAGCCAATCGCAACGATGCGGGGGGAGGCCTTTTGGCGCTGCTGGGGATTCCGCTGGCCGCTTGCGTTTTCGCCCTGCTCTTGTCGATTCAACTGCGGTTCGCCGCGAGTGGAAAATGGCGGGCCTTTCTTGAGCCGGGGGCCGCTTGGGCCGCGTTTCGCCGAGCCCCGTTTTGGCTGACTCTCTGCGGCTGGGTGGCACTGATTATGGCCTTGCCCATGTTTTTTCTG
>Ga0315907_10007041_pt1 | contig 11782 bp, 9 predicted proteins | sample LakEriMetagenome_3_FD_203525 | JGI IMG/M metagenome (GOLD analysis project Ga0315907, IMG submission 203525) | Freshwater fungal communities from buoy surface, Lake Erie, Ohio, United States - Buoy 12 MA123 | ecosystem: Environmental > Aquatic > Freshwater > Lake > Lake biofilm | place: USA...
TCCAGCCTTCTCCGGGGGGCACCACGTCACCGTGCGCGTTAAGCGCAATGGTACGGCCACCCGGGCCGAAGTTGCGGCGTACCACCAGGTTGGTGATGCTCTCCATACCGACGGCCAGCACGGCGGCTTGCGGTACTTCGTGCTTTTCAACCGGCAGGCCCATGGCTTCAATCAGCCCGGCAGCGCGTAGGGCATGTGGTGTGTTATTACCCGGTGGTGTATCGGTGGGTACGCGGATGAGTTCTTGCAGGAACTTTACCTGCTCGTCAAAGTGGTCGTCGATCCATGCGTCGAGTTGGGCGTAGTTTGTGATCATTTTTTCATTGCTCAGAGGGGTCAAGGTTAGTCAGCAAATGCGTGAAGGCGTCAGCCGCCAGTTGCATGTCGTCATTGGTGCTCGATTCAAGCGGGTTGTGGCTGATACCGGAGTTTTGCCCGCGCACAAACAGCATGGCTTGCGGCATGATTTCATGCAATTTCATGGCGTCATGGCCGGCTCCACTCGGCATGCGGTGCAGTGGCAGGTCGAGTGAACTGACAGCCGCTTCCCAGCGTGCTTGCAAGGCCGGAGAGCTTGGCGCAGCAGCAGCGCGCATGCTTTCTTCTGCGGTGAAAAATAGACCGCGTTTCTCGCAGATGCGTTGCAAGCATGTCAGGATGTCGTGCACCAGCGCGTCACGCTGTGCGTTGACCGGCGCGCGCATGTCCAGCGAAAACAAGCAGCGCCCTGGCACGACATTGACAGAGCCATTGGGCACTTGCAATATGCCGATGGTCGCCACAGAGTCACCATCAGCCAGTGCGCGTTGCTCCACATATAAAGCCAGTTCGGCCAGCGCGGTGGCCGCGTCGGCGCGCCGGTCCATGGGCGTGGTGCCGGCATGGCTGGCGGTGCCGATGATCTCGCACTGCATACGTATGCTACCGTTGATCGAGGAGACGATGCCCAGCGGTATTTCCAGCTCGTTGAGCACTGGGCCTTGTTCAATGTGTAACTCGATAAAGCCCAGGTAGTCGGATGGCTGGCGCTGCAGCTTTGGGATGTTATCAATGTTCAGGCCGGCGTGTTGCATGGCCTGACGCATGGTGATGCCGTCGATGTCTTTTTGTTCCAGCCATTCGGGCTTAAAGTCGCCGATCAGTGCGCTAGAGCCTAAAAAGGTGGCCTTGTAGCGCTGACCCTCTTCTTCAGCAAAGGCCACCACTTCAATGTGAAAGGGTAGACGCTTGCCCTGGCGGTGTAATTCGCGCACACAGACCATGGGGGTGAAAATACCCAACCGTCCGTCGTACTTGCCGCCGTTGCGCACGGTGTCGAAGTGCGAGCCAGTCATCAGGGTTTTAGCATTGCGCGTGGCCGCGCGGTAGATGCCGACCACGTTGCCCACAGCGTCAATCGATACGTCGTCAAAGCCGCAGTCGCGCATGCCGGCCAAGATATATTGCGCGCAGGCACGATGCGCGTCGGTCAGGTAAGTGACGGTGAGCTGGCCTTTGTCGGCATATCCTAGGTCGCTGAAGCTGCTAAGCGCTTCCTGCCAGTCCCACAACTGGTTACCCAGCACCGGCTCGTAGCCAAACTTGTCGTTGAGCCGGATTTCTGCAATGCGATTGATATTGCGCAGGCACTCTTGGCGCTCAAAATCAGGGTGGCCATGAAGCCGCCTTGAAAAAGTCTCGATGATTTGCTGCTTGTTGAGCCCTAGGCCGCGCGGGCCTTGTAGCGCAAGTATAAAAGGAAAGCCAAACTTGGCGTTGTAATCGGCATTGAGTTGCTGGATGACTGCAAACTCTTCTGGCGTGCAGTGCGTAAGGCCTGCCTTGCCTTGCTCGTTGCTGGACTCGGCCTTCAGACTTTGGCTCACCATAGCCATGCCGGCCAGCTCAGGGTGGGCTTGCAAGAGCTTTATCTGCGCATCCTTGCCGGCGGCTTGAAGCACTTTTGCCATTTGCAACTTGAGGTCGGTCAGTGACTTGAAGGGCCGGGCGGCCAGTGCTTGGTCGGCAACCCAGGGCGAGTGATCGTAAATGCCGTCAAGCAGCTTCATGGCTTCGGCCTGCTTGGCGCTATTGACCTGGGCTATCGTCAAGCTCATACTGGTCTTTTCCTTGGCGGCTTCAGGCTGCTTCGAAAGGGTGCTTGGTTTGCCAGTGGCGTGCGATATCCACGCGGCGGCAGATCCATACCTTGTCGTGCTTTGCCACGTGGTCTAAAAAACGCTGCAGCGCCACCAGCCTGCCGGGCCGCCCGAGCAGGCGGCAATGCATGCCGATGCTCATCATCTTGGGCCTGTTCTCACCGTTTGGGTCGCCCTCAGCATAGAGCGTGTCAAAGCAGTCGCGCAGGTAAATATAAAAGTCTTCAGCCTGCGCAAAACCTTGTGGCAATGCAAAGCGCATGTCGTTGGTGTCTAACGTGTAGGGCACCACCAGACGCGGCACAACAGTGCCATCGCTGCGCTTGACTTTCATCCAGAAGGGCAGGTCGTCACCATAGTAGTCGCTGTCATACAGTAGCCCGCCATCGTCTGCCACCAGGCGGCGAGTTTGCGGGCTGTCGCGACCTGTGTACCAGCCCAGTGGGCGGTTCCCCGTGAGCTTTTCAATAGCGTCCAGTCCTAAGCGCATGTGATTGCGCTCGGTGGCTTCGTCCATGTTCTGGTAGCTGATCCAGCGCCAGCCGTGGCAGGCGATCTCGTGACCGAGTTCGACAAGGGCGGCAGTCAGTTTAGGGTGGCGCTGAAACGCCATACCGACGCCGAACACGGTGAGCGGCAGGCCGCGCTTTTCAAACTCGCGCAGGATGCGCCACACGCCCACGCGCGAGCCATATTCGTAAATGCCTTCCATGCTCATGTGCCGCTCGGTAAAGCTGGGCGGGTTGAACATTTCAGACAAAAACTGCTCTGAGCCGTCATCACCGTGCAGCACGGATTTTTCGCTGCCTTCTTCGTAGTTAAGCACAAACTGTAAGGCCACGTGCGCTTGCCCAGGCCACTGCGGATGAGGTGGGTTGCGGCCGTAGCCAACAAGGTCGCGGGGGTACGGAGCGGTGGCATCGTAAGTCATGGGGTGGCTTCGGGTATAGAAGTTGGCGCTTCAGGACAGGGCCATCGAGATGTCGTTAGACGGAACTTTGCGCTCAAAAGTTAGGCTAGCTACAACGTGCAACAAGCGATCGTTCATCAGCCTTACGGCGGTGTCTTCGTCGCGCACGGCGCCGCGGGCATGGTATTCACTGGTCATGTCGAATCAGCGAACACATCGAAATTGCCAGATAAACGGCAGTGCCCGTAGCCGAGGGCGCACAAATTTATTGTGCTTATTTAATTTGACACGACCATCCACCATTTGAAAGCCAATCGTTTTGTGCCTTAAGGTTAGGTACTGAACATGTAACATCATAATATGCGGGACATCAATGCGTGGATAAATGTGGTGATTAGCTACTTATGCGTTCGGCCAACCGCACAAGGCTGCGATCACTACCAGCCGGCCCGAGCAACGAAATGCCCAAAGGTGCGCCCGAACGGCTAGCAAGAGGCAACGATAGCTGGGGAAAGCCCGACAGACCGGCCACACATAGTAGGCGGATGGCGCGGTTGCGATAATCTTCAAGCGTTGACTCGGACTCGATCACAAGCGGCGCGATGTCGGGCATGGTGGGCAGGACGAGCACGCCGTCTCTTCCCAAAATGGCCGCCAGGTGGGCACGAAAGCGGTCGCGGAAGGCTCGCGACGCAGCGGCCTGCGAATCGCTGACCCGCTCGCTCCAAGCGAAGCGCTGTGATACGCCCGGGCCTAACGGAGGCGCAAAACGGCGAATGAAATCGCCATCTACCTGCCATGCCTCAATGCCCTGGATATGGCGAATGTGCCAGTACATATCGTCTAGGCTGTCCAGCACTACCCGTGTTGATCGGGCCTTTCCCAGGGCTGCCTCAATCCTACGGCGCGCTGGGATCAGGGCTCTGGTGGCTGCCGTGGTGGCCTGATCCCACAGGTCAGTGGGCGTCAGCAGGCGCAAGTTTTTTGATATTGGGTGTGCGTCCTCGCCCAGCAGTACAGCGGCCACGCGGGCAAAGGTAGGCATATCACGGGCGAACCAGCCGCAGGTATCCAGGCTGGGCGCCAGGGCCAGGGCGTCCTGAAGACTTACACGGCCGTGGGTGGGTCGCAGCCCCAAAAGGCCACAGTGGCTAGCAGGCGCACGAACTGAGCCGCCGGTGTCGGTGCCAAGCGCAAAGTCGCAAAGACGGTGCGAAACTGCTGCCGCAGAACCCGATGAGGACCCACCGGCGACGCGATCGGGTGCGGCCCCGTTGACCGGTGAACCGAAGTGGGTGTTCTGGCCATTCATGGAAAAAGCCAATTCGTCGGTAATCGTCTTGCCACCGAAGCGCGCACCGGCATCGAGTAGCTTCTGCACTGTGGGTGCAGTGAGGTCCTGCACCCCCAGCAGGGCTAATAATAGGGGCTGACCGCCACTAGTGGGGTAGCCCCGAACATGGAACAGATCCTTCACACCAAATGTCATGCCAGCCAGCGGACCGGTGGCGGCATGGGGTACCGGCACTGCAGGATATGGCATGAAGGCGAAGGCTGGGTCGTGCAGAACGTCGGTGTGTCGAGTCATCGGATGTTCAAGGGTTAGTGGTTGAAGATGCTTGTTCGGCCGAGTCGGCCACCCGCAGGCAGCGTACACTGTGTCTAGACTCAAGCCAGGTAATCTCAGGTTGGATAGCACGGCAAGCGTCCTGAGCAATCGAACAGCGTTCTGCAAAGGCACAGCCAGGCGGCAATGCTGTCAGATCAGGCGGCGAGCCAGAAATGGTCGTGAGCCGACTGCCCTTGGCCAGGGAACCGTCGGCACGACTACGGAGCAGCGCCTGGGTATAGGGGTGGCGGGGGTGGTGTAGCAGCGTTGCAGCGGGCCCCTCCTCCACGATACGGCCCGCGTACATCACCGCAATACGGTCGGCCACCTCCACCGCCGCACCGATGTCGTGAGTGACGAAAATCACCGACAGCCCCAGTTCTTGCTGGAGCTCACGTAACAGCAGCAGGATCTGAATCTGCACCGTTGCGTCTAGTGCGGTGGTCGGCTCATCGGCCAGCAGCAACTGCGGGTGACAGGCCAAGGCCAGCGCAATCATGGCGCGCTGGCGCATGCCACCAGACATTTCATGCGGATAGGCCTGCAGCCGCCGCTCAGGGCTTGGAATACGAACCCGCTCAAATAGTTTTAGCGCACGCTGATGGGCCTGCTGGGCGCTCACCGACTCGTGCCGAAGGATCGCCTCAACAATTTGGTCGCCTACGGAATAGACCGGATCCAGCGCCAGCAGAGGTTCCTGGAAGATCATGGACGCCACTTTGCCACGGTAATCAGCCAGTTCGAGTGCAGATAAGCCCAGTATGTCCACACCGCCCACCGTTACTTGACCCTCGATGCGGGTAAGTGCGGCCACATGCAGGCGTAGCATGCTGCGCAACGTGACGCTCTTGCCAGAACCGGACTCACCAATCAACGCGACTACTTCGCCTCGGCGAACTTTCAGGTCCACGCCGTTGACTGCTTTTACAGGCTTCTTACCGCCGATAAAGGTAACATGAAGGTTCTTCACATCGACGTAAGGACCTTCGGTTTGCGATGCCTTGTTGTTCATGCGGCCTCCCCCCCAAGCTCAGGGGCGTCGGTGTGTCCGCTTCCAGCCACCTGCATCCAACAGGCGGCCATCTGGCCACTATCCGCTAGTGCAAGAGACGGCATGCGCTGTGAGCAGATGTCCTGTGCGTTGGCGCATCGGGTGTGAAAGCGGCAACCCGATGGCGGGTTGATGGGGTTCGGTGGATCGCCAGACAGCGGTGGCTTCTCGGTGCGTTTATCCGGATCCATTGACGGAATGGACGATATCAGTGCGCCGGTGTAGGGATGGGCCGGATGCTCAAACAGTAATTCGCTGTTGCCGATCTCCGCAATCTGCCCCAAATACATCACCATAACTCGGGAGCTCATGAAACGCACCACATTCAGGTCATGACTAATGAACATGTAGGTTAGGCCAAACTCTTCCTTGAGATCGAGCAGCAGGTTGAGTACCTGCGCTTCGACCGACTTATCAAGCGCAGACACTGCTTCGTCCAGGATGATCAGGCGCGACTGCAGAGCAAGCGCCCGGGCGATGTTGACACGCTGGCGCTGACCGCCAGAGAGTTCGTGCGGGTACCGCTCGGCAAAGCGGCGTGGTTCTAAGCCGACGCGTGCCAGCAGATCGCGCGCACGCTCGACAGCTTCGCGGTGTGGCAAGCCATGAACCTGGGGCGCGAATGCAATCGAATCTTCCATGGTCAGACGCGGATTAAGTGACGCGTAGCTGTCTTGGAACACCAATTGCGTCTGACGCCGAAACTGCTTGAGCGACAGGGTCGGAGAACCCACTGCATGACCGTCGAAAACGATCTCGCCACGGTCGGGGTTGATCAGCTGCATAAGCAGCCGTGCTGTGGTCGATTTGCCGCAACCAGACTCTCCCACTACGCCCAGGGTTTCGCCCTTGAATACGTCGAAGTCGATACCGTCCACGGCTCGCACCACGCCACCGCCACGGCCCAGCAAATCTTTCTTGAGCGGAAAATGCTTGACCAGACCCCGCACTTTCAGCAGCGGCTGGGCCGAGCCACCTAAATTGGAATGAACTTCAGTCATGTCAGAAACTCCATTAGTGGGTTGCCGAAAAGTCATCGAACAGCACACTGGTTCGCTAGGGCATCATCAGGCCGACTTTGCTGGACGGCAGATTCCGATCCCTGTGGGGTGGCGCTGCGGGCGAGGCAAGGTGACTTCATTGTTTGATTTCCATAGCTGAACGGAGTCCGTCTGCCACGAGGTTGAAGGCAATTGAAGTTATGAAAATCATTACGCCGGGCAAGGCCGCGATCCAGGGCTGCACGTAGATGGAGGTGCGCAGAGTGTTTAGCATCAGACCCCACTCGGGTTCGGGTGGCTTAACGCCCAGGCCCAGAAAACTCAGGCCCGAGGCGAGGATCATGCTGACCGCGATCAGGCTAGTTGCGTAGACGAAGATCGGACCCAGTACGTTGCCCAAAACATGCACCCTAACGATGGTGAACGCGCTGGCTCCCGAGGCCCGGGCCGCATCGACAAAGTCGCGGCTTCGTATCTGAGTGGTGACGCTCTCGGCTACCCGCGCAATGGGCGGGATGAATACGACGGTTAGTGAGACCAGCGAGTTGGTGATGCCTGCCCCAAGTGCGCCCGATAGCGCTATAGCGAGCAACACCGAAGGAAACGCGTAGAACACATCGATAGTCCGCATCATCACACTGTTAGTAATACCGCCAGCGTATCCCGCTGTGATACCGATCAGCGAGCCAAGCACAAAGGCAAAGATCACGGGGGTGATGCCCATGAACAGAGACAGGCGCGCACCCACTACAAGGCGTGAAAGCATGTCGCGACCAAGTTCGTCGGTACCCAGCGGATGGCCTTCAAAGCCAATGGGCTTAAGGCGTTTGAGTGTAGACGATTCGTAGGGATCGGCTGGTGTGATCATGATCCCTAGCACTGCCATGGTCAGCAGTACTAGCACCACTAGCGCAGCACCGAGAGCAACTTTGTCGTTGAGGAAACGTCGGACTACGGTCTGCCAGTAGCCGGTCGAGTGCTCAAAGACCGCCGGCGTAGCCTTATGCTTGGGAATCGCGATGTCATTCATTGGGGGCCTATATTGGGAAATTGAATGAGTTCAACGAGCGATACGCGGGTCTAGCATCGTCTGGATTACATCAACAAGTAAATTGAGGATAACAAAAAACATGGCCAACACCAGGATGGTCCCTTGCAGCAAGGGAAGGTCGCGCTGGAAGATGGCAGAGTTCAGCAGGAAGCCAGTGCCCGGCCATGAGAACACGGTCTCGATTAGGATAGAGCCTCCCAGCAGGTAGCCTAATTGCAGGCCCATAACCGCCAGCGCAGTGGGGGCAGCATTCTTGACCACATGCAGAAAGACGCCCAGGTCATTTAGACCCTTGGCGCGCAACCCAACAATGAATTCTTGTGCCAAGATGTCGGCCACAAGCGCGCGCACTGTGCGGGAAATGATCCCCATCGGAATCACACTCATAGTAACCGCGGGCAAGATCATGTGTTGGACATGCTCCCAGTTCCATATCCAGTTACCTGAGCCGCCCGGGCCGGCGCCTCCAGGAGGCAGCCACATCAGGGTGGAAGAGAAGATAATGACCATTATCATGCCCAGCCAGTAGTGTGGAACGCTCACTCCCAACACCGAGGTCAACGAAGCTGCCTTATCCAGCCAGGAGCCTTGGAAGTAGCCAGCCACAAAGCCGAAAAGGCATCCAAAAACAAAACCGATGACTGTAGCCAGGACCGCCAGTCGTAGCGTATTGACCACGGCACGAAATACTTCGTCAGTTACAGCGCGCCCGGAAGCGATCGACGTGCCAAGGTCGCCCTGCAAGGCTCGCCAGATCCAGCTGACGAACTGTTCGGGGTAGGAGCGGTTAAAACCATAGAGCTCAAGAAGATGCTGCTGGAGTTCGACCGATGCATCCGGCGGCAGGATGGACACCAAGGGGTCACCCGGCGAAAGGTGCACCAGCGCAAAACAGACGAGAGCCACACCTAGCATGATGGGGAGGGTGTAGATCACCCTACGAAATAGGAAGCCAAACATGGGAAAGTTTCCGCGTGGTTGAATAGAGCCACTAGCAGCATGTTCCTTGGAGGCCACCGGCGGGGGCCACCCCAAGGTACACGGAATTTGCGCTCAGGGCCCTTCAGGGTAACGGAATAGTTATTCCATTCGAACCGGAGCCAAGTCAACGAACCAGCTGCGCGGCTGCACAAAACCCTTGATTTTAGTACTCATGGCGCGCGGCCCAACGTCGTGGGCTATCCAGACGAATGGCGCTTCTTCAACAATACGCGCATGCAACTTGGCAAGCGCATCGTCGCGCTGCTTATTCTCAAACGCGTTACGCGCATCGCTGATCAGCTTGTCAAACTCGGCATTGCCAAAGTAACCCCAGTTATTGGACACCGGAGGGAAGGTCTTGGTGCTGGTGAAGCGAACCATTGCAAAGAAAGGATCCATGGCAGCATAGCTGACGTTCGTAGCGTGGGCACCGTTGGACGCTGGGTCTTTGGCGCCTTTACGCCAATTGGTAAACAGCGTGTTCCATTCGATCACGTCGAATGCCACGTCAAAGCCGCATTTCTTCAGGTTTTGCTGTACGTACTCATTCATTGGCAGTGGTTGCATCTGTCCGGAGCCGCTGGCGCTGATCTGGACCTTAACCTTTAAAGGCTTGGCTGGGCTGTGGCCGGCTTCTGCCATCAGTTTAGTGGCTGCGGCAGGGTCATACTTGATATCGAATTTCGGGTTGCCCCACCATGGATGACCTGGGGGCACAGTACCCTTAGGGATCGCCATCATGCCGCCAAGCAGCGTCTTGAGTCCCTCGCGATCAATACACAAGTTGGCAGCGTGACGAACACGTTTATCCAACCAAGGTGAGCCTTCTGCAAACGAGAGTTGCCACGGCCATACGTGTGGTTGGGCGTTGGCCTCTATCTTGAAGCCACGCTTCCGGATCTGATCTAGGGCGTCAGCTGCGGGGGCCTCGATCCAGTCGACCTGTCCGCCCAACAATGCGGCCGTGCGGGCGTTAGCCTCTGGAATTGGCAATAGCACCACCCGATCGAGCTTGGTTGTGCGCTTGGGATCCCAATAAGTCTTATTTGCCACCAACTCAAGCCGCTCTCGTGGAACGAAGCGGGCCATCTTGAACGGGCCCGAACCCGAAGCATCTGAAGCAAAGGCCGTCCAGGCTGCCTTAGATTTGTCGGCAGGAGTTGCGCCAGTTGCGGCATCAAATTTCTTTTTCCAGTGGGCTGGCGACGCGATGAACAGGTTGGTCAGGTTCAGCGGCAAAAAGGCGTCGGGCTCGCTGGTTGTAAGCTCCACCGTGAGGTTGTCAATCTTTCGGGCTGATTGCAACGTAGGCATGCGAGAAGCGGTTACACCTACTTGGCTGGCATCAAAATGAACGGCATCTTTGTCGAGTACTTTCTGCACGTTCCAAACTATGGAGTCGGCGTTTAGCTCAGAACCATCGTGGAATTTCACGCCAGGGCGAAGCTTAAATATCCATTTGGTTTTGTTTTTGGCATCGACCGCCCAAGAGGTAGCCAAGCCGGGTATCAACACGCTCGCAGAGTCTGACTTGGACAGATCCCACTGAGTCAAAGAGTCATACATCGGAATACCAGTGAAACGGTTGCCCTCAAATCCCTGGTCTGGTTGACCTAAGGTGCGGGGAATGTCGGCGGCTGTCATTGCGATGCGCAGGACTTTCTCCTGCGCCAGTACCGCTGGCGAAGACAGGATTGCAAGCATGCTAGTGGCGACGACAAGACCCAAGATTTTAAATACTAAACACGACATTAAGAGGTTTTTTTTCATCTTAAGTTCTTTCTATTTTTTAATTCATTTAAAAATCCAAAAAATTTGTCGGCCGTTTTTTTCAAACGGTTACCAAGTTTTACTAAATGTTATCCACGTTTTTTTTTGATAGCAAACTTTTTTTCACGCCATTAGAATGAAAATCGGGAAAAATTGGCGATAAGTTTTTTAGGATATTGTTTTTAAATGAATTTTTTAAATAGTAGTCTTAATTAGAACTTACCCTTACTTTTTTGGTGCAGCCTAAAAAAACGTCAAAATAGAGTATTCGCACAATTTTATTTGTATTCAAAATACCCAAAAAAGGGAACTCACTAGGGACACGCTATGAAATTGCTATTGATTAATCCAAACACATCTCAGCAAATGACTGAGTCGATTCGCATGGCGGCCGCAGCCGTGGCCAGTTCAGGCACCGAGGTCCGTGCGGTAAACCCAAGCTTCGGACCGCAGTCCATCGAAGGCCAATATGAGGAGGCCTTTGCGGCAGCGGGTGTGGCCGAACAGGTCCGGCTGCAGGCAGACTGGGCGCCTAATGCGGTGGTCATCGCTTGCTTTGGCGATCCTGGTTTGGAAGCCGCTCGAGAGTTGACTGAGGCACCAGTATTGGGTATTGCAGAAGCAGCCTTTCATGCCGCAACTATGCTGTCCACCGGGTTCTCCGTAGTAACCACCATGACCCGCACCTGCATAATTGCTGAACGGCTTTTGCAGCGTTACGGCATGCACCACCATTGCCGTGGTGTACACGGTACAGATATTCCGGTCCTCGAACTAGAATCCTGCAGCGATGAGACTTTGCAGCGGATTGAGGCAGTTGCCCGCTCGGCTATTAAGCAAGACCGCAGCGGAGCCATCGTGCTTGGCTGCGCTGGCATGGCTCCGCTATGCGCCCAGTTGAGCCAACGCATTGGGGTACCGGTGATCGATGGCGTAGTGGTTGCTGTGAAATTTGCCGAAGCCCTATACTCCATTGGCTTGCGCACCAGCAAATATGGCGACTATGCTAAGCCTATTCCAAAGTTATTCACTGGCTGGGCAGCTTCTTTGTCAATACCATGATTGATCGTCTTTAAATTACGTGAGAAAGGTAAAGTAATTTTTTAAAGGAGAGATTGGCCTAGATCGCCCACTTTTTGGGCTGTTTTCTTTTTGTCTTGTGGCAGTGTTAACTGCTATAGCGTCAAATATTCCCATCATTAAGCGTCCCCTAAAAGGGTGCTTAAAAATGTCGGTTTACCCGACAAAACCATTGCACAGTTTATTACACA
>Ga0315907_10007043_pt1 | contig 11780 bp, 11 predicted proteins | sample LakEriMetagenome_3_FD_203525 | JGI IMG/M metagenome (GOLD analysis project Ga0315907, IMG submission 203525) | Freshwater fungal communities from buoy surface, Lake Erie, Ohio, United States - Buoy 12 MA123 | ecosystem: Environmental > Aquatic > Freshwater > Lake > Lake biofilm | place: USA...
ACCACCAGGAGCAAAGTGACAAGGACCAGCAGCCCAATACACTGGCTCGGTCTACAACCGATTGGCGCTCCGCGCGCCACCAAAGTCAGGTCGCTCCAGGCTCATACCTGAATTGGAAAAGACTGCCCTGAGCCTTGGCCATGCGCTGACCGACCCGGGGCTCGGGCCGGTGAACTCGGCCGCGCAGGTGGCACGGATTGCCGGCTATGTGGACCGTGCCCGCCAGCGCGGTGTTCAGGTGGTCACGGGAGGCCGCGCCACCACGGACCCCGCGAGCGGTAGCGGCTGGTTTTTCGAGCCCACGCTGCTTGACGGCCTGGCGCCGGACGATCCGGCCGTGCAGCAGGAGATCTTCGGGCCCGTGCTGTGCGTCCAAGTCTTCGACGACACGGACGAGGCCCTCGCCTTGGCCAACGGCACCGACTTCGCTTTGGCCGCAGGTGTCTACACGCGCGACTTCGCCATGGCCCACCGCATGGCGCGCGACCTGGATGCCGGGCAGGTCTACATCAACGAGTACTTCGCCGGCGGCATCGAGGTTCCCTTTGGCGGCAACCGGCGCTCGGGCTTCGGCCGGGAGAAGGGACTGGAGGCCTTGCGCAACTACTGCCGCGTCAAGAGCGTGGCAGCCCGCCTGAGCTGAGCAAGCCCCATGCACACCTGTGATCAGCGCCCCACATCCTGCCCAGCCTTTCCGAGCACGCCCATGCCCGCTCTTCAAAGCGGTATGGGGCAGCGTTCAAAGTGGCTCTTCCGTGGTGTCCACATTGTTTCGACACTGTTTCGAGGACCTGATCGGTCTACTCTCGTCGCCGCTGGGCAGCTGCCCAGCTTCTCAACCCTTTGACCCACAACAGCCCCATCACCCCCCCGAGGAGGAGACATGAAGATCAGAGTCTTTGCAGCGCCGCTGGCCGGCGCCCTGTTGGCCGCCGTGGTGTCCACCGCGAGCGCCCAGACCGTCAACGTGGTGTCCTTTGGCGGCGCCTACCAGGAGGGGCAGAGCAAGGCGCTGTTCCAGCCTGCTGCCAAGGCGATGAAGATCACCGTCAAGGAAGAGACCTACAGCGGTATCGGTGACCTGCGTTTGAAGATGAGGGCTGGCGCCAACACCTGGGACGTGGTGACCAGCGGCTCGGGCAGCGCGGCGCGGGCCGGGGCTGAAGGCCTGCTGGAGAAGCTGGACTACAAGGTCATCGACGTCTCGTCCTTCTTCCCGGGCTTTGCCGGTGAGTACTGCGTGGGCGGAGATGTGTTCTCCACCGTGCTGGCGTGGAACACCAAGACCTATGGCGACAAGGGCCCGCAGAGCTGGGCCGACTTCTGGGATGTCAAGAAGTTTCCCGGCAAGCGCTCCTACCGCAAGGGCGTGGCCGGCGCGCTGGAGCCGGCGCTGATGGCCGATGGTGTGCCGCCCAACAAGGTCTACGAGGTGCTGTCGGCGCCCGGTGGCATCGAGCGCGCCATTCGCAAGATCAAGGAACTCAAACCGCACATCGCCGTGTGGTGGTCCTCCGGCGCGCAGCACGCGCAGTTGATGAAGGACGGCGAGGTCGACATGATCACGGGCTGGAACGGCCGTTTCGATGTCGTGGCCAAGGACGGTGGCAAGGTGGCCTACACCTACAACCAGGGGCTGCTGGACTACGATTGCTACGGCATCCCCAAGGACGCGCCCAACAAGGCACAGGCGATGAGGTTCCTGGCCGAGATCGTCAAGCCCGCCTACCAGGCCGAGTTCACCAAGTACATCACTTACGGGCCGACCAACAAGAAGGCCTACGACCTCGGCATCATCGACGCGGCCTACGCCAAGCGTCTGCCATCGCACCCGGACAACGTGGCCAAGCAGATCCCGATCAACCTGGACTGGTACATCAAGAACGAGGCGCGGGCCGCGGAGCTGTACCAGAACATGCAGACCGAGTGAGCAGACTGCGACCGTATCCAGTGCCAAGCCTGAACGTCGGGCACGCGCGCGCAGGTTGGCTTGCGCTGTGCGTGCCCAGGCGCCTCGCATGAGAAAGCCTGTCCCGTGAGTCGCGCCAGCGCGGTACCCATCACCATCCGCCAGGTGGCGAAGGCCTATGGCCGCGTGGCCGCGCTGGACTGCGTGGACCTTGATGTCCGAAGCGGCGAGTTCCTCACCCTGCTCGGGCCCTCGGGCTCGGGCAAGACCACGCTGCTCATGGTGCTGGCCGGCTTCATCCGGCCGGACCAGGGCAGCCTGCTTTTCGGTGACCAGGAGGTCATCCGCCTGGCGCCGCACAAGCGCGACATCGGAATGGTGTTCCAGAACTACGCGCTGTTTCCGCACCTGGACGTGGCGGCCAACATCGCCTACCCGCTGAAGCTGCGCAAGGTACCAGCGGCCGAGGCGGCACAGCGCGTGGAGAAGGCTCTGGAGACTGTGCGGCTGGCCGGCCTGGGCCGGCGACGCGTGCACGAGCTCTCTGGCGGGCAGCGCCAGCGGGTGGCCCTGGCGCGTGCCATCGTCTTTGAGCCGCGCATCCTGTTGATGGACGAGCCGCTGTCGGCCTTAGACAAGCAGCTGCGCGAATCGATGCAGATCGAGTTGCGGCACCTGCACGACGAGCTGGGCATGACCACCGTGTACGTCACGCACGACCAGCGCGAAGCACTGACCATGTCAGACCGCGTGGCCGTCATCGCCAGTGGCCGGCTGATGCAGGTGGACACGCCGCGTGCCCTGTACGACCGACCCGCCAACCGCTTTGTGGCCGAGTTCATCGGCGAGTCTTCGCTGCTGCCCGTGCAGTTCGTGGCCGACGCCTGGGCCTGGCAGGGCCACAGCATCGAGATCACGCCCTGGCCGGACGAGGTCGTCAGCGCACACGCGGGCAAGGCCTGGCTCATGTTGCGCCCGGAGCGGGTGCGGGTAGGCCGTCCGGGCGAGGCCCACGCGCCAGGCGGCAGCCCTGCACGGACCAACACCCTGCCCGCCCGCGTGGGTGACGTGATCTACCAGGGCGACACCTTCCTGGTGCAGGCGGTGCTGGAGGACGGCAGCCGCATCAGCGCCCGGGGAATTGCCAGCGCCGGCGCGCTGGACCGGATACCGCAGCGCGGCGAACCGGTGATCTTGCACTTCGACGCCGGCGACGCCGTGCTGGTGCCCGAGGAAGGGCCGGGCTGAGCATGCCGGTGTCATCGGCGGCACTAACGACTTCAGCCCAGCCCGGCGGCGCACCCGCAGGGCTGAACGCCGCCGCCCTGAGGGCTGACGAGCGGCGTGAACACTGGCAGCTGCTGGGCCTCAGCGGGCCCGCGCTGGCCCTTGTGCTGTTGACGATGGTGCTGCCCATCGGTTGGCTGTTCGGCCTGAGCTTCCTGGCCGACGACGGCAGCCTGTCGCTCATGCACTACCGGCGCATGGTCGAGCAGCCGTCCTACGCACGCATCTTCGGCGCCACCTTCCAGGTCAGCCTGCTGACCACAGGCCTGTGCATCCTGCTGGGCTACCCCCTGGCTTACGTGCTGTCGCAATTGCCTCGGCGGGTAGCCAATCTCTGCCTGATCGCGGTGATGCTGCCCTTCTGGACTTCGCTGCTGGTGCGTACCTACGCCTGGCTGGTGTTGCTGCAGCGGCGCGGGCTGATCAACACCTGGGGCATAGAGCTGGGCTGGTGGGACCAGCCGCTGCCCCTGGTGCACAACATGGCGGGCACGCTGATCGGCATGGTCCACATCATGCTGCCCTTCCTGGTGCTGCCGGTGCTGAACTCAATGCGCTCGATCGACCAGGAGTGCATGAAGGCGGCAGCCAACCTGGGTGCCAGCCCCACGCGGGCTTTCTGGACCGTGTTTCTGCCGCTGTCGCTGCCGGGGTTGTTTGCCGGTTCGCTGCTGGTGTTCGTGATCTGCCTGGGCTTCTACGTCACGCCTGCGGTGCTGGGTGGCGGCAAGATCATCATGGTGTCGAACCAGATTGCCAACGACATCGAGCTCTTCTTCAACTGGGGGGCGGCGAGCTCGCTGGGGGTGGTGCTGCTGGTGTCCACCATGGTCTTGCTGTGGCTGGCGTCGCGCCTGACGCGCCTGGAGCAGCTGCTCGGGGCGAGCCGATGAGCGCCCAAGGTCCGGGTACACCTGTGCGCTGGCTGGACCGCCCGGCCAGCGCCACGCAGATCACGCACCGCGCACGGCTGTGGCTTTATGTACTGGCGGGGGCCGTGCTTGCCTTCTTGCTGATCCCTACGCTCATCGTGATTCCGATGTCGTTTTCGGCCTCCCAGTACCTGGAGTTCCCGCCCAAGAAGTGGTCTCTGCGCTGGTATGAGCATTACTTCTCTTCGGCCACCTGGATGGACGCCACTGCGACCTCGCTGAAGGCCGCCGCGCTCACCTCGTTACTGGCCACGCCCATTGGCACCCTCGCCGCTTACGGGCTGAGTGCCTCGCGCCTGCGCGCAGCGCGTGCCCTGCAGGTGCTGCTCATCACACCCATGATCGTGCCCGTGATCCTGATCGCCGTGGGCGTGTTCTACGTCTATGTCAAGGTCAAGCTGAACAACTCGCTTATGGGTCTGGTGCTGGCGCACACCATGCTGGCGGTGCCTATCGTGATGATCGTGGTGGCTTCGGCGCTCAAGAGCTTCGACATGAACCAGGAGATGGTGGCGCGCAGCCTGGGCGCCTCGCGTCCGCGCGCTTTCCTAACCGTCACGCTGCCGCAGCTCCGGTTTGCCGTGGTCTCGTCCGCAGTACTGGCGTTCCTCACGTCATTTGACGAAGTGATCCTGGCGCTGTTCGTCTCGGGTGGGGCCAACTCCACGCTGACGCGCCAGATGTTCCTGGCCCTGCGCGACCAGATCGACCCGACCATTGCAGCCATTTCCACGATCATGATCGGGGTGACCACGCTGATGTTCGTCCTGGCGCAGGTGTTTGGCCGGGGCGACGGCGAGGCGCAGCGCGAAGCGCGCTGAGAGGCATTGCCCTCAAGTTGGCCGCTTTCGATGGCCGAGGGTTTATCCAGTGCTTCCAGGGCTTGTGGAGGGTGTTTGAACTTCCTGTGCTCCCTGCATGCATGCATTCTGGAAGTTGCTGGCGGGCCTGCTGACCGCGAGGGTCCTGGCAGGTCTCGCCGCAGGGGTAACGCTACAATCGGAAAGTAAAAACTTCGATTTGTAAATGATCCCTCGCGAAGCCTTGGAACCCCTTCACCGCCTGGCTCGGGGCTTTCCGATCGTAGCGCTGACGGGGCCGCGGCAGTCGGGCAAGACCACCCTGGCACGCGCCGCGTTTTCCGACAAACCGTACGTGTCGCTGGAAAACCCGCAGGAGCGGGAGTTTGCTGAGACCGACCCTCAACGCTTTCTGACCCGTTTCGCGCACGGTGCGGTGCTGGACGAAGTGCAGCGCTGCCCGCAGCTTCTGTCCTGGCTGCAGGGCCTGGTGGATGAGCGGCGCGTGATGGGCGACTTTGTGCTCACGGGGTCGGCGCAGTTCGATCTGCTGGCGGGCATCACCCAGTCGCTGGCGGGTCGGGTCGGCCGGGTGGAACTGCTGCCCCTGAGCGCGGCGGAGTTGGCGGCGGCCGGGCAGATGCCGGCCTCGCTGGGACAGGCGCTGCTGCAGGGCGGCTACCCCGCGTTGTACGACCGCCCGGTGTCGCCAGCGGATTGGTTTGCCAACTACGTGGCCAGCTATGTGGAGCGCGACGTCAGGCAGTTGGTGGCCGTGCGCGATCTGAGCCTGTTCCAGACGTTTGTGAGGATGTGTGCTGCCCGCACGGGCCAGCTGCTGAACCTGGCCTCGCTGGGCGCCGATTGCGGCATCAGCGCCGTCACGGCGCGGCACTGGCTCACAGTGCTGGAGTCGAGCTATGTGGTCACCCTGTTGCGACCCCACCACCGAAATCTGGGCAAGCGCCTGGTCAAGACGCCCAAGCTGTACTTTCTGGATTCCGGCCTGGCGGCGTGGCTGTTGGGCATCCAGAATGCGCAGGCCCTGGAGACGCACGCTGCCCGCGGGGCCTTGTTCGAGACCTGGGTGGTCAGTGAGCTGCTGAAGCAGCGCTTCAATGCCGGCCGCCCTTCAGACCTCTTCTTCTGGCGCGACCATGTGGGCCAGGAAATCGACATCGTCATCGACACCGCTGCAGGTCTGGTTCCGCTGGAAATCAAGTCCGGCAGCACGTTCGCTGCGGATTGGGCCGACGCCATGGAGAAGTGGGGCAAGCTGGCCGAACGAGCGGGCCAGGCGGTGTTGCAGCCCACGCTGGTCTACGGCGGCGCGGCAGGCTTCGAGCGTCAAGGGCTGCGGGTGTGGAGTTGGACCGAAACGGGACAGTGGAACCCCCTGCGCGTGGCCTGAACCGCGGCGGGTGTGCCACTGCGGCGATGTGTTGCGGATCCTTGCCAAGGCCGAGGGGCGTGCGCTGCCCGGTGCCTCTGACGGATGTGAAGGCGTTTCATCTGACGCGAAGCACGTCCAGGGAGGAAACCGGGGCTGCAACATGGCCCCAGGACTGCCGCATGAACGTGGCGACGGCGGCGATCTCGTCGTTGTTCAGTACCTGCCCATACGGTGGCATCCCGAAAGGCTGAGGGTTGCCCGCCGTGGTGGGCAGGAATCCACCCCGCCGAACCTGCTGCACCAGGTTGATGTGCGAGGCGAGGGTGACCGCGCGATTGCCTGCAAGCGCAGGGTACATCCCTGACACGCCTTGTCCGCGGTCGCCATGGCAGGCAGCGCAGTGCTGCTCATAGACCTTGGTGCCGGCAGCCATCATCTCCGCGCTGGCGGGCCGTTGCCTGGCAGGCGGCTCCTCAATGACCGGAATGGTGGCCAGATAGCGCGCCATGGCGTCGAGATCCTGTTCGGTCAGGTATTGGGTACTGTTGAACACCACTTCGGCCATCGGCCCGGAGACGGTCGCATGTGCCGACACGCCATCCTTGAGCAGCCTGACTACCTGTTCGCGGGGCCAGCGCTGAACACCCGCCTGGCCAGGCGAAGCGAGGGATGGCGCATACCAGGCACCGTCGGCCATCAGGCCGCCTCCGAACTGCGCACTGAGGCTGCTGCCGCCAAGGGGGTTGCGGCCCGAGTGGCAGGCTGCGCAGTGGCCCAGACCCTGCGTCAGGTACTTGCCACGGTTCCACTCGGTGTTCTGTCCGGGATCGGGCTCGAACCCGCCGGGGCGGAAATACAGCGCGCGCCAGACGGCAAGAGCCGCCTGCGTGTTGTAGGGAAAGCGCAGTGCGTGCGGCGTGTGGGCTCTTTCGACCGCTGGCACGGACCGAAGGAACGCATAAAGGGCGTCCGAGTCCTCACGCGACACGTGCGTGAAGCTGGGATACGGAAAGGCCGGGTACAGCAGGCGACCATCCCTCGAGCGCCCATGATGCAGGCTGCGCCAGAACTCATCGGCCGACCAGTTGCCGATGCCGGTTCTGGCCTCGGGCGTGATGTTCGGGGCAAAGACGACGCCGAATGGCGTGGCCACCCCGCGGCCGCCGGCGAATTCAGCGCCGCCAGTCGTCGTGTGGCAGCCCATGCAGTTGCCGGCCTGCGCCAGGTACGCGCCCCGGGCGATGACCTCCGCCGACGCCGGCGTGCTGGGACTGCCGGCCTCCAGCTTGACCTCGCCGCGAACATTCAGCCAGGCCACCAAGGCGCCCAGGATGACGGCCAGGGCCAGCACAAAGGCGCCGGCGCGCAGTGCCTGGCCGCGCAGGATCATCGTGCTCATGGGTTGCCGCTCCCGCAAAGGGCCATGAGCGGCGGGGAGCCACCGACCTCCGGCTTCACACCAGTCGGCAGGCTCTGTGCGGACAGCCAGCGTGCGACGACACTGACTTCTTCATCGGTGAGACGCTGCGTGATGTCGGCCATGCAGTCCGGTGCTGCCGCGGCACGCAGTCCGGTGCGCCACGCGCCGAGTTGTGCCATCAGGTAGTCGGCAGGCAAGGTCACCAGGCCCGGCACCGCGGGCAAGCGGCCGGCCATGCTGCGGCCATGACAAGAGGCGCACGCCGGGATTTGGCGGTCGGGCAACCCTTTGAAGACCAGTTCCTCGGCGGCGCGCTGCTGCCGGGCGGACAGCCCGTGCGCCGTGGCAGGTGGATACGGCAGGTCGAGGCTGGAAAAGTACCGGGCGATGTCTCGCAGATAGTCATCGGACATGAACTGCGTCAGGTGGCCCATCGCCGGGTTGCGCCGGCGGCCTTCCCTGAAGTTCTTCAGTTGATTGAACAGGTAGCCCTCGGGCTTGCCGGCAATGCGGGGGAAGTAGCCCGCGTTGGTCGCGCGGCCCTCCTTGCCGTGGCACATGACGCACGCCTGCATGCGTTGCGCCATCGTGTTGTGCACCGTTACCGTCGCAGCCGACGCGGCAAGGTTCGACTGAGCCGGCGCCAAGCTCGTGAAGGCAGCCACGCTGGTCGTCAGGAGGAGCTTGATGAAGAGTTTCATGTCGGTTGAAAGCCCTGCAAGTGTGCCCAAGACAGGCACCAAGTTCCAGGATCAGATGTGGCAGAAGATGGCGTATCAGATGCAGATCGGTGGTGGGATTGACAGGAGCAAAGCTGCGCGAGCAGTACAGTCTTTGTATGGCTGAACATTAGGCATATCAGATGCGAGGCTCCGTGGCCACGAGGGAAGTTCTGCATGAAGCTTTATGAGGCCTTGGCTGACGAGGTCGCAGGGTGCATCGCCAGCGGTCAGCTGCCACCGGGCCAGCGCGTGCCGTCGGTTCGCGAGACCAGCCGCAGTCGCGGCGTCAGCCCATCGACGGTCTTCGAGGCCTACTACTTGCTGGAGGCACGGGGGCTGATCGAGGCGCGGCCGCGGTCGGGTTACTTCGTCACTCACGCGGCAGCCAAGCCCCCCGAGCCGGACATCTCCGCGCCGGTGACGGATGGGCGGGCTGTGGAAGTCTCTGATCTGGTGTTCGAGGTGCTCGGCCACGCCAGGAACAAGGCGGTCGTACCGCTGGGATCTGCATTCCCCAGTCCGACGCTCTTTCCATGGCCCAAGCTGGCACTTGCCCTGGGCAAGGCTGTCCGGCGGCTGGATCCGTGGCGCACGGTGGAGGACTTGTCCCCAGGCAGCGCGACGCTGCGGCGCCAGATCGGCCTTCGCTACCTTGCCATGGGATGCGGTGTCGACACCGAAGAACTGGTCATCACTAACGGGGCCATGGAGGCGCTGAACCTGTGCCTGGAAGCCGTCACCAGGCCAGGAGACCTGGTGGCCGTGGAGTCCCCGACCTTCTACGCCGCGCTGCAGGCACTGGAGCGCCGCAGCTTGCGAGCAGTGGAGATTGCAACGCATCCACGCCACGGCGTCGACGTTTCAGCGCTGGCCTCGGTGCTGCAGCGCCACCCGGTGAAGGCCTGCTGGCTGATGCCCAACTTCCAGAACCCGCTGGGCAGCCTGATGCCAGACAGCTCGAAGCAGCAGCTCGTGCAGCTGCTTGCCGAACACCAGGTGCCCCTCATCGAGGACGACGTGTACGCAGAGTTGTACTTCGGGCCACAGAAGCCGAAGCCCGCCAAGGCCTGGGACCGCTCGGGACTGGTCATGCATTGCAGCTCGTTCTCCAAGTCGCTGGCGCCGGGGTACCGTGTGGGGTGGGCTGCGGCAGGAAGATTCAGCAAGGAGGTGGCCAGGCGCAAGCTGATGAACTCGCTCGCCGCTTCATTGCCGTCTCAAGAGGGGCTGAGCGAGTATCTGCAACATGGTGGTTATGACCGACATCTGCGGCAGTTGCGTGCCACCTTGGCTGCGCATCGAAACGTCGTCCTGCGGGCCATCGACAGATGCTTCCCGGCGGGCACGAAGGTCACGCTGCCGGAGGGTGGCTACTTCGTGTGGGTTGAACTTCCGCATTCCGTGGACGCGCTGGAAGTGCACCGGTTGGCGCTGTCGCACGACATCAGCCTCGCACCCGGGCACTTGTTTTCGGCTGACCGGCGGTACAGGCACCACCTCCGGCTCAACTTCGGACACCCCGACAACCCTCACATTGAAAAAGCGCTTCACACCATCGGGCAGATAGCGAAGGCACTGGCTTGAGGGTGTTCTTTGAGGGTCTGTTCGCGCGACCTGTCCAGACGCCAAGTCTGGGCTCAGACGATGCCTTTCCACCCCTGTGCCAAATCAGCCCATCCCGCGGGCCCCAAGCGCTCCATCGTCGCCATGTTGGCTTCGTAGATCGTTTCGGCTTCCGGAAACGCAGCCACGGCGCGGTCGATGCTGTCCTCGCGGATCAGGTGCAGCGTGGGGTGGGGTGAGCGGTTGGTGGCGTTGGTGATGTCGTCGGCCCCCGTACCTTCGAAGCGGTAGTTGGGGTGGAAGCTGGCCACCTGGATCACGCCTTCCAGGCCCAGGTCGGCCACGGCGTCTTCGGCCACGCCGAGGAAGTCGTTGAAGTCCGCGAAATCGGTGAACACCCGCGGGTGCACCAGCAGCGTGGTCTCCAGGCGCTCGGGCGGGGCCTTGGCCAGGCGCTGCAGTTCCTGCATCAGGTCGCCCAGTAGCGTGGCGGGGTCCTGCGCCAAGCTTTCCACGTAGCGCACCAGGCCCTTGACCTGCGGCGCCTTGGCGAAGGGGCACAGGTTCAGGCCTATCACGGCGTGCTCCACCCAGGCGCGGGTCTGGGCGAGGGCGGGAGAGTCGGTGAGCATGAGCGCGGTCCTTTGGCAAGGGGCTCCAGTGTCGCCCGAGCGTTGCCCGGGTGTCGCCCGGGTGCCGCCAGGGTCTCGCCAGGGTGCCGCTTCAGCGCTCCAGCATCCGGCGGGGGCCGCCACAATCCCGCTGATGACCGACCCCTACCCCCAGCGCATCGTCTGCCTGACCGAAGAGACCACCGAGTGGCTGTACCTGCTGGGGCAGGAGCAGCGCATCGTGGGCATCAGCGGCTACACCGTGCGCCCGCCGCGCGCGCGGCAGGAAAAGCCGCGCATCAGCTCGTTCCTGGACGGCAAGATCGACCGCATCGTGGCGCTGGAGCCCGATCTCGTGATCGGCTTTTCCGACATGCAGGCGGCGTTGGCCGACAAGCTGATCCGCGCCGGGCTGAACGTGCTGGTGACCAACCAGCGCAGCGTGGCCGAGATCTTCCAGACGCTGCGCCTGGTGGCGGGGCTGGTGGGCGCGCAGGCGCGTGCCGAGGCGTGGATCACGCAGTGCCAGGCGCGCCATGCGCAGATCGCGCTGGCGGCCGGTGCCTGGCCGCGACGCCCGCGCGTGTATTTCGAGGAGTGGGACGAGCCCATGATCAGCGCCATCCGTTGGGTGTCGGAGCTGGTCGCGGTGGCGGGCGGGGACGATGTCTTTCCCGAATTGGCGCTGCAATCGATGGGCCGGGACCGCGTGATCGCCGATGCGCAAGAGCCGGTCCGGCGCGCGCCCGACCTCATCATCGGTTCCTGGTGCGGCAAGAAGTTCCGCCCCGAGAAGGTGGCAGCGCGCGACGGCTGGGCCGAGGTGCCGGCGGTGCGCCAGGGCGAACTGCACGAGATCAAGTCCTGCGACATCCTGCAGCCCGGTCCAGCGGCACTGACCGATGGGTTGGAGAAGCTGCACGCGATCTGCTCGCGCTGGGCGGCGCGTTAGCAGGCCCTGTCGCTGGGTGTGGGCGCTGCAGAGGGCCTTGCTGAAGCCTGGGGTCAAGCCTTCAGGTAAGCGTGGTCTCACCACCCTCTTGATGGTGTGATGGTGAGGGGTGAACATGTGTCCATATGGAAGTCAATGGACACATCCCGATCTGGCAGGGTCTGAGCGTGCTGCGCATCAACGCTGCGGGG
>Ga0315907_10007045_pt1 | contig 11779 bp, 12 predicted proteins | sample LakEriMetagenome_3_FD_203525 | JGI IMG/M metagenome (GOLD analysis project Ga0315907, IMG submission 203525) | Freshwater fungal communities from buoy surface, Lake Erie, Ohio, United States - Buoy 12 MA123 | ecosystem: Environmental > Aquatic > Freshwater > Lake > Lake biofilm | place: USA...
TTGATCGGCTTCAAACCATAAGGTTTATCTACCGTTGGGTAAGCCATTTTAGACTCCTAAATTTAAGAACCAGAACCGAAAGTGACATTCGACTTCTTATCAGCGAATAACGCCATATTGGATCGAGCGTCCCTCTCACGAAGGAAATTGTTGTCCACCGAATCCATTTGCATTTTGTTCTTGTCTTCAAAGTGCTTAGCACGTTGTTCCATGAACTCAGCAGGGATGCGACAAAGCAACAAACCGCCTATTTCGATACCGCCTTTGAAGCGGCCTTCGATGGCAGCGTGCATCATTAGCTCAGGATAATCCTCTGCTTTGCAGGGTTCGTATCCTTCGCGCAACTTGGACGAAATGTTGCTGGGGTCTGCTGTTCCCAGCGTACTTAACCTGATATAGCGGTGTTTCCAACCGGGTCTATCTTCTGGCATTGGAAGAGCCTCTGGGGCGCTCCATGAAGTTGGACGGAAAGATGTGGCACGGGTTTTTACTTCGCGCGGTTCTCTGTTTTGTTTGACTTCATCCATGATTAAGCATTCCTTTTTAAGTTGGCAACCTGTTTCGCATATTCTTCAATGGGAACCCCAAGCCTGCGAGCTATCGCGGCTTCTGATGCCTTAAGTCGAATGCGGTTGGGTGGTGTGCTTCGCGAAGCCGGGGCTACGGGAGAAGCAATTTTTGTTGCACGGCGGGTCGGTCTATCGTCCTCGTCCGGGGTCTGACTTTGATAGGAGGAGTCATCATCCTCATGGCTCTGATCATTTTGAAAATGCTCAGGAAAACGTTTGCGCATCGTTTTATCGATGGTGCGAAAATACTCTTCAGTACCCGCATAGCCGTCACCATATTGGCTTTTGAGTTTTTTGTCAAGCCCCATTGCAGCCATTGTCATTTCTTCGTCAACGCCAAACCAGTCTGCGTTTTCATTAACCCATGACTGAGTGCGGGGTGTGACTCTGGTTTCTGGGCGGGGCGGGGGTGTATCAGGCTCCTCAATCGGACGCATTTGTTCTGCGCGGTCGATCTTGAGGGTTGCCTTAGTGATTTGCATCTGAGCTTCGGCTACGCCGTCGGAGTCGCCTGACTCATATGCTTCCTTGTATTTCTTCTTGGCTGCGTCCAGTTCCATCTGCGCAGTGGATTTGTTTTGCTCAATGAATACCTCGCTGCCGGTCTTGAGTTGGCCTTTTAAACGCTGGTTTTCCTCGTAGACCTGTTTGGCAAAGGTTTCTGCCGCTTCGCGTTCCCGCAGTGCGGCTTCTTTGGCCCGGCGTTCATCGTGGTAGCCCTTGGAGAACTTCTTGATCCGCGACTGAACTTTCTCGTCGTAGGTTGAAAGCTCTTCATCGGTTGGGTCTTCCACCTTCTCTTTCATGGGTTTTCTGCCACGATCTTGTTCAGGCGTGTCGTCCTCGACCTCGACTTCAAAATTGTCTTCAGCCGCCACTTCGTCTTTTTCGTGGGGGAACTTGTATTCTTCTTCGATCCGTTGTGTTGCCATGTTTTCTCCTTATGCAGCGCGTGTGATGCCGCGCGGGTCTTCCACAACCGCTTCAACTGAATCATCATTGATGATCCTGAATTCGCGACCATGAATCTTCAGGCGAGTTCCTGAATTGGGGCGGACGATGACAAAGTCACCTTCCTTGCACGACGGCCCACTGGGGAACCGGGTGGTGTCTTTATACGCATCGGGGCCAAGCTTGATGACGAACAGGACTGGAGTCAGAACCTCTTCGTAATGCATGGATTGGCTTGATTTCACAATACCAATTTCACTGTCCGAGTACTCTTCCATTGCCTCTGGTACAACGCACAGAAGACGAAATGTTTTTGGATCAGGCAACTGCTTGGCTTTTTCTTCGGCGGTCTTATTCAGAATGCCAGACAGATCAACGGCAGCGACATCAAATTCACTCATCAGATTTCTCCATTTTTTGCACAAGGTCGGTAATGATGTTTTCTGCGTAGTTCAGACCTTGGACGACTCCGCATACTCGGCGATACTCCTCAAGAGATTCGCAACGCCCTGCCGCCACGTAAGCTTCTCGCTCTTGTTTTAGCTTTCCAATTTCTTTGACAGTCATTGAAATGATTGTGTAATCGCTCAATTACGCTCCTTCTTTGGGTTGTTGGGCTGCTTTTGTGCTGCCCGTTGCTGCGCAGCAAGTTGTGCGCGATGTTTGGCGACGTCCACCCCAAGGCGAGCGCCATCCAATTCCATTTGCTTACTTAAGCGATCCTTGTTTGCAGCCGCAGTTGCACTGACCTGCATGGCGGCAATTTCTTTCTGCGCGGCGATGCGGGACTCTTCCACCCGGATCTGGTCTGCTTTTGCCGCCGCATCCAATGCTTGTTTTTGTTGCTTTAGTTTTAAGTCTTCCATTTTTATCTGGAGTTCTTGCATCTGCATCTGAACAATTGGGTCTTGCATCTGCTGCTGGGCTTGTTGTTGTTTGGCCTCTTGGCTGTTTTGTGTAAACAACTGTTGGGCTGCTTCTGCTGCCATGATGGCGATGGTGTCTGCCATTTCCGGCGGGACTTGTTTGTTTTGATCTTCGAATGGGATAGGAATACCCATACGCTTTTCGATCTCCAGTCGGTACTGGAAGCCCACATGTTCATTGATGTGAGCCAGCATTGCGGCCTGCATCATTTGAGCTTGCGGGTTTTGAGCCATGATTTGGGCAATCTTGGGGTCTTGCATTGCCATCATGTGAACCTTGATGTGGGCCTCATGGTTCTGTTGGACAAACGCTTTGACCGGCTTGCCTGTCAAGACATCTTGGTTTTCCTGAACTGGGTCGGTTGGGATTTGGTCGTCCTCGGTCTTGACCAGCTTGGCGGCATTTTTGACCCCCAAAACCTCAATCATCTGACGGTGCAATTGCGGCATGTCGTAGAGTTGCGGGGCTTGTTGTGCCAATTGAAGCACCGCTTGGTACTGAACAATCTTCTGCGCCATTGTGGCTGCGTTGGGGTCGCTGACCGGGATTACGTCCGTTGAGTCGTAGTCTGACTTACGGGCGGCGCGGCTACCCTCTTCTGGGGTGTACTCATAGTCCTCGGGGGCGTAATCTGCGATGATAATTTTTAAGAGTTTGAACTCTTGTTTCATCGAGAAATGCATACGCGACTGAACTGCGCCCATGACCTTGAGGGTTCTTTCCAGAATCGCCAAGGTTGTGCCGACCGGAGCTTGTGCCGACATGTCCGAGACGTTCATGTCGCCGCCGTTGGCAAACGAGCGGCCTTCTTCCACAATGTTTTGGAACAAGGCAAAAAGAACTTGGCTGGGTTCTTTGTACGGCAGGGGGAGAATATTGTCCCGAATAGAGCCAGACGGTACGTCTACGTCTCGGAACTCTCCCGGCTGTATTGGCGTGTCGTCACCCTTGATGCGAAGACCGCGAGACTTGAGGCCCCCGGGTAGGTTTGAAAGTGTTCCCGCATCCACAAGTTGACGGATAAGCATCGTTGCGCTTTTTGCGTATCCTCCGATAAGGTGGATAAGACCATAGCCATAGAAGCCAAAACCGGGGATGTATTGGTAATGGACGAAATGTTGTCGTTTGAGGTGCAGTTTGTCTCCGTCATACCAATTTCTCCTAATGGCTAAGATTGTTCCGGTTTGCTTTTCAATGGTAACGACATACGGCAAGGCAATGCCTGTCTCTTCGCCGTCCTCCTTGTGTTCGTAGCCTTCCAAGTCAAGCTCGACATGCATCTCCAAAATACGGAAACGGTCGTCTTGGATGGCAGACATGCCATCTTCCTCGGCTTTTTGTTTCTCCACGTCATCGAGTTCGTAACCGGGATCACCCAGATCAACATCCCGATAGAACCCGCTGTTTTGGAGCTTCAAGACATCGTTTTTGGTCTTGCGCATGATGTGCGTGACCCGTTCTGCGGTCTCTAGATTACTCGCGCCGTACGGGACAACCAAGTCTTCTGCGGGGATGAATACAGCAACCTGCCGTCCTTTGCTTGGGTCGTAATAGACCTTTTTGAACGCCGAGCCTGTAATAGGCAAAGACCACAGGAGCTTTTCATGTTCCGGGCGGTATTCCGTCATCACCTCCGTCAGTTGGTAGTTCATGTCTTCTTGAACTCTGGCTGCGGCTTCTTCTGTTTCGGGGGATTCTTTGCCGATGATTTTGGTCTTGACCGGCCCCATTGCGGGGAATGTCTCGGTGATGCCTTCGGACTGGAAGCGGACAACTGACTCGGTCAACATGGGGTGAAATACCCCACAGGCTCCCTGCCACGGTTCGGTTCGCTCTTCATACCGCAGACCCAGAAGCTTCAAGCCCTCGACGTAGGTCTGAACCCAGTCTTTTCGGTCTCTTTGGTCTTTGGAAAAATCATCCAGCAGGTCGGAGCTTAAGGACTCCAAAACGGAATCATCCATGAACTCTGCCAGATTGGCGTTGAAATCTTCGTCGGTCTCATTGGGTTCCATGTGGATCGACAGGTCGCCCATGTGGATGTCCACAGATTCAGGGTCTTCGATCTCGATTTCAATGTCTGGGGCGTTTGCTGGGATCAGTTGCTCCAAACCCAGTGGTGCTGCGTACAAGCTTTTTTCCATTTTGTTTCCTTAAACGGTGTAATACCGCTCGGTCTTGCGGCCTCTGAAATACTTGACCTCTTCCTGCTCATCTGAGTCGATTCCAATGAAACCGCCCTGCCGGTATCTGATCAATGCCTGACTGGTCGAATCCACAAGGTCATCGTTGTCGCCATTTGGGAAGGCTGCAAGCTCTTCCATCAGTTCATCGGCCCAGCGGGTCTCAGGACACCAGACCACGCCAGATGCAAACAGGTCTGATATCGCGTTTACACGCGCTATCTTATCGTTTCCTTTGCTTGGTGTGTACTCTGTCAACGGGATTCCCATCATGCGGAGTTCATAGATCAAGGGTGCGCCAGCAGCCTTCTTTTCAACGATCAAACTGTCTGGGTTCCACTCTTTCCACATCTCCATCGCCTTTTGTTTCAACTCTGGAAACTCCATGCGCTGTTTAAACGAGTCCAAAACAATGATGTTTGACTTCATGTTGCCTTGGGCATCGGGGTGTTGGAAGACTCCCCATGTGGTGCAAGCTGAATAGTCGGCGCGGTTGTTCTTCTCAAATGCCGTATCCCAGCTTTGGATCAAATAATCACATAGCGGGGGTGTTTCTTTGTCCCAAATCCGCCACATATCCCGCTTGATGATGGCTGACTCGTTGCCTGTGGGGTTCTGTTGGTACTGGGCTTCCCATTTTGCTGCGGGTAATTCAGCTTTTAGGGCTTCAAGTTCGATTTTTGACCAAAATCCGGGCCAAAGCGGTGTTCCTGACGGCAAAATTGCGGGGAACTCGATGACTTCCCAGTCATCCACGCCGCCTTTTTCTGAGTTTTTCAGGATTTGCCCGGTCAGATCCCTTTTCGACCACCTTGTCATCACGATGATGATGGCCCCGCCGGGCTGTAAACGCTGCCTTGGGCCTGATGTGTACCACTCATAGACCCCATCAAACACTGCGGGGTTGTTTTGTCTGGCTTCTTGTTCAGAATGCGGATCATCAATGATCAAAATGTCCGCGCCCTTACCTGTAACCGCACCACCAACACCAATAGCAAAGTAATCTCCTCCTTTGTCGGTGTTCCACCGCCCCGCCGCCTTTGAATCACTGGACAGCTTGGTGTCAAACACCTTGGCATAGCTCTCAGACTGAACAAGGTTCCTGACCTTGCGACCAAAACCCACCGCCAATTCTGCGGTGTGCGCAGTCTGAATGATCTTTTTCTGCGGATATTTACCAAGAAACCAAGAAGGCAACAAATAAGAAGCAAACTCGGACTTGGTGTGCCGGGGCGGCATATTGATGATCAAACGCTTTAGCGTCCCAGCGGCGACTCTCTCAAAAGCACTTGCCATGATTGAGTGATGCTTTCCAGAAATAAACCCGGGCCACATCTGCGTGACGAAATACAAAAAACTTTCCCGGCATCTCTCAACCCTGTCCATCTCCAACAACTGATAAACCTTGGCCCGATCTTCCGGAGGAAGACTGTTGGCAATCCCCAGATACTCAATGATCTCTTCTCGGGTCAGCAAACTCATAAGGCCGATATCTCTTTGACCGAGCGATCAACCAATTTGATCGAATGGAACTTGTGGGGTTTTATGGAAACATAGCCGTCATCCTGCAACCTGTGGACGATACGGTGAATATTCGCCTTTGACTTCATCTTCAAACCCTTGGCAATCACCTCGTACGAGGGCGCAATGCCATGAATACGAATGTATGCTTTTATGAAATCAAGGACAAGCTGTCTTCTCGGGGTCATTTACTTCGTAAATATTTGTTCTGGCGAACAAAACATTTTCTTTGGATGTTTAAACAAACACAGTTTAAACGCAAACACGAACGTTCGCAAGTCCTTTTGTGAAAATATATATACCCCCGGGGTCATGCGTTTTGGACATTGACGGGGGTGTGTTTGGATGCGAACGTTCGCAGAGATGGGGGAGAGGAAATAGGGGGAGTGGAATAGAGTGTATACGTGGGAGGGGGAGGTAAGCGGCACGTCTGGGGGGATGGGGTACGGCGGGGTCGCACCACGCCACGCATCGATGCCAGTACCGCCGATGACCGTTGATGGGCGAGACGTGTAAACGTGCTACGCCGCACACACTGCACCATGTCACACACTAGCCTTGCGTTCACGCACAAGCTTGAGGTGCATACCCAACTCACGTTTCAATTGCTCTGCTGTTACAACGTCAGGCTTCTCTGCATCGCCTTGTGTAAACAGACCTGCTGACTTACCCAACAACTCCAGTGCTTTTAGTTTCGTACCCTCTTGCTTGGCTTGTTTGCTATGTGCAACCAACTGTCTTAAAACATACCGTTGCGTTGCCGCGCGATCCTCTGAGAGATGCTCTGCGGTCTCCTCAAGTGCGTCTTGCACCATGACAGCGATCCTTGGATCGCGACTCAGCTTATATGCTGACGTGGTGATGCTTGCGTCAGTCCCTGCACTGTTTGGGTATGCATCCTTGTAGGCTTGTTTGTAGGTTTTCCCTTGGATAAGACCCTGAGCGAACAATGCCTGCGACACTGTTAGTGGTCTTACCCTTTGATGGTTGTCGCTCCCATGTGGTTTGCCATCTGCCCTTATGAGAGGTGCGTCAGCATGAGCCGCGAGCCGTTCACCTTCGGTTAGTTCGCCCAGCCCGTCATCATTATCATCCTGATAATCTTTATCATCCTGACTAGCAATCTCCAACGCCCTCAAATACTCTTCTTTTGACATCTTTTCCATTTTGATAATCCTCGCCTTTGACCCCGACACTGTACAAATCAACACCCTGACAGTTTATACAGTATTGTTCGCATTGTCCACAGGTTGTTCTTTGCCCTGTGCATAACCCAAAACTTATCCACAGGTTGTTCTTCACCACTGGATGTGCATACAGCAAATTGTCCACAGGTTACACCCAGCTTTGCCCACATAGTTATAAACATACCTCACAAGCTATCGTATTTGCATTTATGTGCATCCAATAGGTTTCAAAACCATGAAAAGTTTTAAGGGTTAACCCGATGATTACTGTATAAACGTACATGGCTCTAGAAAGGCTTTAAACACCCCTACAAGCGATTTTCCCCTTTTTGGCGGTCTACCCCTTGGCAAACCGTTTTCCCCGCCTTAAACGCCGTTTAAAGCGTTTTGTAATACTTTTCTATATTGTTTAATTTTTGATCGTCACGTAGTACTGTTTGCTTACATATATTATTAGCTATTAAGTACACAACACTCAGGACTGGTCTGCTCATATATAAATGCAGTCAACCTGACCGCCCAGCCAATAACCCTGCAAATCACTCGGGCTTTTATGCACTGCACTTGACATACCCGTTTAAACCTCAGAGCATAAGTCCTTGTATTTTTTTTTCACAAGGACTTACACCATGACCGCATCGCTCAAGTCAGTTATTGAAACCCTGTTAGCCCAAGGCTTCACCACAACCCAAGTCCGCGAGACCCTCGCGAATGAGTACTGGATCGACTCCTCAGTCGAACGTTTTCTGTCAACCATCTGAAAGCCAACCATGACCTATACCGAAATGAACCAAATCGCCGCCAATAAGTTTAAACACTACACGTTGACCGAATGCTGTCACGCCATCGCAGATATCAACGACACGCTGGTATTGCATGACCGCGACATGGGTCACCCTTACGTTGCAAAGCTTTACGCCGAACTGGATGCCGTGCGTGACCGCCAAATGGCATTGGTGAAAAAGGGTCTCGCAAAAGCTTAACTGATGAGCCGTGATGCGGCGAAACCCTCGCGAGAGGGTCTTAAGCAAACAACATGAAAGGCAAACCATGACACACAACACCCGCGAGGATTGGTTGACTGACGCTACCGCTCAGTTAAGACCCATCTTTGACCTGATCGGCAAACCCCTGCCCAAGCGCATTCGGGTTGCCACTGGTCACCCTCTGAATTTCAAACGCAATCGCCGCTTGGGTGACTGTCACGCCGCTGGTGACTCTGCTGACAAGTCAATTGAGATTTGCGTCTCGCCTACAGTCGCGAAACCCTTGGACGTGTTCACGGTGCTTTTGTCTCAGCTTTGCCGCGCAACCAGCGGGGCATTGTCGTACGGCACTGCATACGCCGCCGTTGCCACTGAAATGGGACTTGTCCCGACCAACACCGCAACCTTGGATGAGTGGAAAACCTGCAAGGGCAATGCCCAATTTGCAACTTTGTACGGCGACATGATCGCGGGTTTGGGTGACTACCCACACGCCGCATTGGGCGTGGCTGATACCCGCACCCAAGGCACAAGGATGCTCAAAGCCTATTGCCCAACGTGCGCGGCTGACAACCCCTCCAGCTACTACACCGTCAGGCTGACAAGTAAATGGGCGGCGATGGGTTTGCCATCATGCCCATTGGACAACACCGTTTTCACCCTCGAAACCATCTGAAAGGCTCACCATGACTGAAAAAGAAATCACCCTCGCGATCCTCTCCCTTGGACAAGGACGCATTGTTGGCGCATTTAAACAACTGCACCCAACCGACATTGTCCCCGCCGTGAACCCCAATGGGCATTGTGCCAAGGTGCTGGCACAAGGCGTGGTCAAAGGCTTTTTTAGCTTGGACGATATCAAATCCGCGCCTGTCCATGTCGCCACTGGTGCGGCGGTTGACCCCGCCATGTTCGATGCTATCGGGGCGGTTGCCAACCGTGCGGAGACCATCGCGCTGGAAGCCAAGGGCGAAGCCAGTAATGCCATTGCCAAGGCGCGGGATGCCATATTGGTTGCAAGCAACATGGCAGATCTCAATAAACGCGCACTGCTTGAATTCAGCGAAAAGCTACAGGCTGAGCGCGACATTGCAGTGAACGTCAACCCCGCGATTGTCGAGACCGCCGTCACCAAACTTATCGCCAAGGAATTCGATTCGTTTAAACGTGTCGTGGCTGATGCCAAGGCAGAGGAAACCATCGCCGACATGACCGCCGTCCACGTGGTTGCCCGTAGGTCTGCGCTGGACGTGTTTGGGTTCGATATCCGCGAACGCAACGGTGACCCTGTCATGGTTGACATTTGGAATCACCCAGCCGCGCCGTCCATCGATCCACACTGGGTTTGGTCAGAGAAAATTCTGCGGGCGATCCTGACCGTGCAGGGTACGCATGACAATTTGTTTTTTGGCGGTCAAAAGGGTACAGGCAAATCACAGACCGCAGAGCAATTCGCCGCCTATACAGGTCGTGCGTTTACACGGTTTCAATTCACCAAGCACACGTCAGCGTTCGACTTTATGGGCGCGGACGGCATGACCAAGGGCGACACGGTATTCAAAAAAGGCGCGGTCTTGGCGGGGTTGACAAGCCCAAGCACCGTGGTGTTGCTGGATGAGATCAGCATGACTGATGCAGGGGAATTGGCGGTGCTGAACGGTTTTCTTGAACCGAACCCATGCATCAGCTACGGCGGTCATGTGCATCGCCGTGCGGCTGGTGTACTAGTGTTTGGCGCGGACAACACGCTGACCAGTGGCGATGAGTCAGGCTTGTATGGCGGCACTCGCCGTTTAAACACCGCAACCGCCGAACGGTTTGCGTCAGTGATCAAGTTTGAGCATATGTCTCCCGCGATGGAGATCGAGATCGTGGTGCGCCGCACTGGTTGCCCCAAGGGATTGGCAACCCATGTGGTCAAAGCACTGAATACGTTCCGCGCCAAGGTTGAGTCGGGCGATATCGTGGACGCACCATCGATCAGGCAAACCATGTACTTCATCAAAAATCTGCGACTGATGACCGTTGAGGATGCATGGGCGGCGGCGATTGGTAACCGTCAACCGTCCGAATCGGCGGCGGCGGTGCAAGCAATCAAGACCGCTTGTATCAGCGATGAGACCATCGAAAAGTACTTGACTACCTAATAGTCCTTGTTTTAAAATTTCACTATCACTAGCAAAGGAAAGCCATGAAAACACTCAAAGGTTGGGAATTTCGCAAGGGCATCGAAGATGCCGCCCACAAGGTTGCGTCAACCCTCAAAATCAAAGTGACGGTGCGTTGGGAAAAAATTCCCACTGCTTGCGTTGACAGTCGCGGCAACATCACCCTGTGCGATGTTCGCGATGATGCGGTGATCAAGCAAAGCACCTACGTGCGCTACGTGGGGTTTGTGATCCATGAAATGTTGCACAAAAAATACACCTCATTTGGCATCGAATTCAGCAACGACTACGTGCGTCAATTGACCAATGGTCTTGAGGATGCGCGAATTGAACACTTGGGCATTGCCGCCGAATTGACAGGCAACATCGCAAATGTGTTGGGCGATCTTGCTGACGCGATTGCGACTGAGGCGTTGGATGGGGTCACCGACTGGTCAAACCCCCGCCAATTCCCTTTTGTGTTGGCGATCTATTGCCGCAACCACGGCACGGTTGACGTGCCTGTTGTCCCGCAGGTCAAAGCCCTGTTTGCTGAGACACGCACACGTTTAAACACCTGCACCAACACCCCGCAAGTCGCAGTGCTTGCGCAATGGGTCTACAACCAACTGGTCAAGCTTTCAGAGGATGAACCCAAGGATGAACCCAAGGACATGCCCGAACCAAAAGGCGGCGAGGGTGACGGCGATGGCGAGGGTGACGGCGATGGCGGCGAGAGCGGCGAGGGTGAGGCTGACGGTGACAGCGCGGACGGCGCGGACGGCGCGGACGGTGACGGCGATGGTGACGGCAAAGCCAAGCCAATCAGCCGCCCCGATCCCTCTGACGTGGTCTGCCCTGAGCCGACTGCTGAGGCTGAAAAGGGTACAGGCGGCGGTGTTAGCTGGTCACCAACCGCGATGATCAAGAGCGATGGTTTGCACACTGACGGTAGAGCGCGTTGGGATTTGTCGCCCATCGGCGGCGCGAGATTGCGCTACGAAGTCAGACGGTTGTTTGAGAATTCGGGCATAGATGAATTTCAATTCAACCGCCGCGCTGGTCAACTCAATACCCGCGCCTTGCACACGGTTGCGGTAGGCAATGATCGCGTGTTTAAACGTCACCATGAAGAGGGCGGTATCGATTCTGCGGTGGTGTTGATCATGGACTGCTCAGGTTCGATGTTCGATGAACGCATGAGACGTGCCGCGCCTGTCATGGCAACCCTGCTGGACACATTGGATCGCGCAGGTGTTGCAACCAGCATCATCACATTTGGCACACACGTTTCGATGCTCAAGCCTT
>Ga0315907_10007050_pt1 | contig 11773 bp, 8 predicted proteins | sample LakEriMetagenome_3_FD_203525 | JGI IMG/M metagenome (GOLD analysis project Ga0315907, IMG submission 203525) | Freshwater fungal communities from buoy surface, Lake Erie, Ohio, United States - Buoy 12 MA123 | ecosystem: Environmental > Aquatic > Freshwater > Lake > Lake biofilm | place: USA...
GCTTGGGCGGCGGGAGGTTGAACTTGATCTCCACCTGGTCCGGCCCCGCGTTGCCTTTGTTCAAGGCGAAGGCGGCGGCGCCGAGCAGCAGCGCCAAGGGTAGGGCCAGGGCTTTCATGGGGGTCTTGAGAGGCTTAAGACAGCCCGAAACCCGCTCGGTTGCGAGGGGAAATCGCCTACGCGGGACTACTTGGCGGCGGGGTCGGGCCAGGTGTCGGTGCGGAAGCTCGTCGCGGGCAGACCGGCGCCGTTCACGAGGTTGCCGTCAGGGTTCTCGGCCCAGGCGTAGCGGGCGGCGACCGGGGTGGGCACCGCCGCGGAGCGGACGACCACCGACGTGCCGTCGAGGCGGGCTTCGGCGGGCTTCCAGAGCTTGTCGGCGCCGGCGAGGAGGAAGCCGCGTGGAGCGGTGCCGTCGCGGGTCTTGAGACCCTCGCCGTGGCGGAAGGAGACGCGGACGGCGTCGCCCTCGACCTGATGTCCGGCCGGGAGCGGGCCGCTGATGGCGGGCACCTTGCGGTCATAGACCGTGGCGAGCGCCCAGTAGGACAGGCGCTTGCCGACGTCTTGCTTGTTCTTCGGGTGGATGTCCTTGGGGTCGCCGATATCGATCGTGATGGCCATGCCGGTCTTGGGGAGCGCGAGCACCTTCATCATCGATTCGCGCACGCGCGGCCAGCTCTCGGAGGCGGAGTCGCGGTAATTGGGCAACTGGACCCAGGCGAACGGGACCTCGTCCTGCCAGAGCGTGCGCCAGCTGGTGACAAGCTGCGTCAGTTGCAGCTCGTAGAGACCGGGGTTGCCGGCGTTGCCTTCGCCTTGGTACCAGAGCATGCCGCGGAGCGTGTAGGGGGCAAGGTTCACGACCTTGCCGTTGTAGAGGGCGGCGGGTCCGCCCTTGAACTTGCGGCTCGCGACCTGATCGATCGGCTTGCGCGGGATTTCCTTCCCGGCGGCCTTGGCTTTCTCGCTCGCGACCTTCCAGGCCGCGACCAGTTTCTCGAAGGTGGCCGCCGCCTTGGCGGCGTCGAAGTCCAGATGGGCCTTGGTCTTCGCCTCGAAGTTCGCGCGCGTCGCGGGCGCGGAGGTCTGCGTCTCGGCGGCGACCCACGACTCGATCGGCGTGCCGCCGACGGACGTGTTGATGAGGCCGACGGGCACGCCGATCTCCCGGTGGATCTCCCGACCGAAGAAGTAGAGCGTGGCGGAGAAACCCCCGACGGTCTCCGGCGCGCAGGCCCGCCACTGGCCCTTGCCTTCGGCCTGGGGTTGGTCGGCGGGACCGGAGGCTTCCTGGTAGTGACGGATCAGCGGGTATTTCGCCGCGGCTTTCTCGGCCTCGAAGTCCTTGGAGCTTTGCACGCTCATCGCCATGTTGGACTGGCCCGAACCGAGCCAGACCTCGCCGACGAGCACGTCCTCCACCGCGATCTTGCGCCCGTCCTTGCCGGAGACGACGAGCGTGCGCGGTTCGGCGGAGGCGGACAAGGCGTCGAGTCGGAGCGTCCATTTGCCGTCGGCGCCGGCCGTGGCGGTCTTGGTCTGGCCCGCGAAGGCGACCGTGATGGCCTCGCCGGCATCGGCCCAGCCCCAGACGGCCACCGGCTTCTCCCGCTGGAGCACCATGTGGTCGGACAGCGGGGCGGCGAGGCGAAGGTCGGCCGCCAGCAGGGAAGCCCCGAGGGTGAGGCAGGCGAGGAGGGCGAGGAGGCGAGGGGAGCGCATACGATGGGGAGGGAAAGTCATTTGGCCGAGCCGAGGCGGCGGGCTCGGATGTTGGCGCCGCCTTGCACGATGAACGTGGGGACCGCGCCGAGGCCGCCTTGGACGGCCCAGAAGTCGATGTCGGCGTTCGCGAGGTTCCGGGGGTCCTCGACGTCGCACGCCAGCGTCTGCCAGGCGTTGCGCTCGTCGGTCTGGCCCTGGCCGGGGAACTCGGTGTTGAGTTGCGCGATGGAGAAGCCGCAAGCCCCGGTGACGGCGACGTGGCAGGTGTTACGGTAGGCGCCGACGCGACCCAGCCGGGAGGCGTGGTGCGCCTGCGCGAACTCCAGCCCGCGGAGGTTGCTCCCGACGACCAGGTTGTCGGCATCCGTATGTTCGTTGATGACGATCCCGGTGTGGTAGCCGGTCACGACGACCTGCCGAAGGATGGTCAGGGCGGCGTTGTTGCAGGCGGGGGTGATGAGACCTCTGGTCCCGTGCGTCGGCCGGGAAGCCTGTACGTTGTAGACGCCGGTGTTGATGAAGACGTTCTCTAGTTTGGCCTGCATCGCCAACCGCAGGTCGACCCCGTCGATGCCGGGGTTGTCGGTGGTGCGGACCTCGAGGTCGCGCAGGATGACGAAGACGGCGGAGAAGCCGCCATAGAGCGCCGCGTTCGGGCGAGGCGCCGAGATGACGGCGGGGCCGGTCTCCGCCACGCACTTGATGATGGTCCCGTGGTTGCGCAGGGGGAAGTCGCCGATCGTGCCGAAGACCGGGGCCGGCTCCTTCGCGCCGACGATCTCGACCGAGATCCAACTGGGCGCTGGCCGGCCGACGGGCGGCACGATGATCCGCCCGCGGAAGACGCCGGCGGGAATGGTCATGCGGCCACCTCCGGCCGCGACGACGTCGGCGAGGCAGCGAGAGAAGGCCGCGGTGTTGTCGGTGGCATCGTCGCCGACGGCCCCATAGGCGCGGGCGTCGAAGACGACGGCAGGGGCCTCGGCCGCCCGGGACGGAGCGGCGAGCGCCAGCAGGAGGGCGCCCAGGAGCGGCAGGGCGACGCGCATCCGGTTCACTTGGCCTTCTTCGCGGCGGCCTTCGCCTTGGCGCGCGGTTGCTCGTCCTGCGTCAGCTTGGCCAAGGCGATGGTCTCGTCGGTCTGCTTCTGCCAGAGGTCCGCGAGTTCCTTCGCCTTGTCCGGGAACTTCGCGGAGAGGTCGTGCTGTTCGGCGCGGTCGGTACGCAGGTCGTAGAGGGCCCACGGCTGGTCCTTGGCCGCGACGAGTTTCCAGTCGCCGACGCGCAGGGCGCGGTTGCCTTCGTGCAGCCACCAGAGGCTGGCGCGTTCGACGGTGACATCCTGCGCCAGCGCGGGGACGAGGCTCTTGCCGGGGGCCGGCGGGATGGGCTGGCCCTGCCAGTCCTTCGGCTTGGTCGCGCCCGCGAGCTCGAGGAGGGTGGGGGCGATGTCGACGAGGTGGGCCGGGGTCTGGCGGAGTTCGCCGCGGGCGGCGATGCCGGCGGGCCAGTGGGCGATCAAGGGCGTGCTGATGCCGCCCTCGTGCACCCAGGTCTTGTGGAGGCGGTGCGGGGTGTTGGCGGCGCTCGAGAAGCCGGGCCCGAGGCAGAGGTAGCTCGCGGCGCTGCCCATCGGGGCCTGCGGGTCGTGACCGCCGTCGCGCACCATGATCTCGGCGCTCGCGCCGTTGTCGGAGGCGAAGAGGATGAGCGTGTTCTCGTAGGCGCCCATCGCCTTGAGCTGGGCGACGACGCGTCCGATGTCCTGGTCCATGCGATCGACCATCGCGGCGTGGATGGCCATCTTCGCGGCCTGGAAGCGGCGCTGCTCCGGCGTCAGTTCGCCCCAGGGTAAGGGACGGTTGACCTCCCCCGGGCCGAGTTTCTCGATGGCCGTCGGGAAGGCGTAGGGCGGGCCGACCTCGCGTTCCAGGGGCGAGAGCGTCGTCTTGGTCAGGCCCATCGACTGCTGGCGGGCGAAGCGGGCGGCGCGCATCGCCTCCCAGCCGTCGAGGTAGCGGTCGCGGTATTTCGCGACGTCTTCGGGCAAGGCGTGCAGCGGGAAGTGCGGGGCGATGTAGGCCAGGTAATGGAAGAAGGGCTTGCCGGAGTGGTTGGCGGCGTGGTCCTTCAGGCAGTCCAGCGCATGGTCGGTCGTGGCGGTCGTGGCGTAGTAGCCCTTCTCGTCCGCGGGGACCTTCACCGGCTGGTCGTCGATCGAGTTGCCGCGGGCGGTGAAAAAGTTACCCTGGTTCTGCATGTTCAGGGAGCGGTCGAAGCCGGTCGGGAGGATCTTGCCGTCGATGTGCCACTTGCCGCTGTGGTAGTTGCGGTAGCCGGCCGTGCGGAGGAACTCCGGCACCAGGCGCGCCCAGGATTGGCGGACCCCTTGGCCGCCGCCGCCGAGACCCGGGAGGGCGTCGCGGTGGATCTGCTGGGCGTAGTAGCCGGAGAGCAGGGCGCTGCGTGAGGGCCAGCACCGCGCAGTGTTGTAGAACTGCGTGAAACGCAGGCCCTGCTTCGCCAGCGCGTCGAGGTTCGGCGTGGCGATCTCGCCACCGTAGCACCCCAGGTCGGAGTAGCCGAGGTCATCGGCCATGATCAGGAGGATGTTGGGTCGCTGCGGGGCGGCGAGAGCCGACAAGGTGGCGAAGAGCAAAGCGAGCAGGGGGCGCATGGCAGGTGTTTTCAAATTACAGGGCAAAGCAGGAGGAGGGCAAAGACGGAAATGGGGCCAGACCCTATTAAGAGGGTCTGACCCCATCGGGCCCCGTTGGTTCGACGCTTACTTCGTGGCGGGGCTAGCGGCCTTTTTCTTCCGACCGGCCTTGGCTTTGGCGTCTTCGGCGGCGAATTGCGCCTTGCTCGGAGGCGTCCAGTCCGCCGGAGCGGGGTTGGCTACGCTGAGCGGGAAGGCGTCGTCGGACGCTTTCATTTCGTCGCCGAGCCTTGCTTGGAGGCGACGCAGGGTCTCGGCGTGGGCCGGAATTTCGGCAAGGTTGGTCAGTTCGCGCGGGTCCTTCTCCAGGTCGAAGAGCTGGGTGCGGTCGACGAGCGGGTAGCGGATCAGCTTCCAGCGTCCGTCGCTGAAGGAGCGCATGCAGTCACGGTAGGCGAGGTAACCCCCGTCGCGGATCGCCGGCTTTTCGCCGCGGAGCACCGGCGTCAGGTCGAGGCCATCGACGCCGTCCGGCGACTTGGCGCCGGCCAATGACACGAAGGTCGGGAAGAGGTCCATCAGGTAGGTGAACGCGGCGGTGCGTCCGTGGGGGATGCCGGGTCCGGCGATGACCAGCGGCACGTGCATGCCGCCGAATTCGTAGAGGTTCTGCTTGCCGAAGAGGCCATGCTCGCCGAGCGAAAGGCCGTTGTCCCCGGAGAAGACGATGATGGTGTTCTCCCACTGGCCGGTCTCCTTGAGCGTCGCGAAGATCCGGCCGACGTGATGGTCAAGTCCGGTCACGCAGGCGTAGTAATCGGCGGTCTGTTGCCTGGTGTCTTTTTCCGTGCGCGGCCACGGGGCGAGGCGTTCGTCGCGCACGGTCATCTCGCCGTTGTTCCAAGGGTGCTGCGGCATGAACGCGGGGGACAGCGCGATGCGCGCGGGGTCATACATCGCGTGGAAGCGGGGTTCGGCCGAGCGCGGGTCGTGCGGGACGGGTGGTGCGAGGTAGGCGTAGAAAGGCGCGGCGTCCTTGCGGGCGGCATGCTCTTTCAGGAAGCCGATCGCGCGGTCGGCGAGGCGCGCGCTCGCGTGGGCGCGGTCGGTGGCGGGGTCGTCCGCCGATCGGGCGTCGTCGATGATGTTCGTCTGAAAAGCGCCCACTCCCGCGGTGAAGGCGTTGCCCCCTTTGCCCATGTGCCAGGTGCGGTAGCCGGCCGCCGCCAGGACGCTGGGCAGGAAGGTCTTCGGGTCGTTCGCGCCGGGACGGGCGGACTTCGCTCCGGGGATGCGCTGCCAGGAGCGTCCGGTCAGCATCATCGTGCGGCTCGGGGTGCAGACCGCGCCGATCATCGACCCTTGCGTGTAGGCGCGGGTGAAGGTGAAGCCCCGGGCGACAAGGGTGTCGAGGTTCGGGGTGAGGAGTCCCGGCGCGCCGAGCGCGCCCAGGCCGTCGGCCCGGTGGTCATCGGCGTGGATGTGGAGGATATTCGGCCGGGCCGCGGAGAGCTGCGCGGCGAAGCCGGCCAAGAGCAGGAGAAAGAAGGCGCGCATGGGCTCACTTCGTGGCCGGAGCCTTCTTGGCGGGCGGGTTCTTGCCCTGGGCGCTGACGACCTTGGGCTTGTCGATTTTCTTGGAACCCGAGGGGAGGGTGGCCGGGTCGAAGGGCAGGATAGGGCCGGCTTCGAGGACCTTGAGCAGGACCTGCTTCACATAAGTCTTATGCGGGTTGCCGGCGTGGAGCTGGATGGCGATGAGGCCTTCGAGGGCGCGGCCCTTCTCGTCGTGGTCGATGAAGACCGAAGTCGTCTGGCCGTTGACCTTGTGCTCGAGGCGGTTGCCGCGGGCGATGACCGTGAACTCGTTGTATTGGGAGATGTCGGCCTGCGCGCGCGGGCGTTCGCCGACCTGCCAGCGCTGGCCGGTCGGGTCCATCACCACGTCGACGCCGTTGTAGCCGAAGATGCCGCGACCGCGTTCTTCGTAGGTCATCGCCGTATGGACGTCGGTCGGATGGACGTCGCACTGGTAGCCAAGGATCGTCCAAGGCGTCACTTCAGGCAGGCGTCGACTGCGGTACTGCACGCCGGAGTTGTTGTCGCCGACGACCTTGATCGTCGCGCGCACCTCGAAGTCCTTCACCTTGCCGTTCCAGATCAGGAAGGAATTCGTCTTCGGCTTGCCGACCTCGCTCGTGCCGACGATCACGCCGTCTTCGACGGCCCAGAGGCCGGGTTCGCCGTCCCAGCCGGAAAGGTCCTTGCCGTTGAACAGCGGCGTGAAGCCGTTCTGGGCGAAGACGGGCAGGGTGAGCGCGAGGGCGAGGAGGGCGAGCAGGGCTTTCATGGGGGTGACCTTGCGTAGGTGATTCTGCCGGGATAAGCCAGTCAACGTTGCCAGTCGGCGTCTCAATGGCCGAAGCGATAGTTGAACCGTGCGTTCGGAGCCGTGTCACCGTGATCAAGGAAGTCCATGCCTTCGCCCGAGTCGGGCACGTTGTCGGTCCATTTGAAATCGAACCGGGCGGGCGTTCCTTCGGTCAGCCCGAGTGCCGACTTTTCGACCGCAAGCTGAAGTTCTCGCGGGCCGACCTGGAGGCGGGCCTGTCCGTGCGCTACCCAGGCTTGGCCGTCCCATTTCTCGATGGATGCCGCCTCGGGCTTTGAACGTCGGTGATTGATGCGTAAGTCGTAGCCGAGCCGGCCGGTGCGCGAATTCCGATCCGTGTCCAGCCACAGCACCATCCAGTCCGCATCTTGTGGGGAAGTCAGCGTGCCTTGGACGGTCGCATGGAAGAAGACCGTGCGTCCGTCTTGCGCGACCTTGAAGGTATCGAGGTCGTTGCGGCCGGTCTTATTCACGTAACGACCTGCGTCCCCGACTCCGTCGAAATCGCGGTGGGTCACGTCCTGGAGGTCGTCCAGATAGGTCGCAGCGACTTCCCGCCATTGCGAGAAGTCGCCGGGGTTGGCGATCGTCCTGTCTGGGCCGGTCGGCGGGGTGGGGCGCACGCCCTTGTAGCGGCGGATATTCGCGATGAGCTGCCAGTAATAGTTGTCTCCGAAACCACCCTTCATCGGTTCGATGTCGCGGCTGAATTCGGAGTCGTAAAGATCGACGAAGAAAGTCTGCCCGCTGGGCAGGGCTCGACCGAGGAAGTTCATGCTGCCGTCCGAGAGGAAGCGTTGGGCGACCCACTCGTTCCAGCCCGTGACGAAGATGAACTGCGGCGACAGGGGCAGTGCATGCCGCCATTGTTCGTTGAAATAAAGGCCTTCGCCGGGACGGATCTCGCCGGCTTGGGGCTGTCTGCTGGCGTGAAAACTTCGTCCGATATTGCTGGTGGCATGTTGGCTGACGCCGACGGGCGCGGCTTCAGCCTCGCCCGGTTTCCCATGCCAGCCGGCCACCTGCGGAGCGAAATCCAGCCAGGGCCAGCAATCCTTGCCGTCTCCAAACCATGCTTGGCCGCGCGTCCAAGCCCAGGAGGTGCGAATCGTGAAGAAGTCGCGGATCTCGGCGGGCAGGTCTTTCGTCGGAGTCAGCAGCAACGGCTTGCCTTGCCAGCGGAACCAGAGGTCAGCGTAGCGTCCTGGTTGGTAGAAGGTTTTCCAAAGATGGGCGACCGTCGGTAGGTGTTGGGCGAAGGCGAATATCGCGATCCGCGGCACCTTGCGTCCGGAGGCCTTCATCTCAGTGAGGACCTTGCAGAGGGCTTCGCGTTCGGCGTCGTAAGTCAGGCCGTTGGTGGCGTCGAGGATGAGCACGTCCACGCCCGCGTCGCTCAGCATCTGCACGTGCTTGCGGATCACCCAAGGGTCGTCGGGGCGGTAGTAGCCGAAGCGCGGTTCGCTCCAGTAGTGGGGAGCATGCACCGGCCCCCACGGGGGTGTCTTGGGATTGGCGGCAAGAATCTTGGCGATGTCGTAGGTCTGCTTCGCCCCGAAGGCTGCGTGCCAGTTGAAGTAGAAGATCCCGACCGTCCGGTCAGGCTTGGTCATGCCGACGACGTCAGGGGCGGGCAGCTGGCGATGGAGGGCGTCGGCGGCGACCCAGGTGTCGGGCTGGGTGTCGCGTTCGGGCTTGGCTTCAGCGCCGATGCCAAGGCAGCAAACGTTCGCAAGGACTAGGGGGAATAGTCGCTTCATCTGATGGGGTGAGGGTGGGCTAGCCTAAGGCTGGCTGCAACGCCCGCCTTAGGTTAGGGGGGAGACACCGGGCATGGAGAAAGGTTAGGGCCAGATTTCTAGCCCTAACCCTGACCCTGGCCTCAGCCCTATCCTGACTTAAAGGGCGATGAAGACCAGTTCGCCGGCCTTGCTGTCGGGGACGATCAGCACGCCGGCCTTCTCGTCGAGGAAGTGGTCGGCGGCGGCCTTGAGGCCCTGGCCGAGTTCGGTCTGGCCCGAGCCGTCGGCTTCGTAGCGGGTGACGCGACCCGTGAAGACTTCGGAGACGTAGAAGCGGCCCTTGGAGTCGTGGACGATACCGTCGCCGGAGCGGTGGCCCTTGGCGAGGGTCTTCCACTTGCCCTTATTGTATTCGAGCACGTCGCCGGTGAAGAACTCGGCGATGCGGATCCGGCCGTTGGCGAGGACATCGATACCGTTCGGATTGAGCATCTTCGGCGCGGGCGCGATGACTTCGGTGACCTTGCCTTCGAGCGTGACCTGGAAGACGCGGGCGATGACCGGGATGGCCTTGTGCTCAGGGCTGTCGATGGCGAACAGCTTACCGTCCGGTCCGCGCATCTTGGTCACGGCGCCCATGTCCGTGATCAGCACGCTCTTCTTGTCGGGCGAGACGACCACGTCGTTGAGGAAGGTGGGGGCGGTCGGGAAGGCGGCCGGACCGGCAAGCAGGGTCTTCTTGCCCTTGGCGTCGATGGACCAGACCTTGTCGAAGTCGGCGGTGATGAGACGGTTCGCGACGAAGACGATGCCCTTCGGGTCGTCGAGGCCTTCCGTGAGGATGGTGACCTTGTCGCCGTCGACCTTCACGACCTTGCCGTCGCCGTCGCCGGCCTTGCGGGAGGCGCCCATCAGGGTGACGAAGTATTTCCCGCCGAAGCCCTTGGTGACGCTTTCAGGCGTGGCGCCCACGGCAAGGTTGCGCTGGGCGGGCACGACCTTGGCTGGAGCGGCGACGGGAGCGCTCTTGGCCGGGGCGGTTTCCGGGGTCTGGCAGCCGACGAGGGCGAGGCCGGCGAGGAGCGCGAGCAGCGGGGGCTTCATAAGACCCTTATTTCCGCTTTACCGACGAACGGAGTCAAGCGGTCAGCCTGTGTCTGGCCGGGCCGAGCGCGGCCCTTTTGGCCCCGCCGGGGTTTCCTGCGATGCGGCTTACCGTGGCGCCGCCGAACAGGCCGGGTCCGCCTTGGTAGGCAGTGTCGCGTTCCATTCCAACGCGAGCTGGGTCAGGCGGGCGACGACCTGCGGGTGTTCCTTGGCCTGATTTTTGGTCACATCTTCGGCGCGATTTGCTGGCAGGTTATAGAGTTCGGAGCGCTTTCCGTCGAAGGTGGTGACCAGTTTCCAATCCCCCTCGCGCACCGCCAGGTCAGGCCAGTAGTCGGTTTCTCTCCGGTTGCCGCTGATGCGCCAGAAGATGGGCCGCGTGCGCCGGGCCGCTTCGCCTTTCAGGGCCGGTAGCAGGTTCTCGCCGTCGACTCCTTCGGGCGGGTTGATGCCGGCGATGGCGCAGAAGGTCGGGAGCAGGTCCACCGCCGTCAGGACCGTGGTGTCGTTTTTCAAACCGGTCGGCGCCAGGCCGGGCCACCGCACGATGAACGGCACGCGGACTCCGCCCTCGAAGAGGCTGGTTTTCTGGCCGCGCAACCCGCCGGTTTCGCCGACGTTGTAGTGGCCGCGGTATTTTCCGGGGACGCCTTTGTCGTCCGCCTTCGGTTTCGCCGGGCCGTTATCGCTGGAAAAAACCACCAGCGTGTTCGACGCGATTCCGCAGCGCTCCAGCGCATCGAGGATCAGGCCGACCTTGTTGTCGCCGTCGGTGATGACCGCGGCGTAGACCTGTTGCCGGGGGTCGAGGTGTTTCCACCGCGCCATGGACTCGTCCGAAGGGCTGTGGGCCAGATGGCTCTCATGCAGCCAGACGTTCAGGTAGAACGGCCGGTCCTTGTTCGCCTCGATGAACTTGATCGCCTGGTTCGGGATATCATTTCCGTAGGGCCCGACTTTCGGCCCCGGCCCATGATAGACGGCCGAGTCGTCGATGCCATAGTCCGCCATGGTCGGCGTGCCTTCGCCCAGGTGCCATTTGCCGAAGTGTCCGGTGCGATACCCCGCCGTCCTGAGCAGGCGGGCGACCGTGGGCGCCCGGGGATCCAGCCAGTCGGGCATCTCCGGCGGTTTGCTGACGCCGAAGACCGTGTTGATGCCGAAGCGACCCGGAAAACGCCCCGTCATGGCCGCCGCCCGGCTAGGGGAGCACACCGGGCTCAGGACGTTGAACTGCTGGAAGTCGATGCCTTCGCTGGCCAGCTTGTCGAGGCGCGGCGTCTTCAGCCAGGTGTTGCCGTGACAGGAAAGGTCACCCCAGCCCCAGTCGTCGGCATAGATGAAGACGATGTTGGGTTTCCCGGCCTTCGCTGGCGCGTCGGCCGCAGGCAAGGTGACCGGCGAGGCCAGCAGCAGGGCCGCGAGGAGGGGGAGGATAGGTCTCATGGTCTGGGCCGAGGTTTTACTTCTGCTTTTTGACTCGGCCCTTGCTTAGCGGCTCGGGCTCACCCTGGTCGCCGCCGAGTCGGATCATCGCAGGGTAGAGCGAGTCCCACCATTGGTCGTAAGAAGCGGCGAGCTTGGCGGTCAGCTCCGACCGTTCGGTCGCGAGGTCATTCCGGCAGGCCGGGTCTTTCTTCAGGTCGAACAGCGACCATCGTCCGGGCGGCGTCACGCCCCAGTGGAATTGGGCGTCGGCTTTGGTGTAAGTCGCCGCGGTGGCGCCCGCTTCGACGGAGCGCAGGGTGGTGCACTGGCTGGAGTATTGCTTGCAGGCCGGGTCATCGCACGGTCGGCTGCGCACGAGCAGGAGATCGCCTGTCTGCACGGACGCCATTGCGTATTTGTGCGCCGCCCCCAGCCCGCTGGGCCAGCGGCCGACATGGTGGAACAGCAAGCGGTCGTCGTTCCATTTGATCGGCGTGGCGGACTCAAGCAAAGGCCGAAGCGTGAAGCCCTCGAGCTTCGGGCCGAGCGGGGGCGGGAGAGGAGCGCCGGCGAGGTCGCAGAGCGTCGGGAGGACATCGAGGTGGGCCGTCAGGTTCGGGACCGTGTGCGGCGACCATTTCCCGGCCCATTTCCAGAAGGACAGGGCGCGCGACCCGCCTTGCCAGATGGTGCATTTGCTGCCGCGCATGCCGGCGT
>Ga0315907_10007052_pt1 | contig 11772 bp, 7 predicted proteins | sample LakEriMetagenome_3_FD_203525 | JGI IMG/M metagenome (GOLD analysis project Ga0315907, IMG submission 203525) | Freshwater fungal communities from buoy surface, Lake Erie, Ohio, United States - Buoy 12 MA123 | ecosystem: Environmental > Aquatic > Freshwater > Lake > Lake biofilm | place: USA...
CAGTTTCTGCGTGTCTTCAATATACTTCTGCTGATTTTTTGCAGCGGCTTCCTGGCGCTCCACCTCATCTTGACGCTGCACAATGTATTTGCTGTAGGAAAATTTGTAGTCGTACACTTTCCCCTTCGTAATCTCGATGGTGCGTATGGTCACATTATCGAGAAACGTTCTATCGTGCGAAATCAATACAATTGCTCCTGCATAATCCTTTAAGAATTCCTCCAGCCATTCGATACTTTCAATATCCAAGTGATTCGTAGGCTCATCGAGCAATAACAGGTCAGGATTCTGAAGGAGTATTTTACCCAATTCTACGCGCATCTTCCAACCTCCACTGAATTCGGCCATTTTACGATTCATGTCTTCGGAGCGAAAACCTAATCCCTTGAGCACCTTCTCAATTTTCTCTTCAAGATTAGCGCTTCCAAGGACTTCCAGACGATGCGATACCTCTTCAAGTTCTTCGAGTTTTCTGGAGTAGTCATCACTCGTGTAGTCGTGATGATCTGTTATGGCGACAGTCAACTCTTCCAAGCGTGTTTTCATTTGCTGAACTTCACGAAAAGCAGTTGCCGCTTCTTCGTAGACGGTTGCACTCTCACTGTGCTTCATCTCCTGGGCTAAATAACCCACTGTCGTTCCACGGGCGAATGCAATACTTCCTTCGTTGGGAACTTGAATACCCGCGAGTGTTTTGAGCAAGGTCGATTTTCCAGCACCATTCTTACCAACCAACCCGATGCGATCACGTGGGCCGATAAAAAAACCGATGCGAGAAAAAAGCTCTCGCGAACCGAAATGTATAGTGAGGTTTCCTACTGTTACCATGGTAAAATCGGGCGCAAAAGTACGACCTCCTTCGAGGTTTATTTATGAATATAAAAACAAAAAGCCCCTCCTAATAGGAAGGGCTCTTCGCTTAGAAATTCATTTCTTAATAGTGCCACAAATCGTGCTCAAGAGTAAACAATTCGTTCTTGATCTTTTCACTTTCTAGAAGTGCATCTACACCCTTCCAAGTAGGATCTACAGCTCTATTGTAAACATTGTCCTCCTTTACAACATATCCTTGGAACATGCGCATTTGGAACAATTGATCAAATGTCATTTGCTGCGATCCGTTGTGCGTATTGAATACATCATAGTTATTAAAGATGTAACGACACTCGGGATAATAAAGCCAGAACAATTCCTTCTTACCCTTCACTTCACCACTTTCGGTGTAGCGGTTAACAATTGGTGCAATACCAATAATCCTAACATAGCGTTCAGATCGCTGCTTGTCAAAAATCCAGTCCTCCTTGATTTTGTATTGAACAACATCACGCGATGTAACAGACTCAACGTTGCGCACTTCCTCCTTTTCTCCGGTATCCAAGTTTTCGCGGTAGCGAATTACAACCGGATTTAGCATAGAATCCAATTCAGATTGGCCCAGAGGATAGCGAAACTCATCATCTGTCTGTGTAGGTCCTGTGCCATATGCCGTTATAGAACCTTGGTCAATTAGACCAATGCGAATTACATCAAACAGACTTTTACGATTCTCCAATTCATCAATGGGGAAGTAAAGTGTATGATTGACTTTTTGGCGAAGGTCGATGACCTGCCATATTCGTTTGGCCCACATGACATCTGCTTCGCGCAAATAGGGGTAACTGATAACCTTTCGTGTTGGATTGTGCTCACGTACATAGGCACCATCCAAAACCGTCTGTGTTTGTCCGACCATTTGCGTGATCTGGAGCATTGCACAAAACAAAAGCAGAAACAGATTTTTACGACTCATGGTTTATAGTTTTTACTGAACTTTCAATGTAATAGCAGACAATTTTCTATCCGTGCCATCGGGCATTCTACACATAATTTGTTCGATGAAAATCTTTTCACCCTTTTTCATTTTGCGTATAGCTTGGCTAGCTTCATCCGAAATACGATTGCCGTTTGATTTGTACTCCTTCAACGCACCGTTGCTCACCAAAGTCACCATGAAAGATGTAACCTGAGCGGTAACCGGGAAGTCGAATCCTTCCATATCCGCACGAACACCGGCAGCAACAGATGCATCTCCTTGTGGAATTGTACTATCATATGGCTTCTTGCCGCCAAACGACGGAACCGGATCGGGAATCCTCTTGATACGGAAATTACGTGCTGGCATTTGAACACTTTCACCATTGATATTGGCTGAAACATTGATTGTAGCATCCTTTCCTTCACCAGGCTTAACATTATAAGTACCGTCAGCGCTAGGTGAAATGGATCCGCCATTCATGGAAACCGACAGCGCACTGCGATCGACACCCGGAACAGAAATCTCAACAGGATTATCCAAACCACGATAGAATACGTTCATGTTTACCGGTGAAACAACTAGAGCCGGCTCACCAACAAAGAAAGGCTGCGTAGCAAATGGAATGAACTCCATTTTACCGTCTTTTTCATAGCCAATTTGCCCCGTATAGCCGTGAGGACCAAGGCTCAAACTTCCGGTATTCACTTTAAAACGGCACTTTCCATCGGGATCAGCTGCGATACCTTCACCTGAGGCAGCAAAAGTGCTTGGTGTGGGGACCTTGTCGCCATTGTATGCACCGCCCATGTAGAGTTTCGTGTTACTAGTTTTGTTGTACGCAGCTAAGTATACCTCAAGCTCGTAATCCTTTCCTTTTAAAACGTAACTCTGCAATGGAACGGCAGCAACCGTTACATCCGAAAATTTCAAGTCAGTAGCATTGATAGAAGATGCTAAGAAACTCATAACGGAGGTCTTTGCATTCAATACATCCGTCTCAATCTTCGACATGGTCGCAACAACAGCCGCCAGTGGAGTGTGGTAAAACTTATTTGTTTCCCAAACCTCAAGCTTTCCTTCCGCGTCTGGTTCTTCGTTATAAACGAATGTGCTATCCAATGAAGAAAGAATCTCATTGTCCAATGGAATAACCTTTCCGTCGATGTTGGTCACTTGAATTGACTTCAACTTCTCTTTAAACTCAAGGAGTTTTGTTTTCAATTCATAAGCAGACCAAGGATCCTGACGGGGAGCCTGCGGGTTTGGACCAACCAACAATGTTGTATTGTTCTGGTTTTCGTCCAACTTTGTTACTTTCTCACGACCATCCTTGGAGCTCAAATCAATTGCCTTCTTCTTGTCCTCCGTCATGTACTCTTCATAATTGGCTCCAGTAGGATCTCCCTTCATGGAGCAAGCAATTGCGCGAGCCTTCAGAACTTCAATGTAGTCAATCAATTCATCGCCTAGCTTAGACACTTCCTCCGCTTTTGCAAGGAAAGGGGCTGCTTTATCCGCTTCCTTGGCTGCTCTTAAGCCAGCAAGGGTCGCTTGAGCCTTATTTTGCAATACTTCGGAAGTTTTACCCAAACCTTTATTGATTTGGATAAATGCATTCAATACGTCTTTCGATATGTTCATCGCGAGAAGAGCGGTGAGTACGAGGTACATCATACCGATCATCTTCTGCCTGGGGGTTTCTTTTCCGCCTGCCATTTTTTATTCTTTAAGAGTGGTTGTTTGGTTGTTCTTTGTCAGAGCAGCGCTAAACCATTATTGGCGGGCAGTACCCATAGCGTTAAGCATGTTTGCGTAAACTGTGTTAAGCGACTTCAAGTTACGAGAGAGTTCTGAAATGTTCTCTTTGTACTGCTTGGTATCCTCAACCGAATCAGCAAGATTCTTAACAAGTTCGTTCATGTTGCCGTACATGTTGCGTGTCTTTTCAAGCTCTTGAAGCTGGAGCTCGTACATGCTATTCAATGACTGAAGGTTTTCTGTCATTTTCTGCAAATGAGCCCCTGCAGTCTGACCATTTTTAGCTTGATCGGAAAGACCGGTTAATGACTCGGATGCAGCCGCATAAGTATCCGCCAATGACGAAACCTTTTCAGTCGCAGTCTTCAATGAAGACGCGTATTCCTTCGATGCGGTAGCTGGCGCAGAAATATCTGATAAATCTTTGGCTTGAGAGCTAAACGCGCGCATTCCGTCACCCAAGCTTGCAATCAATTCCGGTTCAATTTTGGCCTCAGCAAGCATGTTATCCAACTGAGCTGTAACAGTGCCACCGCCAATATTTCCTTTGCTTCCTTTTTTGTTCTGTTCTTTCAAAGAATGCTTAGCCTCCTCCGGCATCGCCAATTCAGGATATACGAGAGACCAATCTGGCTCTTCATGTAACGGTTCAAATGCAGAGAAGAAGAAGATTACCGCTTCTGTACTCAGACCCACAACCAGCAGCAACGATGCGAAGGGCCAGTGTTGAATCTTGAACATCGCACCAATGATTACTACTGCAGCTCCAATACCATAGAGCTTTGCCATAAACTTTTTCCACGCTTTACTTCCAGGTTTCATAATTTTTTAAACGCTTGTAAGGGTTAATAAAAAAGGTTGGTTTTAATTGATTATTCCTCGTTAAAGTCTTCAGGAGCAACATTCTTTCCTCGTCCCAGGTAACTCATCACACAACGGAAACCGATGTATGACTTTGCTGTATCCTGATACTCGTATGAACGTGTACCATTCTGAATAAAATACCCGATGTCTTTCCAGGAGCCACCGCGTATAACTTTACGTTTCATGCTTGGAGGATCGTCTTGTTGAGCACGATACTCATATTCAGAGCTCATATCATGTGTGAACTCATATACCGACTCGTCAAAAGCCGTGTTGGTCCACTCCGCTACGTTACCAGCCATACACCACAATCCATAGTCATTCGCTGAATAGGACTGAACAGGCACTGTGTGACAGCCATTATCTTCCACATAGTCGCCACGCATAGGCTTAAAATTAGCCAATGGGCATCCAAGGTTATTTCTAATGTAAGGTCCTCCCCAAGGGTATGGTGACAATTCCAGTCCGCCGCGAGAAGCGTATTCCCATTCGGCTTCAGACGGCAATCTGAAACGCTGCACAAAAGCTTCACCAACTGCAAATTTGAATTCATTCAGTATTTGCGTCCTCCAGGCACAAAAAGCTTGACACTGTCCCCAAGTTACGCCTACTACAGGATAATCATCGTAGGCTGGATGCCAAAAATAATTCTCTGTTAGCGGTTCATTGAAGCCGTAGGTAAAGTCTGCAACCCAACAAAGTGTATCCGGGTAAATATTCGTTTGTTCTTCAATAATAAATTGAGCACGATCGCTGTGACCACGAACCGAATGCAATTGATTCAATGAGTTGACTTCACCGTACTCCTCATCCTTTCCGGCCTTAACAGAAGCACTTTTGTAATCAATCCACCAATAGCGATATTTCATTTTACGATTATCAACCTCGAGGCGATCATAGAATTTGTCAGCGCCTTGCAAATAGAATTCGTTGAAAATGTTTTCAAAAACATCTTCATTCTCCATATCGATTGGCTCTTCCCAATTCAAGACATATCCTTTATTTACAAAAACCTCCCAATCTCGGCCATCATCTCGGTCGGGTTGCTTATAACCCTCGACATCGGCATTTGCGAGGAAGTCACGCATAAGCGAGTCGCGGACATAATCCACGAATTGACGGTACTCGTTGTTGGAGATTTCTGTCTGATCCATGTAGAATGCAGGCATTGTAACCGTTTTTGCTTTGTTATTCAAAGCATACGGCACATCCTGATCACTAGGACCCATTGTGAAGGACCCGAAATGAATGTAATTCATTCCATATGGGTTGATCTGCTCCCACTCCTCGGCGCGAAATGCACCAACGAGCTCACCGTTTGCGCCTACTCTGCAACCGGCGAAAACTGCTGCAACGATCAAAAACAAAAACGACTTTTTCATGATTTCCAATTTTAGTAAACAATCACTCTTATAGTTTAAAGCTAGTTGGTTATTACTAAAAAAATTCGTGGTAATTATCTCTGTTCTTCGGATAAAATCTGCAATACGCAGGGTTAACCGACTTAGTTACATTTTATTTTACAAGAATCGAGGATTGCTGTGTCCAGCACCGTTGTCGATTGGTGTAAACTTCACACAATAAGTAACAAAAATCTCATGCGATCCTGCTGAATAGTCCTTGAGCACCGAGGTGTTCACATCATAAGAATATCCCAATTTAATTCCATGGTTCATAGTGCGAACCTCTTGGTTGATCTGTGCAAAATCCTTTTGGAAGCCGACATAAGGCGCAATAGCATCACCTAAGCGATAAGCCAAACCTCCCCAAACCATTTTCTTAAAAAGGACATCCGCATTTAAATCAATTTGTCGCGACGTGGCATCCGTTTTAAACATGAGGTTTGGCCTAATTGTAATATCAGAACCTACAGCAGCTTCGTAGCCTCCCATAACATAATAATGCCTTGCCATTTGAATGCCCACATCTTCCAAATTAGGTCCAGCTAAGTGAGTGGAAGAAACCCCGACATAATATTTACCCGGCTTATAAAAATTTACACCAAGCCCAATGTCCGCCCCTCCTTGAGATCTTGAGCTAGTTGGAATGGTTGGGTCTCCTGCGTCGATGTAAACCCAATTGGCTCCAAGCTTAGCCTGATAAAATCCAATCGAAGCACCAGCTGAGAAGAAACTACCATCGCTTAGTGTCAAATGGTACGATGGTGAAAAACGAATCACAGTATTTTGCTGTTGACCTAGAACCTCAGAATATACAGTAGAACCAAAACCAATATTTTGCTTTTCGCCAAACATTCCGCTGTAGTTGAAGAGGTAGGTCTTGGGATCCTTATCTAATCCATCCCACTGGTCACGATGGATAGCGGTAATGCAATGCATTCTGTCAATTCCAGACATAGCAGGATTAACAGATAATCTGTCGAATTGCCACATTGTAAACTGTGGATCCTGCTGCGCAAACCCAACGTGGGAGCAGATTACAACTAAAACAGAGACTAAAATTCTCTTCATAAAAAAATCGAGTTATTGCTTGGTTTGGTTTCTTAAATATGGTTGCAAAAACGCTAATTTAGGATAATTTTTGATTGGTCCAAAAAAAACATGTTGTTTCGGCCTTTGGGCATTTACCGAATTGAAAAGGCTTCATGCGATTGAATTTCATTTCTAAACTAATTTTTGATAGGTTTTCCACCATCTGTCTGGCATCTCTTCATTGGATGCGAGCTGAAACTCTTCGTATGTGCATGGGACTAAATGATGTCGTTCGTATTTCTTGGCAGTTCCCGCGGGGTATGGCACATCCATCCACCAGCGCTCACTCAAATGACTTTTGTAAAATACCAGTTCATGCCCATCATGCGTGATGGGGACAATGTATTTAAAGTACTCCGTGTAATCGCCGGTTGGATAGTCTCCCTTCCTCTGCGAAACACCTTCCAGAAAACACCAAACTAGTTGTGCCGCAAGATGAGCCGTATGGCCTGCCAGATCCATTATCGGATCTACCTCATACAAACCAAAGGAAGTTAACTTGTCGCTCATGCCAGCATATCGACAGAGCTGGGCCACCTCCTCGCCATAAAAGCCATTCGGACCGGCATGGGTTGTTCCCGGGCATTCACCCATGCGAATAGAGCTCATGTCGATTGAAACAATATCGGCATTTCGAATAATCGGTTCACTTCGCTGAATGCCTGACTGAATCTCACCTAATCGATGAGCATCGAAATACATGTTGCCCATTAACTCCAATAAATCGCCTTCAACCAGATAACGCTGATGTCCGATATTGCCGTAATTAAACAAGTAGTTCGGTTTATGAAGCACCACCTTATTCAGATAATTCTTGGAGTGAATATCCCCGTCGCTCTTGCCAAAATCCAGACGATAATCAATTGTGACAAGATTCACCGTCTGCTCCATGTGCTCGTATGCCTGGTAATTAGCGAATGTTAAGTCTTGAGTTCCACCCAAAATTAACGGAATGATTCCACGACGCAGCAGGACTTCACATGTTTGGTTCAGCGCGTAATAAGTGTCCTTTAGCTCGTTGCCAGGGCGAATATTGCCCAGGTCAATCACCGAGAGTTTTGAATCGAACCAATGTAACCGATACAAATACTTCCGAATGGCATCAGGCGCATCAGCCGATTGACAATCAACCGCCGAACCACGACTTTCACAAACACCAATAATGGCGACCTTCATGCCTTCGAGCTCTTCCATGTTCCCATCAAAAAAATGGACATGGTTTTCCACATGAGATGGTAATAGAGAAGAAGAGTCGCTATCACGAAAATTACTTCGCGACAAGAAAACCGAAATATCCATGTTGCGAAAATGCAGCATGTCAAAGACCCGCAACTATTGCATTGAGGGTGTTCTGAACGACCTAATGTTGAAACCGAACTTTACTTCTTCGCTGATTTTTTTGCTGCCGCCTTCTTCGCAGGGGCTTTCTTGGAGGGGGCCTTTTTAGCAGGCGCTTTTTTCGAAGCGGCCGGCTTTCTGGAAGCGGCCTTCTTTCGAGCCGTAGGATTGGCTTCCTGTTCTGCTATTGCTGCAAGTACTTCGGGTAAGCCGATTGTTTTGGCGTCGGTTCCCTTCGGTAGTTTAAAATTGTCCTTATCTCGCTTGATATAAGGACCGAATCGACCCTGGATAATTTGAATTTCCGGACGATCGTCAAACTTCTGAATAAGGGCTGCATTTACTCCATTGATTTTATCCTCAATCAGCTTCACGGCGCGATCAATTTCAATGGTAAACGGATCGTCGCCTTCTTTCACTCGGAGAGATGCGTAGAGACTTCCCCACTTCACAAATGGACCAAAACGGCCAATAGCTGCACTTACGGGCAGTCCCTGATATTCGCCAACGAATCGTGGCAAATCAAAAAGCTTCAAGGCCTCTTCCAGTGTAATCGTTCCAATGCTTTGACCCGCGCGGAGAGAAGCGAATTTCTTGTCCTCATCTTCGCTACCACCGAGCTGAACAACCGGGCCGAAACGTGCAATACGAGCGATTACCGGTTTGCCTGACTTTGGATCTGTACCTAACTCTCTTTCTCCGGATTGACGTGACGCGTTTTCGATGGTATGAGCTACGTTCTCGTGAAAAGGCAGATAAAACTTCTTCATCATTTCCTGCCAGGGAAGCTTGCCCTCAGCGATTTCATCAAACTCCTGTTCCACATTGGCCGTGAAGGCAAAATCCAAAATTGTTGGAAACTGATCCACTAGAAAATCATTCACCACCATTCCGATGTCGGTTGGAAATAGTTTCGATTTCTCAGCGCCTGTGAACTCGTTGCTCATCGAAGAAGAAATGCTTCCGTTCTTCAACACAAGTAACTCGAAACCGCGCGGTGTACCTTCCTTATCCTTCTTCTCAATGTATTCACGCTGCTGAATGGTTGAAATGGTTGGAGCATAGGTTGATGGTCTTCCTATTCCCAATTCCTCCAAACGCTTTACAAGAGATGCCTCCGAATATCGTGACGGTTTTTGAGTGAAGCGCTGTGTGGCAGTTATATCCATCAATGACAGCACCTGACCAACGCTCAACGGAGGTAACATTCCGCTTCCGCCCTCTTCATTATCTTCATCATCGGTTCCTTCCGAATATACTTTCAAAAACCCGTCGAATTTCACAACTTCTCCTTTGGCGAGTAATACGTCATCCATAGTGCTGATGCCCACCGTAGCGGTGGTCTTCTCGAGCTCTGCATCGGCCATTTGTGATGCTAATGTGCGCTTCCAGATGAGCTCGTAGAGACGTTGCTCATCGCGCTCGCCTTCAATTTGATGAGCGCTCATCTCTGTTGGGCGAATGGCTTCGTGCGCCTCTTGAGCACCCTTGTTCTTATTGGTATACTGTCGTGTTTTCGAGTAGCGTTCGCCGTAAGAGCGCGTGATCTCGTTCTTAGCGGCATCGAGTGCGAAGTCGGAAAGGTTCACGCTGTCCGTTCTCATGTAGGTGATTTTTCCACTTTCGTACAAACGCTGAGCGACTACCATGGTGCGCGAAACACTGAAACCCAACTTTCGACTGGCCTCCTGCTGGAGTGTAGAAGTTGTAAATGGCGCTGCGGGAGTGCGTTTCGCGGGCTTCGTATCCATCTGCGTTATGCTGAAAGATGCACCATTGGCCTTTTGTAAAAATGCATTTGCCTCCGCACTGTCCTTCAACTTGCGACTTAAATCGGCCTTTAGAGTGGCCGATCCTAAATCGAAACTTCCTCGAACATTATAGAATGATGACGCTGCAAACTTTTCTATTTCACGCTCTCTCTCCACGATAATGCGAACCGCAACACTTTGCACACGGCCTGCACTTAACCCCCCTTTCACTTTCTTCCATAACACAGGTGAAAGCTCAAAACCGACCAAGCGATCAAGAATGCGACGCGCTTGCTGAGCATTAACCAAATCGACATCAATAGTTCGAGGCTTGGCGATCGCATCCTGTATTGCCTTCTTCGTAATTTCATGAAAAACAATGCGCTTAGTTTGTTTCACATCTAATCCCAATGCTTCCGCCAAGTGCCAAGAAATGGCTTCTCCTTCGCGGTCCTCATCCGTTGCCAACCAAACATCATCGGCCTTTGACGCGAGCTTTTTCAACTCTCTAATAACATCTTCTTTATCGGGAGATATTATGTAAACCGGGTTAAAACCCTTCTCGATATCGATGGCAACATCGTTCTTAGGTAAGTCGCGCACATGACCATAGCTGCTCTTAACAATGAAATCCTTCCCGAGATATCCTTCGATGGTCTTTGCCTTTGCAGGGGACTCAACTATAACGAGGTTTTTGCTCATACTAAACAGTGTTTTTTAGACTTCATTTCGTTCATTTCCGGTTCTACTCTGAAGTAATTTGAAAGCGGCAAATGTATGCGATGAAAAAACTGCCGAACCAAATCGTTCTAAAATCCCTATCTTCGCCAACCTTTTAAAACACTGATTTTCAAAACAGCCATACACTGTGGAAGAAAAAACAATCGACGAAACCCGACAGGGTGAATACCTCATGCTGGATGCAGAGGTCAATTCAAACAAGAAACAGCGCAAACTCTTACTCGAGAGTTATGGTTGTCAGATGAATTTTTCGGATAGCGAAATTGTAGCCAGTATCCTGGCCAACGAAGGCTTCAGCACCACGCGTGACCCGGAAGAGGCCGATGTAGTATTGCTGAACACCTGCGCGATTCGGGACAATGCCGAACAGCGTATTCGCGGCCGACTGGACTTTCTTCGTTCCGTAAAAAAGCGCAAGCCCGACATGCAAATCGGAGTTTTGGGCTGCATGGCTGAACGTCTGCGCGAAAAATTGCTCGATGAAGAAAAACTCGTCGATATGGTCGTTGGACCCGATGCCTACCGTGATCTCCCCAACTTGATTGATAAGGTTGATGAAGGGCAAAAAGCAGTAAACGTGCTTTTAAGCCGTGAAGAAACCTATGCTGAGATTACTCCTGTTCGACTGAATAGCAATGGCATTACTGCTTTCATTTCGATCATGAGAGGATGCGACAACATGTGCTCCTTCTGCGTGGTTCCATTCACACGTGGTCGTGAGCGCAGCCGTGACCCGCAAACGATTGTCAACGAAGCGCGCGACCTCTTCAACCAAGGATATCGTGAGGTTACCTTGCTTGGTCAGAATGTAGACTCGTACAAATGGAACATCAATAACAAAGGTGAAATTCTCGATAGCACCAAACCAACCGTAAACTTTGCGCAATTGCTCGAAATGGTTGCGCTAGTGCATCCCGATTTGCGAATTCGTTATTCTACCTCACACCCGAAAGACATGACCGATGAGGTATTACATGTAATGGCGAAATACGAGAACATTTGCAAATACATTCACCTGCCGGTTCAAAGCGGC
>Ga0315907_10007053_pt1 | contig 11771 bp, 9 predicted proteins | sample LakEriMetagenome_3_FD_203525 | JGI IMG/M metagenome (GOLD analysis project Ga0315907, IMG submission 203525) | Freshwater fungal communities from buoy surface, Lake Erie, Ohio, United States - Buoy 12 MA123 | ecosystem: Environmental > Aquatic > Freshwater > Lake > Lake biofilm | place: USA...
TGCTTGGAACCACTCGCCGTCCGCTGAGTATGGGAAGTCAGCAGTCCAAACATACTCGAGATATGCTGCATCAGGGCAGATGTCAATGGAGTCAACGGCGTTAGCGTAAATGTTATTAAAGCTTTGGAAGTCCGTAAACTCCCCTGTAAGCTCACACTGCGCATTGGCCGTTGATGAGACGCCAAAGAGAAGTGCAAATAGATAAATGATTTTTTTCATAGTAGTGATTTTGTGTTCAGATCTATAGAAGCATTTTAGAGATGAAAGGTTGCTTTATGAATTGTATCGCCAATGAAATCACATATGTCACCGCTCCCGTATATTTGCACCCAAATTAAAAGTACCATGCATCGTTCGCATACCAATGGCGATTTACGCCTTACAGACGTTGGACAAGAAGTAATACTAAGTGGCTGGGTTCAAAAATCTCGTGACCTCGGAGGGATGACCTTTGTGGATTTGAGAGACAGATATGGCATCACGCAAGTGGTTTTCAATATGGATACCAACGCCGAACTGTGCACTGCAGCTCGTAAACTCGGACGTGAGTTTGTCATTAAAGTAAAGGGAAATGTGATTGAGCGTTCTTCGAAAAACGCGAAGATGGCTACAGGTGATATAGAAATCATTGCCACAGCACTTGAAATATTGAATGCAGCGAAAACACCTCCGTTCACTATCGAAGATGAAAGCGATGGCGGTGATGATCTTCGAATGCAATGGCGCTTCTTGGATTTGAGAAGAAATCCCCTTAAGAATAACTTGATGCTTCGCCACCGTATCAGCATCGAAGCAAGAAAATATTTGGATTCTCTTTCTTTCTTAGAAATTGAAACTCCATACCTCATTAAATCTACCCCTGAGGGTGCTCGAGATTTTGTGGTTCCAAGCCGCATGAATCCTGGACAATTCTACGCCCTTCCTCAATCACCACAGACCTTCAAACAACTTTTGATGGTGAGTGGATATGACCGTTACTATCAAATTGTACGTTGCTTCAGAGACGAAGACCTTCGTGCAGACCGTCAGCCTGAGTTTACTCAGATCGACTGTGAAATGGCTTTCGTTGAGCAAGAGGACATTCTCAACACTTTTGAAGGAATGATTCGTCATCTCTTCAAAACTGTTAAAAACGTTGACATCGCTGAAGTTCCTAGAATGCTCTATGCTGATGCGATGCATCATTATGGTTCTGACAAGCCGGATATTCGTTTTGAAATGAAGTTCCAATACTTGAATGATCTCATGCAAGGCAAAGGCTTCAATGTATTCGATAGTGCTGAAGCGGTGATAGGTATTGTAGCACCTGGTTGTGCGAACTATACACGCAAGCAAGTAGACGAATTAACAGAATGGGTAAAGCGTCCGCAGATTGGAGCTAAAGGACTTGTTTATTGCATGTGCAATGAAGACGGTACTTTCAAATCAAGCGTCGACAAATTCTATTCACAAGAAGATTGGAAGGCGATTGCTGAAAAGGCAGGTGCGAAAGCAGGAGACCTTATTCTCGTATTGAGCGGAGGTTTGGATACTACACGCAAACAATTGAATGAACTTCGTTTGTTAATGGGAACTCGCCTTGGACTTCGCAATCCAGATAATTGGGCTCCGTTGTGGGTACTTGATTTCCCACTTCTCGAATGGAGCGAGGAAGCAGGAAGATGGCACGCTATGCACCATCCGTTTACTTCACCAAAGCCTGAACATATTGCGCTTCTTGATACCGATCCAGGTGCGGTAAATGCAAACGCTTATGACTTCGTGTTGAATGGTGTTGAAATTGGCGGAGGATCTATTCGTATCCACGATAGAGATGTTCAAAGCCGCATGTTTGACCTTCTTGGTTTTTCTCAAGAAGAAGCAAAAGCACAGTTTGGATTCTTACTAAATGCGTTTGAATATGGAGCACCACCACACGGTGGAATAGCATTCGGCTTTGACCGTTTGTGTTCACTGTTCGGAGGCTCAGAAGGTATTAGAGATTTCATCGCATTCCCTAAAAACAATAGTGGTCGCGACGTTATGATCGACGCTCCGAGCGCCATCGCTGATGCACAACTGGAAGAGTTGTCGATATCAGTGACTAACGACTAGTGACAAGGGACAAATGACAAATGATTTCGCTTTCGCGAGGTTATTTTGATATAATTTTTTTACTAAAAAAAGAGCGGTGAGATAGTATAACTCTTGGATAGGAGTTCTACTATTCCACCGCTCGTTAGTTTCTACTCTAGTCACTAGTCACTACTCTAGTCACTCGTCGATAGTATCTAGTATCTGTTTTAGCAGTATTCTTCGAAGGCCATTTTCAAATTATCGGCGATCATTTCTGCAGTGCGTCCTTCGATGTGATGACGCTCGATCATGTGCATTAATTTACCGTCTTTGAACAAGGCAATGCTTGGTGAAGAAGGAGGGTAAGGCAACATGTATTTGCGAGCGCGCTCTACTGCATCGCGGTCAACACCAGCGAAAGATGTTACCAACTTCGAAGGAAGTTTGCCTGATGTTTTTACTGCGTGTTTTACGCCTGGTCTCATGCTACCTGCTGCGCAACCGCAAACGCTGTTCAATACAACGAGTACCGTGCCTTCGCTATTTACCGCAGCATCCACTGCTTCTGGGGTCATAGCTTCTTCAAAACCTACGTTATCTAAATCTGCACGCATTGGTGCTACTAATTCTGGAGGATACATTTTCTTAAAATTTTATTTGAAACAAAAGTACGATGTATAAAGTTCGAGTCAAGTGCTTTGACTCACCGTTTAACAAAGATTTTAGGGTGCAATTTATCGTAATCCTGGTAAAGTGGTATAAATTACTTGTTACCAAGAATACCATTCAGAAACGAGTCTTTTCTTAAAACTACCTTTGTTTTAACAGGTGAATTAGGTGGAAAAATACATTCACAGGGCAGCTTGAAAAATAAAAAAACTCGAACTAACTTAAACTTCGAAAATCTTTAATGAGTCACAAATTTGAACACAAACTCTATATCGAGCTTGTCCAGATTATTGAGCATGGCAAGCAGAATACTATCAAAAAAATCAATCACTCTGTCGTAATGGTATATTGGTATATAGGTGCTAAAATCAATAACTATATCAAAGAAAATGAAGGCGTGAAATACGCCGAAAAAACTGTAAATAAAGCAGCATTAGAATTGAAACAGCGCTATGGCAGTAGTTTTAGCTTAAGAAATGTGCGAAGAATGATGCAGTTTGCAAAAGAATTCTCTGAATTATCAAAAGTGTCGCAACTGGCGACACAATTAACTTGGAGTCATTTCATAGAATTGTTGCCCCTATCGAAAGAAGCTAGAATTTTCTATGCCCAAAACGCCAGCTTATCTCGCTGGAGCAGAAATGAATTGAGAAGGCAAATTGAAAGAAAAGCATTTGAGCGGAATGAACTTGCCGACTTACACCTACGAGAAGAGTTCACAGAAATTAAAAACACCTTTAAAGATCCTTACTTACTAGATTTTCTAGGATTAAAAGATGGATATTTAGAAAACGACCTAGAGTCAGCTATTGTTAAAGAACTTGAGAATTTTATATTAGAGTTAGGAGTTGGCTTTTCATTCATTGAAAGGCAAAAGCGTATAATTCTTGATGGTAAAGACTTTTATTTGGATTTGCTATTTTACAATAGAAAGCTAAGACGTCTAGTCGCAATAGAATTAAAGTTAGGTGAGTTTAAAGCCGCATATAAAGGCCAAATGGAACTTTACTTGAAATGGTTAAATCGACACGAAAAGCAAGAGGGAGAAGCGTTTCCAATAGGTTTGATTTTGTGCGCTGGAAAGAGTACCGAACAAATTGAGCTTTTAGAAATGCACAAAGACGGGATAGTTGTGGCTGATTATTGGACGAATTTGCCACCTAAGGAAGAATTGGAAAGAAAGCTTCACTCATTGCTAATAGAAACACAACAGCGAATTGAAGAGCGAAAATTATTGGACGAATAATCCGCCAGAAGAAAAATCCTTAATAAAATTTACTCCCCTCCACCGACCACTTTTGGTACTCGGAAATAATACATGTCCTTTTTCGGTGCATTTTTCAAAGCTTCCATTTGAGATACTTCATGAGCGATGACATCTTCGCGAACCACGTTTGTTTCTTCGGTCATGAAAATGAGAGGCTCCACACCTTCTACGTTTACCTCTTTCAGTTGATCAACGAATTGGAGCATGTTGTTCATGTCATTCATGATTTCATTAGCGGCAGCATCATCAAACTCAAGGCGTGACAACTCTGCAATGCGATCAACGGTAGCGCGGTCAATTTTCATGGTGTTCTGAATAATGTGGTGCAAAGATAGTGACTAGTTTCTAGTCACTGATGACTTGTTAGCGGCTAGATTCTATACCGCTTTCGATTTGCGAGAAGACGGTCTTTTTTAAACTCGGGATATCTGAGTCTGTAAGGGCGCTTGTTTCGATGGGTGCATGAACAATGGTTCGCACGGCATGAGGTAGACTGTACTCAAACAAATTAGATGGCTCGAGCATGATCTTATAATTCTGCTGAAAAGTTATGGGTACAATCGGCACCTTTTGGTCTACGGCCATTTTAAATGCTCCATTCTTAAAAGCCTTCATCTTTGGAGCATGCGCTGGAATAGTGCCCTCTGGATACATCGCTATACATTCCCCTTTGTCCAATGCGTCATAAGCTTTCTTCAAAGCATCATATGCCTTTCGGGATGATTCTCTATGAACAGGAATGTCCTGTTTTCTAAAGAAAAGACCGAACAGTGGCCATTTGAGCAACTCGCTTTTTCCTATAAATAGAAAATAATCAGGCACTACTGAATACATGAAAACGGTATCGAGATAACTGCTGTGATTGGAAACTACGATATAGGGCGGTTTAGGAAATTCCGCCTTCATCTCCACTCGCACCGGGCAGAACAATAGAAGTTGAAAGGCACGTGACCACCACACCTTCAAACGAAAAGCCGCGCCAAACCATTCTTTCCTGCTTAAGAGCACAAGAAAAAACGGATACATTACAAGCAGGGTGATCCAAAAAATGAAGCCGATCCAAAGCTTGTAAATAAAATATATGGGTCCAAAGATTCGCTTCAAGGTTGATCCAATAGAAAAAGGAAGGCGAATATACGGTCAGATGAAGGTTTCATTACTTACTTTGCAACTCAATATTAAGTTATGTCACGAATTTTAACAGGCGTTCAAAGTACAGGTGTTCCTCACCTCGGAAATATTCTAGGTGCAATTCTACCAGCTATTGAACTAAGCAATGACCCGCAACACGAGGCTTTTCTATTCATCGCTAACCTTCACTCTTTGACTCAAATCAAAGACGCAGAGGTGATGAAATACAATACCTACGCAGTAGCAGCGACATGGCTTGCCTGTGGTTTTAATATCGAGAAAAACACTTTGTATCGTCAAAGTGATGTGCCACAAGTAACTGAATTGGCGTGGCATCTAGGGTGTTTCACCCCTTTCCCCATGCTAGCGAATGCGCATAGCTTCAAGGATAAGTCAGATCGCCTTAGTGACGTGAATGCGGGATTGTTTACCTATCCTGTATTGATGGCAGCAGATATCATTTTGTATGATGCTCATTACGTACCTGTAGGAAAAGATCAATTGCAACACCTAGAAATCACTCGTGACCTAGCCAGTGGATTCAACCATAAAATGGGCGAAACATTCGTTGTGCCTGAGGCAATAACAAATGAATCTACCATGTACATTCCAGGCACCGATGGTCAAAAGATGAGCAAGAGCTATGGCAATTTCATCAATATCTTTTTACCAGAAAAAGAATTGAAAGATGTAATTAATAAGAAAATTGTTACTGACGCTACACCTCTAGAAGATCCTAAGGATGCGGAAGGTAGCATTGTGTATCAATTGTATAAATACATCGCTACGCCTGAAGCCGCAGCTGAAATGAAGTCAAAATTAGAAGCCGGTGGCTATGGATGGGGACATGCAAAAAAAGATCTATTCGAAGGAATTATGAATCGTTTCTCTAAAGAAAGAGAAGTGTTTAACTACTACATGAACAACCTTCCTGAACTTGATGAAAAGCTCATGGTTGGCGCTAAGAAAGCTTCATTGGTGGCAGACAAAACACTCGCTCGTGTGAGAGAGAAAATCGGCTACTAATTATTTCTTCAAATAACGTTCGTACAATCCTACTTGCTTGTTGCTCAAGTCGATTTTTCGACCTTGGATAAATGCGTGTGTCAGTTGGTTGCCTAGCATGTCCAATGCATCACCCTTTGAGATGAAGAATGTTGCATCCTTACCGGTTTCGATGGATCCGCATGTAGCATCAATCCCGAGTAGTTGGGCTGGCGCTAATGTTAATGCTCTCACTGCTTCTTCATAAGGCAGTCCATGTGCTACGGCAGTACCCGCGTGGAATGGTAAATTACGCGTTCCCATGCGTTCCATATCGCCTTCATTTTGCAGCGAAAAGACAACACCCGATTTATGAAGTAACGAAGCTAATTTGTAAGGCAAATCAACGTCATCACCTTCCAGCTGTGGCAATGAATGCACGCGGCAGAGCATCACTCCCACTTGAGCACGCTTCAACTCTTCTGCGATCATCCATGCGTCATAACCTCCGATGATGACCATTTTCGGAATAGCCATTTCTTCTTTAAATCTTAGTGCTTCTTTGATGGCACGTACTTCATCTGCATGAACATACAATGTTTTTCCACCATCGAAAATTCCACGCATCCCTTCAAATCTCACTTCTGTGAGTGGTGGATTTTTTACAGATAAATATGCTTTCGCTTCTTTGAAAAAGATCTGAATCTCTGTCAATTGCTGATCATAAGACTTCACTTTTTCAATGGTCATCTTCTTCTTATCGAAATGCTTGTGATAGACCTGCGGCCAGTTGAGGTGTAACCCGTCATCCTCGCGAACAACGGCGTCTTCCCAGTTCCATGCATCAAATTGCATTACAGAAGAAGCCCCAGAAATAACACCACCACGCGGACAAATCTGCCCCATCAAAACTCCGTTGCTACGCACGGTTGGAATGATCTCTGATTCTGTGTTAAATGCAATAACCGAACGAACGCTCGGTTTGTAAGTGCCTACTTCTGCAACATCATCCATCGCACGCACAGCGTCGATTTCGTGCAGTCCTAAAGTGCTGTTTGTCGCTATAAATCCAGGATACAATTCCATTCCAGAAGCATCAATCACTTCTTTGTATTTCGTCATATCAATGCGCACCAACTTCGCGTCGGCTACTAATGTGAACTTGCCATCTTCAAAACCGACCACAGCGTTTTCGATCACGTTTCCGTTTCCTACATGCACCTTTGCATTCATGATGAGAATACTATTGCTCTGCATTGGAGCTGGGGCCGGAACACTTTGAGCGATGGATGTCACCGCAACAAAAAGCAAACAAATACTGATATATAAATTCTTCATTTCTCTCAATTATTGACGGTAAAACAATCCCATTGATGATTGATCCATTGTATCGCAATGGAAGTGACGACGCGGCTTAAATGATGGTGTGCTCATCGGTCCACCACTATCTTTTACCTGTAGCATCTTCTGAATAATGCGAGCTCTCTCCTCTTGCACCTTGACGCGCATCTTTTCATCTTCCGTAGCATCAAAGTAGCAAATACCATCTACAAATGTTTTTTGAACTTTCGCATAAATGCTCAATGGATGTTCCGTCCAGAGTACGATATCAGCGTCCTTGCCTGCCTTCAATGAACCCATGCGATCATCCAAGTGAAGCAACTTTGCAGGATTTAGCGTTACAAATTTCAATGCTTCTTCTTCTGGAACACCACCATACTTTACTGTTTTGCCTGCCTCTTGATTGAGACGGCGTGCCATTTCAGCGTCGTCAGAGTTGATAGATACTGTGACACCTTCTTTCCACATAAGAGCAGCATTGTATGGAATCGCGTCTTTAACTTCCATCTTATATGCCCACCAGTCAGAGAAGGTAGAACCTCCAGCACCGTGCTCCTTCATTTTGTCAGCTACTTTGTATCCTTCAAGGATGTGAGTGAAAGTATTCACCTTGAAGCCCAAGCTGTCCGCCACGTGCATAAGCATATTGATTTCGCTTTGCACATAGCTATGGCATGTAATAAATCTTTTCTTATCTAAAATTTCTGCAAGCGTTTCAAGCTCCAAGTCTCTTCTTGGTGCCACTGCTGAAATAGGTGATTTCTTTTTACCCTTAGTTGCAGATGCGGCGCTGAACTTCTTCCACTCATCAGCATACTCGCGAGCTCTGATGAAATGATCGTAATACACTTGCTCCACACCCATTCTTGTTTGTGGGAAGCGCACTCTATTGAAGTCGCCCCAATTGCTTTGCTTCACGTTTTCGCCCAATGCGAATTTTATATAACCATCTGCACCTTCGATTTGCATTTGGTCCGCGTTTACACCCCAACGCATTTTGATAAGTGCACTTTGTCCGCCAATAGGGTTTGCCGATCCGTGGAGCAATTGCGCAGCTGTAACTCCGCCGCTCAATTGACGATAGATATCGATGTCTTCGGGCCAGATCACAGAAGCTTCTTCTACTTCAGCGCTGCTCGCTTGAGAACCCTCGTTCACGCTTGCAAGAGCGATGTGACTGTGTTCATCGATAATACCAGGGGTTACGTGCATGCCCGTGCAATCAACGACTTCGGCTCCGGGCGCGCTGAGGTTTTTTCCTACAGCCTCAATCTTTCCATTCGCAATAATGATATCCGCATTTTCTAATTTGCCCTCTTGTTCATTGGTCCAGATGGTCGCGTTCTTGATATGGACACGTTTCGCTTCTGGTTTCTTTTCCCATCCAAAAGCAGTAAATGGATATACCACATTACCGATCTCCTCCTTTGCAGCAGTCGGCGTGACTGGCTTTTCATCCTTCTTCTTAGCGCCGTCCTTAAGAATATTATAAACGAGCATCGCATCTGCTTTGCGTCCGTCTTTATATTCTAAGGTTCCGCTCCAACCATTCAAAGATTTCCATCCTCCAAAGCGAAGTACTCCTAAGTCCTTCGCAGCAGAATCTGGCTTAAGTGTAAGCGTTACAAAATCTAATTCTTTAGAAAGCGATGCTTGAAAACTCAATGTATCAGTGACCACATTTGATCCCGCGACATCACCAATAATATACTTATATCCTTTATTTTTTTCACCACCATATTCAATATCGAATACGTCTGTGCCAGCGGTGAGCGTGTACTTTCCCGCTTCGAGTTTTGGCTCAGTAGGTGCTTTTACTTCAAATCTTTCTCCTGAAATATAATGATCTAAAATTTCTGAATCATTCGAAAAAATATCTCCAGAAGTGATAAAGAAATTTGCTGCATATCCAATTTCCAACTTACCGAATGAACGTTCGGTATTGGTAATTTTTGCAGGCAACGTAGTCAATGCAGCGAGGGCAGCTTGTTTCGACAACCCCTTTTCCACAGCCTTTCTCCAGTTCTTCAAAAACTCTGATTTATCTGCAAGTCCGCTTGAAGTGAATGCAAAAGAAATCCCTTTACTGTTGAGAATAGATGCATTGTATGGTGCCATTTCCCAATGCTTTAACTCTGCGAAATCAACCCAACGTGCCAAGTATGGATCGCTCACATCATAGGCACTTGGGTACTGTAATGGAATGATGTAAGTCGCTTTCGTTGCAGCGATATCATCTACTCTTTGGTATTCAGTACCACTGCCTTTGATGATATATTGAACACCGAATTCATCTCCAATTTTATCTGCTCTTAATACATTCCATTTATCTCCTGCATCAAAAAACGAAGGCAATTTTTGCAAGTCATTCATTTCTTGCAGAGCTATATTGATTCCTTCTTGAGATCCGCCATTGGCATACCATTGCGCATCGTAGTAGGTTTGACGAAGTAGCGCAATACTGCCCATCAGTGATGATGGATAATCTTGACGACTTGTTCCTTTATTGAAAGAATAATGTGCACCAACATTTGCGCGTAAAATATCCTCATTTACATTGTCGCCTAATTGCACCAATGCAGAACTTCCACGGACGATACCATCTTGCGCATGAGTCAACACTAATCCGAATCCTATTCCTCTATACTCTTTTGCTTCATCTTCATTTACATCAAAAAGCAATGCTGCTTGTTGATCCGACTTAATAGCTTCATTCCATCCGAATGCGCCTTTTCGGTTGCTTTCAATTTGTGGTCCGCGGCCTCTCATTGGCCCGTCGCCACTTGGCTTTGGCATACCATAGCTCGAGTGAAGATCGATAAATGATGGATAGACATACTTTCCTTGAAGATCTATCACCACCGCATTCGCAGGAATGACGAGGGTTTTACCAACACTTACTACCTTTCCTCCCTCTACAAGCATCATAGCGTCCTCCATTAATAATTCTGGATTGACCATAATATTCGCATGTGTAAAGACCGTAGAAGTTACTTCCTTAGGCTTTACACCGTTATATGGAAAAGTAGACTGGGCGTATGTTGCAGCACACCAAAGTAGTGCGCAAATCGAAAATAGAATTCTCATCAAATGTTGCGTTATTATTCTTAAACAGCTTCAGCTACTACTTCCTCGACCACATCTGGAAGTTTTGATTTCAAGAGATTTTCAATCCCTCCCTTGAGTGTTGCAGTGCTTGAAGGACAGCCGCTGCAAGAACCTTTCATTTGCACGTAAACTTTTTTATCCTTGTAAGCCATGAAGTCGATGGCACCGCCATCTTGCTCCACTGCAGGACGAACATATTCATCCAATAAGAATCTGATCTCATCATCAAATGGAGATGCTTCCATTCCGCTGTAGTCAACGGCTGGCTTTGGTGCTCCCAATTCTGTAGGATCCGCAATCGGAGCTCTTTGTAGAAGTTCTGTTGGAACCGCACTCACGGTTACTTCGTTATCCATAAGCCATTCGCGAATGTATTCGCGCAATTGCATCACCACCATTTCCCATCCAAGTGATCCATCTTTTGTAACCGTCACAAAATTTCCACTGATGAAAACGTTGGTTACAAATGGGAAATTGAATAGTTCTTCTGCTAATGGCGAAGAGTTTTTCGCTTCTGCCTTCGAACGATACTCCACTTGGAGACCGCCTGAAACCAAAGCTCTATCCGCTACAAATTTCATCGCCGAAGGATTCGGCGTCATCTCAGCATAAACTGCTGTAGGTATCTTCTTTTTTTCCATGATATTAGTTCGTGGTTCTTGGTTCAACAATCACTAGAGATATCTTGTCCCTTGTCTCTTGTCGTTTGTCTCTTATTTATTCTTCATCATTGAGAATGAATCCTACGGAGCGCCAAATTTCGGCTATTTCCGATAGATGCACCTCATATGGGCTATAAACAGCGTTATCGCTAACTAGTTTTAACGAATCCTCGATTCTGTAAACTCTCTTGAAAACAATACCATCTCTCTCGGTTACAACGATGTGGCGCTTGCCTTCTTTGAGAAGTCTCAGGTTCTCCACTTTAGTGCAAATAATGTACGAACCGTCAGGAATAGGCAACATGCTATCTCCTGAGATCTGGAAAACACGCATATCACTTGTCAACACAAGATCGGTAGTTGTTAGATCTACCGTCGGCAGTGTATCAATGTATCCGATGTCAGAAAATCCAGTTGTGTAACCTGCTGCTGCTAATACTGGCACTACAGGAATTTTACTTTTGTCAAAAATGGCTGTTGTTTTCATTGATTTATTTAAGTCACGACCGATAAGGTCATCTACATCTATTTCAAAAAGCTTTGCCATTTCCATG
>Ga0315907_10007055_pt1 | contig 11770 bp, 9 predicted proteins | sample LakEriMetagenome_3_FD_203525 | JGI IMG/M metagenome (GOLD analysis project Ga0315907, IMG submission 203525) | Freshwater fungal communities from buoy surface, Lake Erie, Ohio, United States - Buoy 12 MA123 | ecosystem: Environmental > Aquatic > Freshwater > Lake > Lake biofilm | place: USA...
TCTCCGGGGCTTGCGTGTCTGGGCGCCGGCCCGACGGCCGGCTCTCAAGGGTGGCCGCCCGGCCCGGCGGGTGTCAACGGGGCGCTCCCGTCGGCTGCAATGCACCCATGCCGGGGCAACGCCGGGGTTGGTCCGGCCGTCACGGCCCCTGATACTTCCACCCATGACCCGTTCCGTCGTCGCCCTCACGCTGCTCCTGACCGCGCTTTCGGCGATCGGGCAGCTCTCCATCTCGATGTACGCGCCCTCCATGCCCGCGATCGGCGTGGCGCTGGGCACGACGCCGGGCATGGTGCAGGTGACGCTCTCGGTGTTCCTGCTCACCTTCGCGCTGGCGCAGCTCGTCTACGGGCCGCTGAGCGACCGGTTCGGGCGGCGGCGGTGCCTCCTCGTCGGCCTCGTCCTGTTCGTGGCGGGCTCGCTGGCCTGCGCGCTGGCGCCCACGATCGAGACGCTGATCGCCGGCCGGGTGCTCCAGGCGGCGGGGGCCTGCGCCGGCGCCTCGGTCAGCCGGGCCGTGGTGCGCGACCTCTTCGAACGGGAGGAGGCGGCGCGGGTCATGGCGGTGATGACGATGGCCTTCACCGTGGCCCCGGCCGTCGGTCCGATCCTGGGCGGCTATCTCCAGGCGGTGTTCGACTGGCACGCGGTCTTCGCGGTGCTGGCGATGCTCGGCGCGGCGCTGCTGGCGACCGCGACCGCGCGGCTGCCCGAGACGAACCGCCACCGCGACCCGCTCGCCACCCGTCCGGGCCGCATGGCGTCCACCTATGCGGGCCTCCTCGCGAACCCGGCGTTCCTCGCCTACGTCGTGCCGTCCACCGCCATGATCGGCGGCATGCTGACGATGCACGCGAGCCTGCCGTTCCTCCTGATCGGCTCGCTCGGCGTCCAGCCCACCGCCTACGGCTGGCTGACGCTGATCACCGTCGCCGCCTTCTTCTCGGGCTCCTTCGTCACGGGCCGGTTCGGCCCGCGCATCGGCACGGAGCGGACGATCCGGATCTCGCTCGTGCTGCTCGGCCTGTCGGCCGCGCTGTATCTGGGATCGGCCCTCCTCGTGCCGCTCTCGATCGCGAGCGTGCTGGTCCCGATGGTCGCGTGGGTGTTCGCGCTCGGGCTCGCCATCCCGGCGCTCATGGCCAGCGCGATGGCGCCCTTCCCGCGCACCGCGGGGTCGGCGTCGGCGTTGCTGGGCTGCATGCAGATGGCGGGGGGCGCCGCGGGTAGCGTCCTGATCGCCAAGGTCCAGGACGGGACCCTCCTGCCGCTCGCCCTGATGATGGTGCTTCTGGCGGCCGTCGCCGGGCTCGGCTACCGTCGGTTCCGGGCGCTCGCGCCCGCCTGAGCGAGTGCTGCGGATCGGGTGACGGAATGGCGCAGCGGGAACGGCTCCTGGCGATCGACACGATCCCCGCCCCCGTCCGGCTGACGGTGAGCGCGCGGGCCCGGCGCCTGTCCATGCGCCTCGACGTGGTGACCGGCGACCTGCGGGTGACGGTGCCGCGCGGCGTGCGCGAGGCCGACGTGCGCGACTTCGTGCGCCGCAACGGCGGCTGGGCGGAACAGCGCCTCGGCGCGCTTCCGCCGGCCCGCCCCTTCGCCGACGGCATCGCCGTCCCGGTGCGCGGCACGGACCGGGCCATCCGCCACGATCCCGCCCACCGCGGCCGGGTGCGCATCGACGCCGACGCGATCGTCGTCGGCGGCGCGCCGGAGTTCCTGGCCCGGCGCGTCCGCGACGCGCTGCGCGAAGAGGCGCGGCGCCTCCTGTCCGAGGCGAGCCGGGAGAAGGCGGACGCGCTGGGCCGGCCCGTCCGGGCGGTGACCGTGCGCGACACCGTCTCCCGCTGGGGGTCGTGCGCCCATGACGGACGCCTCAGCTATTCCTGGCGGCTGGTGATGGCGCCGCCCTTCGTCCTCGACTACGTCGTCGGGCACGAGGTGGCGCATCTGGCGGAGATGAACCATTCCGCCCGGTTCTGGCGCACGGTCGAGCGGCTGACCCCGCACGTGGAGGCGGGCCGGGCCTGGCTGAAGCACCACGGCCCGGCGCTGCTCAGGATCGGGTGAGGCCCCCGCTCACCCCTCCCAGCGGCGGACGTCGCCCGTGTCGACGTGGCAGAACCCCTGGTGGACGTAGAGACCGACCCCGCCCGGCTCCATCTGCAGAAGCGTGCGGTAGAGGCGCGACGTGGTGATGCCCGGCACGCGGATGTCGGCGGCCCGCCCGCTCAGGTGCAGGCTGTTTCGCTCGCCCCCGACCGACCGGTTCGTGCGCGCGGTGCGGAAGCCGCAGGTGAGGTGAATGCTGCGGTCGTCGACCCGGCGCTGGAGTTCCGACAGCGTGTCGAGCAGGGCCGTGTCGATCGGCCCGGTGGCGTCCTGGTGCCAGTCGCGGAAGAAGTGCGCCAGCGCCCGCAGCGCCGCGTCGTCCGGCCGGCCGGCGGCCCCGCGCCGGTAGTCGAGCGCGAGGCGCTCCCCGGTCGCGGGCGCGAAGAGTTCGAGGTGGCCCGTGCCGATCGGCGCGGGCGGCGGTTGAAGGGCCTCGACCCGCCCCGCCGCGAGCGCCACCAGCCCCCCGGTGATGCCCGCCAGCAGGCGGCGACGCCCCATTGTCGACGGTCGGTTCACGTCCTTGCCGCTCCCGTTCTGGAAAATGCCCCAGGGCTGGGTAGCGGCGAACGGCACGGGTGGACAACCCCGTGCGAGGGATTACAACGCTTAAGGCCTCGATCTTATTTCGATGGAGGAGGTGAGGATCAGCTGCCCGGACCGTAGCGATGGGTCCGTGGCGTGGTGCCCGGGCGCCATTGGTCGACGGTCGCGCGGGTGAACGAACCCTCAAGGCCGGCACGGTCTTGCAAGCCGCGGGCGGTGTGCATAGCTTCGCAACCGCCGCAACGCGGGAGGGACCGGATTGTCGATCGAGGAGATGTACGCCCGCGTGGCGATGCGCCGCGACGAGCTCGGCCATCTGCTCGCGACCGGGGACCTCGACGGCGACACGTTCGTGAAGGTGTCGCGCGAATACGCGGAACTGGAGCCGGTGGCGACCGCCGTCGCCGCCCTGACCAGGGCGCGCGGCGACCGCGCGGCGCTCGCCGCGCTGCTGGCGGATCCCGAGATGGCGGATCTGGCGGCGGAGGAGGCCGATGCGCTCGACCGGCGCATCCCGGACCTCGAACGCGCGATCCGCGTCCTGCTCCTGCCCAAGGACGTCGCCGACGCGCGCAGCGCCATCCTGGAGGTGCGGGCCGGCACCGGTGGCGACGAGGCCGCGCTGTTCGCGCGCGACCTGCTGGCGATGTACCAGCGCTACGCGACCCTGCGTGGCTGGCGGTTCGAACTGCTGTCGCTGGCCGAGACCGACCTCGGCGGCTGCAAGGAGGCGCAGGCCGAGATCAACGGCCGGGGCGTCTTCGAGCGGCTGAAGTTCGAGAGCGGGGTCCACCGGGTCCAGCGCGTGCCGGCGACCGAGACGCAGGGGCGCATCCACACGTCGGCCGCGACGGTCGCCGTGCTGCCGGAGGCCGAGGAGGTGGACGTCTCGATCGACGATAAGGACCTCCGGATCGACACCTACCGCGCGTCGGGTGCCGGCGGCCAGCACGTCAACAAGACGGATTCGGCCGTGCGGATCACCCACCTCCCCACCGGCATCGTCGTCGCGATGCAGGAGGAGAAGAGCCAGCACAAGAACCGCGACAAGGCGATGCGGATCCTGCGCGCGCGGCTCTACGAGAAGCAGCGGTCGGAACTGGCGGCGGTGCGCGCGGCGGACCGCAAGAGCCAGGTGGGGTCGGGCGACCGGTCGGAGCGGATCCGGACCTACAATTTCCCCCAGGGGCGGGTGACGGACCACCGCATCAACCTGACCCTCTACAAGCTGGACCGCGTGATGCTGGGCGAGATCGACGAGCTGGTCGAGGCGCTGACCGCCGACGACCAGGCGGCGCGGCTGGCGGAACTGGGATAGGGCGGGGCTCTCGCGAGGCCTCGTCCCTCACCGCCTCCTCGTTCGACCCGAGCGCGAAGGTGTCGCGGCCGAAGGCCGTGCGCTGGAGCACGAAGCCGAACCGCGTCGGCGTTCAGCCGGTTCTCGTCGAGGAGCCTGCCGCGGGCCTTGCGCGGCCCGCGGCCGACGAGGATGTTCTGCGCGGCCGTGAGGTCGCGCACGAGGCTGTGTTCCTGGTGGATGATGGAATCGCGGTTTTGACCGGTCGTGCACGTTCCCCGTTCGGGTGTGGGCCGACCCGAAAGGGGTCGCCGAACAAGGGTCGGCCCCGACCGGCGGAAGGGACCCGATGGACGATGCGCTGAGGGCCCGGACGCTGCTCGCCGATGCCGCCCGCCGGCTGGCCGGTGCCGGTGTCGACGACGCCAAGGGCGACGCGTGGGCCCTGTTCGCCGCGGCGACGGGGATCGACCGCCTCGCGCTGCTGAACGACCCCGACCGCCCGGTCGACCCGGCGGCGGCCGGACGCTTCGCGGCCATGGTCGACCGTCGCGCCGGGCGGGAGCCCGTCCACAGGATCCTGGGGACACGCGAATTCTGGGGCCTGCCCTTCCGCCTGTCGCCGGACACGCTGGAGCCGCGGCCCGACAGCGAGGCCATCGTCGAGGCGGCGCTGGACGCGGTCGGTCCTGGCCGGGCGGCACCGCTCCGCCTGCTCGACCTCGGGACCGGGACGGGCTGCCTCCTCCTCGCCCTCCTGTCGGAACTGCCGGCTGCGACCGGCGTCGGCACCGACCGCGCGCCCGGGGCGGCGCGGACGGCGCGGGCGAACGCCCGGGCCCTCGGCCTCGCCGCGCGCGCGGCGTTCCTGGTGGCCGACTGGACGGCGGCGATCGGGGGCCGTTTCGACCTCGTCGTCGCGAACCCGCCCTACGTCCCGGACGCCGACGTCCCCGCGCTGGCGCCCGAGGTGCGCGACCACGATCCGCGGGCGGCGCTGGCCGGCGGGCCTGACGGCCTCGCCCCCTACCGGACGATCGCGGCCGACCTGCCCCGCCTTCTCGCCCCGGGCGGGACCGCCGTGTTCGAGGTGGGCGCGGGGCAGGCCGACGACGTGGCGGCGATCGCCCGTGCGGCCGGTCTCGACCCGGTCGCGGTGCGCGCGGACTACGGCGGCGTGCCGCGCGCGGTGGTGCTGCGCGCGGTGGTGCTGCGCCGGGTCGATGGCCGCACTGCGGAAAAAAGGGTTGGAACGCCACCCCGCGATGGTTAGGTTGCCGTTCTGACAGGTGTGGGTTCCGTCCGGTTGACGTCCGCCCTGGATGCGCGAGCCTCGTCCCCGTGGGGGACGGCCGCCACGATCCGTCCGCCGAGAGCATCTGCGGGTCGCGATCGCCGGTCTCGAGCCGGCCGCGCCAACTCAGCCATGAGGCGAGAGTCCGATCACATGAGACAAGGCAACAACAACAACCGCCGCTCCCGGCGCGGCGGCGGTGGACCCGGTGGCGGCGGTGGTGGCGGTGGCGGCGGTGGTGGCGGTGGTGGTGGCGGGGGTGGTGGCGGGGGTGGTGGCGGGGGCGGCGGCGGCGGCGGTCGCCGCGGGAACGTCCCGCTGCGTCACCAGACCTTCGACAGCAACGGGCCGGACGTCCGCATCCGCGGCAACGCCTATCAGGTCCATGAGAAGTATCTGCAGCTCGCGCGCGACGCGGCCGCCTCGGGCGACCGGGTGACGGCGGAGAATTATCACCAGCACGCCGAGCACTACTACCGCATCATCCTGCAGATCAACGAACAGCAGGCGCAGGAACAGCGCAACCGGCCGCAGCACCAGATGGGCGGACCGAACGGCAACGGGGCCGGCACGGGCAACGGCCCCGGCGGGGACGGTGCCGACGACGAGGACGAGGAATACGAGGACGACGGCCGGTCCGCGCCGGCCTGACCTCCCGGTCCCGTCCGCCCGTGGCGCCCGTCCGCGTTCTCTTCTGGGTCCAGCACCTGCTGGGCATCGGCCACGTCCGCCGTGCCGCGCGCATCGCGTCGGCACTGGCGGAGGCCGGGGCCGAGGTCACGGTCGCCGACGGCGGGTTTCCGGTTCCTGGCGTCGACTGGGGCGGGGCGCGCGTCGTCCACCTGCCGCCGGCCCGCAGCGCGGACGAGACCTTCCGCACCGTTCTCGACGCCGACGGCGCTCCCGTCGACGACGCGTGGAAGAAGCGGCGCGCCGCGGCGACGCTGGCGCTCGCCGCCGATCTCCGCCCCGATGCGATCCTGGTCGAGTCGTGGCCCTTCGCGCGCCGGCCGTTCCGGTTCGAGCTGCGCCCGCTGATCGAGATGGCGGCCCGGCGCCGGCCGCGCCCCGCGGTCCTCGCGTCGGTCCGCGACATCCTGGTGACCAAGGACGACCCCGCGAAGATCGACGAGGCCGTCGACTGGGTCACGCGCGGCTTCGACCGGGTGCTCGTCCACGGCGACCCCGACCTCGTGCCCTTCGCCGCCACCTTTCCGGCGGCGGACCGCATCGCCGACCGCATCGCCTACACCGGCTACGTCGCCCCGCCCGCCCCCGGACCGGTGGAGGGGCCGGCGGGCGGGCCGGCGGGGGGTATCGCGGGGACGGGCGAGGTGATCGTCTCCGCCGGGGGCGGGGCCGTCGGCCTGCCCCTGTTCGAGGCCGCGCTGGCCGCCCGCCCGGTGGGTCCCGCATCGGCGATGCCATGGCGCTTCCTCTGCGGTCCCGACATGGCCGGCGCCGCGGTGCGCGACCTCGCCGCGCGCGCGCCCGCCGGCGTGACGGTGGAACGCGCCCGGCCGGATTTCCCCGACCTCCTCGCCCGCTGCACGCTCTCGGTCAGCCAGGCGGGCTACAATACGGTGATGGACCTGCTGCGCGCGCGCTGCCGGGCGGTCGTCGTCCCCTTCGCCCGGGCGTCGGAGACCGAGCAGGCGCGACGCGCGGACCTTCTGGCCGCGCGCGGCGTGCTCACCGTGGTGGCGGAGGCGGGGCTGACCCCCGCGACGCTGGCCGCCGGCATCGCGACGGCGCTCGCCGGCCCACCGCCGCCCCCCCTGCCCCTGCGCCTCGACGGCGCGCGGGAGACGGCGCGCATGGTGCTGGACGAGGTCAGCCGCTTGCGGGCGGGCTGACGGGCCACCGGTCGAAATCCTCGACCCGCTCGCGCGTGTCGGGGCCGTCGGCCGGGAGGGTGCGGGGGGTCGGGCGGTCGCGTCGTTCGGCTGCGGTTCGGCGGCTGCGGTTCGGCGCGCGCGGCAGGAGGCGCGCCTGCTCCTGCGTCCAGGTTTAGACGTCCCGTCCGTCGAGCGCGTCCGGCATCCGCACCTCCCCCCTTTGCCCGCCGATGGTGCGGCCGGCCGTGCGGCCTCGACTCCGCGGCGGGGCGCGGGCATCCTCCGGCCCCATGACGGACGACGCCTCCCCGACCGCCACCGTCCCCGGCCTCTGGCTGGTCGACGGCTCCGGCTTCATCTTCCGCGCCTTCCACGCGCTGCCGCCGCTGAGCCGGCCGGACGGCACGCCGGTGAACGCCGTCTACGGCTTCACGTCCATGCTGATGCGCCTCCTGGCCGACCTGAAGGCCGAGGCCGTCGCCGTGGTGTTCGACGCCGCGCGCGAGAACTGGCGCAACGCCGTCTACGACCTCTACAAGGCCAACCGGGGCGAGACGCCGCCCGAACTGATTCCCCAGTTCCCGCTGATCCGCGAGGCGGTGGACGCCTTCGGCCTGCCGTCGCTGGAGGTGGAGGGCTACGAGGCGGACGATCTGATCGCCGCCTACTGCCGCCTCGCCGTCGAGGCGGGCATCCCCGTCACCGTCGTCTCCTCCGACAAGGACCTGATGCAGTTGGTGCGCCCTGGCGTGCGGCTGTGGGACCCGATGAAGCAGAAGGCCATCGAGGCGGCGGAGGTGGTGGAGAAGTTCGGCGTCCTGCCTGAGAAGGTGGTGGACGTGCAGGCGCTGGCCGGCGACAGCGTCGACAACGTGCCCGGCGTGCCCGGCATCGGCATCAAGACCGCCGCCCAGCTGATCACCGAGTACGGCGACCTCGAGACGCTGCTGGCCCGGGCTGGCGAGATCAAGCAGCCCAAGCGGCGCGAGAGCCTGATCGCCTTCGCCGAGCAGGCGCGCATCTCCCGCCGCCTCGTGGAACTCGACGCCCACGCGCCGGTGCCGATGCCGCTGTCGGCGATGGGGGTGCGCCCGCCGGAGCGCACCAAGCTGGTCAGCTTCCTGCGCACGCAGGGGTTCCGCTCGCTCGCCCAGAAGGTGGAGCAGGAGGGGCTGGCGCTCGGCGCCGGCGCGCCGGCCGAGGCCGGCCGGGCGCCGGCGGAGGATGCGGCTCCGGCCCCCGCCGCCGCGCCCGCGACCTACGAACTCGTGCAGACCGTGGCCGACCTCGACCGCTGGATCGCGGCCGCCGTGGAGGCGGGCGTGGTGGCGGTGGACACCGAGACGGTGGGCCTCACCCCGTCGGTCGCGAAGCTCGTCGGCGTGTCGATCGCGGTGGAGCCCGGCCATGCCTGCTACGTCCCGCTGGGGCACGTGGCGGAGGGGGCGGCCGAGGGCGGGCAGCTCGACCTCGGCGGGGCGCCGCCGCCGCCGCAGATCCCGCTGGCCGACGCGGTCCCGCGGCTCAAGGCCCTGCTGGAGGACCCCTCGGTCCTCAAGGTCGGACACAATTTCAAGTTCGACTGGCAGGTCTTCGCGCAGCACGGCATCCGCCCGTCGCCGTGGGACGACACGATGCTGATCTCCTACGTCCAGGGCGGGGGCCTGAACGGCCACGGCATGGACGAGCTGGCGGCCCTCCACCTCGGCCACACGACGATCGGCTACGACGAGGTGACGGGCACCGGCAAGGCGCGCATCACCTTCGACCGGGTGCCGCTGGACAAGGCCCGCGACTACGCCGCCGAGGACGCGGAGGTGACGCTGCGCCTCTGGCACGCGCTCAAGCCGCGCCTCGTCAAGGAACGGCTCGTCTCGCTCTACGAGGAGGTGGAGCGGCCGTTGGTCGGCATCGTGGCGGAGATGGAGCGGACGGGCATCCGTGTCGACCCCACCGTCCTCCAGGAGCTGTCGCGCCGCTTCGGCGAGCGGATGGTGGAGATCGAGGCCGACGTCTGGCGCATCGCGGGGCGCCAGTTCAACGTCGGCTCCACCAAGCAGCTGGGCGACGTTCTGTTCGGAGACATGGGCCTGCCGGGCGGGCGCAAGCTGAAGACCGGCGGCTATTCCACCGACAGCGCCGTGCTGGAGCCGCTCGCCGAGCAGGGGGTCGAGATCGCGGCCAAGGTGCTGGACTGGCGGCAGATGACCAAGCTGCGGTCGACCTACACCGAGGCGCTGCAGGAGCAGATCCAGGCCGACGGCCGGGTCCACACGTCGTTCGCGCTGGCGCTCACCAACACCGGCCGGCTGTCGTCGTCGGACCCCAACCTCCAGAACATCCCGATCCGCACCGCCGAGGGGCGGGAGATCCGCCGCGCGTTCGTGGCGGCCCCCGGCCACAAGCTCCTGTCGGTCGACTATTCGCAGATCGAACTGCGGCTGGTGGCGGAGATCGCGGGCATCGACGCGATGAAGCAGGCCTTCGTCGACGGCCTCGACGTCCACGCCGCGACCGCCTCCCAGGTCTTCGGCGTGCCCCTGGACAAGGTGACCAAGGACCAGCGGCGCGACGCCAAGACCATCAACTTCGGGATCATCTACGGCATCTCGGGCTTCGGCCTGTCCCAGCGCCTCGGCATCCCGCAGGGCGAGGCGAAGCGCTTCATCGAGGCCTATCTCGACAAGTACCACCAGCTCCGCGAGTACATGGAGCGGACCAAGTCCGAGTGCCGGGAGAAGGGCTTCGTCACGACGCTGTTCGGCCGGCGCTGCCACCTGCCCGGCATCAAGGACCAGAACCCCAACCGCCGCGCCTTCGCCGAGCGCCAGGCGATCAACGCGCCCATCCAGGGGACGGCGGCCGACATCATCAAGAAGGCGATGGTGCGGATGCCGGCCGCGCTGCGCGAGGCCGCGCTCACCGGCCGGATGCTCCTCCAGGTCCACGACGAACTGCTGTTCGAGGTGCCCGACGCGGAAGCCGAGCGGACGGCCGAGGTGGTGCGGCGGACGATGGAAGGGGCGGTGGCCCTGTCGGTGCCCCTGGTGGCCGAAGCCGGGATCGCGGACAACTGGGCCGACGCGCACTGAGGGCGCGGGGGGGGTGCCCTCACCCCGTCCCTCTCCCGTGCCACGGGAGAGGGACGGGGTGAGGGGTTTCTTCAGATCACGCCCGTCGCCAGCATCACGCCGACCGCCGCGATCGCGGCCCCGACCGCCTGCGCATGGCGCTGCGTCCGGGCGGCGAGGCGCGCGAAGCCGAGGACCGCCGCGATCCCAGCACCGTGCAGCATGACCGTCGCGACCACGAAGCCGAGCCCGTAGAGCGCCCCGCTGGCGTCGGCCGGCATCTCCGCCCCGTGGGCGTGGCCGTGGAAGACCGCGAGCGATCCCACGACCGCCATCGCGACCCCGACCGGCAGCCGGACCCGCGCCGCGACCAGCGCGCCGAAGATCACGACCGAGAGCGCGATCCCGGCCTCGACGAAGGGAACCCCGACCCCCCGGAAACCCAGCACGCTGCCCCCGACCATGAGGGCGACGAAGGTGGCGGGGACCATCCACGTGGCCCGCCCGCCGAGGGTCGCCGCCAGAAGACCGACCGCCACCATGGCCAGCAGGTGGTCGAGGCCGCCCAGCGGATGCAGGAACCCGTGGACGAAGCCGTGGGCGTCGCCGTGGCCCGTGTGGGCGGAGGCGGCGCCCGCCGCGAGGACCGTCGCCGCCGCTGCGGCGGTCGCGATGAAGGTGTGTCGTGTCATACGAACTCTCCGAATCTGCATAATGCGCGACAGGTTACACGAAACGCGGCCGATGCCCATACTGAACGGGGCGGCGTTCGACGGGCCGCGAGGGGGGGGACGCATGAGCGACACGGATCCGATCGGCCTCGACCGCGGGCTGACCAACTACGGCGACCCCGATTTCGCCCGCTACCTGCGCCGCTCCTTCGCCCGCTCGACCGGAATCTCGCCCGAACTCCTTTCGGGGCCGGTGGTCGGCATCGCGGCCACGCACTCGGGCTTCAACAACTGCCACCGCCTCGTCCCCGACCTCGTGGAGGCGGTGTCGCGGGGCGTGCTGGCGGCGGGCGCCCTGCCGCTCCCCTTCCCCACCGTGTCGCTGGGCGAGGTGTTCCTCAACCCCACCAGCATGATGTTCCGCAACCTCATGGCCATGGACACGGAGGAGATGATCCGCGCCCAGCCGATGGATGCGGTCGTGCTGGTCGGCGGATGCGACAAGACCGTGCCGGCGCAGCTGATGGGCGCGACGTCGGCGAACAGGCCGGCGGTCCAGCTCGTCACCGGGCCGATGTCGACCGGGCGGCACCGCGGCACGCGGCTGGGCGCGTGCACCGACTGCCGAAGCTATTGGGCGCGCCACCGGGCGGGCGAGGTGGACGCGGCGGAAATCGCGATCGTGGAGGGCCGCCTCGCCGCGACGGCGGGCACCTGCGCCGTGATGGGCACGGCCAGCACGATGGCCTGCCTCGCCGAGACGCTGGGCTTCGCGCTGCCGGGCACGGCCGCGATCCCGGCGGTGGCGGCGGAACGGCTGGTGGCCGCCGAGGCCGCGGGCCGGGCCGCCGTGGCGCTGCTGAAGACCCCGGTGACGCCCGACCGGCTGGTGACCGTCAAGTCGATCGAGAACGCGCTGCGCGTGCTGATGGCGATCG
>Ga0315907_10007056_pt1 | contig 11769 bp, 8 predicted proteins | sample LakEriMetagenome_3_FD_203525 | JGI IMG/M metagenome (GOLD analysis project Ga0315907, IMG submission 203525) | Freshwater fungal communities from buoy surface, Lake Erie, Ohio, United States - Buoy 12 MA123 | ecosystem: Environmental > Aquatic > Freshwater > Lake > Lake biofilm | place: USA...
GCAGGCCGTCGATACTGGTTCACTCAGACTCACCTCGTTTTCGCATGGCGGTGGCTGTGGCTGCAAAATCGCGCCTGGTGTGCTCGCCGACATCCTGAAACAAAGCCAAGGCTTCCCGGTACCACCACAACTGCTGGTCGGTATCGAGACTGCCGATGATGCAGCGGTCTATCAGCTCAACGATGAACAAGCATTGATTGCGACTACTGATTTCTTCATGCCGATCGTTGATGATCCCGTCGACTTTGGCCGTATCGCCGCCACCAATGCGATCTCCGATGTGTACGCCATGGGTGGGACACCCATCATGGCACTCGCACTGGTCGGCATGCCGATCGACAAACTACCCGTCGAGACCATCGGGAAAATTCTGGCAGGCGGTGAAGCTATCTGTGCGCAAGCCGGCATACCGATTGCCGGCGGCCATACCATTGACTGTGTTGAACCGATTTACGGCCTGGTGGTCATGGGGCTGATTCACCCCTCACGCATCAAGCGCAATGCGGATGCGAAAGCCGGCGACAAACTCATTCTTGGCAAACCACTGGGCGTAGGTATTCTGTCGGCTGCCCTAAAAAAAGGCGCGCTGGATGCGCAAGGCTACGCGGCAATGATGGCCAGCACCACGCAACTCAATACGCCTGGCAAAGATTTATCGGGTATTGATGGCGTGCATGCGATCACCGACGTAACCGGCTTCGGTTTGCTGGGCCATGCGCGCGAAATGGCGCTGGGCTCCAAACTACGAGCCTACATCAATCTGAGCAGCGTGCCTTTTCTGGCGCAATCAGAGGTACTGGCTGCGAGTGGTTTCATCACTGGCGCTTCTGGTCGAAACTGGTCAGGCTATGGACACGATGTGACACTTACGGAAAGCATGAGCGACATACAAAAAGCCTTGCTGTGCGATCCGCAAACATCGGGAGGTCTTCTGGTTGCCTGTACGGCAGACAGTGTCGACCAGGTGCTGTCGCTGTTTCATGCGCAGGGCTTCGCGCGAGCTGCAGTCATCGGTGAACTCGTCGCTGGCCAACCCGGCATCGACGTCAAACCCTGACCCATGCGCAAGGCCAATGAGGCGGTGGTCTGCGCGCGCAGCCTGAGCCGGCTACACTGACAAGCTTTGATCCACCGGCAACCTCCATGCCTACAGCCACACCTGACACACCCCTTGCGCTCGACTGTCGACAACTGACCAAAACCTACGGCCAGCGTACCGTGCTGCGTCAGCTCGACCTGCAACTTGCCGCTGGCGACTATGTGGCCATCATGGGCGAATCAGGCGTAGGCAAGTCGACGCTTTTAAATCTGATCGCTGGTCTGGACTCACCCGATAGCGGTAGCCTGCATATCGCCGGCATTGCCCTGGATGCGATGAATGATGACGCCGCAACCCTGCTTCGTCGCGAAAAACTGGGCTTCATTTTTCAGGCCTTTCATTTGCTGCCTCATCTGACCGTACAACAGAACATTGCGTTGCCGCTGGTCTTGAACGGTTTGCCTGTTGCACGCGCCAGCGAGATGCTCAGCGCCGTAGGTTTGCAAGGACGCGAACATGATTTTCCGCGTCAGCTGTCGGGTGGCGAGATGCAGCGGGTCGCAATCGCGCGCGCACTGGTACATCGTCCGCGTTTATTGCTGGCCGATGAACCCACCGGCAATCTCGATCCCGAGACAGCTGCTGACATTCTCCAACTGATCCGCAATGAAATTCGCAACAGCGCAGCCTCCGGCATCATCGTTACTCACTCGCCTGCAGCAGCCGCGAGCGCGGACCGCATTCTGCTCCTCACACGCGATGGTTTAAAACAAATCAGCGCGGATGAAGCGCACGCTCGATGAGATCGTTTGCCGTTATTCCGACATCACAAATCACACGCTGGTTGCTTACTGGCGAGTGGCGAGCACATCCGGTGCGTGCGCTAGTGGCGGTGATGGCGATTGCGCTTGGCGTTGCGATGGGCTTCGGCATTCATCTGGTCAACGAAGCTGCGTTTAGTGAATTTTCAGCCGCAGCGCGCAGCCTGTCTGGTAGCGCAGATCTTCAAGTACGCGGCAAGAGCGCGCTGCTGGACGAGACCTGGTACGAACAGATCGCTGCTATGCCCGAGGTCGAGATTGCGGCTCCCGTGCTGGAACTGGATCTTGCCGTACCGGGTCAGCGCAGCACGCTGAAAGTATTGGGTATTGATGGGTTTCAGTCAGCATTGATATCCCCCGACCTGATGGGCCAGCCGGAAGAAGGCAAAGCGCTCGACACGCTGATGGCCGATACCGTGTTTCTATCGCCTGCTGCGATGACATGGCTGCAACTGAGTAACGGTGACAACCTCACCTTGATTGTCGGTACACGCCGCGTATCGCTTCGCGTCGCTGGCTCACTGTTGCGTGCGCGTGCAGGACAGCGTTTGGCCGTGATGGATGTCGGCAGCGCGCAATGGCAGTTCGCGCGGCTGGGGCAATTGTCGCGCATCGATATCAAACTGGTACCAGGAGCGAATCGTTCCACATTCAAAACAACTCTGGAAAAAACACACGGTTCACTTGTGGTCGCTGAGACAGAAGATCAGGACAAACGCACGGCCACCATGTCACGCGCGTATCGCGTCAACCTGAACGTGCTGGCGTTGGTGGCGCTGTTTACGGGTGCTTTTTTGGTGTTCTCGACGCAGGCCCTGTCGGTACTTCGACGCCGCCCGCAGTTCGCGCTCTTGCGCACAATGGGCGTCACTCGTCGGCAGCTGCTCGCGCAAGTACTGATCGAAGGTGGCTTGCTTGGTGTGCTGGGCGCAGCACTGGGTATCGCACTCGGCTATGGGCTGGCAGCTGCAGCCTTGTCGATGTTCAGTGGCGATCTGGGTGGTGGTTACTTTCCGGGTGTTCAACCGACACTGGTGTTCAGTCCGATCGCGGCGCTGGTTTTTTTTAGTGCCGGTGCGGGTGTCGCTTTGCTCGGCAGCTGGTCACCGGCGATGGAGGCTGCGCACGCAAAACCCGCCGCCGCCATGAAAGCAGGGAGTGAAGATCTGGCGCTTGCACCCCTTGCAGTGCCCTGGCCTGCGCTTGCCACCATCGCGCTGGGTGCGGTGTTTACGGTGTTGCCACCGGTGTCAGGATTGCCCGTGTTTGGTTACTTGTCGATTGCCTTGCTGCTGGTCGGGAGCATCGCGCTCATGCCACGTGCTGCATCGCTGATGTTTTCCGCGCTGGCACCACGCTGGACTGGCGTGATGGGCAGCCTCGCACTCACCCGGTTGGCTAATGCACCCAATCAGGCAGCGATTGCACTGGGGGGTGTGCTTGCCAGTTTCTCGTTGATGGTTGCGATGGCCATCATGGTCGCCAGCTTTCGCAGCTCTGTTGATGATTGGTTACAGCATCTGCTGTCGGCCGACATGTATGTCCGCGTGCAAAATGGTGGCGATGCGGGACGCATGAGCACAGACGAACAGCAGCAGATCGCGCATTTACCTGCGGTTGCGCGCATGGAAACCACACGTCATCAACCCATCACGCTCGATCCCGCGCGTCCGACCGTGGCACTGATTGCACGAACACTGGACGCGGATGCGCCCGATCGCAGCATACCGATCGTTGGCGAGTCGCTCAAAGGTATCGCGCGCCCGGTCTGGATTTCTGAAGCCATGGTGGATCTGTATGGCTGGCAGCCAGGGCAAGCGGTGGCGCTGCCCATGCAAGGCAAACTGGAAACATTCACCGTGGCCGGTGTGTGGCGCGATTATGCAAGGCAGTCAGGTGCTTTGATGCTTCGCCTGGAAGACTATCGAGCAGCCACGGGTGACATGCATGTCAATGATGTCGCGCTCTGGCTGCGTCGCGACAACAGCGCAGCGCAACTGCGCACGCAACTCGAATCGCTACCCTTCGCAGGTACGCTGGAGTTTGCCGAACCCGGAGAGATACGCGCGATCAGTCTGAAAATTTTCGATCGCAGCTTCGCTGTCACCTATCTGCTGGAAGGCGTTGCGATCATCATTGGTTTGTTTGGTGTGGCTGCCACCTTTTCTGCGCAGACACTGTCGCGCGCCAAGGAATTTGGCATGCTGCGCCATATCGGTGTCGCTCGGCGACAGATCCTCATGCTGCTCGCCGGCGAAGGGGCGTTATTGGCAGGACTCGCCATCGCAGCGGGCTTTGTACTCGGCGGCTGTATCAGTCTGATTCTGGTGTTCATCGTCAATCCGCAATCCTTTCACTGGACCATGCGTCTGCACCTGCCCTGGTCTTTGCTTGCCACAGTGGCTGTCGTTCTACTGTTCTCAGCCGCTATGACAGCGTTGATTTCAGGACGCTTGGCCGTTTCTGGGAGCGCCGTACGCTCTGTCAGGGAGGATTGGTGAAGTTTTTCTCACATCAGCTGCGGGCTTCGTCCTTGCTGCGCCGGTCAATGCTTGGCTCTCTGCTTGCGCTGCTTCTTTGTCTGAGCGTGGTGACTCATGCAACAGCTGGCACATCCGCGTTCACACCGGTGATACCCGGACAGACACTGAACTTCCCGCGCGACTTTGGTGCGCATCCCGACTTTCGTACTGAATGGTGGTATGCGACCGGCTGGCTACAGACACCGGATGGAAAATTACTGGGCTTTCAGGTGACTTTTTTTCGCTCCGCAACCGAACATGATGCGGCCAATCCAAGCCGCTTTGCGCCCAAGCAGTTAATCGTCGCGCATGCCGCACTCTCTGACCCCGCAGTGGGCAAACTGGTACATGACCAGAAAATTGCGCGTACCGGCTTCGGTCTTGCGCATGCGAACCAAGCCACCACCGATGTGAAGCTGCATCGATGGATCATGCGCCGCGAGCCCGATGGGCGTTATCAGATCGCTCTGCCTGCCCGCGACTTCACTCTCTCGCTGACACTGACGCCATCGCAGCCAGTGATGCTGCAAGGAGAACAAGGCTATTCGCGCAAGGGACCCGTCGCGGGACAGGCGAGCTACTACTACAGCGAACCGCAGCTAAAAGTCACGGGTCAGATCACGCGAAAAGGCAAGCCCGTTGCGGTGTACGGTAGCGCCTGGCTGGATCATGAATGGTCATCAAGCTTGCTGGACCCGCGTGCTGTGGGCTGGGACTGGGTGGGTGCGAATCTCGACGACGGCAGTGCACTCATGGCGTTTCGCATACGCACCGTCGATGGTCGGGCGCTATGGCAGCATGCGACACTGCGCGATGCGCATGGCAGGCTGCGTGCTGTCAGTGCAGATTCGATTCGCTTCACGCCGCTGCGTGAATGGCGCTCGCCACGCACCGGTGCTCGCTACCCAGTGGCCATGCAAATGGATCTGGGCGATATGCGCTGGCGACTCACCCCTTTGCAAGACGATCAGGAACTTGATTCGCGCCAGTCGACCGGCGCTGTGTACTGGGAAGGTGCCGTGACGATCGAGCGTGATGGAAAGCCGGCAGGACGAGGCTATTTTGAGATGACCGGCTATCTGAAAGCCCTGAAACTATGACGAGAAACACCGACCGTCCAAAAGCTAGAAGCGGACTTAAAACGCTCGCTGGCCTTTTGCCCTTTTTGTCACCCTACCGCCGTCACATCATCGCAGCGGGTATCGCACTGGTGATCGCGGCCGCGGCAACCCTAGCGATTCCGTACGGCTTTCGTCAGCTGATCGATCTCGGTTTCACAACTGCAGGCACGCAAAAAGCGGCGCAGGTGAATGTCTATTTCCTCGCCCTGTTTGCCGTCGCCTGCGTGCTGGCTGCGGCAACTGCTGCGCGCTTTTATCTGGTGTCCTGGCTGGGCGAGCGTGTGACGGCGGACATACGCAGCGCCGTGTACGCCCATGTGCTGCGGCAAAGTCCGGAGTTTTTTGAAGTCACGCAAACAGGCGAGGTGCTCTCGCGCCTTACGACGGATACCACGCTGATACAAACCGTGGTGGGTACCAGCATCTCGATGGCACTGCGCAATGTACTATTGCTGATCGGTGGCTTGCTGATGATGTTCATCACCAGCGTCAAGCTCTCGTTCATCATCATGGTGATGCTGCTGGCGATCATTTTGCCGATCGTGATGATAGGTCGGCGGGTCAGAAAACTCTCTCGTGCCTCGCAAGACCGAATCGCTGATGCGTCCGGACTGGCGGGTGAGCGCTTGAATGCGATCGCGGTGGTGCAAGCGTTTGCGCACGAGGATCACGAGGCGAGAGAATTTGGCAATGCCGTCGAACGCGCCTTTGGTACCGCGATTGATCGTGTGCGCGCCCGCGCGGTTCTCACAGTCACCGCGATACTGCTGGTATTTGGCGCGATTGTGTTTGTGTTGTGGCTGGGCGCACACGCCGTCATCGAAGGACAAATGAGCGCCGGCGAGCTGGGTCAGTTTATTTTGTATTCCGCTATCGTCTCGGGTGCCATCGGTGCCTTGTCCGAAACACTGGGCGATGCACAACGTGCTGCAGGGGCCAGCGAGCGTCTGCTGGAGTTACTCGCCGAACGGTCACCGATTTCATCGCCCGAGCATCCGCAGCCACTGCCCGCACGGGCGGCTAATGGCTCTCGCCTGCAACTCGAGCAGGTCAATTTCCACTACCCATCTCGACCAGATCAACCTGCGCTTGCCGATGTGTCGCTCGATATCGCACCTGGTGAAACTGTGGCTATTGTGGGCCCCTCAGGTGCCGGCAAGACCACGCTGTTTCAGCTACTACTGCGATTTTATGATCCGCAAAACGGCAACATACGACTCGATGGTAGCGATATACGTGCGCTGAAGCTGCAGGATCTTCGCAATGCGATCGGTATCGTCCCGCAGGACACGGTGGTATTTTCAGCAAACGCGATGGAAAATATTCGCTACGGTCGTCCTGAAGCCAGCGATGCAGCGGTCATCGAAGCCGCAAAGCTTGCAGCAGCACACGAATTCATCGAGCGACTGCCTGAGGGCTACCAATCATTTCTGGGTGAGCGTGGAGTTAGGTTGTCCGGCGGACAAAAGCAGCGTATCGCGATTGCGCGAGCGCTGCTGAAAAATCCACCGCTGCTGCTGCTGGATGAAGCAACCAGCGCGCTAGATGCGGAATCAGAACGACTGGTGCAGCGCGCACTGGAGGCGGCGATGGTCGACAGAACAACGCTGGTGATTGCCCACCGCCTGGCCACGGTGCAGCGCGCCACGCGTATTGTGGTCATGGAGCAGGGACGCATCGTGGAAACCGGAACCCATGCATCGCTGGTGGAGGCAGGCGGCCTTTATGCGCAACTGGCCGCGCTGCAGTTCAATACGCACTGAGGCAAGGCACGCTCTTTCGCCTCAGTTCGTTTGCGCCAGCCTCTCCATGATCAAGCGCTGCAGTTCGAAAAACTCGTCTGAGTGACGCCCCATGTCCAGGCTGACCTCAAGCAATGCTCGCGCCTCTTCGTCTTTCTCCAATGCCGTGTAGCACTCGGCCATGCGAAAAGCAGCGGGCATGAAGGTGGGATCCACTTGCAGAGCGCACGCATGAAAAGTCGCCGCCAGCAGGGGATCGTCCAAGCTCTGCAGAATCATGCCGGCCATGAACAGGAAACGAATATCCTTGGGATGACTGATCGCCAGCTGCAGCGCCATCGGCAGTGCCTCTCGATAACGCTGTGCCTGGTAGAGCTCATAGGCACCGCCATACACCTTTTCAAGATGCTCAAGATCCGGCGCTATCAACGATGTGCGCTCGATGCCTTTGGCCAGCGTGTCTTGCAGAAGGTTCAGCTTGTCCGGGAACTCACCGGGGCTGTGATTGACCAGCGCGAGTATCTGCGCGATTTCCGGCAAGGGCTCGCTCTGGGATGGTGAACTGTCTTTCATTAACGCGTGCCTGAGGGCATCAGACACTCGGATACCCATTGTGCTACCGCATCGCATTCCCGCCACTCGTTACCTGTCAGCCCGCCCTGCCTCTGCGCACTGACCTCGCCACCCGCCTGCCGGCGCTCGGTGAGCATTTGCTGTATCTGCCCGAAGGTACGTTCAAACAGTGCGAGCCGCATTGGGGGCATGTCCTGCTGCCCGGATACCGTGGCGGCAGCGCCGGAGGGACTGACACCCGGCGGCGTCAGGGGCGTGAGTGTTTGGGAAGCCATCGCCGGCCGCGCGGGCGCGGGTGAACTCTGCGGCGTCAATTGGACGTGATTAAGTGAGGTGGGCGCATTGATTTTGTTCATGGCAGTCTTTTGGCAAGGGTGAACGGAATGTGGCAAGTCCTGCAAAGCGAATGAAAATTGTAGGCATGAGCGGGCTCGGTTGACCATACCTCCATGCATTAGGTTGCAGGCCCACCACAATTGCGCTCGCCTGGCCAGCGCGCACCATGACAAACATGCTCGGGCAACCCAGGCCGAGGCTCACGCTACAATACGCCATTCCCTGGAGCCAATGGATGCGCCAATACCTCGATTTCATGCGCCATGTGTACGCACATGGCACCACCAAGACCGATCGCACCGGCACCGGTACGCGTTCCGTTTTCGGCTATCAGATGCGGTTTGATTTGCAGGAAGGCTTCCCGCTGGTCACGACCAAAAAGCTGCATCTGAAATCGATCATTCATGAGCTGATCTGGTTTCTGGCTGGCTCGACCAACATCGCGTACCTGAAAGAAAACGGGGTGTCTATATGGGACGAATGGGCCGATCCGAACGGCGATCTGGGTCCCATCTACGGTTACCAGTGGCGCAGCTGGCCCACCCCGGATGGTGGCCATGTCGATCAGATTGCGCAGCTGATCCAGCAAATCCAATCCAATCCTGATTCGCGCAGGCTGATCGTTTCAGCGTGGAATGTGGGTGATATTCCGCAGATGAAGTTGCCACCCTGCCATGCGTTTTTTCAGTTTTATGTCGCCGATGGCAAGCTCTCCTGCCAGCTGTATCAGCGCAGCGCCGATATTTTTCTTGGTGTGCCATTCAACATTGCATCCTATGCCCTGCTGACACATATGGTGGCCGAACAGACGGGACTGGATGTCGGCGATTTTATCTGGACCGGTGGCGATTGCCATTTGTATTCGAATCACATGGATCAAGTGGCAGAGCAATTGTCACGCGAGCCCCTGCCCTTGCCCAAGCTGCTGTTGAAGCGCAAACCAGCCACAATTTTTGATTACCAATACGAAGATATCGAAATCGTCGGCTACCAATCGCATCCCGCGATCAAAGCACCGGTCGCTGTGTAAAGCGCCAGCTTCGACGATCATCAAGCGATTATGCCCGCGACGCTCACCCTCATTGTTGCCACCGAACGCCACAATGGTATCGGAATCAACAACACCCTCCCTTGGCGGTTGCCGGAGGATCTGGCGTTTTTTAAAAGGACGACCACCGGTCATCCCATCCTGATGGGCAGGAAGACATTCGAGTCCATAGGACGGCCACTACCCAACCGGCGAAACATCGTTATCACACGCAACCCTGACTGGCGGTATGAGGGCGTCGACACTGCCGGCTCGCTGGAGCAGGCTACCGATCTGGCGGGCGATGGCGAGGTCTTTGTGATTGGTGGCGCACAGATCTACGCTGATGCTTTGTCGCTGGCTACCCGTCTGATCGTGACCGAGATCGATGCTGACTTTGCCTGCGATGCCTTCTTCCCGGCAATAGACCTGTCGGTGTGGACCGAGGTAGCTCGCGAGGCGCATCATTCGGACGCACAGGGATTGGATTACGCTTTTGTTATCTATCATCGACGCTGACGCTACAGCCTTCAGTGCGTGTTTGAAAATTGTCGCTGACAATGTGAATCGGATATCGCCAGTTCAGTCATCCGTGAGGCAAGCGGGGGCAATCGCGAGACTGACCTCAGACTGTGCAGCAGATTTTCAAACAGACCCTCGGATGGGGTACTCGAATTCTCCCATAGCGTCTCCATATCTGAGAGAATCCCGCTTTATTTTTTTGCCGCTTGCCTCCCCCGGGGCGATGAGGCGTACCAGGAGCACCTATGAAATTCCGCTTCCCCATCGTCATCATTGACGAAGACTTTCGCTCCGAGAACACCTCCGGGCTCGGTATCCGCGCGCTGGCCGACGCACTGGAAAAAGAAGGCATGGAGGTGCTGGGCGTCACCAGCTACGGCGACCTGTCGCAGTTCGCGCAACAGCAGTCGCGCGCTTCGGCCTTCATTCTGTCGATTGATGATGAGGAATTCGGAGGCGGCTCCCCTGCGGAGACCGAGCATGCGCTGAAATCCCTGCGTGCGTTTGTGGAAGAGATTCGCTACAAGAATGCCGACATCCCGCTGTACCTGTACGGAGAGACACGCACATCACGCCATATCCCGAACGATGTGCTGCGCGAACTGCACGGTTTCATTCACATGTTCGAAGACACGCCGGAGTTCGTTGCGCGCCATATCATTCGCGAAGCACGTTCTTATCTGGACAGCCTTGCCCCCCCGTTCTTCAGGGCCATGGTGCACTACGCGCAGGATGGTTCTTACTCGTGGCACTGCCCCGGCCATTCAGGCGGCGTGGCATTCCTGAAGTCACCGATCGGCCAGATGTTCCACCAGTTCTTCGGTGAAAACATGCTGCGCGCAGATGTCTGCAATGCAGTAGGCGAACTTGGACAGCTGCTCGATCACACGGGTCCGGTCGCCGCCAGCGAGCGCAATGCCGCGCGGATTTTCAATGCAGACCACTGCTATTTCGTCACCAACGGGACCTCGACCTCGAACAAGATGGTCTGGCACTCTACCGTGGCACCGGGTGATGTGGTGGTCGTGGACCGCAATTGCCATAAATCGGTACTGCACTCCATCATCATGTGCGGTGCGATACCCGTGTTCCTGATGCCGACCCGAAATCACCTAGGCATCATCGGCCCCATTCCGGTCGAAGAATTCCGGATGGAGAACATCATGAAAAAAGTCGAAGCCAACCCCTTCGCTCGTGATGCCAAGAACAAAATACCGCGCATACTCACCATCACCCAATCCACTTATGACGGTGTGATCTACAACGTCGAAACTATCAAGGAAATGTTGGACGGTGAGATCGAAACGCTCCATTTCGATGAAGCCTGGCTACCGCATGCGAGCTTCCATGATTTTTACAAAGACATGCACGCAATCGGCAAGGACAGACCGCGTGCGAAGAAATCTATGATTTTCTCGACTCAGTCTACGCACAAACTCTTGGCGGGCCTGTCGCAGGCCTCGCAAATTCTTGTACAGGAATCAGAAACCGTCAAACTGGATCGGGACAGCTTCAATGAAGCCTACCTGATGCATATCTCTACTTCGCCTCAGTACGCCATCATTGCCTCTTGCGACATTGCTGCAGCCATGATGGAGCCACCGGGTGGTACCGCACTGGTCGAAGAAAGTATTCTTGAAGCTCTCGACTTCCGCCGTGCGATGAAAAAAGTTGACGAAGAGTGGGGTAAGGACTGGTGGTTCCAAGTGTGGGGACCCGAACAGTTTTCCACTGATGGCATCGGCGACCGTGATGACTGGATGATCAATGGCAAGGATGACTGGCACGGCTTCGGAAAGATCGAATCCGGTTTCAACATGCTTGATCCCATCAAAGCCACCATCGTCACGCCTGGCCTGTCACTGGATGGCAAATTCGGCGAGACCGGTATTCCTGCGTCCATCGTGACCAAATACCTTGCGGAACATGGTGTCATCGTTGAGAAGGCGGGGCTGTATTCCTTCTTCATCATGTTCACCATCGGTATTACCAAGGGCCGATGGAACACACTGCTGACTGCGCTGCAGCAGTTCAAGGATGACTACGACAAGAATCAACCCATGTGG
>Ga0315907_10007057_pt1 | contig 11769 bp, 7 predicted proteins | sample LakEriMetagenome_3_FD_203525 | JGI IMG/M metagenome (GOLD analysis project Ga0315907, IMG submission 203525) | Freshwater fungal communities from buoy surface, Lake Erie, Ohio, United States - Buoy 12 MA123 | ecosystem: Environmental > Aquatic > Freshwater > Lake > Lake biofilm | place: USA...
GTACTTAGTATCCTTGACTGTGCTTGATAATAATGGATGTGCAAGCTTAAATGTCAATCCCGTGCAAGTACTGGTGAGCACTCAACCCGATTTTAGTTCCATAGCTCAAATAGGTACGCAGTATTGTTTTGGTCAAAACATCATTTTAAATTCAGGGAATATTGAGTATCCGACATGGAGTTCTTTACCACCTCAAGTGGTGGCAGGGACTACAGAACTGGCGGATGGCGCAGGCTTTAGCTACAGCAGCCCTATAACATTTGACTTCTTCAACAGCGATGCAGTCTTGGAAAACTGTGAAGACTTCCTTGAGCTTTTTGTGAATATTGAACATAGCTTTTTAGGTGATTTGAGCTTTACTGTTAGCTGTCCAAACGGAACTATCGTAGACCTTCAAACTTATCCTAATGATGGAGGTGGTGATTATTTGGGAGAGCCAATTGATGATGGAACAGCAGCTATTGGTGTTGGATATGATTATGGCTGGAGTTCGACAAGCACCTTGGGTTTTATTGATGAGACAACACTTCTTCCAAACGGATCTATACCTCCTGGCATCTATCAACCAGAGGGAGATTTATGTACATTAGTTGGCTGCCCATTGAATGGAACTTGGACATTCACAGCAACGGATAATATACCTATCGATAACGGGTATATTTTCTCATGGGGCATCAACTTTAACCCAGCCCTTTATCCTGGTGTAACCACATTTACACCTACCGCAGGTGGCGGAGCTGACAGCTCATATTGGACAGGAACAAATTTTGAATTCATTGATCCAAATGCAGACATTATTGAGTTGACGCTGACAGAACCAGGGACCTATGAGTATACTTATGAAGTAACAAATAATTTTGGTTGTATTAGCGACACCACCATTTCTATTACTATTGATGAGCCGGTGCAAATCACTGCAGGGCCAGATTTCACCTACGCGTGCGCTCCAATAGTAATCCAAGGTGGATATTTGAATGAGCCTACGCCTGCTTGTGGTGCAGACGCTGGATCCTATTCATTCTGTTATGGTGAAAATGAAAACTTCACAGAAACGTTTTGTCCAGATACCCCAGGAGATGGAGTATCAGTAATGGAATTAACTTTCTCTCAAGGTTCACTTGAGGTGTTTTTTGATGACATCACTTTTTATGATGGTCAAACAACAGCAGCTCCAATATTAGCTGGACCAATGGATGGCGATATTTCTGGAATGACATTTACTGCTACGAATTTGAGTGGTTGCATTACCATGCAAATTACATCTGATGGCAGTAACTCTTGTGAATCCGGAGGGCAAGACGAGCTTCAATACGAAGTAGGCTGTGCTGATCCAAACAATTTTACGTGGGAATGGACACCATCAGATTTTCTATCAACGAGCAGCAGCCCTGCACCAACTCTTGACGGCATAGATCAAACAACATTGTATGTTCTGACAGGCTATCCTACTGGATTCCCCGAATGTGCAGTTAGTGATGACGTATTGGTTACTGTTAACTCGACACTCGGCATGAATCTGCCTAATAATTATTTGGGTTGCGCTGGAGCTACGGTTCACATCAACCCTCCAACGATTATCGGTGGAGCTGCACCATTTGTATATTCTTGGATTGGCAGTGATGGAAGCACATACAACACTGCAGAGTTTGATGTCGTGGTTGGAGATACGCCAGTTGAATATTGCCTCACTTTAAGTGATGGATGTGGACTTGAAGTTGAAGATTGTATTATAGTGAATCGTCACCCCATTATTCCTGCGACATTTGATGTGCCTATCACTAATGGCTGTGAACCATTAAACGTAAGCATGCAATCAGATTATACTGCTTTTCAAAATGTGGCATCTATGGAATGGGAATTTGGTGATGGAAATAACACCGTCATCATGGGATCAACTAATCATCAATACCAAGTTGAAGGAGAGTATTATCCTATCCTAACAATTACCGATGTGTTTGGCTGTGTTTATACCGACACTGCGAACTCACCAGTTCTTGTTTTCCCAAGGCCTTTAGCTAGTTTCAATGTATTCGAAGAAGAAATTTTATTACCTAATACGACCTTCCAATTCTTCAATACTTCGATTGATGCGAATATTTTCGAATACCGTTTTCAAGAATTCGGAACAAGTGCAAGCCCAGATACATCATTTACATTCCCAGCCGAGACAGCTGCGACTTATTTAGTTGAGCTTGTTGCATCCAACCAATTTGGTTGTATTGATAGCACAACACGACAAGTAACTGTGCGAAATGACATTGACATCTATATCCCAAATACTTTCACTCCAGATGGAGATGGCATTAATGATGTCTGGAAAATTGAGGGTAAAGGATTCGTCAATTTGAATTACAAAATCGTCATTTTCAATAGATGGGGAGAACCAGTCTTTACGTCTACAGACCCAAATGAGGCATGGTTAGGAGAGCACCAAAATGGCGAGTATTTTAACCAAGACTCTATCTACCTCTACTACCTCGAGATTCAGGACGAAGAATTTGATGTAAAATACAAGTACGACGGCCACATTCTTTTGTTAAGATAATCCTACGAAAGCAACCGTTTCATTCTAATTGGAGTCCTATATTTGTCTAGGTTAACTCGCTTTTAGAAATGAAGAAAATTTTACTTTTGTTATCAGTTGTTTTTGCCTCCATTGGCTTATTTGGTCAGCAGATCACAATGAGCAATGGAACCTTTAGTGCTTGTGATGGAATTTTCACAGACGATGGGGTTGGAGCAGCATATTCAGCTACAAACTATACGATCACAATTTGTCCAGATACTCCTGGTGACGTAATTCAGCTTGACTTTTCCGCATTTGCATTGCAGACTTCACCCGGAAATGGAAATAGCGATAGTTTCACCATTTTTGATGGCGACGGAACAAATGCAGCATCACTTGGAGGATATGGCGGAAGCGACCTTCAAGGCTATCAAGTAACGGGTACAGTAAATAATGCTACAGGATGTTTGACAATTGTTTTCCAAGACAATGGTCCAGACAATGCCACTTCTCCAGGATGGGAAGCTGCTGTTTCTTGCACTACACCTTGCGCGAATCCAACTGCAAACTCTGCCATCACTAATCCAGTTCCCAGTGGAGCTGTTCAAACCGTAAGTGTTTGTATTGGCGATCCTGTATCATTTAGTTCAGCTGGTTCATCTGCTGCACAAGGCTTTACAATTGCGAGCTATAACTGGAATTTTGATGATGGCACTGTGCAAGAAGGAAATATTGCCAATGCAACACATAGTTTTGATGAGGCCGGCGAGTACGTTGTAACGCTTGCGGTTATTGATAATAACGGATGTTCGAGTTTGAACATTAATCCGCTTCAAGTTCTGGTATCTACAATTCCATTATTCCCCACATTAGCTGACGAAGCTACTTGTTTGGGTGAAGATGTAACATTAGTAGGTGCAGCTACAAGTACTCAGTGGTCATCGCTACCTCCTCAAGTTGTAGCTGGAACAACCTATCTAGCAGACGGTGCTGGTTTCACTTACTCTTCTTCACTCAACTTTGACATCTTCGAACCCGATGCTGTTCTCGAATCATGTAATGACCTTTTAGGCATTACAGTAAACATGGAGCACAGTTACATGGGAGACCTTGGTATTTCAATCACATGCCCTAATGGTACAATTGTGAATCTAGTTGAATGGGGGGTGAATGGCGGTGGAGGAACCTTCTTGGGTGAGGCTATTGATAACGACCCTGCTTCTGACCCTGGAATTGGATATACGTACGTTTGGGATCCAGACGCTACCAACGGAACATGGGGTGAAAACGCAGGAGGATTTGGTGGAGGATCATTAGAAGCGGGAAGCTATGAGGCACAAGGTAACTTGTGTGACCTTGTTGGCTGCCCACTCAATGGAGCATGGACTTTCAGTGTTACTGATAATCTTGCTGCGGATAATGGATATATTTTCTTTTGGGGAATTGATTTGAATCCTGCATTATTTCCAGGTATCACTACATTCCAACCAACTATCGGTTTGGATGCTGATAGCAGCTTCTGGTCCGGACCTAATATCACTTATATGTCACAGGATGCAGACACCATCGTGTTCTCAGCTCCTGGTCCAGGAAGCTATGATTTTGTTTACACAGTAGAAAATAGCTTTGGCTGTCAATTCGATACAACAATAACAGTTACTATCGACCAAGCACCATTTGTTAGTGCTGGTCCAGACTTGACGTACTCATGCGATGTGGTTCAACTTCTTGGAGGTTTCCAAGGGTTGCCTATTCCAACTTGCGGAGCTGACGCAGGGAATTACACCTATTGTTACAACGATAATGAATCGACTACGTGGACTTACTGTTCGGACTCACCAGGAGATGGAACAGCCATGGTTATTACCTTCCAACAAGGAACCACTGAAACATTTTGGGATGATCTGACTTTCTATGACGGACCGAATACTTCATCGCCTATTATAGCCGCCGGTATAGAAGGTGACTTAACAGGACTTTCTTTCCAAGCTAATAGTGGCTGTATCACTATGCTGTTGAATAGCGATGGTATAATTTCATGCGGATCTGGGGCACAAACTGAATGGATCTACGATGTTTCTTGCACTACAGGGGGTCCTAACTTCACTTGGGAATGGACACCGGTTGAGCCTTTGGACAACCCAAATGCTATGCAACCAAACGTGGTGAACCTATCTCAAACTACTGAGTTCACATTAACGGGATATCCCGTGGGACACCCTGACTGTTTCAGCACAGACGAAGTAACCGTATCGCTTGATCCATTGTCGAATCCAGGAACGGATACTGAGCTTGACTTTTGTGTGAATGGTGCTCCTATCAACATGTTCGACGAAATGAACGGTAACCCAGTAACTGGAGGTTATTGGACAAATGCCGCAGGTGCAGTTGTTCCCGAAATCTTTACTCCTGGTGTTGACAACGCAGGTGACTACCAATACAACATCGATAATGGACAGTGTGTTGTTTTCGCAACACTTACTCTGAATGAATCAACAGTTCAAACTTTTGAAATACCAAACGATACGACCATTTGTTGGGCTGGCACTTTGAATTTAGATCTATATGACATCGAAGATGGAGTTCAACCATATCAATACAACTGGACTTATAATGGAACTACCATTTCTACTCAAGCAAGCTTGAGCTATGAACCAAGCGCAAGTGGCAACGTTTGCCTTGAAGTTACAGACCAATGCGGAGTAAGTGTAACAAATTGTTTCGATGTAACGGTATTGCCATTTGTTGATGTTCAGTTTAGCGCTGATACAACTCGCGCTTGCTGGCCGCAAGGTTATGAATTCACAATTGATACTGATCCTACAACGTACACTAACGCAGCATGGAGTCTTGGTGATGGTACAACAATGGTAGATAATCCAAACTTTGATTATCAATATCAAAGTCCAGGGGTGTATGATGTGTCGCTAATTTTGACTAACTCGCTTGGTTGTTCATACTCTTTGGATAAAGATAATTACATCTTCAGCTACCAAGCACCAGAGGCGCAATTCTATGGACAGCCGCAGCCAACAGATGTTCAGAATACGACCATACAAATGTTTGATATGACTATTGGTGAAATTGCAATTTATGATTGGCAGTTTAACTACACTGATCCACTTGGCTATTCAAACGAACAAAATCCATTATTTGAATTTCCTTCTGACCAAGGTGGCGAATATCCAGTCTTATTGACAGTTGTAGATAATAATGGCTGCACTGATACCTACATTCATATTATAACTATCAATGATATTTTCCAATATTATGTTCCTACTGGCTTTACTCCGAATGGGGATGGTATAAACGATGTTTGGAAACTATATGGTGCTGATATCGATGATACAAGATTCAAACTTCAAGTATTCAATCGTTGGGGTGAAATTGTTTTCGAAACAACAGACCCGAATGATGCTTGGGTTGGAGGAAACGGTTTAACAGGTGAATACTTCATTCCAGATGGAGTTTATCTATGGAGAGCTCGTGTAGTATCAAAATCTACAGGAGAAAGAAAAGATATCGAAGGAAACTTAACCTTGATGAGATAACCTTCATCAACTCGAAATAGAAAAGGGCCGTCTTTGAAAGACGGCCCTTTTTATTAACACTATATCGTATTACTTAATTGAGCATTTTATCAATGGTCTCAATTGTAACCGAATGATAATTCGGTCGTGCCTTTGTATAAATTTTAGCTGCTAAATCTTTCTGATTGGTTTCAACAAGTGCTTGATAAAGTGGCGCTACAAATTTTCTTCTGCCCACCTCAACAAGGAATGCCTCTAATTCATCATAAGCTGCAGTATAATTCTTACGAATTGCCAATTCCAACCAGGCAAATAGCACTTCATTATTCTTGGTAGAAGTTATATTGAAGGCCTTATCCAAAACCTTCATTTGAACAGCACTCACATCTTTTATCGAAGTGATGAAGTACACTTTCTCTTGGTACGACCAATCATTCCATTTGATAGCCCCCACTGTAACCTTCAAATTCGCAAATTCCCCTGCAATCGTTTTAATTTTTTCCATTTTATCGCTTTGAACGATTGGAATATTTGCAGGAATTCCAGGTGCATAGACCCATTCATTGATGTTTACTTTCTCTTCTATTTTTTCTGCTGCCAAATTCGTTTTTAGATAAGCTAAAAACTTCTCGGTATCCATTACTTGGAAGGCATGCTCTGTAAAATATTTTTTCAAGAAAATATCCCATTTCTCTCTTCCAATGGTCTCTTCACATAATCGCAAGAAGAAATAACCTTTGTTATATGCGATATCGGTCATTGCATCATCGGGATTACGATTTTCCAATGATAATTTTAACCAAGTATCTTTTTCATTTACTGCAGAAATCTCCGATATCGTTGCGTCTAGCTCTTGTCGACTTAGTTGAGCAAGCATTTCAGAGTATTCTCTTCCGAACACTTCTTCCATGATTCGCTCTTCGAAATACACAGTGAATCCCTCATTAATCCAGAAGTCATCCCATGTGCTATTGGTTACAAGATTTCCGCTCCAGCTATGCGCTAGCTCATGAGCGATCAATGAAACCAATGATTTATCTCCAGCGATAATCGTTGGAGTAGCGAAGGTCAATTTTGGATTTTCCATTCCACCAAAAGGAAATGCAGGAGGTAACACAAGCACGTCATAGCGTCCCCATACATAAGGGCCATAAAGCTTCTCAGCAGCAACTAACATCTCCTGCATATCTTCAAACTCATATGCTGCAGCATCGATCAACGAAGGAACTGCGTACACACCTGTGCGATCACCCAATGATCGGAACTCTACATTACCTACGGCAAGCGCCATCAGATAGCTTGGAATAGGCTGATCCATTTTGAACGAATAGACACCTGTATCATTCTTTTTAGTAGGATTCTCTGCTGACATCAATGCCATCAGATTCTTCGGCACCGTTACTTGTGCATCGTAGGTAATTCGAAGTCCAGGGCTATCTTGACATGGCAACCACGTTCTTCCTAGAATTGCTTGTGACTGCGTAAATAGGAAAGGCGATTCACCATCTACCCATAATAAAGCTTCAGCGCCTTGAGGTGTGCGATAGGAGATTGACACCTGCTTCGATGTTGGCGTAATTTCAACCGTCAAAGGAGCACCGATAAATTCTTTTTCTACTCCCACTGTAAATTTCGCCGGAACACCATCGACTTTTACACCATCAATCTGAAGCCCTTTCATATCGAAAATGACTTCATTTTTTTCTGTGATGTGCTCTAGATCATAGGTTGCATTAGCAGTAATAACCTTTGTAGAAAAATCCACCGAAGCCACCCAATTCAAGTGTTTAACGCGCACCTCATTTGGCTGTGCGTAAGAATGAGGGTCACGTGCTAACTTGGCATTTGCAATCATCATTTTTGTTCGTTCAGATCGTTCTTGCGGATTTCCTGAATTATCATCCCCGCATGCGTTGAGTGTAAAAACCACCGCCCCTGCTAGGATCCATTTAGGGTACTTTTTATTTATCATTTATCGTTACAAATATTTTTCTTCAATAATCCCTCTCACCGCAGCACGATTATCTCTCAAATCATGCTGAATGATTTCCCAAAGAATTTCATCATCCACATCAAAATATTCATGGACAATAAAATTCCTCATAGCGTTCATGTGCTGCCAAGGGACTTGCTTGTATTGCCGTTGAAATTTAAATGGAATATGCTTGATGGATTCTCCTAATATTTCAAAATTGCGGATTACCGCGTCCCTCAGCATTGTATCCTCTTCAAACTCAGAATAGGATTTATTTTCAGTATAAAATAAGATTCTGTCCATGGCTTCTACCATGTCATACAAGAAAAAATCAAATCTTCTTCTTGCTCTTATCATACAAAGGTTGTTTGATTTAGAATTTCCTCTCTGAGAGCTGGCTTCAAAGACTTTGGTGTGCAAATATCAATGCGCATGAAAAGCTTTTTCTCGAGCCATTCTTTCATTTCGAAAAAGCGCCAACCAAGAGGTTCATGAAATTCCACTAGGATATTAACCTCGCAATTCGCGGTGTGATGATGATCAATGTAATCTTCGAAAAAGCCAATGCTCTTCACTCCCCACCTTCTTTCAAGATCGGGCTTGTAGCGTGTGAGTTGATTAGCTAATTCTGATTTTATCATTTCGTTCTGAATGATCTTCCGAATACACCAAGTGGAAGTTTCACTCCACTTTTTGCTTGTAAATACAATTCACCGATCTTTAAATCTTTGCCCGAAAAATCTTTGCAGAGATTTTCAATCACCAGCGCAGAAAGACCTAAACTGTATGCATTCAACACCAAGAAGTGTTCTTTTTCATCCAAGATTTTCAAAACATTTTCCATCATTTCCGCGATGTTGTCTTCCAACTTCCACTTCTCCCCTTTTGGTCCATGACCGAATGCGGGTGGATCAAGAATAATTCCTTGATATTTATTTCCTCGTCGCTCTTCGCGTTGCACAAACTTGAGTGCGTCCTCTACCATCCATCGGATATCAGTAAGATTACTCAATTGCATATTTTCATTTGCCCAAGTGACCACTTGTTTGATACTATCCACGTGAGTGACTTCTCCCCCACCCGCAGCGGCAGCCAAACTTGCACCGCCCGTATATGCGAAAAGATTCAACACCTTCGGTTTCGGAGTTTTCATAGTCTTCAAGGACTGAACAATAAAATCCCAATTTGCAGCTTGCTCTGGAAAAATTCCAACGTGTTTGAATGAGGTCAAACCAAGACGGAAGGTAATGTCTTCATTATTTGGTAGTCCGTATGAAATTTGCCATTGATCAGGCATTTTCTTCATCTTCTTCCACTCACCACTATTGCTGTTTTTTGGAATGAATTTGATGTGAGCCTTTTGATTCCACTCATCATTACTCCATTTCTTTGGCCATACCGCCTGAGGCTCCGGACGAATCGTGATATAATCACCGAAGCGTTCTAATTTTTCAAAATCACCACAATCCAACAACTCGTAGTTCTTCCAATGCAGAGGAGTAATTAATTCCATTATCTTGTTATTCTTAGTGCAAACCTATGGTGAATCTACAAAATTTGCTATTCCGAGGCTTACTTTTCTACCTTCGCGTATGATGAATTTCCCTAAAATAGCCATCATAGGAACGGGCAATGTGGCTTGGCACTTGGCTCGTATGTTTGATTCCATTGGAAATCAAGCATCCTACATCTATTCTAGAAACACTGACGCAGCTGTGGAATTCGCCAATAAATTTAACCTTAGCATTATTCCAAGCCTAGACCTAATACCAAATGATTGCGATATCTGCTTTCTTGCGGTAAAGGATGATGTAATTTCAAGTTTATCACAAGAAATAAAGACATCAGCATTGGTTGTACATACGAGCGGATCGACTTCACTCGAAGCATTGGTAAATGAACGAAAAGGGGTTGTTTGGACTATCCAAAGTCTTCGCAAAGGAATTGATACTGAATACCATACAATCCCACTTTTGATTGAATGTAATAATGAAGTTGATCGCGCGTTATTGGGCGCCATTTTTTCAAAAATATCTTCTTCTATTTTTTATAAAAATTCAGAAGAAAGACTGCAGGCTCATACCGCAGCCGTCATCACCAATAATTTCAGCAATCACCTTTATGCTATCGCTAGTAAATTGCTCTATGAAGTGGGACTTCCATTCGAATTGATGCTCCCTCTTATTGAAGAAGAAACAAGAAAAATTAAGCATAATTCTCCCTCAGAAATTCAAACAGGACCTGCCATTAGAAAAGATGAAAATACGATAGCGAAGCAACAAGAATTACTATCAAAAAATCCTGAATGGCAAGCACTCTATAAAATTATGACCAAACTCATTCAAGAAAATAAAAATGATTAAGAACTACAAGGCTCAACTAAAGGAAATAGACACATTCATTTTTGACGTCGACGGCGTATTCACTGACAATATTGTTTATCTCACTGCTGATGGAGATCAAATGCGCACAGCGAATGTTCGTGATGGTTATGCTGTCCAATTAGCAGTTAAAAAAGGACTTCGAATTGCCATCATTTCTGGTGGAAAAAATGAAGCTGTTCGCAAGCGATTTGAAATGCTCGGAGTAAAAGATATTTTTCTTGGATCTTCTGATAAAATCAAAATCTACGAATCATACCTAGCGCAACATAATATCAAAGAGGAGCACGTATGCTACATGGGAGATGATATCCCTGACTTCCCTGTAATGAAACGCGTAGGACTTCCAACTTGTCCGGCTGACGCAGCGCATGAGATTAGATCCATTGCTACATATATATCACCTTCAGAAGGAGGCAAAGGTTGTGTGAGAGATATTCTAGAGCAAGCACTCAAAATAAAAGGTCTTTGGATGACCGATGAAAGTGTGATTTGGTAACCTATTTCGGCCTGTGCGCCTTAATAAATTTTGTAGGATCAAGATATCAACTTTTATCATTGGTGCTGCTTGATTGGCATCATTCTTATACCTTCGCTTCAAAGTTCGAACAATACATTTAACTATGTCCTTCTATCGTATATTTTTTCTCATTACCCTCGTTGCAATAACCAACGCATCTTTTGCTCAATATTGGCAGCAAAAGGCAGATTATAAAATTGATTTTAATCTGAAATCAGAAAATCATCAATTCAAAGGAAAAGAAACAATTGTTTACACCAACAATTCACCGGATGATTTGACACAACTTTTTTTCCATTTGTATTTTAATGCATTCCAACCTGGAAGCGCAATGGACACAAGGTCGCTTTGGATCAGCGATCCAGATGGACGTGTGGGCGACCGCATTTCTAAACTTCAGCCCAATGAGTTTGGTCATCTTCATGTGACATCTCTTTTAGTGAATGGAAAGTCTCAAACTTTATTGGAGAGCGAAACCATTCTTGAAGTAACACTTTCAACGCCGATTGCAAAAGGTGCCAAGGCTACTATTGAATTGGAATTTGAAGGTCAAGTACCCATTCAAATTAGACGCTCTGGAAGAAGCAATGCCGAAGGCATTGATTACAGCATGACTCAGTGGTATCCTAAAATGTGTGAGTACGATAGAAATGGCTGGCACCCGAATCCTTACATTGGACGCGAGTTCTATGGTATTTGGGGCAACTTCGAAGTGAATATTACGCTTCCAAAAAAATACATCATCGGTGCAACCGGTATTCTAACCAATGCTGCTGAAATCGGATATGGATATATCGAAGAAAACAAAGTGAAGCGTCCGAATACCGAAACATTGACATGGAAATTCAAGGCTGAGA
>Ga0315907_10007061_pt1 | contig 11766 bp, 14 predicted proteins | sample LakEriMetagenome_3_FD_203525 | JGI IMG/M metagenome (GOLD analysis project Ga0315907, IMG submission 203525) | Freshwater fungal communities from buoy surface, Lake Erie, Ohio, United States - Buoy 12 MA123 | ecosystem: Environmental > Aquatic > Freshwater > Lake > Lake biofilm | place: USA...
CTTTTCGATTTATGAACCTCCACAAGATTCTCACCGAGAAATTGCCGTTGGAGGCCGTCTATTCGGATTCCGAGGACGACAAGGATTTGGAATTCCTAAAACTGCTCCCCGGTCTCTACGCCAACAACCGCGCGGCGTTCCGCTGCCTCCAGCGGTATTTCAACGGCCATGTCTTCAATACGAATGCCCAGCGCATTCAGTCCGAAATATCGGCCACCCAAACCAACAAGGAACTCATTCGCCAAAGATTATTCCGATGACCACTCACCTGATTGGCTGCGGCGGCGTGGCCACCTATTTCCTGCCGCCATTTCTGCGAACCCTCCGCTACGGCACGAAGCTCCGACTCCGCAATATCCGGGTTGTTCTCCACGACGGGGACACCGTGGAAGACAGAAACCTCCAGCGCCAAAACTTCCAGCGCGAGCATCTGGATTCCAACAAGGCCGTCGCTCTGGCCCGAATGTTTCCGTGGTATGACAACCTAGGCACGGTCACCCGCTACATCGACGGATCCTTCGGCGTGGCGGATGGCGATACCATCATCATCGCGGCCGACAACCATCTGGCGCGCCGCCATGCCTTGGCTGCCGCAGACCGCGCTGCGGGCGTGCATGTCCTTTCCGCCGCGAATTCCACAATCGGTGCGGAGGCCTGGTGGTATGACGCCGCCAATGACCGCGACACCCCGCGCGATCCGCGTCTCCGCTGGCCTGAAATCTTGACCGACAATACCGGTTCGCCCGTCCATGCCATCGGGTGCGATTCCGAAGAACGGTTGCGCGAAGTCCCTCAAACTCCCATCGCCAACTTCATGGCCGCATCGCATCTCCTCCTGCTCTGGAACTTCGTTTTCATCGAACGCCCGAAACTCGATCCCGCCATCACCCGCCCTTACTGGCCGATCTCGTTCTCCAACACAGCCACCTCCAACGAAACGCTGCGCCACGCGGCATAGCTCCATCTTTTAAACATGACACAACCACCCGCCATCGAAGCCCCACGCCCCGAACCACCGCCGTTTGCCTGGCCCAGCCAGGATCTCAAAAACCTGATCCAACTGGCCCCGGTCTCGCCCTACACACGCGCTCTTTTGCGCATCAAGTTCAACCGCCCCGTTCCTGAAAACTGCCAGACTTTTGAGCAGATCGAGAACTGGCTAGCCACGCTTCCACTCATGCTCCCGCCGTCGCGATACCCCGTTGCCCAAGTTCGCGCCTGGCAGGGAAATTCCGAATACGAGCGCCAGCGCCGGGAAATCGACAACGGGGAATTCCTGACCGTCACCGGACGAATCGAGGGATACGAATACCGAAAGGAGTATTGGACCAAGGAAACCGATGTGAAGGTGCCGCTCTCCGTCTTTGAGGAGGGCGAGGAGGCCTTCCGCGATTACATCGAGGAACGTGTTCGCGACTCCGATGCCGATTACGGGGATTCCGACTATGCCGACGGCGGTGAGGACGACGGCTTGGAGATCGATGAGGGCTTCGAGGAGCTCATGGAGAGGGCCGAGGAGATGATCGCCCAGCGCGACAACTGACCCCCGCAAACTGACTACGCCCTTTTCCCCAGAACCAAACTCAAAACCCAGCTATGACCATCATCCAACACGAGAAAAAGCTCTTCGAGCATCGAGACCTCGGCAATGGCTTCGTCGGCCATGTGCCGGCCAATATCACCCTTATCGAGGGCACGCCTTCCATGCGATGGAGCGGGGCAAAAATCCCTCTCTCCGTCTGGAAGGAAATCGTCGCGTTTTTCCAATGGAGCTACGCGGAAACCAAATCCGAAACCCAAGTCCGGCTCCTGCTCAATACCGATACCGGGGAATACAAGGCCCACGCCTTCCCTCAAAAATACGGCACAGGCATGACCGCCAAGGAACTCTCCGACAACGAGGATTATTCCAACCAACTCAACTCCCAGATGTCCGATGGCAACTGGATCAAGTTTGGCACCGTCCACCACCATTGCTCCGCAGGGGCTTTCCAGAGCGGAACGGATTCCGCCGACGAAACGGAAATGGGCATCCACATCACCCTCGGCAATATCGGTGACGCGCGGCACAGCATTCATGGCCGCGTCTCGCTGACGATTCCGGGATCGCTCAACCCGGATGGAACCACCGCCACCAAGGCCTCCCATGCCTACTACTCGGCGAGGTTTTCCGACTGGTTTGAGATTCCCGATCTCGGCATACCCGTCTCCGACTCGATCCGCGAGGAGGTCGCCAAGCATGTCCTTTGCACACCCGAACCCGACGAGTCGGGATTCCCGGAGCTGTGGGCTCAGAATTTGATCAAGGAATCCCCTAAAAGCGCCTATCAACCCGCCGGGTTCAGCCAACACGAGCAGGAATCATGGCTTAAGTATGGCGACTACGCGCTGCCGGACTACTCAAGCGCCTTCCACAACCACTCGCCTACCTCGGCATCACCGCTGCGCCGAAAGCCGCACATGCTCGATGAGCAGGATCGAATGGAAGAGTTTTCCCAATTCATGGAGCAGCTCATGGAGTTTGAGAACATCTCGATTGCGACTGTCCATGGCCTCATGCAAATCGGCGAAGCCCACTACCTGTCCGACAAGGAGTGGGACATCTTCAACCGGATCGATCGTGAGATGAGTCGACTGAACATCTGCTGGGACGATTACACCGAGGCGTTTTGATTTATGTTTGAAATATCCCAACAAGACCGCGAGCGACTCCTGCGTATGGCCACACAGGCCCTCGGCCATCTGGCCGTCGAAATTCTCAAAGCAACGGAGCCGTTCAAATCCTCCCTGCGTCCTCATGACGCAATCCAACCGGCCCTGCCATCCTCAAAGCCCAAACGGAAGAGGAAAGCGGCTAAGAGGTAGCCCGTTTGAAGATGGACTTCTGGCTTGAGGCTGGAGGAACCATCGCCTGTAGGGACGCCAGCCCTTTGCACGGAAAAACACCAGCCGAGGCTCTCCAGAGCAAGGAAACGCGCAGGCTGCTCCGATCCATTCCAGCCGAGCGCTGCTCGGAGGATTTGCGATCTGCCGTGGCCAATGCATTGCTAGATTATTCTGTCCGCACAGCGCCCCTCCTCCCGCTCCCTGCCGCTCAACGCCTGGGCTGGCTTGACGAGCACTCGCATCTTTTATGCCGCCTGAGTTTGGGCGGTGCCTTCACTCCTGGTTCCTCCTACCCGATCGATTGCAGCGAAATCTCCGCCCGTCGAACCATCAGCAAGACCACCATTCAGGGAACCAAAGCGGAGGTTGCCATTACCGGATCGGAGCTCCTTGTGACCATCCGTGACGAGCAAGGTCGCGATCACAGTTTTTACAACGGAGGGAACTCCGGAGCGGCAGATCCTTTCGCCCATTCACTCGAAATCCTGATCAAGCATTTCCACATCCCGCCCGTCCCCGACATCACCCAAATCCTCCCCGCCCGTTTCCGAAAAAACAAAAAAGCCCTCACCAATCTATGAATGAAACACCCCCACGCCTCTACGATCACATCGACCAATCCGGCATCACCTACGGCCCGAAAAAACTCGCCCTGATGCAAAACGCCTGCCGACTCATGCAGGTTCCGTTGTCGGATGAAAATGTCGCTCCCGATGGCGAAACCCTCTCGCGAGTTTTACGCGTCAAACTTTTCGACCCCTGCGGCTCTTGGTCTTGGTTCATCCAAGACTGGGACGGGGAGGACATCTGCTTTGGCTTGGTGGAGGGATTTGAAAAAGAGTGGGGCAGCTTTTCGTTATCCGAACTCGCCTCTATTCCCGGCCCTCTCGGGATCGGCATCGAAATAGATACTTGGTTCACGCCTCACGAACCCTAATGCCACTCAAACCATTTCAGACATCCGACATCGCGCGTGCAGCGATGCACGATGGCGTGATCCTCGCGTGGGAACCCGGCATGGGGAAAAGTCTCGCAGCCGTCGCATGGCCGTTGGTGAAAAAGGCCCGCCGCACTTTGATTGTCGCGCCCGGCTCTCTCCACCATCAACTGACAGTCTCTGCGTCGAAGTTTTTCCGCGTCTATCTGAACCCCCTGCGCAACAAGCAGGATTTCTTCGATCTCGACCTGCACCGCCCGTCCACTGGCCCGCCCCGCTTTTATATCACCAGCTATACCGCCCTTGGACTCAATGAAGCAGACGAGTGGAGCGATAGCTTCGCCAGGCCTGGGTCTCCGCGTCCCAATCGACTGCTCGTCGCTCGTCGCAGATCGTGGGGCCGACGCCACAACATCCGATATGACCAGAATTGCGGAGCATCCATCGGAATAACCAAAGGCACCATCACCTGCATTTGGTCTCCCACCCTTGCAAGGCTTGCCGAATCCTACGGCTCATTCGACTGCGTCGTTGTTGATGAAGGCACACGGCTTCAAGCCACCAACTCACGCATCGGATCCAGTATCCGACTTCTCCAACCCCGCTTTCGACTTGTTCTCACCGGCACTCCCATCAAAAACCGACTGGAGAGCATTTTTTGGCTCTGCGCTTGGTCGGCAGGCCACACGGGACGCTGGCCCTACTCCAACTCCGATGAAGCCAAGGAATCCTTCGCCCGTGACTTTCACCAAAAGGAAGAACACCCGCCGCGAAAACCCAATGCCCGTTCTTTTACCAAACCCTCCAACCACATTTGCTCGCTCCCTCGGCTCTGGAGGACACTTTCTCCGATTATTATTCGACGCAGAAAATCAGAGTGCGGATGCGCCATCGCTCCCAAGATTGTGACTCCGGTTTTTGTCAAATCAGGCACTGCTCAACTCGCGGTGTATCGCCATCATCTCGAAAACCCGCCGCTTCTTTCAGGCAGAGCGAAGCCCGTTTCCCCACGCACGCGGACTGGCATGCAGCTCACCAATCTGCGTCTCGCCGCTCTTTGCCCGGACTCCGAAAAACTCGCGAGAGCTATAACCGCAGGGCAAGGCCCCAAGAGGTCTTGGACCGAATGGACACCGAAACTTTTTGCCACCCTCGAAATCATCCGTGACTGCCTTGCCAGAGGTAAACAAGTGCTGGTCGGTTCTCCCTTCCGTAACTTCAGCTCCGCTCTCTGCTCCAAACTTTCCGAGGCTGAGGTTTCCTGTGTGCTTCTTGATGGCGGCACACCACCGACCCAACGCGGCCTACTCGCCGACGAATTCAAGCGCGGCATCCACTCGGTTCTTGTCGCGGGGCTCAAAGCCATGGGTGAAGGTCACAGCTTTGAAAATTGCTCCGAACTCATTCTTCCGGGCCTCTCTTTTGCCTATGATGAGAACGAACAGTTCATCCACCGCGTCTGGAGAATCAACAGTCCGGATCCCGTGCGAATCCACCTGCTCGTGCTGGAGGGGTCGATCGATGAAAAGCTTCACGAGATTTATACTGAAAAAGGCGACTCGTCCGATCTCGCGATTGATGGCCGCCTATTCCGTGAACCAATCTCAAACCCAGATCCTGTTTGGATCATCAGGGAGGCCGCTCGAATTTTTCAAAAGAATGTTCCGAGCACCGATGAGCAAATCCTCATCGACAGTTGGGAGACCTCACTAGCCCGCCAACTTCGCCTAGCGCACCTCAAATATCTTGAGCATAAACCAGCATCTGGCCCTGATGCCAATGAGCGCCGTGCCGCTATTGAGCTCACTGATTTGCCCTCGCCGACCCAACACTCCGTGGATATTTTACGAAAACACTACAAGGCTGGAACATTTAGCCGCGTGACCTCGAAAATCATCGCCACCAGCATAGCAAAACTCAAAGCCATCAACCGGCAGCACAGGACATCATGAAGCCACAAAACCTGAACAAAATTCTGGATGAGCTGATCAACTTGGAGACCGACAAAACAAATTACAACCTCCACGAAATCCCGTTCCAAGATTGGCCGGATTACGAACATCTCCACCTTGTTGTCCCTGAGAATGTGAACAGGAATTCCGTTGAAGACGCCTGCCTCTGGTTGGAGGAATTCTACGGATTTAAGGAAAAGGGATTTTCAGCCTACATCACGAGCGACCATCACGACTCCGAATCTCCCTGGAGTCCCGATTCAGCGGCTCCCTCGGGATTTTATTTCGTGATGGCCGACACCTCCGAAGATGATTCGTTGGCGGACGAAATTTATGCGGGATGGGAAAAAGCCGATCTTGCCGAGCGACCCGGTTACTCCAAACTCGACGCTCAGCGAAAAGCTTCGCAAATCTTATTAAAAGAGGAAATCCAGCGCAGTAAAACCCAACCCTGATAAACCCCGCTCCCCAGCGGGTGGTTGTTGTGAACCCCTGACCCATAGCAAAACTCCAGCGGTTGCCCCCCTTGAAGTCAGCAACTGATTAAAAGGAACTTTTAGGCTCAGAATTAACCGCACACGCTGCGAATACCTTGTCACCTGTAACCACTGTAACTTGTCAATCTGTAACCAAGGCATAAGATAACTTGGCACCTGCTTCGCAGAAACCTACCGGTTCCAGCGCAAAAAGATTTCTTTAACCACGGTGGTGGTTGAATTTTGCTGAGGCAGTGCATAGGCTAAAGAGAACTTATGCACGGAGCAAATATCAGACTCATAGCGGCTTGTAATGCCAGAAGCACAGACCGCGCAGGTAGCGCAGGCTTTTTCTCTGTTATAAAAAAATATTTATTTTTTGGATTTCTTTAACTTTTTTATAGTGCAAAAAGCCTGAGCTACCTGTGCTACATATGATTACATATTAAAAACAACTTATCATCCAAGGTATTGCGCAACGCGCAGGCCCATTCACGCCTGCGCATTACCTTTTCAAAATTTGATAGGCATAGGTTTACACAAATAACAAAGGGTGACAGGGAAGCCCCTGTCACCCGAAACCTGGCCGAAACCTGATTTATGCCGCCGCCCATTCGACAAAATACTTCCTTCCTCTTCCATCACCAAAACATCCAAAATAAACAATTTCTTCTCCTTTTTCTATCTTTCTTCGATATTTGCGCGGAGGCTTGGTGCGATCATTATCTTTCCCAGAATATCCTCCGCTTACCTTCGGCGCATATCGCACAAGCGTATGGCTAAACCGACTTGATGAGGAGGCATTGAGTTTGTAGCCATCCTGCGTGTCTTGACCATCAAGCATATAGTCAAACAATCCATCGTCATGGCAAAAATCAACAATTTGCTGAAAAACAAACTCTCCGCGACTGTCACCTAATGCCATGTCACGCATTCTATCTATCAGCTTACGAATATTCCTCTCCTCCGAATCACCAGCCTGCTCTAATTCAACTTTTTCAAGCGGATTACCAAAACCGGCAAACCCCACAATTCCTCCAATAATCTCTCCCCATCGCTCAAACCCCAATCGAGGCTTATATCCGAAGCTTGATGCTATTGGCTTTCCTGCATTACCCCAAGCCCTGACTATCCCCCACAGAGCCGATAGGATATTGCGCCGATTCTCTTTATCCATGAGCCACGGCTCATCGATCAGATTCTCAACCTGACGCTCCTGCACATCTCCCTCCTCAACAAAAAGATCGCAAATTAAACACCGATGCGACATGTCCGGCGACACAATGCAGTCGTTCCCCGTTATGAAAAGATTCATACGATTGTCAGCCGTAAACATCTGCGTCCTTCCCAGCACGCGCCCTGTCCACTGAGGCGAAGTCATCAATCCTTCCAGCGTTTGGCTCGACATGTAACCCCTCACATTATCAAAACACACATACATCGAACCGGCTAATATCTCCGAGTCTAACAACTTATTCAACTCATCCTCTTTCCCCTTCCATGGCTGTGCCTTGAAAGACCCCGTGATTGTCATAATAGCCAACTTCGCAAGCAGCGTCTTGCCAGACCGTTGGCTGTTCGCATTATAAATGAATCCCATTCGATTTGAACCTTTTGGAATCAATCCCATACAAAAAAGCGACAACATTGCTGCTATTTGCACTGCCTGCGAGCGACTTTGCTTTACCGGTTTTCCAGTCACTCCATCCACATCCATCTTCCAATCTCCAAACGGAAACTCCCGCAAAATCCATCGCAAGTAATCCGTAGACTCCTGCAGAGTCCATTCATAATAAGGTTTTTCCTTTGATACTGGAGTTTTTCTAATTTCCATATTATTTTTTATTTTTATTTTTTTTGCAAACGACCGGTTTGCATCGGATTGAACGTTTTGCTCAAAATTCAAATGTAAACTTACCTGCCTCAAACCCCGGCAACATCAACATCACGCCGTTCTCATCTTCCCTAGGCATCGGGATTGGGAAAATCTCATCGATTCTCGGCACAAAAGGCGTGAAAGTCGGGCTCATCAGCGTCTTTTTAGCAATCTCAGTTGGCATATCCTTATATGTCTCAGAAGGTTCACCATTCTTGTCATAGCGGAGCTTATAGTTCACCACATAGTTCTGCGCCCAGGAACAGAACACCTCCGGCTCCAAGATGTTCATCCTTGGCAGCTCCGCATCTACCAACACAACTACGGTATCCCTTCGATATATCCCCTTGTCGCTTAAAACAGCCCCCATCTGTCGGATGAACTTTAATAACAAATCCTCTTCCTGCGGCAGCGGAATGAGCGGCAATATCCCATATTGGGCCGCCATCGAGCCCGTCAGCACCTTATGCAGCCCAAGAGTCGCCCCTGCCTGCACAGCCGTATTTGCCGTTGCGCTCATTTGATCGCCTCCCACTCAGCCAAAGCCTTAAAAAATGTCCCCTGATGCTCCGGCCAATCCAGCCGCCTAGCCCCCTCGTGGGCAGTCCCGCCCACATCCTTAATCAGGACCGCCACCCGCCACTCCCCATACATCATCACCCACACGCACAGTGTATGCGGGCGGATCGACGAGCGGGCGATGAGGTCAGGGAAGTAGAATCCATCACAACGGCGGGCGAAGCGCTCAAGTTTCGATGGAGTAAATTTCGGCTTCTCGATTTTCTGCCATGGAGCGGTTGCGGCGCGTGCTGTTGAAGTCGAAGAAAGCGGAGTGGTCACGCATGCGGCGAAAGCCCGGTCAATCTCATTTAATCTCGCGTCTGGAATCCCCTCCTGTGTGTCCTGATCAATGTCGCGGCGGATTAGGTTGTAGCCCCGCCCCGAGCGAATAATCCCACAAAGCGCGGGATTCCAACCCTCGGAGACTGCTTTCAACTCCTTCAAACGGGTGCGGTATTTTGAAGCGGCGAGGATTGCCATTTCCTACCGTGCCCCCGTGGTCAGAAGTGAAAGTGCTTTCTCCAAGTCGGGGCGGCGATAGCGCACGATTCTGCCCGTGAGCTTCGTTCGCGGGATGATGCCCCTTTGTGAGAGGTTGCGGATGGTGCGAACCGTGACTTGCAGGAAATCGGCGGCTTGCTCGGGGGTTAAAAGATAAGGCTCCTGCGCCTTGTTTTGTTCCGTGTTGATGTTTGGTTTTTCCTTCATGAGATTGTGGCTAGTTGTCAAATGCCGCCGCCAATCTCGCAAAAACGCTCCCCCTCCCTTTTTTTTCCGTGAAACGAACAAAAACCCGCTGTCGGGGAACAAAAACCCGCTTTCAAAAAACAAAATCCCCGCGCCCGAAAACAAAGTCAGGCGCGGGGAAAACAGAATCCCGAAAAATTATGTCAAGAAGTTTTTTTAATTTTTTTTCAAAGCCTTAAAAAACTTCACGCTCGCGATCCCTTGCGCTTGTCTTTTTTCTTCACAACCCGTCCTTGCTTGCCCTTGGCGGCTTGCTTGGTCTTGCCTGCCCGCTTCGCTGATTGAATGCGGCTCAGATGAGTTTTCCACCATTTTGGAATCCATTCTTTCAAGTTGCGGTATTTTCCAAAAGGAATGCCGTCGCGTTTCCAGGAATCCATTGTTTCCTTGGCTGATGGCTCAGCGAGAACGGAGGCAGAGGGCTTTCCTTTTATGAAAGATTGATCGCAAGATGGCTTTTCAGCATTTTCTGTGAGATATAAAAAAACTCGCCGTTCCCTCTCACTCTTTTTAATGGCTCCTCCAAAAATCGTTAAAACGGCCTTATCTAAAGGAACCGGAGTGGTAACCCCGTTCTTTTCTTGATAGAGAGAATCGTCCTTCCATTCCGCAAAGATTTGCGGCCTCAATTTGGCTTCTACACGCTTGAGTTCAAACTTGAAAAGACCGGGGTTAACACACCCCTTGTTTTTCAAACTTTCTTGAGCAGCGGCGGCGGCGTCCAAAAGTGTGTAAGCTAGGCGAATTCCCCCCACGGGGTCAGCCTTCGCCATTTGAAGTTTTGCGCCAATCCCAGCAACAATGTGAATGGGAATTTCCGCAAGTAACTTGGGGTATTGTATTGGAAATTTCATTTCAGCCAATATTGGGGAGAGGCGAGATTTTTTAGCGGTGACGGGGGTTGGGTTCATGGGTTGGCTTGAGTTCGGTTTCATGCGGCGGCGGTGTTGATGTTGGTGATGGTCGCGCCCTCAATGGGCGGCGGGAAGATCTGCCAAAAGGCGGTTGCTTCGGCCTTGGTGACATCGGTTCGATAGTGTCTATCCAAAAGCCCCCCGCCCGAGTGCCCAAGCTCCTTAATGGCGATGTCCTTGGTTTCGGCCTTCGCCAAGTAAGAGGCGAAGGTTTTCCGCAATCCGTCTTGAATGCGGGAGACATTGGCTTTCTTGAAAACCTCGCGGAGCGATAGGCGGAAGGCTTCGCCCGAGGTTTTCACAATCAAGCCTTGGGGCGTTCCGCCGTTGCTGATCCACCATGAGAGCCAAGCCAAAACGGCGGGGCGGAGCGTCACCTGTCTGCGCCTGTTTTTCTTTGCGACATCGGCTGAAATCTCAATGCGCGGCTCGGTGTCTTGCATGAAAAGTTGCTCCCATTCCAATCGCACAATTTCGCCGTGTTCATCGTCGGGGCGGATTCCGCAAAAGGTCATCAGGACAAATGCCGGGATCAGTTCAAAATCAATTTCCCGGCAAGCCCGCAAAAGTTTTTCAACCTCGCCCGGAGAATAGATTTTCACGGCTTGGAGTTTCCGCACAATGAAGCTGATTTTTTCGGCGGGGTTCGTCGATAGCCATTCCCGCTCGCCCGCCATGGCGAAGTTCAAGACGGATCGAAGCTCGCGCAAAGTCAGATTGTGATAGCTCGCCGAAAGCCCCGCCATGCAATCGGCGAGGTCTTGGCGCGTGATGTCGGGAAGCATCTTTGCATGAAGCGGAGCGAATCGCCGACAAGTTCGTTCGAGGTTCTTGATGTGAACCGGCCTTTTTCCCTCGGCTTGCTTTTGCTGAATGTAGGAGTTCCAGCATTCCAAGAGGGTCACGGATTTTTCACGCTCCCGCTTGCGCTCGATAAACTCGCGGACAATGGCGGCGAGTTCAGCATCCCCCAATCCCTCGGCTTTCAATAGTTCAACGGCCCTCGCGGCGTTTTCCTCGGTTGCCGGGGTTAGGAGCTTCGAACTTGTCCCGTGGGTTTCCACCCGGGCCTTGAGCCTTTGAAGTTCGCCCTTGGCGAGTTCCTTGGTCGGGAAAAACCGCTTTTGCCGTTTCCCGCTTTCGGAGTAGCGCGGCGGAATGTCTATCCACCAAGGCGAGGTTGCGCGGGTGTCGTCTTTTCTGACATCGAATCTGAAGGTTGCTGGCATGGTTTGCTTGTGACAAATAGTGACAAATAAAACAACCTTTTTATTCCTTTTCGTTCCGCCTTGTTCCGTTTTTTACTAGAGAAAAGTTACTTGCAGAAGTAATGTTTTAAGACTACGGATCAGAAGGTTGAAAGTTCGAGTCTTTCCGGCTGCACTTCTTATTTCCCCCCAAATTTTGAAAAGGCCTA
>Ga0315907_10007067_pt1 | contig 11760 bp, 13 predicted proteins | sample LakEriMetagenome_3_FD_203525 | JGI IMG/M metagenome (GOLD analysis project Ga0315907, IMG submission 203525) | Freshwater fungal communities from buoy surface, Lake Erie, Ohio, United States - Buoy 12 MA123 | ecosystem: Environmental > Aquatic > Freshwater > Lake > Lake biofilm | place: USA...
TTATCGCCGATAGTTAATGTAACAGTTGTTCCATCGGATGCAATTGTAATTGTAGGTGCACCGGTAATACCTGCTGCCTTCATAACCATGTTAACATCTTCAGTTGTCAATTTAAACTGATAGTGATTATCTACTTCGATGCTTTTATCTGGTGCTGCAACAATAACCGAAGGACTAGAATAGAAGTATTCAAACTTACCATTGTCTTTAGAAATTGTTAGGCTTTTATCACCAAACTCTACATTCTGATTTTCCATAAGTGTCAGCAAAGCCAACAACGAATTCAAATCATAAACTGCTACTTCCTCGGGAAAGTCTTCTGCTACATCAGCCTTCGCAAAAATGTTTTTTGCTGTACTAATTGTTGCTAAAGTCTTACCTTTGCGAATAAGAATATTGCTGTTAACTCCAGCAAAGTTCTTTAGGATATCAATCGTCTCTTTACTTATTTGCATTATCTAGCTCCTTGGTTTCAATATCATGCACATATAACATCATCAATGCATAGTGTAACACCTTTAGTACGTCTTGTCTATTCCTTCCGGCTTTCTTTCCGTATCTTTGGGCATACTTCATTACGTTACCGACAGTGAACCCTATGCCGTGTCCGCTATCAATAATGAATTCTGTCGCTTGGAATTTATTTAATGAATAATGTTCTCCGTATGTCTTATCTACATATTCTTTTAGTTCATTCAATAAATTATCCTCATTATATTTGTATTCAATCATAATCATCTTTCAAATTGTTTTTGGTGTGTCTTTATTCTTTCTTGCCAATATTCTAAAGTTACTACATCACGATTTAATTTAGGGACAGGTAAAGAATTAACATCCTTACATACATTCCAATCTGTCACAATAATAGCACCCATTTCATGATACAAAGGATCTAAATCAGATGTCATTACTATAGGAATACTATTGCATGCAATTGATTCTACAAATCTATGAGAGTCCAAAGCATTGCCTCTAGGACAGCAAGAATATTTAGATATAGACAATAGAGTCAAAAAATTACTATAATCTATTCTACCTTTTAAATTTAAGATACCATCACCATATAAATTACTTAAATCTGATCTACTATTATGCGTTGCCCCATATGGAGTAATAATAATAGGTATCATTTTGTTTTCTGGTAATTCTATATACTCAAAAAAACTATTAGGCCTTTGTGGACCCAATTCAGTAAATCCCATAGGTATTTGTAAACATCTTTCGTTAATTTTAGGAAAGTTGTGCCCAGACCAAGAGACTACTTTAGTATCTAATATTCTTAAAGCAGTACTAGGATTAACTAAAGTATCAGAATTTCCTGTTATCAAATGATATGGAACAGCAATAGATGTTAGCATATCTATTGAACCATCCAATAAATCTGCATTAACAAAAATTGAATCATATTCTTTAACAACACCTAACCCAACAGGTTTATGATGTTGGCATTGTACGCCCCATCCGTCATAGTACTTTGGCGAATGATCTATAATATGATCTGCAAGAGCAGGCAAACTATTATATCGAATATAATTAAATTTGCCTTCCTCAGTATAATATTTTTCCATTAGTATAAAGATTTTCTTTCAACAATAATTGCTGGTCTGCCACTATGCCTTGCTTTGTAGAATGCTTCTTCCAATTCATTACCGTTTTTCGGATCATAAACTGGGAAACTTACTGCGGCTCTAAGCATATTGGTAAAGTCCTGCGAATGTGTAATACCTGAATAGAAAGGTCCGCCATCTGCAGTAACTGCTCGAATAATAACTGGCACTTTATATTCACCGTGAGAAATTCTTTCAATTTTATCTATGTGGTTAACAATCGCATCCATTGCAACCAACATAAAGTCATGACGCTCAAAATATAGTACAGGCAAGAAATCTTCAAACCCCATACCAATACACAAGCCTGCCATTAAATTTTCAGCAACGGGTGTTTCTAACTTTTGATTATCAGGTACATTCTTTAATGTGCCCATCGCATTTCCGCCAGGTGCATTGTTAACATTGTAACCTACAAAAATTGCACCTTGATTTCCTAAGTCAGTCATAACTTTTAATGCTGCATCTTTATATTTTAAATCGGATGTAGTAAATGTTGGATATGATACTTCAGGCAATGGTGGGAAATATTCATCATCTGTTTTCTTAACAGCTTTTGAAAGATCAATCATACCAGGTTTTCTTGCATGAGGATATGTGATCTTGTAGTAGTACTTAATAACTGAAGGAGAATTCCACGCATAGTCGGCTTGTTTACCCCAACGGTCTTCATTTGTTGCTTCTACAGAACGATTATTGTTTTCTATAATAAATTTACAAGGCAAATCCCAACCATCCACATACCTAATTGCTTCATAGGTATGACCATTATCTTCTGTGCCATCGCCAATAAAACACCAAACCTTTTGTGTTGATCCTTTTTGCTTTAATGCCCAAGCAATACCTGCGGCAATTGCAGGTGTGCCGCCGATGATAGCAGAGCAGAAAAAGTTTTTATCTTTGTCATAGATAAACATACTACGACCATTGCAAATTCTATCCTCAACTACTTCTGGAGGAATACCATGCAACAAAGCATGATAATGGCTTCTGTGATTTGAAATAACATAATCACCTTCTTTGATATCTTTAAAGATATCAATCAATTCTTTCTCATTTCCCCCCGAAAGGTGAAACAGAAAAGGCAACTTATTATCTAAATATAATTCACCAATTCTATCTTCAAAAGCAATAAGCTCTTGTTCTGTCCAAGTTTTTCTCATCCTCACTCCTTAAAAGTTAATAACTATTCTACCAGATTCTCCATTACGCATCATGTCAAATCCTTTATTAATTTCATCTAAACTAATTACATTAGTAACTAATTTTTTTGCCAGCTCTAAATTCTTTTCTACATATCTAATAATGTCTGGCAAATCTACATCTGGATTAAAATTGCCGCCATCTGAACTATAAATTTTAATGCCATCAAAAATGGATAACGGGTTTTCTAATACAAGAGTAGAACCTACTCTAGGTTGACCTACTAGTATTAATGATCCTTGTTTTTGCACTAAAGAGAATCCTGCAGATATGACATCTACATTTCCCGTAGTATCAATTACATAGTTTGCTTTATCTAATTCTTTAAAAATATTGGGGGTTGTTTCTGTTGAATAAAAAGATGCTCCCATTTCTTCTGCATATTTTCTTTTAGATTCAAATTTATCTACAATAATAGTTTTAGTGTTATACATTACATTTAACCAGAATGCAATAGTTAAACCTAACCCACCTGCACCTGTAATTAATACTGTAGAATTGTTTTTTATATCTACAGCAATACCATATGCAGTAGATAATGCGCATCCCATTAATGGGTATAAATTATTTAAATTAGTATTCTTAGTGACAGGCGTTACTCTATTTTCCGCAACAATTGTTTGTTCTGCAAAAGTTGTAACAGGACCAGACCCCACCACACCTAATTTGCTAAAGTAATTATACTTACCCCCAAAGCAATCGCATCCTGATCCTTTTCTCCAGTGAAGTACAACGTGATCGCCGCTTTTGACTTTGGTTACGCCTTCACCTACTTCTAAGACTTCGCCATATCCTTCGTGCCCCATAAAATGAGGCATATACTTGTCCTGACCTTTTACTGCATCTATCTCATTAATTTGGGCGCCGCATAGGCCAGACGAAATCATTCTAACAAGAACTTGTCCCTTCTCTGGAACTTGCGGAATAAAAGTCTCAATCGATAAAGGTTTATAATGTTCTGTCAATACTGCCGCTTTAAAATTATTAATCATATCTTATCCAAATAAATCTTCTTTTTTTGCTCTATATTGTATTCCCGAAGAAACGAATTTTGCTGCTAGTTTGTTTGCACAATTTACACTATCAGTAAATGAATATCCTTCGGAGAAACAATAACTTAAAACTGCAAGAACAGAGTCGCCTGCTCCGCTTAATTCTTTAACTTCGACTTGTTCTGCTTTAGAATGTATTAGACCTTCCGCAGAATCATACGCATAAATGCCTTCATTACCTGCAGTAATAACGATGCGCTGTATCTTTAATTTTTCGCAAATTATTTTACAAGCATCCTCCATGCTATAGTCGGGTGCATACCTTAATCTAATCTTTTCAAACTCATATTTATTAGGCTTAATAATACTACATCCAGAAAAACTACTTAAATCATCTTTCTTGGTATCTACATAAACCGGGACATTGTGACTATTAGCAAGACCAATAATTACTTGAGCAAGGTCTTTTGTTATGACACCCTTCTTATAATCAATCATCAAGATGTCATCTATAGTATTAATATTTTTTTCAATATGTGATAGTAAACTAATTTTATTTAGATCAGAGATATCCCGTAAAGTTTCTTCATCGTATCTAAGCAAATGAGTATTTTTATACTTAGATATTAATCTTGTTTTTACTGTAGTAGATCTATTTTCTTCTGCCAGGACATAGCAAATACTATTTGGATTAAATTTGTCTTTAAAATTTTCAATCTTATATTCGAAGTCTTTACCAGTAACAGTAAGGAAATGACACATATGATTTAGATTACTAATATGCGCAGCAACATTATATGCGCCGCCGAGCATATCTATTTCTTCTTCAACATCTAAAACTAGAGTAGGGGCTTCTGCAGATATTCTATTTGCATTGCCGTAAATAAACCTATCTAGAATTAGATCGCCAATAACCAAGTGGTGTTTGTTCATATTCAATTAAATTCCATTTTAACCTAGTGTCGATTGTCTTGAAGTCATCTCTAACATTGTGGAAATAAAAAAGACAATTATAATTGAAATCCGTTATACGGTCAACAACATGAAAGGGTCCTGTACCAACACTATGTATTTCTTTTGCATTTTTAATTACATCCAACCAATCGAAAACACCTGTACCCAAATCCGTTTTATACATTTCAATTTTAGGCAAATCTGAATGCACAACAAGATCGCTTTTACCATAAGAATTTTCACTAATTAGTAGGACATAATCTTTGCCTTCTAATCCTAAAGAATCATATAATTGCTTAGATTGCGGTGTTGATTCTAAACTTGTAAAATTATCCCAACTCTTTTCATACGGTACAGAAACTTGATTATAAAATTGTGTGTAGTGAAAAGGTTGTTTAACCTTATCAAATCCTATACGAATTAATTCTAAATTTTGTTCTTTACAAATTTGATCTACATATTCAAATTCTAAACCTATATTATTGCCTGGATTAGGAATAGGTGCAATAAAAATATTATCGTCATTTCTATATAAATGCATAACCGAATCTAGATATATTTCTTTACAGGAAACATATACTTCATCGAATTCATTCTCGGCAAAGTGTTTTACAATACCATAGCAACAGATATTGTCACCTAAACCTGAATGGGTATGTATTAAAACTTTTCTCAATTATTTTCTCCAGGGAAAATTTCCATTATATTTTTGTTGCATTTTAGAGTTTCCCCACAAAAAGAAATCTGCTTGTACAGAATCTGCTCGGTTACCTACTCTATAATTTAACGTATACTCTCCGTTAGTATCATAACTAAAACCATAGTCTAACAGAACTTGCATTAAAAGTCTATCGACTTCTGGCTGTTCGTCGGGATGTCTTGCCCGTCTATACCATATAGGAGAAATTTGTACTGCAATTTTTGTAGGTAAAAAGTAAGCGCCAACATCCACAAACAATTCTTTCTCGCTTAAACAGGTTGGCCATTTACCTAAATTTTCGCAATCATCATTACAAATGTATTTGCCATCTTTATCTACAATTTGTCTTAAAGAGAATGCCCAATCATTATTTTCGGCAACCTTAACAAGAGATTCAATATGGGTTGGTTCAACATAATTATCTTCATCTAAAAATATAACATAGTCAGAATTGACTAGATAGGGCATTGCCCCGTATATTCTATGACCATTGTATTGATCTGCGCCAGTATTTTCTTGAAGATACATTACTGTTTTATCTTCATAGTTATTTAAAACATTGTTTGCTTTATCCCAATAATTAGGACCATCTACAACAACAAGATGTTCTATGTTATCATATGTTTGTTTTGAAACAGAATTTAAATTTATGTCTAGATAATTAGACCCGGTTGTTGGCGTAATTATAGTTACTTTTTTACTCATTAACTAATCCATTCTTTATTTTTTAAATACCAATCAACAATTGAGGGAATAGAATCTTTAAATGATGTTTTTGGATACCAACCTAAATCATTTAATTTTGTTCCTGCCAAAGAATAATCTAAATCTGCACCGGGCCTATCCGAAGATGTTAGTTTATAATTTAAAGGTTTTCCTATGCATCCTGCAATAGTTTTTGCTATAGTTAAAATATCAATTTTTTCCATACCCACAATATTAAATTTAGGGACTTTTACTAATCCTTCGTCCATTGATTCAACATCTTTTTGTAGTAAAAGTAAAATTGCTTCAGCAACATCTGAAGCATTAACATATTTTCTTGTAGGTATTTTAGTTAATGTGCTGTCAGAATGTATGGTCAATACTTCATCATTTAAAATTTTGCGGATACATATCGGAATAAATGCCGCAGCTTGTTGCCTTACACCAAAAACATTCATAGAATGAATTATGTATACGGGCAATTTATATGTGTTATGAAATGCGACTGCTAATTCTTCTCCCCCTGCTTTACTTGCACTATATGGATTTTTAGAATTATATCTAGCATATTCTGTAAAATCCATACCGGCAGGCGCAGGGCCAAATATTTCATCGGTGCTAAAATATATAAATCTTTTTAGCGACGGTAATTGAGTTCTCGCAAAATTTAAAATATTACAAGTTCCAACTACATTATCTAATACAGTCCCCAATGGATCCTTTATACTTTTATCGACATGGGGGTTTGCTGCCATGTGTAAAATATAATCTACGCTACCAATAAGATTAGAAGTTGTTTGATTTATTTCTGCCTTTAAATCATGGTGTACAATTTTTACTCTATGCTTTTGATCGTGATCTTTAAGCATATCATATAAACGATTTAAATTGCCAGAAAAATCCAATCTGTCTAAAGAAATAATATTCCAGTCGGTGTTATCCAATATTTCTTTAATAGTGTGGTGTGCAATAAATCCTGCACCACCAGTAATTAGTATAGTACTCATTCTAATTGTCCTTCATATACTGGTATTTCATTATCATCATACTGTTGACCAATAAAATCTTTACCTATATCTTTATAAGAATCTCGCATCCATTGTGTTTCTTTTATTCCATATGAGATGCGAGAATTTTCATATGCTGGCCATATCGTATTACTTACATATATTTGTTCCGCGGCATAGAAATTTTCCCCTAATTTAGATTCCATACCTTTATAAATTGTGGGGCTCATACCATCTTTAATTCCCCACATACCAGATAATATATTGAAGTCATAGTGCCGAATATGATCTCGCATTACGCATACCTTATAATCGGATGCCATCCAATCGTCAACTATACGTTTTTCCCTGTAAGATAATCTTGAATCAGTATCTCTAGATAAAACAACATTTCCCTCAACCATCGGATAAAATCTCCACCAGGCTCCGTATGAAGAATCTGTAATTTCATGCGTGATAGTATTGTCAAAAGCATTTAACGCTTCTATATAAATCTTAGGTACAGTATTATTGTAAAAGAAATAGCAAGTCCATTCGGGAAATATTTCTTTAGCAAGTTGTGCATTTCGTATTGCACCCGCACAATACATAGGTTTATTTCCCCATATACTAAATGATATAATTTTATTCATAGTATCTAGAAAGTCCTTCTTTATTAGATTTAATAAGACCAAATGCTTCCTTTAAATCCGAAGGAAGAGAATTGTAGAGATGCCACATTTCTTGTTCTGCTTTATTCGTGTCATATGCCGTACCGCGAGGATGAGAAATAGTATGATTATAATCTCTTAGAACAGGTCGCTGATTAATATAACATAATGCAGGCAATACGATATCCCAAGACCACCCCATCTTATATTTACTAAAATCTAGTTTTCTTTCTTTATACCAATTGATAACATCTTTGTGGATAAACCAACAAGTGCAATCTGTGTTAGCAACCATCTTTAGTTTATCTAAAGGAAAGTCTATAGTATTAACATCCGTTCTAGATGAATCATACCAGGTATAATCTACATTGGGTGCATAGATTCCCCAATTAGCCATTTCATAGTATGTTTTCGCATCAGTAATAAGATCTTTCCAATTGTCATATGAAGCATCTCCTTGTACATGAAACAATACATCACCATCAAACAATTCAATTGCTTTTAAAAATTGTGCATTGAAATAACTTTCCTCGCCAATACAATGCCAATTGTCGCCCTCAAAAGGATAAGACTCATCACTATTAATTACTGTAGGAACAATACCTATTTCTTTAAATTGTTTTTCTTTATTTAAAGTATTTTGGTATTGTCCTCTCCAATTGAATATAAATGTTTGTATTTTCATTCAGTTCTCATATCTGCTTTGTTATAGACAACTGCTTCAAACCAATTCAAGAAATTATTTAGTAACATATAATCTCTAGGAACATTGCCCGATAGCTTAGGCGCAGTTAATATTCTATAGTATAATTCTTCATCTGAATCTATACGCATAACATATTCTATTGCTTCATCAAAGTTATTAAAGTCATTTACATTAATAAAAGATTGAAGATTAAAATCTGCTGCTACTGTTGGGCTACCCCAGTATATAGGAATTGTCTGTGCATAGAATGCATGTAGAATTTTTTCAGTAACATACCCAGGATAAGAGCTAGACTCAAAACAAATATTAAATTTTCTTGATGCTAGAAAATCTATCTTTGCCTTTTCGCCTTCTAATTTTTTACCAATATTATTAAATGCGCCGCCGCCGCTATCCACCTTTTTAATTGCGCTTAGCTTTTTAAAGAATTCATTTCTCTCATCACATCGGGGATTTGATACTACAAATGAACAAAAATCTGTTTTTAACTTAGGCGTATGCTCACCTAGGATATGATAAAAGTCATGACCAGTGTTATGAATAGCATCCAAAGCCCATTGGTATACTACAAACAATGGTAATCTGTAATGCCAATTACTATAGTTATGATCAAAAGTGATTGCGTAGTGACAATCATAATCTTCTGGGCGTCTATTTTCTCCAGTAAAGAATATCTTTACGCAATCCTTTTTAGAGAATTTTTTATTCGCTGTACCAAAATTATCATCACCAAAAATTAAATAATCAGGATTATCATTATCCAACTCTACATCAAATCTATTTGCTAATAGAGTATAGAAAAATTGCATTAGATGTTCATGGGTATCTGCAAACCCAATTTTCAATTTCTTCATAGGCTTTTTACCAGTGTGTCAAGTGCTGTGTTAATATTTGCGATATCATCGCTCGTGAGTAAATTAAGATCTCCCTTATGAGGACCTTCTACGGGAATAATCTTATATTCACATTTCATAAAGTTATGCATATTATGGGACATTGTTTCTGTTGTTGCTTTACCTATGCCCCAGCTAACATTAAAAGATAAAAACTTTTTATTAGGGTTAGTATAATTGTTATATGTCTCACAGAAAACATATGGACCAGAATTTTTGCCTACAATTGCATTACAATTTTCGCTTAGATATGATATCTCTTGTAAATCACAATTATTCAGAGCTCGATCTTCCCACGGTGCTCTCTTTTCTACAGCTTCTTTATCTAAAATAATATCTTCAGTAAACAAAATGTTGTCTACAACTGTACTAAATTTTTCAGTACAAATAAAGTGAGTGTCAGTATTTTCTAAAGCAAGAGGTTCTAAAAATTCTTTCATATTTGATGCGAAGGATTGTCCTGATTTAGGAGCGCCATTACAAATTAGAATCTTTTTTGCATCTTTATTTTTTTCAAGATAATCATCTATATGAGATATATCAAATCTATTGAAATCAATCTTTGGTAAATAATAATCTCTATTAGGGTTTATCGCAAGATTAGTGCCAAAGCATTCATTAACAATTTGGAATATTCTGGACCACTGCCCCATTAACGAATCCATATTAATTCCGCCACATTGAGAAAAGATATCCCAATGACAACCAATCCAAGTATTAATATATAATGCTTCTTCTTCTTGATAAAAAGGAGTCTTTGGATCTAGATTTGTAGGATCGCCTGTCAATGGTACATCCAAATCTCTAGTCAATTTAGGATGATTGAAATGCATGTATTCATACTCAACTCCATCCAATTCAGTTTTAATTTGACGAATAAATTCTTTATGCGTTAATAGATCACCTCTATGATAGTGATTGAAGAAAATAATTTTAGCCATTGTCTATACCTTTATATAATTTTACTGAATCCTCAATCAATGATCTGTTAGTTCTAATCGCATTGTCCACCATTAGATTAATTGCTTGAACATATCTTGGTCGCTTTACTTTAAAGCAAATATCGCATTTTCTTTTTAAATCTGCAATTTCTGCATCTGAAGTTGCAGCTTGAATTGCATCTTCCAACATCCACATTCTAATATGAATAATTGCTAGCTTCTCAATTACTTCACCCAAATTGTCTGTTTCAACATAAGTCGAATCTGGTATCTCAATTTTAGATAAAACATCTTTTACTGTTCTAGCAATGATGTCCTCAATATTTTCACCTAAAGATTTCATTAATATCCTCCACTACTTTTTCTAAATATTCCATATCCTGTTCGGTTACAAAATGGTTGTTGCCTATATACACACCTTGAGAATTCACTAAGTCTGCATTCGTCTGTTTCTTACTTGTTTCTATTTTATAGTCTTTAAGGAAAGGTTGCGATAATAGATTGCCAGCAACAACTGGTCTATATTCAATTCCACCATCTTTAAATACTGTTTTCATTGCAAGCATAACTTCTCTGGACTTACAAATAAAGGGCAAACAAAAGCTACTGTTCGTGTGTGCATTTTTAATATTATAAAACAGATTAGGATATTTGTCTATAATCTTAGTAAATAAGTAATGATTTCTATTTCTAATCTCAATCATACTATCTAATCTCTTCAATTGAGATATACCAAGTACAGCACAAATCTCATGATTTCTAAAATTATATCCATCGGTAACAAACAAGAATTGTTTATCTATATCCGGGTATAGTTGTGCATAGTCATCATACCGAATAGACTCTCTTGCCATACCATGACTGCGTTTAATTTTCATCAAGTCATATAGATCAGTATTATTTGTAGAAATCATTCCGCCTTCTACTGTAGACATATGGTGACCAAAATAAAAACTAAAGGTTCCACCTAAGCTGTCTGCTCCTCGTTTAATACCATCCGAACCCGTGCATCCGTGAGATTCGCATACATCATCTATGAATAAAGCATTCGGGAAGAGTCTTTTTAAACCTTCATTGTCTGCAGAAAATCCTAGCAAGTGAGTAATAAAGACCATTTTAATATCATGTTTCTTTGATATTTTATGAGCATCTTCTAGATCAAAACTAAAATTATCTAGATTAATATCACAGAATACTGGCTCAAGTCCTAGCTGCATAATAGGAGCAACATTAGTCATCCAAGTGCAAGCGGGCAACAATACTTTGTCGCCTCGTTTTAATCCATACAATTCCATAACTGCAGCAACCAATAAGAAGTTTGCAGTGCTTCCTGACGAAACGTATAAAGAATGTTTAGCGCCAAGCCATTCACTCCATTCATTCTCAAATTGTTTTACCTTTT
>Ga0315907_10007069_pt1 | contig 11757 bp, 12 predicted proteins | sample LakEriMetagenome_3_FD_203525 | JGI IMG/M metagenome (GOLD analysis project Ga0315907, IMG submission 203525) | Freshwater fungal communities from buoy surface, Lake Erie, Ohio, United States - Buoy 12 MA123 | ecosystem: Environmental > Aquatic > Freshwater > Lake > Lake biofilm | place: USA...
TGGCCGGGCAGGATGCGAACGAGCCCGAGGTCAAGCGCGAGATCCCGCAGTCGGGCGAGACTGTCGAGGTAGTCGCCCAGGGTGCCGTCGGGCCATGCGACCAGCGTCGTGCCGCGACCGAGCACCGTGTCGCCCGTGAGCAAGGACCCGTCGGACGGCACGATCAGGCTCACACTGTCGCCGGAGTGACCAGGCGTCGCGACCACGCGCAGTTCAGTTGTTCCGAGGTCGACGACGTCACCGTCCACCAGACCCTCGTCGCCGAGCCGCTGCCCGGGGTCGAGGGCCCGGACACCCACCCCCAGATGGTCGGCGAGGCCTCGGGCGCCGGCCGAGTGATCGAGGTGACCGTGCGTGAGCAGCACTCCCATCACCTGCTGATCGTGCTCCCGCACATGCGCGACAACCACCGCGAGGTGCTCGGGGTCATCCGGACCCGGATCGACGATGACGACATCCCGGTCGCCGATGATCCACGTATTCGTGCCATCGAGAGTCCATGGGGAGGCATTCGGGGCCAGCACACAGGTGGCAGCATCCGTGGTGCGGCCTCCGGTCCACGGCTCCTGCGACCCGACGAAGGGCAGCACGCGTCCGCTCACGTCGACTCCATCGGCAGGCCGTCGCTCTCCCTCGTGTGCGGAGCGACGTGCGGGTCGCGGACGACCTCCCGCGTGCGATCGTTCACGAGGATCCAGCGGGTGACGCCGGCATCGTCAGGCACCCGAACGGGCAGCAGCGGGATGACGGAGCGTTCGCCGCCCGCGCGGATGACGTCGGCCGCGGCGTCGAAACCGTCAAGCCAGCGCAGGACGTGCTCGGTCGGGGCCAGCAAGGGGAACTCCCCCGCCGCGAAGGCGGCCAGTGCGTCACCTGGGCGCAGCCATCCGCCCTCGTCCGCCTCGGTCGTGCAGAGCCGAACATCCTCGCCGACGATCATGGCGGCGAAGAAGCGAACGTCGTATCTCCGGGAGCCCCCCTCCGGCGTCACCCAGTGATCGACAAGCGGGAGCGCCTCCACATCGATCTGCATGCCACCGTCGCAGTTCACGGTCGCCAGTTCGATCCCCACCTCCTCGCGCGTCTCGCGCACCGCGCAGGAATAGAGCGCGTGCAACTCGTCAGGATCGGCACTCGCGCGCCGCGCGAGCTCGTCCAGATCGGCGCCGATGAGCGTGACACGGGCCGCGCGATCGGCGTCGTCGAGTCTTCCTCCCGGGAACACGTGCATGCGCGGAGCGAATGCCATGGTCGCCACCCGGCGCATCAGGTACGTCTCAACGCCGTCCACTCCATCACGCACGAGGACGACGGTTGAGGCGGAGGGGACACTCGCGCTCATGCGTGGAACCTCGAGCTCATGACGACTACTCGCCGAGTTCGACGATCATCTCCACCTCGACGGGCGCGTCCATGGGGAGCACCGCCACCCCCAGGGATGATCGCGCGTGCCTTCCGATGTCGCCGAAGGCCTCGAGCAGCAGGTTGCTCGCGCCGTTCATGACCGTCGGCTGGCCGGTGAAGTCGGGAGCGCTCGCGACGAAGCCCGTGACCTTGACGATGCGGGTCACGGAGTCGAGCGGAGCCACCGACTTCACGGCAGCGATCGCGTTGAGCGCGCACACAGCCGCGAGTTCCGCAGCACGCTCGGCAGTCACCGAGGCGCCGACTTTGCCAGACTCGAGCAGGACGCCGTCCACGATGGGCAGCTGGCCGGACGTGTGCACGTACCGCCCCGACCGCACTGCCGGAACATACGAGGCCAACGGGGGCACGACCTCGTGCACCGTGAGCCCCAAGGCCGCGAGGCGCTCCTCCACGGTGGACATCAGGACTGCCCCGTCGGACGCTTGAGGTAGGCCACCATGCTCTCCGGATTCGGCCCGGGCACGACCTGGACGAGCTCCCAGCCGTCCTGGCCCCAGGTGTCGAGGATCTGCTTGGTTGCGTGGACGAGCAGCGGCACGGTCGCGTATTCCCATGTGGTCATGGGCCGACAGTAGACCCACGGGGAGTGCTGCACCTCGCCGAATAGGCTGGATGGATGACCGAGCGACTCTGGCCCGACGTGGTCATGCATGTCGTCTCCGGCAAGGGCGGGACGGGCAAGACGACCGTCGCAGCAGCCATGGCACTGGCCCTCGCCCGCGAGGGGCGTCGCACGCTGCTGATCGAGGTCGAGGGGCGGCAGGGCATCGCCCAGCTGTTCGACACGCCGCCGCTGCCGTACGAGGAGCGCAAGGTCGCGGTCGCTCCGGGAGGCGGCGAGGTCTGGGCCCTCGCCGTGGATCCGCAGGAGGCCCTGCTCGACTACCTCGAGACCTTCTACAACCTCAAGCGCGCCGGCGCCGCCCTGCGCAAGATGGGTGCGGTCGACTTCGCAACAACGATCGCTCCGGGCCTGCGTGATGTCCTGCTCACCGGCAAGGCTGTCGAGGTCGTCCGCCGCAAGGGCAAGGGTGACGCTGACGCCTACGACGCCGTCGTCATGGACGCACCACCGACCGGGCGCATCGCCAAGTTCCTCAACGTGAACTCCGAGGTCTCAGGACTGGCGCGCGTGGGCCCGATTCGCAACCATGCCGATCTGGTGATGGGTGTGATCGCCTCGCCGACGACAGCCGTGCACCTGGTGACGCTGCTGGAGGAGATGCCCGTCCAGGAGACGATCGACGGTGTCACCGAGCTCCGATCAGAGGGTCTGCCCGTCGGCGGCATCATCGTCAACATGACCCGCCCCCCGATGCTCACGCCGGAGCAGATGGCCCACGCCACCGCAGGCACGCTGTCCGTCGGTGAGATCACCGCCGCGCTGGAGAGCTGCGGGCTCGGGGCTCACGAGGATGCGATCGTGCCGGCCCTGCTCCGCGAGGCGGCCGATCACGCACAGCGCGTCGCACTTGAACAGCGAGAGCGCGCTCGCATCGCCGAGCTGGATCTGCCCACGTTCGAGCTCCCGCTGCTCGGGGGCGGCATCGACCTCGGTGGCCTGTACGAGCTCGCCGGAATTCTCCGCGACGGGGGCATGGGATGAGCGGCCACCTGTTCGCGCGAGCGCCGCGACTCGATATCGATTCCGTCCTGACGGACCCCAGCGTGCGCATCATCGTGTGCACCGGGGCCGGTGGTGTCGGGAAGACGACGACGGCTGCCGCGCTGGGCCTGCGCGCCGCGGAGTCCGGACGCAACGTGTGCGTCCTGACCATCGATCCCGCCAAGCGACTCGCCCAGGCCATGGGGCTGTCGTCGCTGGACAACACACCCCGCCAGGTGCCAGGGGTCTGTGCTCCCGACGGTTCCGGCTCGCTCTTCGCGATGATGCTCGACATGAAGCGCACCTTCGACGAGGTCGTCGAGGGGCACGCGGATCCGGAGCGCGCGCAGCAGATTCTCAGCAACCCGTTCTATCAGGCACTCTCGTCGTCCTTCGCCGGGACGCAGGAGTACATGGCGATGGAGAAGCTCGGGCAGCTGCACCTGCGGGCCGAGGATGAAGGCACCTGGGACCTCATCATCGTCGACACTCCGCCGTCGCGAAGTGCGCTCGACTTCCTCGATGCACCGGAGCGACTCGGCTCCTTCCTGGACGGTCGCTTCATTCGCATCCTGACGGCCCCCGCACGCGGCGCGGGCCGGGGCATCGGGCGGCTCGCCGCCATGGGCTTCGGGATCTTCACCAATGTGCTCAACAAGATCCTCGGGGCGCAGGTCCTCGCCGATCTGGGCACCTTCGTCGCGGCGATCGACACCACGTTCGGCGGTTTCCGCGAGCGCGCAGATGCGACGTATGCACTGCTGAAGGACGAGGGCACGTCCTTCGTCGTGGTTGCGGCACCGGAGCGTGACGCGCTGCGCGAGGCCGCCTACTTCGTCGAGCGGCTGCGCCGCGACGACATGCCGCTGGCAGGTCTGGTGCTGAACCGGATGCAGCAGGTGGACGATCCTGAGCTGACCGCCGAGCAGGCGGCGGCCGGAGCGCAGTTGCTGACCGAGCAGGCGGCCTTGGATCCCAGCCTCGCATCGCGCAACGAGCTGACGTCGGCCCTCCTGCAACTGCACGCCCAGCGCATGCAGATCGCGGAGCGCCAGTTGCGATTGGCGGATCGGTTCGCGGCGGCCCACCCGGGGGTGTCGGTGACGACGGTGACGGCTCTGGCCGGCGATGTGCACGACCTCGATGGCCTTCGCGAGGTGGGCGACCTGCTGGCGCGGTGACCGGCGGAGCGGCTAGCTGGCGCGCTCGGACGTGCCGGTCAGGATGCGCTGCCGCTCGTACTCGTCATGCGCCGTCTGGAGCAGCATGCGCCACGAGGTCACGTTCGGACGTCGGCGGAGGAGGGCGCGGCGCTCACGCTCGGTCATGCCGCCCCAGACCCCGAACTCGACGCGGTTGTCGAGGGCATCGGCCAGGCACTCCGTGCGCACGACGCAGCCGACGCAGATGGCTTTCGCCCGATTCTGTGCCGCGCCCTGAACGAAAAGGGAGTCCGGATCGGTGGAGCGGCAGGCTGCTTGGGCGGCCCAATCGGTGTCGAGCGTCATGCTGGTGAAACCCCCTCGATTGGTCAGGTGCCGCCGGACGCTACGCCCCTCGCCACCTGCCGTGAAAGGCTCCTATGGACTAGTACAATCTAGTGCTTTATAACTAAACATCTCAATACCGTCGCAAATTCGACCCCGTTCAGGGGTACCAGCGGCCGCACCAGGGCCGCCCACGAGGGCGCGTGCACCCCGCATGCAGGAACCCACCCGCTTACCCTGAGCGTCTGATGACCATGCAACGACCCCCCGGGCAGTGGCCAGGGCCGATCGGGATCCTGGCCCGCATCCTCGGGATCCTCGGGATCGCCGCCCTGGCCGGCGCCCTGCTCGCCCTCGCCCTGGTGCCGTTCGTCGGCGGCGTGGGAGTGGTCACTCGCGATGTCGTCAAGGACTTCCAGAGCCTGCCGGACTCCCTGAGCACCCCGCCCCTCGCCCAGAGATCGCTGATCCTGGCCTCCGACGGATCGATCCTGGCGACCCTGTACTACCAGAACCGCGTCGAGGTGCCGCTGGAGAACATCAGCCCGTTCATGCGGCAGGCGACAGTGGCCATCGAGGACGCGCGCTTCCTCGAGCACAACGGGGTGGACATCCGCGGCGTCCTGCGCTCCCTGGCCACCAACGTGGAACAGGGCCAGATCGAGCAGGGCAGCTCCACACTGACGATGCAGTACGTCAAGAACGTCCTCGTCAACCAGGCCACCACAGCGGAGGATCTCGACGCCGCACGCGGCGACAGCGCTGCACGAAAGCTTCGCGAGATCCGGTACGCCCTCGGCCTCGAGAAGCTCTTCTCCAAGGGAGACATACTCGAGCGGTACCTCAACATCGCCTACTTCGGTGCCGGCGCCTACGGCGTCGAGGCCGCAGCACGTCGCTACTTCTCCAAGCCCGCCGCCCAGCTCGACATTGCCGAGGCCGCAACCCTGGCGGGCATCGTGCAGCAGCCCACGGCATTCGATCCACTGCGCAATCCCGACCGAAGTGCCGAGCGCCGCAACATCGTGCTCTCACGCATGGCCGATCTCGGCTACATCACCCGCGACCAGGCCGATCGAGCATCGCAGGTGCCCATGCGCTCCATGCTGAAGCCGGCTGCCACCAGCAACGGGTGCACATCCTCGTGGGCCCCGTTCTTCTGCGACTATGTCGTGCAGACCATCCGACAGGATCCGACCTTCGGTGCTACACCGGAGGAACGCGAGGCCTTCCTCCGTCGAGGCGGCTACACGATTCGAACGACCCTCGACCCGAAGGCCCAGAACGGCGCATTCGACACCGTCACCAGTTACATCCCCATCCGCGACGAGAGCCGGCGGGCAGCGGCGATAACCATGATCCAGCCCGGAACCGGAAACATCCTCGCCATGGCCCAGAACCGTGAATGGGGCACCGAGGGGCGCGGCAACACCACCTACAACTACAACACGGACCGGGCCATGGGCGGCACCATCGGCATGCAGGCGGGATCCGTCTTCAAGATCTTCCCGCTCGCAGCGGCCCTGGAGATGGGGGTCTCCCCGAAGGAGTACATCTCCTCCCCGAGTCCGGCCACATTCGAGAACTTCGTAGAGTGTGAGACCGGTACGCCGTTCCCGCCCGTCACCATCCGCAACAGCACGACGTCCGGCACGCTCGACATGGCACGAGCCACCGCCTACTCCACGAACACCTACTTCATGGCCCTCGCCGAGCGCACCGGCATCTGCCGCCCCGCAGAGATCGCCGAATCAATGGGCGTCTTCCTCGGCAACGGCGACCCACTCATTCGCGTGCCGACTCTCGCAATCGGGACGATGGAGGTCACGCCGCTCGCCATGGCCAATGCGTACGCGACGTTTGCAGCGCACGGCGTCTACTGCAAGCCAGTCTCGATCCTCGAGATCCGCGACCGTGACGGCAAGCCGCTCCCTGTTCCGGACGGCGACTGCCAGCGCGTCCTGAAGCGCGACGTCGCCGACACCGTCACCGTCATGCTCAACGGAGTCGTCGACGGCAACATCAGCGGACGCACAGGCGCCAACATGGCACTCCAGAACCGCCCCGCAGCAGGAAAGACGGGCACGACGAACGAGTCCGCTGCCGTGTGGTTCGCGGGATACACGCCGCAGATCGCCGCAGCCGTGTGGGTCGGCGATCCGCGCGGTGGCTTCGCCCACCCCATGAAGGACGTCACTGTCAACGGGGTCTACTACTCCCAGGTGTACGGCGGCACCCTGCCTGGACCCATCTGGCGGGACTCCATGGAGATCGCCCTCGCCGGCACCGAGCCCCTGCAGTTCGACATCAAGGCGCTCGAAGGCGTGGCCGTGTCGGGCCTCGATGCTCCGCTCGAGGAGGAGGCACCGATCGAGGAGGCCCCCACCTTCGACAACTCCGACGTGTTCACCGAGGATCCCGGGACAGAGCCCGCTCCCCTCGAACCGGTGCCGGTTCCGGCCGACCCGGTACCGGCCCCCGCGCCTGCTCCTGCACCCGAGGGCGAGGTCTTCGGCCCCGGGTGATCCGGTCACATGCCGAGGGCAGCCTTGACCTTCGCGGCGACCACGCCGCCATCGGCCCGACCCTTGACCTGCGGCTGGACCAGCTTCATCACCTGACCCATAGCGGCGCCTCCCGACGCACCACTGGCGGACACCTCCGCCACAGCGGCATCGACGATGGCCTGAACGTCAGCATCGCTCAGCGGCTGGGGCATGTATCGCGCGATGACGTCGAGCTCCGAGCGCTCACGATCCGCGAGCTCTGGACGCGACGCGGCGTCGTAGGCCTCTGCCGACTCGCGGCGCTTCTTGGCCTCGCGCCCCAGCACAGTGATGACGTCCTCATCTGAGAGCTTCCGCGCCTCCTTGCCGGCAACCTCCTCGTTCGTGATGGCGGTCAGCACCATTCGCAGCGTCGCTGACGTCACCTCGTCTCGCGACTTGATCGAGATCGTGAGGTCGGCCTGCAGTTGGTCCTTGAGGGGGCTCATGGCGCCATTGTGGCACCGCCCCTGAAGCCGCCCGGACGACCGGAGGCGGCTGCCATGGGACCATGGTCGAATGCACACCGTCGCCCGGCTGGCTCTCGGCACCGCCCTCGCGGGTGCCGCGGCCGTGGCCTACGCCCGCTGGGAGGCGCAGTCCTACACGCTCCGGCGTGCCACCGCGGCCGTTCTGGCGCCGGGCCAGCCACCCCTGCGCGTGCTGCACCTCTCCGACCTCCACCTCGTGCCGGGCCAGTCGGCCAAGGTGGCGTGGGTGCAGTCGCTGCGCACCCTGCGACCGGATGCCGTCGTCGTCACGGGCGACTTTCTCTCCCATCGAGATGCGATCCCGCATGTGCTCGACGCTCTCGATCCGCACTTCGGCGTCCCCGGCGCCTTCGTCCTGGGCAGCAACGACTACTACGCGCCACGCCCACTGAACCCCGCCAAGTACCTGCGCGGCCCGTCGCAGCTCGAACCGCGCCGGCAGATGCTGCCGTGGCAGGACCTCGTCGATGGACTGACCTCGAACGGCTGGCTCGATCTCGGCAACGCGCGGAGCACTCTCATGGCGGACGGTCGCGTCATCGACGTGCGAGGTGTCGACGACCCTCACATCAGTCGTGACCGCTACGACGAGGTCTCGGGTCCGTACTCCGCCGACGCGGATCTCACTCTCGGCGTCACGCATGCGCCCTACCTGCGCGTCATCGATGCGATGGCCCAAGACGGAGCCGCACTCATCCTCGCGGGCCACACGCACGGCGGCCAGCTGCGAGTTCCCGGCGTCGGCGCCCTCGTCACCAACTGCGACCTGCCGCGCAGCAAGGCACGCGGGGTGTCGAGTCACCTCGGCGCCGCCCTACACGTCTCGGCCGGTCTCGGCACCTCGCCCTACGCGCCAGTGCGCTTCGCATGCCGGCCAGAGGCGAGCCTGATCACGCTGACAGCGCCCTGATCGCGTCGACCACCTCGGCCACGCGAACGGACACCGCGCCGGGCACCACCCACACGTCTTCACCACGGATGCGCGCACTGACCTGCTCGAACATCACCTGGTAGGCATCGACAGCCGGGAACTCCTCGACGTGGTCGCCGACGACGAGTCGTGACGGCTCACGCCAGCTGGTGAAGGCCTGATCGTCATCGATCCGCACCCGACCCTCAGTGCCATCCAGCACGAGGCGCTGCGACTCCGGCATGTCGAACGATGCGACCACCGAGCCGCGCCCAGTCGTCCAGGTGACAGCGGCCTTCGTAGTGAGGTCGACGCCGAGGCCGCCTCGCTCGCACTCCACGGCGATGACGTCGAGTGCGCATCCGTCCGGTAAGCAGGCGAGCAGAACGTGGAGTGGATAGATACCGACGTCGTACAGGGCGCCCCCACCCGAGGCTTCACTGAACCTGTAGTTGTCACTGAGCTCCATGGGGAAGGTGAACGTGCCGAGGTAGGAGGTCACCTCGCCCAGGTCGCCGCGGGTCGCAAGGTCGACGATGCGCCGGATCCGGGGATGCCAACGAGACCACACCGCCTCGACGAGGAGCACCCCCGCGGCGTCCGCGGCCTCATACGCCTGACGAGCCTGGGCGGCCGACAGCACGAGCGGCTTCTCGCACAGCACATGCTTGCCTGCACTCACCGCAGCGAGGATCCACGGCAGGTGGGCGTCATTGGCGAGACTGATGTAGATCGCATCGACGTCCGGGTCGTCAACCACGGCTCGATAGGAGTCGTACGCACGCCTCGGTTGCAGGGCCGCCGCGCGGGCAGGATCACGGGCGGCAACGGCCTCGAGTGCCGCCCCCGATGCCGAGTGCACTGCTGCGGCCGTGGCCTGCGTGGCGAGCCATCCGGCGCCGAGGAAGCCCCAGCGGACGTCGCTCACGCCGCGTCGCTCATCCCACCAGCACCGGATCAACAGGTCGGCCGAGCATGCGTGCCGATTCCTCGGCCGCCTCCATGATGGCCACGACGTTCCGGGACTGCAGTGCCGAGACCTGCATGGCCGATCCGTGCGCGAGGCGAGCGGCCAACTCGCGATGGAATCCATAGGGCTCCACCGTGTCGCGTTCGATCTCCTTCCGGCCGCCATCGGGCCGATGCAGGAACAGCCGGGCCGGAAGGTCGGCCACCGCAGGCTCGGCAGCCTGATCCCATTCACCGACGATCGCACCCGTGGTGCCCAGCACGAGATACTTCGGGCGCCGGGCGGCCGACAGGTCGGAATTGGTGAAGACCGCCTGGGTGCCGTCCACGAAGGTGATGGTCACCGTGGCATGGTCGGCGTTGGTCACATGGTTCCAGTGCCGCTTGTGATTGACACCTGACACGTGCGCAACCGGCTGCGTCATCACGTCGAGGATCTGGTCGAGATAGTGCGATCCCCAGTCGAAGATCGCGCCGCCCGAGACCGCCGCATCCGAGTGCCAGTAGTCGCACGGGCGCGAGTAGCCGCCGACGAAGCTGTCGTAGTGGAAGACCTCGCCGATCGCTCCCTCTCGGATCAGTCGCCGCATCGTGACGAAGTCCGCGTCGAAGCGGCGGTTCTGGTAGACGACAAGGGTCCGGTTTCGCTCCTCGGCCAGGGCCATGGCCTCGTCACACTCATCGGTCGTCAGGGCCATCGGCTTCTCCAGCACCACGTGAAGGTCGCGCTTGAGTGCCGCCATGGCCCACTCGTGATGGGTGTTGGGCGGTGTCGACACGATGACCACGTCGAGGAGCCCGGACTCGATCATCTGCGTGGCGTCGGAGAAGGGCTGCGCATCCGGAGCGAGCTCCAAGGCTGCCGCCACCCGATCCGGATTGACGTCGCAGACGGCTGTCAGCTCCAGCCCCTCCGTCGCCTGGACAGCCAGGTTGTGCTCGTGACCGATCGCTCCATACGCCAACAGGCCCACACGCATGACTGCGACGCTACCGAAGGTTCGCCACCTCAGCCCGTCCGGGTGCGAAATGGCGAGAGCGACCAGTCTCGCGACTGGCCGCTCTCGCTCCCGCTCATCGTCGGGGTATTCGGCGCTTCGCGCCTCCTACCCTCTCCTCTTCACGGAGAACGAGATCACTCTCGCTCCCGCTCATCGTCGGGGTGACAGGATTTGAACCTGCGGCCTCTTCGTCCCGAACGAAGCGCGCTACCAAGCTGCGCCACACCCCGAAGGCCTCGCGGAGTCTAACGGACCCGCGCGGCACGGCCGGTCGGCGGGGGATGGCGGCATCCGCAACCACCACCGCTGGCTACTCTGCGCCCATGAGCGTGCCTGATCGCCGCCCGGCTCGCGCCGACCTCGGACCAGTCACCGGGGCCTGGGTGGGGTCCATGGGCTGGCGCTCGATCAACCTCCATACCCACATCTCGCTCGTGCACCGCTATGTCTACGTCGAGGTGCCCAAGGCTGGCTGCGGCACCATGAAGGCCACCCTCGGTGGGCTCGAGGCGGCGCGCAACAACCCCGGCATGGTGGAGCGTTTTCAGGACGCCCCCCACAATCGACTCGCGGCCACGCCGTTCGTCCGACCCTTCCAGCTTCCCGACGCGATGCTCGAGGAGGTCCTCGCCTCACCCGACTACCGGAGATTCACGGTCGTCCGCGAACCCGCCGCCCGGGCGCTCTCCGGCTTCCTGGAGAAGGTCGGACAGGGCCTGAAGCAGAGCGAGCCCATCGTCGAGTCCTTGCGTGAGCAGACCGGGCGCGACATCGCGCCGGCCGACGTCACGCTCGCGCAGTTCCTGGGCGTTATCGGCGCGCTGCCGTCGCGCAAGCAGGATCCGCACTGGCGTCGACAGGCCGACCACATCGGGCTTGGCATCGTCGACTACGACGCGATCGTGCACCTGGAGGATCTTGACGCATCGTGGGACCTGATCGGCGAACTCACCCACACACCGGACCTGCGAGGTGAGTTCTTCTGCCGCAACTCCACCGGCGCCAGTGCGCGCATGGCCGACTACTACACACCCGAGCTTCTCGACGAGGTCGCATCGATCTACGCGCGGGACTACGCCGACCTGACGTACTCCCGCCCATGACGTCTCGCACTCACCGCCAGGAGCACCGGCGTGGCTGAGTCGACCCGGTGGATCACCGACAACCCCGAGACCCACTCCGACTGGTACGTCGAGCACTTCCGGCAGTTGCGCGCCGAGGGGGCAGACCTCGAGGGTGAGGCACGATTCGTCGACGCGATGCTCCCCCGCAAGTCCCGCATTCTCGATGCCGGCTGCGGCCAGGGTCGCACCGGGGGC
>Ga0315907_10007071_pt1 | contig 11755 bp, 11 predicted proteins | sample LakEriMetagenome_3_FD_203525 | JGI IMG/M metagenome (GOLD analysis project Ga0315907, IMG submission 203525) | Freshwater fungal communities from buoy surface, Lake Erie, Ohio, United States - Buoy 12 MA123 | ecosystem: Environmental > Aquatic > Freshwater > Lake > Lake biofilm | place: USA...
CGCCGTGCTGATCGGCACCAACGCGCCGTACCTGTCGACCAACGCGTTTCTCGCCAAGATCGACGAGAACCTCGTCAAGGCGATGAACTGAGTTCAATACTGAAGTGCTCTTGTCGAACTTTCCACGCTCGAACCGGCTTTGAGTGCCCGCCGCCGACGTTGTCGGCGGCGGGGGTTCGGGCAGCGGACGGTGAAGAAGAGCCAGTGCCCAATCGCTGAATTGGTTTCGGTGGCACAGTAATCAGACTTGATCGAGAAAATTCGCTCTGACACTCTCGCGCAGTTTCAACTGCGAGGAGATTACACGATGCCTGCCTACATCATCGATCCGCCGCCGGTCGCCGCTGCACCGATCAAGGGATCCGACAAGCTCTTTCCCGTCCGCCGCGTCTACTGCATTGGCCGCAACTATGCTGCGCACGCGATCGAAATGGGGCACGATCCGAACCGCGAACCGCCGTTTTTCTTCCAGAAGAATCCGAACAACATCGACTTTTCGGGCACGTTCCCGTACCCCTCGCAGACCAAAGACGTGCACCACGAAATCGAGCTGGTCGTCGCCCTTTCCAAGGGCGGGACGAACATTCCGATCGCTAAAGCGCTCGACCATGTTTGGGGCTACGCCGTCGGTCTCGATATGACGCGCCGCGATCTTCAGGGCATTGCTAAGGAGATGGGCCGTCCGTGGGAGATCGGCAAGGCGTTCGAAAAGTCGGCGCCGATGGGTCCGATCGTTCCGGCATCTGAGATCGGCCATCCTGCAGCCGGCAAGGTCGAGCTCAAGGTCAACGGCAAGACCAAGCAGACCGGCGATCTCAACCAGATGATCTGGAAGGTGCCGGAGATGATCTCGTACCTTTCGGACTATTTCGAACTGGCGGCCGGGGACGTCATCATGACCGGCACGCCGTCGGGTGTGGCGGCCGTGGTGGCCGGCGACACGATGGAAGCCGCGATCGACGGCGTCGGAACGCTGACGGTCAAGGTCGTCTGAGCGGTAAGCCCCGCGCTCTCCGGATGAACGCCGGAAAGCGCGGGGATAACGCGCTCGCGGACAGAGGCGAGATGTTCGCGCATTCGAGCGGCGGCACCGGCTGCGTCACGCGCGGAAATTGCGGCGACGATCGAATCGTGCTGGCTGAAACTGGGATGCGTGCGCGGGGGCAAGGTCGATGCCCGAAGTTGGCCCCAGACTATCGATCGGCGCACCACGTTGAGTGTTTCGAACAGGTGGATCAGCACCTTGTTGTGCGTCGCCTTCGCGATAGCAAGATGGAAATTGTTGTCCCACGCCTCGTAGGACCGCCAATCGCGCGCCTCTTGGCACTTCCGGCTGCAAGCACGGATCTCGTCGAAATCGGCCTTGGCGCCGTGGATCGCCGATAGGCGTGCGAGCTCGGGCTCGATCGCCAGCCGCGCCTCGATCACCTTGATCGGGCGTGCAAGCTTTTCGAGATATTCGACGTCGTTGAGATTGTGGACAGGGCGCGCGCCGACGAATGTCCCGCGTCCGACCTGGCGCCAGATCAGGCTGTCGCTTTCGAGTTCGGCCAAAGCCTTGCGCAACTCGCCGCGCGACACGCCCAGCGTGCTGCAAAGGACGCGTTCGGGCGGAAGGCGGGCATTATGGTCGAAGCCGCTATCGACGATGTACCGCCGAAGCCGTTCGGAAAGCGTTGCTTGCGATAACACTGTCATCGGACACCAATCGCGGAATTGGTAAACAGACCCGCCTTCTCAGAACATAGCGGTTATCATATCAATTGGAAGCTTGGGTGAGTACCGTCGATTTCGGCGACGTCGGCAATACCGGCGCGCCAACGGGTCCATGCCCGTGCAGGAGGAAACACGCGTGCGAGTGGCAACGATCCCGTTCGAGGTGCGTCTTAAGTGTGCCGCCTCGGGCAGTGGCCTCGTATTAGACATGACACGACTGTGAATTCGGAGCGCCTGAAAATGACGCACCCGATCACGCTCGCCTGCTGGGACCACGACCGCGCCATGCCCGTCGTCGATGGGACGGTGCCCGTGCCGGGCTTCGCGCTCGAGACGCATGTGCTGCCGACCAGTCAGCTGTTTCCGATCGCGGTCCAGGAAGCGCGTTTCGACGTGACCGAACTGTCGTTGTCGAGCCATCTTCTGCAAGTATCGCGCGGCGACGCGGCGTACACCGCGATCCCGGTCTTCCTGTCGCGCGCCTTCCGCCACAATGGGTTCTTCCGCCGCGCGGGGTCAGGGATCGCGACGCTCGCGGATTTCCGTGGCCGCCGAATCGGTGTTCCGGAATACCAAATGACAGCGGCTCTGTGGATGCGCGGCATCCTCGCCGACGATTTCGGCGTGAAGGCAACCGACATGCGTTGGCGCACCGGCGCGCTTGATGCGGGCGTGCGCCGCGAGCGCTTGGCGCTTGCGCCGCCGCCCGAATTGCAGATCGAGCCGATTGAGGATGGCCGGACGTTGCAGGAATTGCTGCGGGTCGGCGAGATCGACGGGCTGCTCGCGCCAGCACCGCCCAAGGCCTTCCTTGCTGGTGAACCCTGGATCGAGCGCGTGTTCCCGGATTTCGAGACCGTTGAGCGCGACTATCACGCGCGAACGGGCTTCTTCCCGATCATGCATGTGATCGCCGTGCGTCGTTCGCTCGCGGTGCGGCATCCCGAACTGCCGCAGCTTCTTCTCGACGCGTTCGGCAAGGCCCGCGACATAGCGCTGGCGCGGCTGAACGACGTCTGGCTCGGCTCGGCCAACCGCCTGAGCTTGCCATGGCTCAACGCGTCGATGGAGCGAACGCTTGCGTCGCTCGGCACGCACTATTGGCCCTATGGATTTGCAGGTGCGCGCGCGGAGCTTGCTGCGGCGTGCCGCTACTCGATCGAGCAACACCTTGCCGTGCGCGCGGTGGCGCCGGAGGAACTCTTCGACCCTTCGGTGCTCGATACATGACGACGGTGCCGGTTCCCCCGGACCGGCCGATCGAAAAGGAGATACGGATGACGCTGAAAGCCCCCCCTTCGCTCACCGCCTTCGTTTTCTGCGGTGTACTGGCACTCGGTTTTGTGTCGAGCACTGCACCGGCCGACGCACAGGAGATGCGTGCGCCCAGAGGTCCGGTCGAAATCACCGTCGGCGCCGGCGCCGGCGGTACGCCCGACGTGATCATGCGCTCGATCGCAAAGATCATGGCCGACGAAAAAATCGTCGATATCCCGATCGTCGTCCAAAACCGGACCGGTGCCGGCCACGCGAATGCGTTCAACTTCGTGCTCGGCAAGCGCGGCGACGAAAACACGTTGCTGACGCTCGCCTCGCCGGTGTTCACGACGCCGATCGTGCAGGGTACGCCGTCGGTCATCGACCGCATAACGCCGATCGCCGGGTTCATCCAGTCCGAGCTCGTGCTGCTCGTGCCGGCGAACAGCCAGTTCAAGTCGCTGAAGGAGTTTGTCGAGGGCGCCAAGGCGCGACCCAGCCGCGTGCGCATTGCCGGCGGTGCCTCGGGCGGCAACGACCATCTTGCGATGGCATTGATCGAGCAGGCTGCCGGCATCAAGATGACGTACATCCCGCACGAGAGCGGCTCGGCGGCATTGGCGACATTCCTGGGCGGCAATGTCGAAGGGTATTTCGCGACGCTGTCCGAAGGCCTGCCGCATATGCAGGCGGGCAAGGCGCGCGCCATAGCGATCCTGTCGGAAAAACGCCGCACGGACGAGGGCTACAAGAACGTGCCAACGGCTCGCGAAGAGGGCGTCGATGTCGTTTACACGCAGTTCTGGGGCGTCGGCGGCCCGCCGGGCATGGATCCGGCCGTTGCGGCATGGTGGGCGGACAAGTTCCGCAAGGCAACCGAGAGCAAGGCTTGGCAGGATAGCCTCAAGGAAAAGCTGCAGCTCGGCAACTTCCACGCGCTCGCCGACGCCGACGCCTATTTCAAGCGCGAACAGGACACGTTCCGCCGGTTGCTGACGAGCGTCGGCCTCGCCAAGCCCCAGTGACGCGATCCCAATAGCGAGGTCCGCCGCCATGCGATTGGTCGAGGCCGTTCCGGCCTTCTTCCTTATCGTCCTGTCCGCGCTCGTCCTCTTGGGGACGGCGGACCTCGTCTATTGGGCGGGCATCACGCCCGGCCCGCGGTTCTTTCCCGTCTGGATCGCAGGCGTCGGAATCGCGCTTTCGGCAGCACTACTCGTGCAGCTTCGCCGCGGCACCGATTCCGGCACGACCGACCTTCCGGAGCGCGGCGCCTTCGCGCGCGTGGCACTAACAACGGCGGGTATGGCCGCCTTTGTCTTGGCGATGCCTTTGATCGGCGTGGTGCCGGCTGTGCTCGTCTTCATGATGTTCATCCTTCTCGTCGTGCTCGGCCAGCGTGCGATGCCGAGTGCTGCCGCGTCCGCGATCGTCGCTGGGGCGATCGAGATCGTCTTCGTTCGGTCGCTCAAGATCGCGTTGCCACCAATTCCGTTTCTCTAGAGTTCCGGGCCCTTCATGAGCACGATCGAGCTGTTGACGCAGGGCTTCACGACCGTTTTCACATTCAAGAGCCTCGCTTTCATCTTCCTCGGCGTCGTGATCGGGCAGATCATCGGTGCGCTGCCTGGGATCGGACCCTCCGCAGGTATGGCTCTGCTGCTGCCGCTGACATTCGGCCTCGACCCGGCGACCGCCATCATGATGCTCGCGGGGATCATGTATGGCGGTCAGTACGGGGGAACGCTGACTTCGGTGTTGATCAACGTGCCCGGCGAGGCGTCGGGCGTTATGACCGCCGTCGATGGACACCAGATGGCGAAGGCCGGGCGGGCAGGGGCGGCACTCAGCATTGCCGCGATCGGTTCTTTCCTCGCTGGCATAGGCGCCGTCGCAGCCGTTGCGTTCATCACGCCGGCGCTGAGCTCGTTCGCGCTGCGCTTCAACGCGCCGGAGTATTTCCTGCTGGCGGTCCTGGGCATCACGGCGGCCGCGAGCCTCGGCGGCTCGCCGGTACGGGCACTGATGGCCGCTACGCTTGGACTGATGATCGCGCTGGTCGGCGCCGATCCAGTGACCGGCGCGCCGCGCCTGACTTTTGACCAGCCGGCACTGTTCGAGGGGATTGACTTCATTCCCGTCGCGATCGGCGTGTTCGGCATCGCCGAGGTGCTCTCGTCGCTCGAGCGCGCGCACGACATGAAGCCGATCCGCACGCGTCTCAAGGACATGTGGCTGACCGCAGCCGAATGGGCCGAAAGCCGGATCGCGATCCTGCGCGGCGGCTTGATCGGCCTGATCGTCGGGATCATGCCCGGCGCCGGAGCCTCCGTCGCCTCGATGCTCGCCTACGTTACCGAGCGCCGCTTCAGCCGTCGACCTGAGCGATTCGGCAAGGGGGCGATCGACGGGGTTGCGGCAGCCGAGGCGGCGAACAACGCCTCCGCGCACGGCGCCACAATTCCGATGCTCGCACTTGGCATTCCCGGCTCGGCGAGCACAGCCGTGCTGCTGGCGGCGCTCGTGCTGCACGGCGTGCGGCCGGGTCCGATGCTGATGCAGCAGGAGGCGGTACTCGTCTGGGGGCTGATCGCCAGCATGTTCGTGGGCAACGTGTTCCTGCTGGTTATCAACCTGCCGCTGGCACCGCTCTGCGCCTCGCTGCTGCGCGTGCCCTATGTCTTCCTGGCGCCCGGCATCCTCGTCCTGTCGCTCGTCGGCGCCTATGCGGCGACGCTCGACATGGGCACGGTCTGGATGTGCCTTGTGTTCGGCGTGCTCGGCTGGCTGATGATCAAGTTCGATATCCCGCGCCCGCCGCTCGTGCTCGCCCTTGTGCTCGCCCAGCTTCTTGAGACGTCGATCCGGCAGTCGCTGCTGCTTTCCTTCGGAAGCCTATCGATCTTCGTCGAACGGCCGATCGCGGCGTTCTTGCTCGTGCTTGTGGCGGGCTCGATCCTGCTTCCGGTGATCGGCGCGCTGCGCCGCCGCTTCGGCAGGATATGAACCGGCCGACAAGAGGGTGGCTCCGCCTTTTGAGCCAGCAATCGCTGCCTGGCATAACGCGGTGATCGTACACCAATCGCGGAATTGGTTAAGTGATCCGCCTTCACGGCATGCGCCTTCTATAATACCTATTAACGCCTCCGGTTAAGTTATCGGACTAAAGCGACGCAGGGCAAACCGGCGCGCTGATCGGAAGGAGGAAGTGCGTATGCGATTGGCAACAATCCGTTTCGATGAACGCTTTGAAAGTGCTGCCATCCTGCCCGATGGCCGGGCACTCCGGCTGGAGGCCGCAGCCCGGCTCGCGGGCGTGCCGACGGATGTATTCGCGTCCGTCCAGGCCATCGTCGAGGGTGGCGCGGATACGCTTGCGTCGGCGAAAAAGCTTGTTGCGTCCGCCGGCAGCATGACGGCTGCGATTGTGGCCGCAAAGGCGGTCATGTTGGCGGCACCGCTGCCGCGCCCGGTCAAGAACGTGTTCTGCGTCGGCCGCAATTACGCCGAACATATCGCTGAAGGCGAGCGCGCGCAGAACATCAAGGTTGGCATCACAGAACATCCAGTGTTTTTCACCAAGCCCGCGACATCGGTTGTCGGCCCGGGAAGCATCGTGCCGCTGTTTGCCCATGTCTCGACGCAAATCGACTACGAGGTCGAACTTGCGGTGATCGTCGGCAAGCCCGGGCGCGATATCCCGCGCGAAAAGGCGTTCGAGCACGTCTACGGCTATTCGATCATCAACGACGTCACGGCGCGCGACGTCCAGCGCCGTCACGGCGGCCAGTATTTCAAGGGCAAAGGGCTCGACGGGTCATGCCCAATGGGCCCTTGGATTGTTACGGCCGACGAGATGCCGGACCCAACCAAGCTCGCCATCCGCCTCAAGGTCAACGGCAACCTGCGTCAAGACGGCAATACGGCGGCGATGATCTTCGACATTCCGACGCTCATTGCCTCGCTGTCCGAAGGCCTCACGCTCGAACCCGGCGATATCATCGCGACCGGAACGCCTTCCGGCGTAGGTTACGCAATGGTACCGCCGCAGTTCCTCAAGCACGGCGACGTCGTGGAGTGCGAGGTCGAGGGCATCGGCACACTTGCCAACAGCTTTGCCACGGCCGCTGCCCCCAGCCGCGCCGCGTAAAAGACGCCGGGCGGCAAAATGGCCCGGACGAAATCAAAAAGCAAAAAAGAGGAGAGGAACCATCATGAGTGACTCGACATTTCCCCGCACCGGACGCCGCGCTGTCATCGCAGGCTCGCTTGCAACAGTCGCCGCAGTGGCACTTGGCGCCCGCGATGCGCGCGCCCAAGTTCAGAACGTAACCTTCGTCCAGCCGAGCCCGTCGGCGATCAACTCGTTCCCGATCTATGTCGCGATCGGCGAAGGCTTTTTCCGGGAAGAAGGCCTCAACGTCCGCGTCGAATCGATCAACGGCTCTGGCCCTGTGCTGCAAGCGCTATCGTCGGGTCAGGCGCAGTTCGGCCGTCCCGGCCCCAGCCCCGTTCTCGCCGCACGCGCGCGCGGCGTCGATGTGATGTTCATTTACAACGTCTCGACGCGCACAAATTTTGGCATCGTCGTGCGTGACGGCGCGCCCTACCAGAAGCCGGCCGACCTGAAAGGCCGGACAATCGGCACGGGCACGGCCGACGGCGCGGAAGTCGGCTTCGCGCGCAACGTGCTGCGCGGTGCAGGCCTCGTCGAAAACACGGACTACAAGTTCCTAACGGTCGGCGACGGCGGTCCGGCAACTGCGGGGTTCACGCGGAACGACATCCAAGCCTACTCGGCCTCCACCGCCGACATGGCGATCTTGAACAATCGCGGCATGAAGGTGCGCGACATCACGCCGGCCGAGTATTTGACGCTGTTCGGCAACGGCATCGCGACGATGGGCGCCACAGTGCGCAACAACCCGGATCTCGTGACGAAATTCGGGCGCGCCGTCGCGCGTGCGCACGCATTTTCGCTCAATCCGGCAAACCGAGCGCGCGTACTGGCGCATCTGAAGACGGGCATGCCGCAGGAGAGCGAGGACGGCGCCTTTGCCGCAGCGTTGTTCGACGCGGTTTCGGCCAAGACGATCCCCATCGACCGCTCCAAGGGCTTTGGCTACCAGCCGCCCGAGACCTGGGAGGAGTGGCACAAGAACCTGCAGGCTACCGGCGATCTGAAAGCGCCGCTGCCCGATCTCAGCGCGGCCTATACGAACCAGTTCGTGGCTGCGTGGAACGCAGGGATCCGCTGATGTCGAGTGTCGCAGCCCTCGCGTCTGTGCCGACGCAATCGGCCGAGATCGTCTACCAGCTTTCCGGCATCGGGAAGACCTACGCAAGGAACGCGACCCACGCGCTCCAAGGGATCGACCTGACGCTTCGGAAAGGCAGTTTCTCGTCCGTCATCGGCTCCAGCGGCTGCGGCAAATCGACTTTGCTGAAGATAATGGCGGGGTTGGTTCCGCCATCGACCGGGCGGGTCGTCCTCCAAGGACGGCCCGTCACCGGCCCGCGTCGGGACATCGGCATGATGTTCCAGCAGGCCACGCTCTTTCCATGGCGCACGACGATCGAAAACATCGTGCTGCCGATCGAGATCCGCGACGGCAAGAAAGCGGCACTTGCCGCCCACGATCCGGCCCGAGCACTCCTCGAACTTGTCGGGCTCAAAGGATTCGACAAAGCCTACCCGGGCGAGCTTTCGGGCGGCATGGCACAGCGCGCTGCGATATGCCGCATGCTGATCACCGAGCCGGCCGTGCTGTTGCTCGACGAACCGTTCAGCGCGCTCGACGAGCTGACGCGCGATTTCATGAACATGGAGCTGCAACGCATCTGCGCATCGCGCGATGCGACCGCGTTCCTCGTGACGCATTCTATACCCGAGGCGGTCATCCTCTCGGACGTCGTCTACGTGATGAAACCTAGGCCCGGCCGCATCGCGGAAGAAGTGGTGATCGACCTGCCGCGTCCGCGTACGCTCGAGATGATCACGACGCCGAAATTCGGCGCGCTGGTCGAGCGGATTCGCAATCGTCTCGACAAGGAGGCCTTCATTTGACCGCGCCCGCAAATCCGGCTCCGCAAGGCGCCGATGCCGAGACCATCTGGGTCGAGCACGTCGCTTGGTTCGACCGCGTCCCGCGCGCCGTTGCGATGGCCTTTGTGTTCGCAGTCTTCATCGGGCTTTGGGAACTTATTACACTGCTCGGCCTCGTTTCGCCGATCATTCTGCCGACGCCGCTCGAGACGCTCAAAGACGTCATCCTCGTGGGGCGCAACCTGATCGGCGGCGAATACATGCTTGCGGCTCTGTGGACCACGCTTCGCGCAGTCGCCTACGGCTTTGCGCTCGCGGTCGCGATCGGCTTTTCGTTGGGCGTACTGGTCGGCGAGACGGCGTTCGGTGAGCGCGCCATCATGCCGTATCTTGTGGCGATCGACACGATGCCGAAAGTCGCCTTTGCGCCGATCTTCATTGCGTGGCTGGGCTTCGACATCGAATCGAAAGTGGCACTTGCCGCCTTTATCGCGACCTTCCCGATTGTCGTGGGTACGGCCGCAGGCTTGCATTCGGCCGACGCGAATGCGCGCATGCTGTTCAAGACGATGGGGGCGACGCGCTGGCAAACTCTCGTCAAAATGAAATTGCCGACGGGTCTGCCGCAGATCTTCACCGGGCTCAAAATCGCTGCTGTTGGCGTCATGGCGGGTGCGATTACCGGCGAGTTCCTGGGCGGCGGGCGTGGCTTTGGCGAACTTATCCGCATTGCTTCGACCCAGCTCAACACGCCGCGCGTGTTTTCGCTGATCATCTATCTCAGCCTCGTCGGCATGTTGCTGTTCGGGATTGTGGTGTGGATGCAGCGCCACTTTGTCTTCTGGCACAAGGACCGCGTCGTCGGCGGCGAAGTCTGAGCCCCATGAGTGCCGACGGAGTCGTCGCTAGGCAGACGCTCGAAGGTTTTGTTTCGGACGTGTTTGAGGCCATTCGCGTGCCCCCCGAGGACGCGCGCGCCGTCGCGGCGCTGATGGCCGAGGCGGACGCGCTGGGCTACGACACGCACGGCGTCTTCCGGCTCCGACAATACGCAAACCGGCTGCGGGACGGCGGCTGCAATGCGCGCGCACGGCCCAGCATCGTCTCGGAGACAATGGCGACCGCCCTTGTCGATGGCGACAACGGACTTGGACATCTCGCGATGAAGTTCGCCTGCGATCTTGCCATGCAGAAGGCGGGCGTTGCGGGTATCGGCTGGGTCGGCGTGCGCGGCGGCAATCACGCCGGTCCGGCGGCGCTCTATGTGCGCCCGCAGGCAACCGCGAACATGATCGGGCTGTGTGCGGCCGTCGGCAGCGCCAACCACGTCGCCCCGTTCGGCGGCAGCGACATTTTGCTTGGCACGAACCCCATCGCTATCGCCGCTCCCAGCGGCGGGCCGGACCCGTTTGTGCTCGACATGGCGACCACGGTTGCGGCGATGGGCAAGATCAAGACATTGGCCCAGCGCGGCGAGAAAATGCCGGAAGGCTGGATGGTCGGCCGAGACGGCAAGCCGTTGACCGATCCCGCCAAACGCGACGATGGGTTCCTGCTGCCGATCGGTGGCGCCAAGGGCTACGGCTTGTCGCTTGCGATCGGCCTGCTTGCTGGCGTTCTGAACGGGGCTGCCTTCGGTACCGACGTTGTCGACTTCACGAACGACACGAAGAGCCCGACCAATACGGGCCAGTTCGTTGCCGCTATCGACGTCTCGGCATTCGTCGGGACGGCTGCGTTTGAGGCGCATTGTCGACAGGCGTTCGGCGCGTTCAAGGCATCGACGCCATTGCCTGGCCACGATTCGGTTCGCATCCCCGGCGAGGGACGCGCCGCAAGACGTGCTGCTGCCGACGCGGGCGGTATCGCCCTGGCGCCGGCCCTGCGCGCCGAACTCGACCGGATCTCCGATGAATTCGGCGTAGCGCGGCTCTAATCGCGGATCTGCGCATCCCCAGACAAGCCAATGCAGGGACAACGAGTCTTGTCCCAATTGCACCCAGTTTTACCTGACGACCACATAGACCGATCGCGCGGGTCCAGATTGAATGCTGAGCGTCGCTCTTGCATGTATGTCTAGAAGTCGCAAAATTATCGTCGCGATGATGGGAGACTGCATGCAATTGGCCCTCAAATCAGCTACCAAACAGGCATTGAGGCCTTGTTTTATAGATATTGAACGGGAAAACACTAATCCCCTAGTCGGGCGGTACCTAACTCTTCTCGTATCTCTGAAAATCGGGACTGTCAGAAAGAGCGACATCTTTTAAGCAGCAGCATTCTTTTTTGAAAATTCTATTTTAAACCGTTGATTGGCAGTACAGGAAAGCTAGAACAGTTTTCGCTTCGCCGCGAAAGGCTCGTTATTGACAAAATGCATCCGTCTCAAATCTGCGACCAGCGCGACATCAACACATTTGAACATTCAATGCTTAAAAATCGGACAAAGAAAGATAACATCTGGCACACTAGACTGGTTGTATTTTTCAACGTATTTTTCCCGTAGACGATTCTCAGATGAGGGTCGGAATGGATCTTTCAGAACCCTTTCGGTCCATCACGATAGTGAACTCGGGCTCTTGGGTTCATGCCTCAAATACGAGGCTATGACCGGCATCAACGACAAGCGTAGATCCCGTCATCCAACTTGACGCGTCGGAAGCGAGCAAGAGCAATGGACCATCTAGATCAGACGGATCAACAAACTTTTTTAGCGGAATCTGATCAATAAGTTTT
>Ga0315907_10007084_pt1 | contig 11742 bp, 9 predicted proteins | sample LakEriMetagenome_3_FD_203525 | JGI IMG/M metagenome (GOLD analysis project Ga0315907, IMG submission 203525) | Freshwater fungal communities from buoy surface, Lake Erie, Ohio, United States - Buoy 12 MA123 | ecosystem: Environmental > Aquatic > Freshwater > Lake > Lake biofilm | place: USA...
AGATCATAGGAACTGCGGCTGCAGAGGCGATGCCCAGTGTTGCATTGCGGAGGAAGTGGCGACGGTTATTCATGTGAGTGGTTTTTTTGTTTTGACAGACATCAAATTATTGAATTTTATTAGAATTGAAAGGTTTAAATGCCATAACTTAATAAAACGTTTTCGCCACCAACATAACCAAAACGATTGCCATGCTTTTCATCTCCATTGCGATTTGCATCCTGCTGCTCATCCTACTCATCTCCTGGTTGAAATGCAATACGTTCATTGCCTTTATCATTGTGTCGATTCTAGGAGGACTGATACTGGGGCTGCCCATTGAAAAAATTCCGGGGTCGATCCAAAAAGGGATCGGAGATACACTGGGTTCTTTGCTGATGGTGCTGGTCTTTGGTGCCATGATTGGTAAACTCGTGGCAGAATCCGGTGCAGCCCAGAAGATCAGCGATGTTTTGTTAAAATCCTTTGGACTCAAAAATATTAGTTGGGCCCTGGTGTTGACCGGCTTCATTGTGGGCATTCCGCTCTTTTACAATGTTGGATTTGTACTGTTGGTGCCGCTGATTTTCTCCATCGTATACCGCGTCAAACTACCTGCCGTATATGTGGGTATCCCCATGCTGGCAGCTTTGTCCACCACACACGGACTCCTTCCGCCTCATCCCTCCCCTGCAGCACTGGTTACCCAATTGAATGCCGATATGGGCAGAACACTGCTTTTCGGCATCATCATCGCCATTCCCACGATTGTTGTTGCCGGTCCTGTTTTTGCCTCCCGACTCAAGGGTATTACCACAGAACCTCTGCAAACCTTCAAGCCGCGTATTCTTCCAGAGGAGCAACTGCCAGGATTCCTCAACAGCATTTTAACCTGCCTTCTTCCAGTGGGTATTTTATTGTTCACCACCATCGCACAGCTGAACAACGGGGGTTTCTCCAACAATATCTTTCTCAAATTCATTTCCGATCCGGGCATGCTGATGCTGATTGCTGTCGTTTACGCTGCTTTTTCATTGGGCATCCTGAAAGGAATGAAAACCACCGAAGTGATGCATATCTATGGCGAATCGGTCAAGGATGTGCTGATGATCATACTCATCGTTTCTGGCGCGGGTGCGTTGAAGCAAATATTTGTCGATTCTGGTGTAAGTGCACAACTCGCCGATGCCATGAACAACCTGGATCTTCCACCCTTGTTACTGGGATGGCTGATCGCAGCCATGATCCGCGTGGCCATGGGATCCGCTACTGTAGCGGGACTTACCACGGCAGGTATCATTGCTCCCTTGGTGGTGGCAACGCATACCGATCCCAGCCTCATGGTGCTGGCAGTAGGCTCCGGCAGCCTGATGTTTTCGCATGTGAACGACTCCGGATTCTGGATGTTCAAGGAATACTTCAACCTGAGCATGAAAGACACCTTCAAATCCTGGAGTGTGATGGAAACCATTGTTTCTGTGATGGGATTGCTGGGTGTTTTGATAGTAGACGCAGTGATGAAATAACAAAGGAAAAATTCGATCTTACATACTCACTTATAACAATTCAATTCCACATGTCAACCCGCCGCAAATTCTTACAATCTACCGCTGCTGCCAGTGGTGTATTCATGCTCTCCTCTTTTGATAAAAAACAAACAACAGAAAAAGCCATGCCCCCTCGCATCCGCTTTTCTGTGATCAACATCAACCACAGCCATATCTACGGCATGTGCAATGCTGTGATCAAAGGTGGTGGCGAACTGGTGGCCGTCTATGCCAAGGAAGCTGACCTGCTGGCGCAATTCACCAAATCATTCCCGCAAGCAAAGGTTGCGAAAACAGCTCAAGAGATCCTGGAAGACAACAGCATTCAACTTATTCTTAGTTCAGGTATCCCTGACGAAAGAGGGCCACTGGGTGTGCAGGTGATGAAACATGGAAAGGATTACCTGGTCGACAAACCCGGACTCACCACGTTGGCACATTTGGCCGAAGCGAGAAAAGTGCAGAAAGAAACCGGTCGCATTTATTCCATCATGTACAGCGAGCGTTTTGAAAACAGGGCAACGATCAAAGCGGGACAACTCATTGCTGCAGGAGCGATCGGCAAAGTGGTACAGACCATCGGCCTGGGGCCGCACCGCATCAACCCCAAATCAAGACCGGATTGGTTCTGGGACAAAAACCGCTATGGTGGCATCATCTGTGATATCGGTTCTCATCAATTCGATCAGTTCCTGCATTTCACCGGATCAACCAATGCTGAAGTTGTTGCTTCACAAGTGGGCAATGTGAACCACCCAGACAAACCCCTGTTCGAAGATTTTGGGGATGTGATGCTCAAAGGCAATGGGGGTGCGGGATATGTTCGCGTGGATTGGTTTACACCCGACGGACTCAAAACCTGGGGCGACGGCAGACTGACCATCCTGGGAACCGATGGTTTCATTGAGATCAGAAAAAACATTGACATCGCCCGATACGACAAAGGCAATCATCTTTACATGGCCAACAACAAGGAAACCGTTTACATCGACTGCAATGATGTCGAACTACCCTTTGGCAGGCTGTTTGTGGATGATGTGATCAACAGAACAGAAACCGCCATGACCCAGGCACATTGCTTTCTGGCTACTGAACTGGCCCTGAAAGCGCAGAAGATGGCGAAAAAGATCTGATAATTATTGCTTACATTCATAGAACAACTCAAACAAACGATCTGCCATGCCAAAACAAAACAACAGGAGAAAATTCCTGCAAAACAGTTCGCTGGCTGCTGCCGGCTTTTTCATTGTCCCCCGCCATGTCATCGGCAAAGGCTATACTGCACCGAGTGACAAGCTGAACATTGCTGCCATTGGTGCAGGTGGAAAGGGACAATCTGATCTTTTCAATTCCTACAACAATGGCGCCAACAATGTGGTGGCCTTTACCGATGTGGATTGGGATCGATGCAAACCTGCCATTGAGAAATTTCCCAATGCCAAGAAGTACCGCGATTTCCGCGTGATGCTAGAAGAATCCGGAAAGGATATCGATGCCGTAACGATTTCTACCCCTGATCATTTTCATGCCTATGCCGCCATGGCTTGCATGCAAATGGGAAAGCACGTTTATGTTCAAAAGCCCCTCACCCACAATATTGCAGAAGCACGCATGCTCACAGAAGCTGCCCGCAAATACAAAGTGGTAACCCAGATGGGAAACCAGGGCTCCTCCAATCCACAACAGAAGGTTGCCATGAAATGGTTCGATGACGGACTCATTGGCACGGTGAACAAAGTTGAAATATGGACCAACAGACCGGTTTGGCCACAGGGCATTCCAGTTCCAACCGGTAAGCCAGCCTTGCCTGCTTCCATGTCGGCTGCCGACTGGAATACCTGGCTGGGCCCTGCTGAATATGTAGACTACAATCCACTCTACCATCCCTTCAAGTGGAGAGGCTGGTGGAACTTCGGAACAGGCGCCTTGGGTGACATCGGATGTCATACCATCGACTCAGCCTTCCGCATCCTCGGACTCGGCTACCCCACTGAAGTGGAATGCAGCGTAGGGCAGGTATTCATCAAAGACTGGACACCGGAGCACATCCCCGAAGGTTGTCCTCCATCCTCTTTGGTTGAGATCAAGTTCCCTGAAACCAAGAAGAACAAATCCAAAATGAAGATGGTATGGATGGACGGCGGACTGAGACCCTTCCATCCTGATCAATTGCCTGCCAATGAACCTTTGAGCACCGATGGCAATGGCGCCAATGGTGTCTATCTCCATGGTACCAAGGGCTTGATGGTGATCGACATGTATGGCAACAACCCAAGGATCTACCTCAATTCAGGAGAAAAAATCACAGCACCTCCGGCTGATCCCAATGCTCTCAAACTGCCAGAGTTCGGACACCAGATCTTCTGGACCGAAGCTTGCAAAGCTGGTTTCAACAGCAAGCAACACAAGGAATTGACCTCCTCCTTTGATTATTCCGGCCCTCTTACCGAAACCGTACTGATGGGCAATCTCGCCATCAGAAGCTACGGGCTTCGCAAAGAAGTGAAGAATGCTGCCGGAAGAAACGGATTTGAATTCTACGGACGCAAGAAGCTGTTGTGGGATGGCAATGCCATGCGCATCACCAACTTCGAAGATGCCAATCAATTTGTTTCCCGCGTGAACAGAAGCGGTTGGGAGTTCAAAAAATAAGGGCGCGCAATCGTCCACAAAAAAAGGAGTAAGCTTTCGCTTACTCCTTTTTCTTTTGCCGGAAAACTTGAACCTTTCACAGGACTGTTCAAATTCCAGTTTATTGCAAAATAGCTGCGGCCGCGTCGAGATAGGTGAAATTCTCTGGCTGGTGATGGTGAATGGGTTTGGTAACTTTGGTTTCACCCAATCGCACCACCACTGCATTTTTAGCAGGAATGATATAAACATACTGACCGAACAATCCATTTTGTGCAATCGCATGAATACCCTTGTGGTCAACCATCCAATATTGATAACCATAAAAGTCAACCGGATTGTCGTTTTCCTGTCTGTCCTTCAAATAAGAAGCAGGGGTTGTGGCTTCCGCAATGTATTTTTCTGAAACGATCTGCTTACCATTCCAATTTCCTTTGTTCAATACCAATTGTCCGAAGCGTGCATAATCTCTTGCCACTGCATTGAAACAGCAGAAAGCTTTTTCGTGTTTTTGCTGACCATCCAGCAACCAGAAAGCATCCGCCTGAGCTCCCATGGGTTTCATGAATCTTTCGGATACCAATGCAGAAATATTTTTCCCAAAAACCTTTTCCACGATCAAGCCCAACACTTGTGTATCTCCACTCCTGTATTGCCAGTAAACGCCAGGCTCCTCTTTGCGTTCCATCATGCTCACCATGTATTCTTCATCATCACCATAATATCCATAGGCATTCATGCTGAAATAAGACTTATCCCCTTCGTTGTAATTCGTGCCAGAACTCATGGTCAGTAGGTCTTTGATCCTCACTTTCTCCAAGCCATTGGTCTTGAAATGCTCCACATAGTTCCCTACCGGCTCTTCAAGCGATTTGATCTTTCCTTCATCCAATGCAATACCGATCAATAAAGAGATAATGCTCTTGGCTGCTGAGAAAGATCCACTCAGTCTTGCACTATCGTATCCATCCCAATAACGCTCGTAGAGAATTTTTCCATCCTGTATCACCAAAAAGGCATGTGTATCATTGGAATCAATAGCCGCCAGAAGATCTGCAGGGATCTCTTTTTGATTGTACGCAGAATCATAGGTCCAGGGCTCATGTGCATCTCCGTTGTCGACTTCCCTGATAGGATGTGTTTTGTAATCATGGATGGTATGCACACCCCAAACCGCGAAGTTTTTGAGATGGGCAAATTTGTTGGTGAAAGACAATCCCGCCAAAATCAAAATGATGGCGAACAAGGAGAGAAGGATTTTCTTGATCATGTTATTGTATTGAAAATTTATCCGAAGGGTTGTTCAATGGAAATGCTTTGTTTGGAGAAAAATTGAGGACCTGATTCTGTCATGTACAGGCAATCTTCAAGACGGATGCCAAATTCACCGGGTATCGAAATGGTCGGTTCATCGCTGAAACACATACCGGGAGCCAGTTTTGTCATGTTGCCTTTTACAAAGTTGGTCCATTCATGGCCCTCCAATCCAATGCCATGCCCTGTGCGATGGGGCAATCCGGGCAATCCGTAGTTCTTCATGAAACCTGCTTCTTCAATTACCTTTCTGGCTGCCGCATCCACGGAATCGCAAGTAGCACCGATCTTGGCTGCAGCAAAGGCTGCGTCTTGTGCCCGCTTCTCGAGATTCCAGACCTGTATCATTTTGGGAGTGGGCTTGCCCACGACAATCGTACGTGTGATATCAGATGCATAACCTTCGCAGCTGGTTCCTCCATCCACCATCACGATATCTCCTTCCTTGATGGTCTGCGGAGTGATGCTGCCATGTGGCAATGCTGAATATTTTCCTACCTGCACGGAAGCGCCACCGCTGAATCCCAATTTTCTGAAAGCAGCGGAGAGGTTGGCGCTGAAAGCAGATTGCGACATACCCGGTTGGATGGTGGCAAAGGCTGCCTTGTAGGCTTCAATGGTCACATCACTGGCCCTTTGCATCAAGGCGATCTCAGCTGCCGTTTTGTACATGCGGCATCCTGCTGTTATGGGTGTGGCATCCACGATCTCAAATCCTGATGCTGCTTTTCTGACGCCATCTGCAATGAAGAAACGAACCCGCTCTTCCATGCCGATGCGGCGGTGCTTGAAGCCCCTGTCTTTCACAATGCCCAGGATCAGCTCATAGGGACTCTCATGTTCTTCCCAGCAACGCAGTTCATCGCCAAAAGCAGTGTTGATCAGCTCTTTGGCGCGATCGTCTTCGAACTTGGGGCAAACATAGGCAATCGCTCCTTTTGCCGGAATGACCAGTCCAAAAGTGCGTTCACTTTGTCCCCATCGCATACCAGTGAAATAGAAGCAGGAAACAGTGCCTTCCATGAAAATTGCGTCGATCTTCTGTTCTGCCATCAGTTGCTGTGCCTTGGCAATGCGTTGCTTGCGTTCTTCAATGCTGATCGGTACAATGCCATCCGTCATGGGCTGCAATCTTTCAATGGAAGAAGGCAGGTCATTTGCTGATGTCGTGTTGAAAGATGACAAAGCCAGTGCGCCTGATGTCAAAGAGGCAGCACCCAAAAAATTTCTTCTGCTGAAACGGTTTCCCATGTTGTGGTATTTATAACGAGATTATTTTTTCACGGATGGATATTCAATGCCCAATTGCTCAAGGTAGGTTGAATATTTGGCCGGATCATAATAGAATTTTTTCAACTGATCACGGTACTGGTCCATGATGCCCTTGTTCAGGTGAATGGCAGGAGGATCTTTCTCTGTGATGAAAGGCTTGTATTGAACATCCTTGGTCTGCACTTCCTTGAAATATTTTTTCGCCTCGGTAAGGATGGCAGGATTGGTGAAGCAATCCAGCAAGGTCATGGCCGTGGCCTTGGCTCCGGCCAGCGATCCCTTGTGGGCGATGGGTGTGGCCATGGCGATGGCATCCGCCCAATGATGTCCTTTGGTGCCGGGAATATTGGCAGGATAGCGAAGCACAATGGTGGGAACATTCCAGGATATGTCAGCGATATCATCCGATCCACCACCCCAGGAAAAAGCCACTGATCCTTTGATGCTATCGGGCTTGGTTCGCAATCCATCGATGGGCTTGCCTTGGTTGTCTTTTTTGGGTGCTTCCACCAACTGCTGCACAGCACGGGCCATGGCCTGATCCTTGTCATCCCATGCCGGCATGCCCACTTTTTGGATGTTCGCAAACATCGCTTCTGCGAGCGGTTTGTTGAAATGTCCGGGCCATGCGGTTCCCAGGATCTGATGCGAAACGGTGGTATTCGTCATCATCGCAGCACCTTTGGCAATCTGGATACCGGATTCATAATTGGCCTTGATGTCCTCATAGGTCCGCTCCCTGAAATAATACCAAACACTGGCCTTGGAAGGAACCACGTTCGGCTGATCACCACCGTCCACCACTACATAGTGAGAACGATTGGTGGGCTTGAGGTGTTCTCTTTTGTAATTCCATCCCACATTCATCAACTCCACTGCATCCAGCGCACTCTTCCCACGCCAGGGGGCTCCTGCCGCATGGGCCGCATCGCCCTCAAAATCAAATCGCACACTCACCAATCCATTGCCGCCATTGTCTCCATAATCACTCGTGAAATCTCCACTCACATGCGTGAAGATGCAGGCATCCACATTCTTGAAATATCCGTCGCGAATATACCAGGCCTTGGTGCCCACCAGTTCTTCGGCAACGCCGGGCCATATCAACAACGTACCGGGAATTTTTTCTTTTTCCATCATTTGCTTCATGGCAATGGCGGCATAAATGATCACCGCTTGTCCAGAATTGTGCCCCTCGCCATGTCCCGGAGCGCCTTCCACAATCGGAGCCTTGTAGGCCACCCCTGGTTTTTGGGATGCCTTGGGGATGCAATCAATATCCGATCCCAAGGCAATCACGGGGGAACCATTGCGCCACTTGGCCATCCAGGCAGTGGGTACTCCGGAAATGCCGGCTTCGATCGTGAACCCATTTTTGCGCAGCACGTTGGTGAGGAAGGTGGAAGTTTCGGTTTCCTGAAATCCCAGTTCTGAATAACTGAAGATCTGGTCTACCATCACCTGAATATCCTTGCCGTATTTCCCAACGGATTCCACCAATTGTGATTTCATGGCAGCAAGGTCTTTTTCAGCATATTTTTTCTGTGCAACCGCTTGCAGGCCTATGCAGGCAAACAGGATCATGAGAATATTGCGCATGTTGTCGATTTAGGTTTTCAAATTAACGAATTAAGCGATATCGGAGGACGATCCCCTTCAACTGTTTACCTTTGTCCCGCATGGAAATGTTGAAAGCAACCCATATCAGCCGGGAAGAAGATGGAAGAACAGTTCTAGGGGAGATCGACCTGTGCATCCATCCACACCAACGGGTTGCCCTGATGGGTGAAACAGGATCCGGGAAAAGTACCCTCATGAAGATCATGGCAGGACTCACCCAGCCAACTTCGGGAAATGTTTATTTTGAAGGAAAGCGGATTGAAGGTCCGGAAGAAGTGTTGATACCCGGTCATCCACAGATCGGATACCTGTCTCAGCATTTTGAACTCCGCAACAATTATTTCGTCTTCGAACTCCTGGAGATGGCCAGCAAAATGGGGAGCCGGGAGATGGAAAATATCTTCAGCATTTGCAGGATCGATCATTTGCTGAAAAGAAAGACCAATGCCCTCTCCGGTGGCGAGAGACAGCGCATCGCATTGGCGAGATTGTTGGTGGGGAAACCCAAGCTTTTGCTGTTGGACGAACCCTTCACCAACCTGGATCTGCACAACAACAAAATCATCAATGAAGTGATCAGAACCGTGAGCCATCAACTGAGCATCACCTGTGTGCTGGTCTCACATGATCCGGCAGAAGTATTGTCCTGGGCCGAGACCATCTCTGTCATGCAATATGGCAAAATCATTCAGCAGGCAGATCCCATCACTATTTATCAGCATCCTGTGAATGCCTATGCTGCAGGATTGCTGGGTGCATACAATGAATTCAGCACCACTGAAAAAGAGATTGCAGCAACACTGAAAGTCCCCAACAACCGAAAGTTCATTCGTCCTGAAGAATTTTCCTTATCCAAAGCACCACTCTATAGAGCAGAAGGCAAGATTCTGGAAAGCAAGTATTATGGGTCTCATTATGCACTGGACATGATGGTTGCCGGAAAAAGAATCCTGGTACATCATCATGATGGAAGATACCAAGAAGGGGAAGTGGTCTTCATTGCCTTCGATCAGCAATGATCAATCGGCATTGTTGTCTCACTGAAAATTCGATCAATATTTCAGCATTACTTTCTTTCCGGTCCGCGCTGCCTGGTAAATGGCATCTACAATGATCATGTCTTTCCAACCTTCCACACCATCCACAGGTACGATGGGTTGTTTGCCATCCAGGATGATGGCAGCAAACTCATCCATCTGAACGGTCTGGTGCGTGACATGGGGATGGATCAGCTCACCTTTGTTGGTTTTGCCTTTGATGGGACCATACCCGGTGGAAGGCATCAGTTCTGCGTATCCTTTTGTGCCATCCAGAAAAAATCGATCCAGGTTGTTGAGGGAATAAGTGGAGAGACAGGAAGCCACTGCTCCTCCCGGGAATCCCATTTGAAACTGAATGGTCTCGTCCACTCCTTCCTTGAATTTGACAAAATCTGTTTTGGTCTCCTGCGCTGTCACCCAAATCGGATCTTCACCAATCATGTAGCGGGAACCATTGACAGAATAGATACCGATGTCCATCATCGAACCACCACCGGCCAGTGCTTTGTTCAGTCGCCATTGCTTGGGATCCCCAATGATAAAACCACTGAGTCCCTGAAAGAACAAAACCTTCCCGAAATCTCCAGCATTGCGCATGCGGATGATCTCAAGGGTCTTGGGTTCGAAATGCATGCGATAGCCCACCAGTAAATGCACACCCGCTTTTTGGCAGGCATCCACCATTTCCTTCCCCTCCTTTGCATTCAAGGCCATCGGCTTTTCTACGATCACATGCTTGCCTGCTTTGGCAATGCGAATGGCCATGTCCTTGTGGAGGGCATTGGGCGTAATGATGTATACCGCATCGATGTCGGGATTGTTCTTGATCTGATCGACCGTCTCATAGTTATAGCAGTTCGACTCCGGAACATTGTATTTGGCCCGCCAGCTGACCAGTTTGGAGGGCGTGCCGCTGACCAATCCTGCAACAACCGCTCTTTTGGAATCCTTCATGGCTTCCGCAACACGGGAGGCATAACTGCCGAGTCCCAACAAAGCAACACGCAGCACTTTGCCCTCAGGCAGATGTTGTTCAGACAATGTTGAGGTAAGCGGCAAAGCCCAAATAGGGGCTGACAGGGTTTGAAGGAAAGAACGGCGGCTGGTCATGTGATGAGTTTTCTCTAAGTTAAACAGATAGTATGTATCTAAAACAAATTGCCCCGGTTAAGATCCGGGGCAATGATAAACTGCGATAGGTAGTATAGAATCTTTACTGAGAAAAACTATTGGCCGCCACCACGCTGTTGCTGCATCTGCTTTCTCATTTCCTCATAGAAATCATTGACAGCCTTTACTTTTTCATCGGTGAGGGGAATGGCCTTGAGTGCCTTGTCGCGGGCATCCTGTGCTTCTTTCATTTTGGCTTTCTTTTCGTCATCGGAAAGGGACTGGTCCATGCGAATGGGCCTAGTCTTCATTTGGAATTCGAAGTTGATGTCGAGGATTTTGTCAGCTTCGGCATCGGTCACCTTTGTCTTGTCCAAAAGCATGGGCTTGACACGCTCTTTCATGCGTGCACGCATGGCTTCTGGATCGCCACCACCGGGAGGTTGGGCCTGCAATGAAAAAACAAGGGCTACCATGGCGAACATCGTTGAGAAGATTGCTTTCATGTTGTAGTTTTTAGAGATGATGAATAGGTTTTGTAGGATTTAGACGCTCATGTTTGCGTTTACCTTCTTTGGCTAAGGGAAATTATGGTATTTTAACAACTCAAAAGGAATTGCATGAAAGGCAGATGGTTCATATTGTTGTTGGGACAGATTTTTTTGTTCCATTTCAACAGCCCGTCCATAGCCCAATCTTCGTCCGCAACAGATCCCTATTTGGTGGTGCTGGGTACCCTGCAAGATGGGGGGTCGCCACACCTGGGTTGTGAAAAGGATTGTTGCAAGAATATTGACCCCCATAAAAAAGTGGTTTCGCTGGGTGTTGTTGATCCGGTAAACGGCAAGCGTTTTTTATTCGAGGCTACTCCCGATATCAGCTCTCAACTCAAATCGCTCAATCAAGCCCTGCCAGTACAACCGGGAAAATCTCCCGATGGTATCTTTCTCACCCATGCTCACATAGGCCATTATGCAGGATTGATGCATTTGGGCCGTGAAGCCATGAACAGCCATTCCGTGCCCGTTTATGCCATGCCAAAGATGAAAATGTTTCTGGAGGGCAATGGCCCGTGGAGTCAGTTGGTTACCCTGAACAATATCCAGATCAACCCTTTATCAGAAGGAAAATGGGAAAACATCAGTCCCACGCTCAAGGTGAAACCCATGCTGGTACCCCATCGGGATGAGTACTCCGAGACGGTTGGATACATCATCGAAGGCCCACAC
>Ga0315907_10007088_pt1 | contig 11740 bp, 9 predicted proteins | sample LakEriMetagenome_3_FD_203525 | JGI IMG/M metagenome (GOLD analysis project Ga0315907, IMG submission 203525) | Freshwater fungal communities from buoy surface, Lake Erie, Ohio, United States - Buoy 12 MA123 | ecosystem: Environmental > Aquatic > Freshwater > Lake > Lake biofilm | place: USA...
CGTTGTTATTCGTGTTCAGCGATGTGCTGGTGCTATCGTTTGTGTTGAAATTTGTGTTCGTGTTGGTGTTGACCGATGTGCTGGCAGATGTGCTATTATTGTTATTCGTATTCGTAGATGTGCTGGTGGAATTGTTGTTGTTGTTGTTCGTGTTCGTGCTGGTGGACGTATTGTTGTTGTCAGATGTGCTGGTCGTGGTCGTGTTATAGATGTATTCCGTAGGCGCCACAGATACAGCCTGGGCAAGCACCATCGACGATGATGCAGTTACCGCTATAAAACCCAGCACAAATTGTTTCATCACCGATCTACCTTGTTATCCAGCTTGTCTTCAATGCGTCGAAGGTGCATCATCACTTCGTCAAACTTTTTGTCGATAGCATTAAACTTCTCACCACCAAAGTCGAGGCGAGCCTCAAGCAGCGCAAGACGGCTGTTGAGGTTCACCCACACAGTGATAAGGCCACCAATAAAGGCAAGCACAGTCACAATGCTGACAAGGTCGAGTTGACCAATCACTCAGCGACTTCTTCTTGCTTGGGCAGTTGGCCTTCAGCTTGATCCTTGATCTTCATCAGAAGAGGAAACGCACCGGAAGAAGTTGGCAAATTGCCAAGCGTCTGGAGGACGGCGTTAACTTCTTCGACGTTCAGGGTAAGGTTAATATCCATATTATTCACTCCAAGGTAGTGGTGGCGTCACTACAGGTGGGTTAATCTGATTAGCAATCTGTTGTGCCACGTTTTCTTCATAGCCTGTTACGGATTCTTCGCCAAGTGCTTCTTTAACCCAACCAATGACTTGGGCTTCAGTAAGGTCGGCATAAGGTACATAAGTTGCTTCTGGATCAAGCGTCAAGCCAACGGAGCCGTATACGCCGCCAGTGTGTTCACCGTCAGTACCATTTAATGTCCAGTGTACTGTGAACACAACATCCGCGTTGCCTTCATATTCTGGGTATGCGTCCATCTGGGCAACGGACCATGTGTTTGTGATAGCCATGTCTTAGTTTCCTTCTAATTGTGCCACGCGGGCGGTAAGTTCCTTGATAGCGGCGACGAGGAGCGGAATAGTATCCGTGTACGCAACACCAAGGGTCTGTTGATCGTCCGTTCCGACATTCACGGCTTCAGGAAGAACAGCCTGAACGTCCTGCGCGATGAGGAAGCTGCGCCGTGTGCCTTCTTGGTCAGTCTTATACTTGCCGATTACCGCACGAAGAGCGCCAACTTTCTGAACAGCGTTTAAAATCGGTTCGATTATGTCTTTGCCACGCTCATCAGAAGTGGATGTCCAAGACGTACCGCCGCTTGCAAGATAAACACCACCAGAACCACCAGCTTGGACATCCAACCGATTTATCGTTGTGCCATCACCTTGAATGTCGTTTCCGATCCAACAGCTACTGACTGTCCCCGCAGAGCCGAAGACAATAAAGCTTGACTGGTTGCTGGTGCTGTTGCTGCTCCTAAGATAAAGCGCGTTGCGGAACCCAGCGACCTGACCGGAACCACCTGCGCCCGATACAGTAAGCGACGCGACTGTCGCGGTTGTACCAATCGAAACGAGGCCCTCGCTGTTGATGAGCATACGTTGCGTCATCGCTGCTAAAGAGTTAGCAGTATAAAACCTAAGTGAACCCGGGCCACCACCGTCATCTTGCCCAGAAATGGCAGCGCGATTACTGCCGTCAGACGTTACAAAGCGTACAAACTGTTCACCAGAACCCGCTGGCTCCAAACGAATGCCACTAGCGTTAGAGCCAGTTATAGCTATTTGAGAGAATACCGAGCCTATGACTTGCAGCTTTGCACCCGGCGCACTTGTGCCGATGCCGACATCACCAGCAGCGGTGATGCGCATACGGTCATTGTTGTTTGTGCCTAAGATGAGCGCAGCGTTAGCACGTTGGTATATATAACCATTTGCGTCTGCGTTCCCAGCCAGCAAGCCAAATTCAAACCCACTGGTATTGCTGTTGTTGGTCGTCTTTAAGTTTGCGGGGCCAACTAAATGCAATTGTGCAGTTGGCGAACTTGTACCAATCCCAATGTCGCCGTTGGAGTTAATACGCATACGTTCTGTGCTAGCGACAACAATCTTAACGCCGTTCCCACCATCTTTTTCGATGCCAGCCCAATACGGGTTACCGCCATAACCAAAGAATAGGCCAGCAGCATTAGCATCGGGAACATTTAGAGAAAGCACGGCGTTGGCGTTTGACGTAAAGCCCGCAATAGCGTTTCCTGCTATGGCGTTTGTAGTAGTTCCGGTACTAACGTGCAGCGTCGCACTTGGCGTAGTCGTACCGATCCCGACTTGGCCCGCGCCATTAATACGCATTCTTTCAAGCGGTGCGCTGTCGAAATTGGATGTCCAGAATGATAGGCCAGTAACGCGGGAGTAACCTACTGGGTCTTCGGATACCGCGCCCATCATGGCGTATTTGCCGTTAGCTATACTGCCCATCCGTAATCCGGTAAATGCTCCGGCATTGGAAACTACTTCGGGGTTTGTTCCTGCAAAGTCCCCCGTTATATCAACAAAACGAGTGGTGCTGGTATTGTACAGTCCTGCGTAATGTGTTGTTAGCTTTGCAGTGGGGCTAGTTGTGCCAATTCCAACATTCGCCGCACCCGTGATACGCATCGCGGATGTTAGTGTGTCGTTAAGCATGTCGGCGTTGATTAAAAACTCAAGGCCACCTGACGCCGCAAAACTAGCACTCTGGTCAAAGGATCGAACTACCGCTGTACGATTGCGAGCATACCCACGGAAATTTAGGTTTGTGTATGCAGGAGAGCCACTTGAGCCAGTGCCTCCTGAAATACCTACGCCAGCATTAACCTCTTCAACTGTTAACTTATCAGACGGTAAACTCGTACCAATTCCGACGAGGCCCGCGCTGGTGATGCGCATACGTTCTGAGTCGTTGGTATAGAATTTATGGACCCCAGTACCTGAAAGATAATAGCTAAGGTCAGGACGAGTCGTGGCAGTGGTACGATTGATGTATTGGAGTACACAACCGTTCAACGCAACATTACCGGGCGTTACCTCTAAATTTTCGTTGCTGCCGTTTGAAACAACGAAACGAGCCAGTGGCGAAGCAGTACCAATACCAACGTCACCAGTAGCGGTGATGCGGAGGCGCTCCGTAGAGTTGGTTGCAAAAGCAAGGGGAGAAGCGGTGTCCGTCCCCAACACAGATATGCTATTCCAGTTCTGGATGTAGCAACCTTGCGTACCGCCAACAAAAACTGTTTGTGAGTATTCAGGGCCAGTGAAACGCGCCAAGTTTGCGCCAGAAGCTAGGTTGACCTCTAGTCTATAGGTTGCCGAACTCGTACCAAGACCAAGGTTACCCCCACTGGTGATGCGCATACGTTCCACGGAGTTGGTATAAAGCTGCATACTTGCAGCGCCCGTAGTGCCTAAGCCCATCGTGTTGGTGCTTACAGTGTAAAGTTCGCCTTGACCTCCGACAAACGCACCACCAACTCCTGCCAATATCGCGGGGCTTCCTGCACCAAGGCGTGTTACGCCATTTACGTCCAGCTTATACGCTGGAGAAGCCGTACCAATACCCACATCACCCGCGCCATTAATAACCATCCGCCGAGTGTTGTTCGTCAGAAACGATAGCGGCTTGGCTTCAACTACGCCGAACCAGCCTTCATTGACATCCGTATAAGACTGAATAGCCGTAGAACCAGCCGTATTTTCAATGCGCAGGAGGCCGTTAGAGCCATCGCTGCTGGACTTAACCAAGATATTACCAGCCTGAACGTGCAGAAGCGCACTGGGGCTGCTGGTCCCAATCCCGACAAGGCCCGCGCTGCTGATACGCATGCGTTCAGAACCGTTCGTCCAAAGCCTAATAGGGTTTGCGCCGTTCTGGAAAAGGTTCAAACCACCAGTAAAGCCGCTATCCGATATAATTAAAGTCGAATTTGGCCACGCGCTATTTGCCGCCGAGTGCGCTCGTACACTGATATTACCAACCGGGCTAGCGACAGTTAAAATTCCCGCTGCCGCCGTTCCGGTGTTGCTATTGCGGATGAAAGCCCCTGCGTTAGCGTCGGTGTCTGTTTGTACCTGTAAGCGAAAACTCGGCGTAGCCGTGCCGATCCCAAGCCGGTCGTTGGTGTCATCCCAGAACAGATTAGCATTGTCCTGCGTGTACACGCCAGACGCGCCAGCAAAGACTACGGAGCCAGCGGTGAAGGCAGTGGCTGTTCCTGTGCCGCCATTGGCGACAGGTAGTGTGCCAGTGACCTGTGAAGTAAGGTTAACGCCCGACAGTGTGCCGCCAAGGGTCAGCGATCCTGACGAAGTAACTGTTCCTGTCAGCGTGATGCCGTTTACAGTGCCTGTGCCGCCAACGGATGTTACCGTGCCTGTAGTCGGTGTAGTCCAAGTCGGTGCAGCACTTGCACCACCTGAAGTAAGAACCTGTCCAGCACTACCGTAAGTCGCACCGCCAATCCCAAACTGCCCAGAAGCGCCAATCCGAAAGCGCTCTGTGTCATTTGTGCCGAAAGTCAGATGGTGGTTGCTGGTAACATTTAAGTCAACGTGACCATTACCAGCTTGAAGATTAAAAGCCGCTCCGGAGCCATGCGTTGCGCGGTATCTTGCCGTTGTTCCGTTGCCGCCGTTGGTTTGCGATACAAGTGCGCCGATGTCACCGCCGCCGTTTTGCGATATGTGAAAAAGCGCAGATGGTGAAGTTGTGCCAATACCAGTATTCGTACCGTCGTCATATAAGACAGACGCACTAACTGCCGAAGTGCCGTTGCCTTTTAAGACATAGCCAGATGTAAGAGTTGTAGCCCCTGTACCACCATTGGCAACAGCAAGTGTGCCGCCAAGTGTAAGTGTGCCAGCCGTAGTGATTGGTGAGCCAGTGAACGTAAGGCCAGTTGTGCCACCAGATGCAGCTACAGACGTTACCGTGCCTACAGTGCTATCGTTTGATGTAATCGTAAAGTTAGGATACGTTCCAGTGACAGTGGTCGTGCCAGCGCCTGTCAGGGCAACGGTCTGATCCGGCGCGGAGTTGGTAATTACGCCAGTGGTGCTGTTATAGCTTATGCCAGTGCCAGCAGAGACAGAATCCCGTGCGGCAGCTTGTGTGAAGTACAGGTTGGTCCCTTGGGCAACATCGCTGGTGCTTAAAACAACTGCGCCAGTGTAACCATTTACCGAGGATACAGCGTCGGTGTTATCGACCTTCTGCCATGTCGTACCGTCGTAGACGGCCCAATCGCCAATCTTCCAATCGGTTATGCCGTTTAGGTTCGTGGAGCCAGCAGTGCTGACAACGTAGTAATAGCCTTTTGAGCCAGTGCTGGATGCCAAGGTCGGTACGTTTGTCGATGCGTTCCAAGTGCCTTGATAGTTTAGGCCACCAAGAACTGCACCGGGCAATTGAGATGTCGGAACGGTCCCGCTGCCATCAAGAGTAGCAACGCCGCCAGCAACGCCAGCATTAAGGACAGCAGCCGTACCTAAGCCAAGTGCTGTACGCGCACCGGATTCAGTCGTGGCCCCTGTACCGCCATATGCCAAGCCAATGGTTCCAACATCGCCTGATCCAAGCAGAGAAGCGCCGCCGACAGTTTTAATGTTTGTACCGCTGACAAGTGCAGCTTGCTTGGCGTTAAAGGTTGACCAATCAGATGGCGAAAGCGCACCACGGTTAGCGGCTGATGCTGTTGGTACATTGAGCGTTATAACAGGCGTTGTAGTGCCGTTAGCTACGCTGGATGCAAGATCAGTTCCAGAAGTGCCAAGCGTGAGCGCAGCGACAGAGGTAACAGTACCAACGGAGATAGAGCCACCAAGCGCGGTAGACGTTCCATTTATTGTAATTGCGCTATTGGTAAGCTGGCTGTTAGCAATACTGCCTAAAGTACCACCAAGGGTCAGTGATCCGCTAGTTGTGACAGAACCCGTCAGCGTCAAACCATTAACAGTACCCGCCCCAGAAACACTGGTGACCGTACCGACAGCAATAGAACCACCAAGTGGCGTAGATGTTCCGTTTATCGTAATCGCACTGTTAGTAAGTTGATTGTTGGCAATATTGCCCAGCGTCCCGCCAAGCGTCAAAGAGCCGCTATCGGTTACTGATCCGGTAAGGGTAATCCCGTTAACTGTGCCAGTTCCAGATACGCTGTTGACTGTGGCTTTGGTGGTCTGCGTGGTTCCGTCAGGGAACCTGAATCCACCTACAGTGCTTTCAATAAGGCCAGTGGCAATAACATTTCCAGTTTTGCCAACAGTGAATTTAGAAGCGCCATTGATCTGTAGATCAATCAGCTTGGAGCCAGAAGCACTGGCAGTATCAGTGGCATTCAGCTTAATGCCGTTGAACGAAATACCCGCATTGTTCCAAGTGTCAGAGAGGTCGTAGATAAATGCCATTGGGATTCCCTTCGTGCCGTATCTTTAGCACTTTATGTCTTAGCTGCCAACTGAGTATTCACGACACTGCGAAAACAGTGTAAGTCCCACCAACCCCATAACCGCCACTTCCACCTGGCAAGCTGGGCCAACTATCTATGGTCACGCTTTCGACGCCTATAGTAGTAGCGTTCATATAAGACACATTGATTATGCGCTCAAAATCATCAAATTCATCAGCGCCAGTATAACCTGTATATTCAGTCCCAGCGATAACCGCATAGGGATTGACGCCAGAAGCGAAAGTCATGGTTTCCCCAACATCGCCGATTCCATCCTCGCCAAAAACAGATACGCTATCCAAGAAGAAGGACATGTTTCTTGCCGCTGAAAATTGAAGCGTTCCATCAGGCGCGAACAATTGCAGCCCAAAGGTATCTGCCGTTGGGCTTAGGTTTCTAGCAAGGCTGAGTATCTTGATCTGTATGGTGCAGACGGGCGTCTGAGTAATAAACCTGTAGTTTGATAATTCACGGTATCCTGAAATGTTGATGCCATCTGTACACCGGAAGGCGACCAGATCAGTCGAATTTGGGATACTGATAATTACCTGACCGTAGCCACCGCCGCCCATGCTGGTGGTGGTCACAGAGTAAGAATTGGACACATAATAGGTCACGGCTTCCGTAGTAAGCTGCAACTTACCTGTATCGTCATAGGCTTCAAAAAGAGCAGTCATGCTATCAACACATCCAAACTATAATTTAATCCATTATTCACCCGCGCAGTCCAAATAAGGTTAGAGCCGCTCAACTCTATGCCTATCACCTCTGATGCTGCGCCTGTCGAAACTGGAACTGCAATAGCGCCCAAAACCGTATTTGTAGAAGGGATGGTCAAAGCTATCGTGTTGGGTGATGTGCTGGTTACAGTTACTGGGTAAGAGATCATCCTCTTCATGACTATCGTTGATGTGTCTAAAAGAATGTTTCCAGCGGCATCAAAAACTTGCAGTCCCTGTGGCATTACCAAATCCCCAAACGAACGCGCAAGACGTTGCTGCCATCATAGACCCTGATCTGGTTGCTTGCAATCTCAAGCCTTGCCCCAGTGGTTGCCGTCCGCAATGTGCCAATTGTCGCTGTAATGGCGTCAAGCGATGTGACGCTCATCTTCGCTGCCGTTACAGCCCCAGCATTGATTTTGTCAGCCGTAATAGCATTGGTAGCAATTTCCGTTGCAGTTATTGCGTTTGCTGCAATTTCGTTGGCTGTGATAGTATCGGCTGCAATGTTACCCGCCGCAATTGTATTTGCTGCAATCTTTGCCCCAGTTATGGTCGCCGCAGCAATTTGAGCGGCTGTGATCGTCAAGGCCGCGATGTCGGCGGCAGTAATTGTGTTGGCTGCGATTTCATTGCTTGTGATGGTCCCAGCCGCTATTTTAGCGGCAGTGATTGTGTTGGCAGCAATCTCGTTGGCGGTCACAGCGTTTGCCGCGATCTTGGCAGTAGTAATAGAGCCAGCAGCTATTTCTGTCGCGGTAACAGCATCCGCTGCAATCTTACCAGCGACAACCGCACCAGCAGCTATCTCACTGGCGGTGACAGCATTCGCTGCAATCTTTGCGGATGTAACTGCATCGTCAGTAATCTGTGTGTTGACGATTTGACCCGTAACCTTCGCGGCAGCAATGGCAGCAATCTGAGCATCCGTAAGCTGACCAGTGACTTTTGTTGCTGCCAGATCGGCAATCTGTGTGTTGGTAAGCTGACCCGTAACCTTTGCCGCTGCAATAGCCGCCAGTTGAGTATCGGTTAGTTGGCCTGTAATCTTGGACGCCGCTAGGGCTGCAATCTGTGCGTCAGCCAAAGTTCCACTAATATCAACCGCAGGAACTGCCGCTGTCCACGCCGATCCAGTGTAGCGATACAGTTTGTCGTCAGTAGTTAAAAATACGACACGGCCTTCAAATAGGTTGGTTGTTGGCAATGTCGCAACAATCTCATAACCACCCTTTGCCTTGGACAGCGAGAACACCTTGTCGATTGTTACGCCAGTATAGGTTCCTGATCCGGTGGCGCGGATCGTAAGGCTGGCTGTATCCTCGTTATCATCAAATCCAGCCGTGACCGAATAGGTACGTCCGACATACCCAACGGTCAATGTCTGTGGATTGCTCAGGGTCGAAAGCGAAAACGATGAACTTACATCCGTATTGCCGCTAAATATCTTAAAGCTGCCTGTTGCTGGCGAGTAGGAGACAACGCCGCCATTGGCATAGGCAAATAGTTGAACAGCCTCACTGGTAAGGTAGCCAGTGATTGCTGGAGTCCCGTCCGCACCAGGAGGCCCATCAGCACCAGGCGCACCATCAACACCCTGCGAGGCCAGTAACGCCCAGTTAGCACCTGGAGGGCCATTGACCGACGTTGATGTATGGGCAACAATAGCCGAATAGCTTGAGCCATCGCGCTGCACAAAGTCACCGACAATGTATGCAACCGAAGAGCCTGACCAAGCGCCTCTATTTACGTTTCTGGTGGCGTTGTCATCTGGCTTGTCGCCATTATCATCAATAACGCCAGACCATTCAGCAGTTGTGCCAGCGACATCAATTCCAAGGATAAATGGGCTATTCAATGGGTTATAGATCGTCGGCGCAGTCGGCGTTATCGGAGCAACGTCATTGGCATCCCATGCGTAGATAGCAGCGTTCTCTTCGACCAAGGCCATTGGCACTTGACCATCAAAGCGAATCTCTTGGCTGACAACGCGGAATAGCTTGTTTGACCAGCCAAGGGCTTCAAGGCTAACGCGCACAACGTCCCCAACCTGACAGCCCAATGCTTTGGCGTTAAAGGTTGTAGAGAACATGCCCCGATACTGATTGCGCTGCAAAACTTGCTTGGCAATGCGCTGCGCACGGCGACCATCTTCGACATATGGAAGATCGAGGGACATAACCCGCTCAATCCCATCAGGGGCCGCAAAGCCTACTTCTGGGTAGTCCACCATCTGATAAAGGCTGTTGGCTGATGGATCAACATAACGGCCACGGGCAATGTTGTAGTTTTCCGTTAATCCGCGAGTTTGCTGCCAATCAAACTCACCCAGCATGTCGCCTTCATTAAAGGTAAGCACATAGTCGGCAAGGTCGTTCTTCATTGCCGTTACGGTCAACTTACCGCCATTGTCACGAAGCGTACCGTTCATTGACGCAAGCAAGTTGTTAATGATTTCCATGCGGTCATCAGCATCTGATGCTGTTCCGCTGGTGCGGTAACGCTTTTGAGTTCCGCCAATTGCCAGAGTTACGTTTTCATCACAGGCGTTGGCCGCTGTAATAAACGACTCCATGTCGATTCGGGTATATGGAACACCACAACCTACTGATAGTTTATTATTAATTTCCCAGCCAAGCAGCCACCATAGCAGTTGCAGGGCAGGGTTGTCGGTGTCATCCGCGTTGGTATATGCACCCCAAGTGCTTTGGTCTGTGGCGCGATGCGAACCAGAGCCACCAGGAATTGTGCTGTCTTTGCGTGGATCGTAAAGAGGAGCGCCATCACCTATGACTGTGACACGGCTTGGCAAGCCACCTACCAGTGGACTCTCTGCCTTTTTATCATTGCCTGTTCGCTTAATGCGAAGATGTAAATAAGCGCAGCCAGTAAGGCGACGGCTTGAACCCCACTTTGTTCCACCGTTAATGGAAATGTAGTTACCAGCCGTTCCCTCAGTGCGAACAGCAACTGTCAGATAGCCGGAGTAAGTGCCTGTAACACCGCCAGCGAGTGTCCATGCTTGCTTTTCTTCAAACCATATCTCAGTAATTGACGCAACTTTATGAGCAGCGACAGCAATAATATAATCAACATATTCTTGGTCAGTGCCACTGGATTCGTGATAGCGCAGATCAAGCGGCATAGCTGTAGTGCCGAACACTGCCTTGCGTGGAGTAGACGGGTCTAGGCTAACATTTAGCCGTGACATTTGGGTCTTTGGCACTTTAGGTCCAAAGAGCGCCATTGAAGCTGTAGAAAGGGCAATTGAAGCGCCTATGGCCGTAATGGTGGCAACCGTAGCGGCTGTTGCGGCTGCTGTGGCTGTTGAACCTAAAAACAAAGGTGCGAGTTGCGGAGCATAAACTATCGTTGCAACAGCAGCCGCGATTATAACAACAGTTCTTAAAGTCTTACCCACGGCCTACGCTCCAGCACTTGTCCCATAAGGATCGGTTGATGCGCTCCAACCCATCGTCTGAAACGAAGTAAGCGAAGCCACCCATTACTACACCAACGCTGCCATCAAGGAAAGCCAAGTCCCCGCGCTGCGCATGACCTATTTCCACTTCTGGAAACTTGCCATCCATAGTTGCTTCAAGCGTTCCTGCGCCAATGTCCTTAATAACCTGTAGGCTGGTTTTAAGGCTGTCATACTTGCCACGAAATTCAGGCATAGGGTCTTCGCCAGTGATAGCCTCAACGGCTCCTGCGGCAAACAGGCAGCAGTCATTTACGCCATACTCAAACGGTTCATGGCGCTTGGCAACAATGTAGTTGGATAAAGCGTCTTCCCAAGTTGATATTCTCATCTGAAATTCGCCATCCCATAATCGTTTTCGCCAGCGCCGCCGCCACCGTAGCTGTAGCTACCAGCCTCAGCCATGCCGTTCGCCGCTGCAATAGATGGCTCCGCGCTAAGATCGCCAGCATCAAAAATGTTTTGAATAAGGTACGTCTTATTTTGTGCGCCAGCGATGCTTGTTAAATAGTTCTCTATCGTAAGAGTAACTGTTTGGCTTTGCGCTCCACCAGAAATACTGACCTCATTCATGTAGCCAGTGTAATATGGAATGATAGAACCGACTTGGCCTTCATTTTCATTAACGCAATAGAACCAAAGCCGCGCAATTCGACCCTGCCACTTTGACTTGTCACCAATAATCGCCAGAAAGTCAGCGTTGTTTACCACAAGGCCGCTCATGGAAATGGACACTGTGTCAGAGCCGGACTCGTTGTGCTTTACAGTCGAAACATTAATCAGATCGTGGTTGAAGCTGTCATAAGTGCCATCCAGTTCAGTGTCGCCTGATCCAGAAATAACCTTGTTGTAAAGGCCGCTTGTGCCGCGCAGGACATCGCCAACAAAGTCAGCGTAAATAAGCACTCGCCAATTAACGACTGTGGCTTCCAGTGCGGCCTGTGTGGTTGCATCAACCATTAGAAGGACTCCCGTAGATTCAGCGAGAGGCTATATACATAACCAACCTCACCTGAAAGCGTTGGCTCCTCCACCAAATACATTAAGCAATAAGGGTTCTTGAA
>Ga0315907_10007092_pt1 | contig 11739 bp, 9 predicted proteins | sample LakEriMetagenome_3_FD_203525 | JGI IMG/M metagenome (GOLD analysis project Ga0315907, IMG submission 203525) | Freshwater fungal communities from buoy surface, Lake Erie, Ohio, United States - Buoy 12 MA123 | ecosystem: Environmental > Aquatic > Freshwater > Lake > Lake biofilm | place: USA...
GTAAGTTCGCCTTATTCTGCTCAAGTTGAGCAAACAAAAATTAGTGAAACCGGTTCTAATAAAACACCCGAAGTAACTAAAAACAGTGAAGAACAAATAAATAAAACCGACCCGGTTCCCGATAAAGCTCCAAATAATAATTCGAAACCGAGCGGGGTTAAAACATATAAAGTAAAACCTGGCGATTCGTTGTGGAAAATAGCTGTTAGCCACGGAATGACTTTATCTGAAATCCAGAAGCTAAATGGGTTTTCATCCCGAACGGTAATAAAGATTGGGATGAAAATTAAAGTAAAATCGAAATAGGGAATTTACTATCGTCTAGTATTAAAATTTCGCCTGATTGTTTGGTTTTGTTACGCGTACAATACACGTATATCATATAGTTAGAGGTAATGCCCCCAAAGTCATTCCGGGATGCCTGACACAGTTAAGCAGGTAAAAAGTGCGCTGGGATCGTCCAGGCGGCGAGGCAGCGTTCGCCATTTACACGATAATGATCTAATTAAGCAGGTTCGACGAAAGAATGCGAATCGGAAAAAAAGAGCGGGCAAAATGCATGAAACGTGAAGAATGCTAGACCGGATTTTTTTTCGATGCGGGCAGAAGCATCGCCTGGACTTGATCTTTTGGTTACTTTTCTATCAAGAGAAAAGTAATCGTACAATCCCAAGATAGCACCTGAGCTCCACTTGAAAAATACTGAAACTCGTTTCGATATTTTAAAAGCGGAGCTCAAGCAAAGTTCGGAGAAATAAATTAGACTTTCAATTGATGTTGAAAAGTAACAATTAACAAGGCTGTTGATAATGCTGTTAGCAACGAAACAATCCGCTATTAGCAGTATGTTCAAGGAGATTAAAATTTAACTCGCAAAGATTTTACGAAGGGCACAACCTCTAACAGCGCGCACCAAAAATTTGGGTATTGTGCTTAATTGAAACATTGTCGACTTTTGTTACATTCGTGCTGCTTAAAACATCTCGTTCACCAAATCCCAAACTTCTGATTGCGCGCGGACCGTTAACCTCAACGCAAAAAGCCTCTGTATTTATCATACAGAGGCGCCTTAATTTTTTTAGAATTAATTTGCTACGAAAGGAACAATCGACACAAACGATTTATCATCGCCGCGACGTTTGAATTCTACCGTACCGTCTACAAGAGCAAACAGTGTGTGATCTTTTCCAATACCTACGTTAAGGCCTGGATGATGCTTGGTTCCGCGTTGACGGATGATGATATTTCCTGCGATAGCCAATTGACCACCAAAAATTTTCACACCAAGACGTTTGCTATGTGATTCGCGACCGTTTTTGGAGCTACCCGCCCCTTTCTTATGTGCCATGTTTTCTTGTTGGGATTAGGCGTTAATACCTGAAATCTGAATTTTTGTAAATGATTGACGGTGACCGTTAGACTTCTGATAGCCTTTACGACGTTTCTTTTTGAAAACGATTACCTTATCACCTTTAAGGTGTGTGAGCACTTTAGCACTCACGCTTGCACCGCTTACGGTGGGAGCTCCAACCTTCACTGAACCGTTATTATCGATCAACAAAACGTTGTCGAAATTAACAGAGTCACCTTCGTTATTATCGAGACGGTGAACAAACAGCTCTTGGTCTTTCTCCACTTTAAATTGCTGACCTGCGATATCTACAATTGCGTACATAATTAAGAAAGATTTGTTATCCTCTTCTTTAGAAAAGGGATGCAAAAGTAATCAATCATCATGAATGTGCAAATGGTTTTCAACAAATTTATATTGAAAATGTTAAAATAAATTCTCTGTTAATAAAAAACCAAGAGGAATCATAGAATTTAATCTTCTCAATTTGCTTAATTTCAGAAACTTAATCTAATCTGGATTCTGGAAACACGTGCATTTCCTTAGATCTAGAAAATAGCTGTTTGCCAAAATAATTGTGGATTGAGTTAATTGAGTCGTAAATCTATATGAATATTTCTATTGAATTGTTGAAAATCGTTTATAAGTCTTGGTTCGATTTTATACTAAGTTAATTGATTTACGTTTAGCTTAGTACAAACGCAAATTATGGCAACTCGAAAAATCAAATCCAAGAAGATTTATGTTCTAGATACATCTGTCATTCTATACAATCACAATTCCATCTATAGTTTTGATGATAATGATGTTGCAATTCCTATTACGGTTCTTGAGGAACTCGATAATTTTAAAAAGGGAAACGACACCAAGAATTTTGAAGCGCGTGAGTTTATTCGTGAGATGGATCGCTTGTCGGGCGATTTTATTTTAACTGATTGGCGACCTCTGGGTGGAAAATTGGGACGATTTAAAGTGGAGATGAATGGAAAAGGAACTATCGATGCCGTTCAGATTTTGGGAGAAGACAAAGCCGACCATCGTATCATAAATTCGGCACTTGCATTGAGTAAAGAACACCCCGATCAAAAAGTGGTTCTGGTAACCAAGGACATAAATCTTCGACTAAAAGCAAAATCACTAAATCTACACAGCGAAGATTTCCAAACCGGGAAAATTAAAAATGTAGATGAGCTTTATACAGGCAAATCGGTTATTAACGGAGTAAACGTTGCCGTAATTGACCAGATATACAGTCATGGCACTTGCACCCCCTCCGATTTTCTGAAAGTAGATCCGATCTGCAATCATTATTATATATTAAAAAATGGGAAACATTCGGTATTAGCAACATATAATGCAAATTCTCAACTCATGGAGCGGGTTGAGAAAACGATTGCGTATGGAATTCGTCCTCGCAATGCAGAACAAATATTCGCACTGCATGCATTGATGAATCCTGAAATTAAATTAGTTACGTTACAAGGTGTTGCCGGAACTGGAAAAACGTTGTTGGCATTAAGTGGTGCATTGGAACAAAAACGCGAATACCGTCAGGTGTATCTTGCGCGCCCCATTGTTCCTTTGAGTAATAAAGATATTGGATACTTACCCGGCGACATCAAAAGTAAGCTGAACCCCTACATGGAACCTCTTTGGGATAATTTGAAAATGATTCAAAATCAATGGGAAGAGAGCGATAAGGAATACAAAAAAATTACAGAAATGGTGGAAAGCGAAAAATTAATGATTACACCATTGGCCTATATCCGAGGGAGAAGTCTTTCGAACATTTATTTTATTGTTGATGAAGCGCAGAACCTAACACCGCACGAAGTAAAGACAATCATTACCAGAGCAGGAGAAAACACGAAAATCGTATTTACAGGCGACATCTTCCAAATTGACACGCCTTATCTCGACACGCAATCGAATGGTTTGAGTTATTTAATTGATAAAATTCGAGACAATCCTTTGTATGCTCATATTACCTTAGAAAAAGGCGAACGGTCGGAATTAGCCAACCTCGCAAATGAACTATTATAAACCTATATGCATTAGAAAACAATCGTTAAGCAATTGGTAATTTCTAATTAGGGCCTACTGAAAAACACTCAATCATATAATTGTGAGCTACTTGTGAGTAAAAGGAGAATTTAAAGTGCAAGGAATTTTTTGATAATTGGCCAATTCTTGAGCACAATGGATTATTGAATATGAAGTTTTTTCGTTAGTCAGACCGCGTAGCAGCATCGCCAGATAAATACAACATCTGTTTCGTTGCCTGCGGCTCGCAGTATTAAATATACAGCTTCGCCTTGTCGCCTCGCATCTGCTGCATTTCTGACTTTTTCAGTAGGCCCTAAATAGGTAAATATTAATACTCTCCCAAAAATAAACCGGCGGCCCTTGTTAACAAAGGCCGCCGGTTTATTTTCTTGATTTTGAAAATCACAAAATATCTTCTCCGAATAATTAATTATCTATAGTAATAACCAAATATTTAGATGATCTCCAAAACGTTTCGGAGTTTGTAATTGTAAGACTTTTCACTTTTTTCTTCCCATCCATTTCAAGCTTATATGAATTTGTGGGATGGTTGGTAATTACTTTCGCATTTTTACCGTTTACAGGAATTGATTTAATTTTAGATATATCTACTTGAGTAAAATAGTCCTGATTGAAATCTGATTTTAAAATCTTCTTTTTTCCTAATCCTAGAAAACCACCTTCTTTGTTTGTAACTCTATTGTCGCGAAGTTCTTTGTAAGTTCCAACTGCATAAAAAGCCGTATTCATTTTTACGGTTTGTTGTTCAATAACCTGCGTTTTTCCGGCACTTTCTCCCTGAAGATTCGTAATGGATGTATTCATTTCTCCTATTTGAATATTCATAGCAGCCATTTGCTCCTTCAGCGTTCCAATCTCTTTGTCTTTCTCAGCCAACTGCTCTGTCATGCGCGTAATCATCTTTTCAAATTCAGCAATCTTTAAATTTGATTTTTTCAATCTTGACTGAAGTGATGCAATTTTCGATTTATTTTCCTCCATCAACTCATTAATGAAATTGATGTCTTCGTTAATTCTGTCCTTCGCAGAACCCTGCAACTCTGCACCACCTTCGGTTGAAGATGATTTAATTGCACCCTGTTTTTGTTTAACCTGAGACAAATTATCTTCTATCTCATTTAACGATTCCATGAAAGAATTGATTGTAGAATCTTTACTTGCGGCCTCTTTTGCAATCGCTTCCTTTTCGGCTTTTAGAGCTTCCAATTCTGGATTTGGTTCTTCTTTTCCTTGGCAACCTGCCAATGCAATTAATACTGTGGCAACATAGAACAGACGTTTCATAATAATGTGAGTTTTTGGTTCAATTTTCGAAAACAAAGGTATATGGTTAAATTTGCCTGATAGTCCAATAAATGATAGAACCTTACAGAAAGAATACACGGCTGAAACGCTAGTGTTTTCAGGTAATTGTTGATAACAAAGGGATATATTGTGGTTTTGTTTCTTTTGTGTTAGAAATATCTGAATATTACCACAAGTATCTCGTTTCTTAAATAATTCATAATACTTTCAACACCGAATAACGTTTTCAATCGACTCGATTTTCCTATCTTCGCGCCCCTAAATCGCATAGGATCATAAATATGCATCATTACCCTGAACAAAAAAACCTAAACCTGCCTGCAATTGCTGATGAGGTGCTTGCCTGGTGGGAAAAAAATAACGTATTTGAATCGTCGGTAACTTCGCGTGAAGGCAGGCCATCATTTACATTTTACGAAGGACCGCCATCCGCGAATGGCTTGCCCGGAATTCATCATGTGATGGCTCGGACAATCAAGGATATGTTTTGTCGTTACAAAACACTTCAAGGATTTCAAGTAAAACGAAAAGCCGGTTGGGATACACACGGTCTTCCTGTTGAACTTGGCGTTGAAAAGACTTTAGGCATTACCAAAGAAGACATTGGAAAGAGCATAAGCATAGAAGATTACAACCATGCCTGCCGCGAAGATGTAATGAAATTTACAGGTATTTGGAATGATCTTACCAGGAGAATGGGTTATTGGGTGGATATGGAAAACCCATACATCACCTACGAAAACAAATACATCGAAAGCGTTTGGTGGCTGCTCGGGCAACTTCACTCGAAAGGATTGTTGTACAAAGGTTTCACCATCCAGCCATATTCGCCGGCTGCAGGAACAGGTTTAAGTTCGCATGAACTCAACATGCCCGGCACATATAAGGATGTGAAAGACACAACCATTGTTGCTCAGTTTAAAGTGAAGGCTGATGAAAAAGCAAAATCGCTTTTCAAAAATCTAGACATTGAGCATTTAAGTTTGATGGCTTGGACAACCACTCCTTGGACACTTCCATCAAACACTGCTTTAACCGTTGGTAAAAATATTCGGTACGTTGCGGTTAGCACCTTCAATCCCTATGTTTTTAACCCTTGCACAGTCATTCTTGCGAAAGATTTGGCAAGCAAATTCTTCCCTGAAAAAAATGCTGAACTCGAATTTAATTCGTATAAGGAAGGAGACAAAGCAATTCCATTCAAAATACTTGCGGAATTTAGCGGTGCTGAACTTGAAGGAATTCGTTACGAGCAGCTATTGCCTTATGCACAACCAACGGATGGCGATGCTTTTAAAGTAATTACTGGAGATTTTGTCACAACCGAAGATGGAACTGGAATCGTTCATACAGCGCCAAGTTTTGGTGCCGACGATTTTAAAGTGGCTCGTCAACATGGAATTGGCTCATTAACCTTGGTCGATTTACAGGGACGTTTTGTTCAAGATGTAAACGATACGGTTTTTGGGTTTGCCCATGAATTTGTAAAAGAACAATACCTCAACGACGATGAAAAAGCCGTTGAACTTGCTCGTCAAAAAGAACATCTTCGTCATATTATTCCCAACCTTGAAAAATATTTAAGTGTTGATGAGCGCATTGCACTTAAATTGAAGGTGGAAGGCAAAGCCTTTAAAATTGAAAAATACGAACACACGTATCCGCATTGCTGGCGTACCGACAAGCCCATTTTGTATTACCCACTCGATAGCTGGTTTATTAAATCGACTGCTGTAAAAGAGCGATTGATTGAATTAAACAAAACCATTCATTGGAAGCCAGAGAGTACGGGCACCGGACGATTCGGAAATTGGTTGGAGAATCTTCAAGATTGGAACCTAAGTCGTAGTCGCTATTGGGGCATTCCGATTCCTATTTGGACTAGTGAAGACGGAAGCGAACAAATCATCATTTCATCTGCCGAACAACTTCGGATGGAAATTGAGAAAGCCGTTTCTGCTGGTGTAATGGCAACAAATCCGCTAGGAAATTTTGTACCCGGTGATATGAGCGATGAAAATTACCAGCGATTCGATTTGCACCGACCTTCTGCGGATGAAATCTTTTTGGTTTCTGCATCTGGGAAGAAAATGAAACGAGAGAGCGATTTAATTGATGTGTGGTTTGATTCGGGTGCTATGCCTTATGCACAATGGCATTATCCTTTCGAAAACAAAGAAATGATCGATTCGGGCAAAGCATTCCCAGCCGATTTTATTGCCGAAGGTGTTGACCAAACCCGTGGTTGGTTTTTTACATTGCATGCCATAAGCACGATGGTGTTTGATTCGGTTGCATTTAAAAATGTGGTTTCGAACGGTTTAGTTCTCGATAAAAACGGCAATAAAATGTCGAAACGTTTGGGCAATGCTGTTGATCCGTTTGATACACTTGGAAAATATGGCCCAGATGCTACGCGTTGGTACATGATAGGAAACGCCCAGCCTTGGGACAATCTGAAATTTAACGAGGAGGGTATAACCGAAGTTCAGCGAAAATTCTTTGGAACACTCTACAACACGTACGCATTTTTTGCCCTTTATGCCAACATCGATAAATTTCGGATGGATAAGGCAAATCAAATCCCCGTTCAAAATCGACCGGAAATTGACCGTTGGGTTTTGTCGCGTTTAAATAGTTTGAAAGAAGAAGTTCAATCGAAACTCGAAGATTACGATCCTACTCCAGCTGTTCGAGCAATTGATGAATTTGTAACCGAGCAACTTAGCAATTGGTATGTTCGTTTAGGGAGAAGACGTTTTTGGCGAAGTGAAAGTGATTCTGACAAGCAAGCAGCTTATGAAACGCTCTTTGAATGCCTCGAAACGGTTTCTCAGTTGATGAGTCCAATTGCCCCATTTTTCGCGGAATGGCTGTATCGTAATTTAAATGCGGCATCTTCCGATGGTGTTGTATCTGTTCACCTAAGTAATTGGCCAGAAACCAAGTCTGCACTTATAAATACCGATTTAGAAGAACGCATGGAACTCGCGCAACGCTATTGTTCGATGATTTTGGCACTTCGTAAAAAGGTGAATATCCGAGTTCGGCAGCCACTTCAGCGTATCATGATTCCGATAATTGATCCGCGTATCCAAAACCAATTGGATGGGGTGAAAGAGTTAATTCTTTCCGAAACCAATGTAAAAGAATTGGCGTATGTTGGTGATGATGCAGGCATGATTGAGAAAAAGATAAAGCCCGATTTTAAAGTTCTTGGACCTAAATTCGGAAAAATGATGAAAAGCATTGCCGCAGTTGTAAACACTTTCAACACCGAACAAATCAATACACTTCAACGATTGGGAGAACTTGCTGTTGAAGTAGAAGGACAATCAATCCTTTTGCATTTAGATGATGTGGAAATATTCACAGAAGATATTCCCGGATGGCTTGTTGCAAGCGAAGGAGCTCAGACTGTTGCCTTGGATGTAACGTTAAGCGAAGAGCTTTTGGAAGAAGGATTAGCGCGAGAACTCGTTAATAAAATTCAAGGCATTCGTAAAAACAGCGGATTGGAAGTAACCGATAGCATCGAAATAGTTGTAGGTTTTCACCCAATGTTGTCGAAAGCAATCGAAAACAATAAATCTTATATTTGCGCCGAAACTTTAGGGGCATCTCTAACAATCGTTAATCAGAACCCAAGCGCCACGAGTTCTGAGGTCGAAATAACCGAAGAAATTTCAGTGGCAATTACAATCACTAAATTGAAATAAACATGAGTCAGCAAGAAAAAAATAAATACAATCCAGAAGAACTTCAAGAGTTTAAAGAGATTATTGAAAAAAAACTCGATGAGGCCCGTAAAGATTATGAGCTTTTGAAAAGTGCGTTTTCGAATAAAGACGATCATGGAACTGACGACACTTCTCCAACCTTTAAGTTGATGGAAGAAGGTTCGGACGTGCTTTCCAAAGAGGAAACAGGACAACTGGCATCTCGTCAGCAAAAATTCATTGAGAACTTGGAAGCGGCTTTGGTTCGTATTAAAAACAATACGTATGGAGTTTGTCGTGTAACAGGTAAACTTATTCCAAAGGAACGCTTGAGAATTGTTCCTCATGCTACATTGAGTATAGAAGCTAAAAACCAACAATAATACTCTAGCCCTGCACAAAAGCAGGGCTTTCTTATTTTGAAAAAGTCGCTGATTATTTTATTATCTGTATTGCTTGTTGATCAACTTGTTAAAGTTTGGATTAAAACGCACATGATGCTTGGAGAATCCATTCAAGTAGCAGGCAATTGGTTTTATATAGCCTTTGTTGAGAACAACGGAATGGCTTTCGGGATGGAATTTGGGGGTGAATTTGGGAAATTGTTTCTCAGTTTATTTCGGGTCGTTGTTGTTGGGGTAATGGCCTATTACCTTCTCAAAGCAGCCAAAGAAAACAAACTGCACCCAGGACTTCAGGTCTCGTTTTCATTAATTCTAGCTGGTGCAATTGGCAATATTATAGACAGTGCTTTTTACGGCCTTATATTCAACGATAGTTTTGGACAGGTTGCTAGTTTTATGCCTCCCGAAGGAACGTATGGGAAATTCCTACATGGAAAAGTGGTTGATATGTTCTACTTCCCTCTTTTTGAAGGACATTTTCCTTCTTGGTCGCCGGTATTCAGTGGCGAAGCGTTTATCTTTTTTAGTCCTGTTTTCAATGTTGCAGATTCCGCGATCAGCATTGGAGCCGTTATTTTTCTATTTTACCAGAAACATTTCTTTACAGAGAAACAATCTCCTGCAACAGAAGTTGAAAACGAATCAGGCAGTTAACCAACCTTTTTCTAGCAGATATTCTGCAATTTGAATGGCATTTGTTGCTGCGCCTTTCCTTAAGTTATCAGATACTATCCAAAGATTGAGCGTCTTCTCCTGGCTTTCATCTCGGCGAATACGTCCCACAAAAACCTCATCCTTGTTGTTTGCGTTAATTGGCATTGGATAGCTGTTTTTGGAAACATCGTCTTCTACACTAACTCCGGGTGCTTTTTCCAATAGATTTCGAATATCCAATAAATCGAATTCGTTTTTAAATTCCACATTCACCGCTTCCGAATGTCCTCCAATTACCGGAACACGAACGGTTGTAGCGGTTAACGATATGGAAGAATCGCCCAATATTTTACGGGTTTCATTGAGCATTTTCATCTCTTCCTTGGTGTATCCATTCTCAAGAAAAACATCAATGTGGGGCAATACATTTAAATCAATTGGATGCGGATAAGCAGGTGCGCAAGCGTCACCATTTCGTTCGCTAATTAATTGATGAACCGCCTTTAGGCCCGTTCCTGTTACACTTTGGTAAGTCGAAACCACAATGCGCTTTATTGAATATTTTAGATGCAAGGGATTTAAAGCAACGACCATTTGTATGGTAGAGCAATTGGGATTGGCAATTATTTTATCGGTTTCATTAAGGACATGCGCATTCACTTCAGGAACAACCAGTTTTTTGCTTGGGTCCATTCTCCATGCCGACGAATTATCGATAACTATACAGCCTTGCTCTGCAAAACGAGGAGCCCATTCTAAGGAAACACTTCCTCCTGCAGAAAAAAGAGCTAAATCGGGTTGCATCAATAACGCTTCCTCTGCTGTTACTACTTTATAATCGTTTTCTTTGAAACGAACTGTTTTCCCCGCCGATTTGGATGAGGCAATTGGAATTAGCTCCGAAACAGGGAAATTCCGTTCTTCCAAAATAGCTAACATTTTATTCCCTACCAATCCGGTAGCTCCTACAACTGCAACTTTCATTTCAAGTATAAGTTTCGTTTCTTTATCCAATAATTTTTTCAAAAGTAATCATTAGCATATCTCTATTTTATGTATTCATTCATTAAACGCATTTCCTTATTTATTTTAATCGCTATTTCACAATCGGCATTCTGTCAATTACAGGAAGACTTTGCCGATGGCAACTTCAGTACTAATCCGGTTTGGTCGGGAAACACGTCCGAATTTCTTGTCAATTCTATTTTTCAACTCCAAAGCAACGCCGACACAACAACAGCAGCGAATCGGGAAGTATATTTAAGCACGCCATCCATTTCGATTGACGACACTCAATGGGAATTTTTTGTTGATCCGAAAGTTTCTACTTCTTCGAATAACCGCATGGATGTGTTTTTAAGTTCAAACGAAGCTGTATTAAATGGAAATAACACGGGATATTTTATAAGAATTGGAGGTACTCCCGACGAAGTAGCCCTGTTTCGAAAAGACGGACAAGGTTCGGAAACATACATTATTCAAGGTGTTGTTGGGAGTATTAACAGCAGCAGTAGCAATCCTACTAAAGTAAAAGTTACCCGCGATGCAGCTGGAAATTGGACTTTGTATGCGGATTACAATGGAACAGGAGCTTTGTTCGAATTGGTTGGAACGGGGCAAGACATAACATATACAAGCTCCTCTTATTTCGGAATTTTGGTTCGGTATTCCAGTTCGAATCGTCTAAAGTATTATGCCGACAATATTTACGTAGGCCCCATCATTGTTGATAATGTTGCGCCTTTCGTTCAAGAAGTAAAAGTGTTATCTGCAAATTCGCTTGAATTGCGATTTTCGGAAAGTGTGAGTCAAATTACTGCCGAAGAAACCGCTAATTACATCGTGAATAATGGCATTGGAGAGCCTGTTTCTGCAGTTCGTTCGGCAAGTTCATTTTCTCGTGTTACCCTAAGTTTCATTGCAAACTTTCAAGAAGGAATAGAGAATATTCTCACCACAACTGCAGTCGAAGACCTTGCTGGCAATGATATGAATCCGCAGCAAGTTCCCTTTTTGTATTACAGAGCAAAACCATACGATGTTGTTATAAATGAAATTATGGCCGATCCTGACCCTTCTGTCGGGTTGCCTCCTGTTGAATACATCGAATTGAAAAATCGAACCTCTTTTCCAATCAATCTAGAAAACTGGAAGATTGAAGCCAATACCAACATGAAGGACATTCCTGCAATTATTCTTCAGCCCGATAGTTTTATTGTTTTAACCAGTCTCTCTGGGG
>Ga0315907_10007094_pt1 | contig 11736 bp, 10 predicted proteins | sample LakEriMetagenome_3_FD_203525 | JGI IMG/M metagenome (GOLD analysis project Ga0315907, IMG submission 203525) | Freshwater fungal communities from buoy surface, Lake Erie, Ohio, United States - Buoy 12 MA123 | ecosystem: Environmental > Aquatic > Freshwater > Lake > Lake biofilm | place: USA...
ACGGAAGGGATATGTGTAACGGTCCCGGCTATCTAGTAGGCGGAGAAATCAGGTCTGTTAGGGATTAGGGCATCCAGTGGGGGGGTGACTGCACGAATCTCCCCCGGCTGTCGACGGGAAGTGCGTAAGACGCGGGGTATACATTGAGGCAATTTTTTCTCGAAGTTGGCATGTCGCGGCCCGTGCGGAAGCCCGTCACGGAAGCGGTTTCAGATGGAAGGGATATGCGAAATATTCCCAGCTAGAGGGTGGGAGGAGATGCAAGTCCGATATGGTTCAGGGTTTCTATTGGGGGGCATTCGCCCCGGAAGGGAGGTGGTACGGGGCGTCGAGGGGGCGCTCGGGAGAGGTGAAGCGGTGGTCGGTCCGGGAATCACTACGTGTAATGGCCCTGGCTGTTCGGGTAGGAGGAGTCTTCCTCCGTTTGTAGAAGGTGAAAGGAGGTGCGCAGGGGCGCGGAAGCTCGTAATGACGGTGGTATAGGGCAGGAGGGGAAATCCTCCACCGCGCGGGACGGCATCCCGCAACACGAGAGGAGGCGATGGGCGGGTGGACCCGCTGGGAAAGAGCTAGGAAGGAAAGCAAAGAGGTAGCAATGAACGAAATCAATCGGACGGGGGTGGCGGGGCCACCTCCGTCCGGAATCCAAGAGGGCGGCACTCGCCGACCCCAGAAGAGAAGGAGGTGTCGATGAATTTGATCGATGCAGCAAACGAGATCATGGAAGAACTTGAATGGACGGCGCGCACGGCGGCGCGCGACGAGCAGCTCTCGGTGGCCCAGCGCTCGGCGATCCGCCTGGCGCTTGCCTTCAGCGAGGACCGTGCGTGCGCGGAGCTCGTGGCGCTGGTGCGGGGCATCGGCGTGCTGGTAATGCTCGGCGAGTTCGAGCTACGTCCAGCGAAGGACAACCCGTCGGAGTTTGGTCGTCTCGGGCCCCACGGGATCGTGATGGGTATCAGGACGGGTGCCGGGCGGCGCGTCGTCCGCGAGGGTGGCGATGCCCACGCGGTGGGTGCACGCCTCTGGCGCGCAGAGCAGATGCTCGCCGACGGTTCGGCGCGCAGGCTCTTCGAGCTGAAGTTGCGCACGCACATGGAACGGTGCGCATCGGCGTCCTGCGGGGATGCACGCGCCCTGCTCGTGCAAACGGGCGGACCGTCCGACGTGCTCGTCCTCGCCTGGGCGTGGGCCTGGGATGCGTGGGAGACGGTCGCGTGCAACATCGACGCGCCGCGCAACGCGCTCGAGCTCTACGAGGGTTGGGCCACCGAAGCCGAGGTGCTCGGCGAAGATTTGGTGCGACTCTCGCACCCGGGCGTCGCCGCGCTGCGACGACTCTCGCGCGTGGGAAACCGCGCCAACCACCTCTGGACCGCATGATCGCCGCGCCCCTCCTAAGGGGGTCCGGCGCAATATGCGCGACAAGAGCAGATTCTTCATGCGCGCAAGGTTCGGTTGAACCGAAGTCAACCGTGCTCAACTAGACCCAGAGTATGTCCCCTATTCGTGCTCAAATGGACGTGCTCGCTCTACCTCCAAGACGGCGCCGAGCAGACCGCGAAAATGCCATGACTTCAAACTCACGCTCAAACGAACCGATCTACGCATAGAAGTTTCTGGACTTGACACTCTTTTGGGCTAGTTTCCGCGACATTGAAGCCTGCACCCCCTAGCAGGGCACCGACAGAAGATTATTCCCAGCCGTCGAAGAGCCCAGCCTGCGCACCCCAAGCTTTGTTCGCGGACTTGGTGTCTGGCTCCACGGGCGTTGCCGTCGATGGTAGTCGGCCCAACAGGAACATCGGGGTCGCAGGGAAGTCACGGATGCTCGGCCTCGCGCCCGCTCTCGCCTCGTCTCGCCGTCTTTCAAGCAAGATGCCAAGCTGGTTTTGCCCAACAAGCAACTCAGGATCGCCTCTTTGCGGGACTGCGCCCCAGAAGCGATCTCGATGGCTCTCCTCGACTATCGGCAGGTCTTCCGTGGCGATCAGCAACGCACCGAACTTTTCCCAGTGCGCGTGCAACTTCACCCGTAGGCACCAATCCATGATCCCGACCCTGACCTCATCCCAGTCGCTCCGCGTCGCTTGGACGTGTCGCTTCGCGATCATCTTCGCGGCCATGGGGCTCCGCTGTGCTCGGATCAATTCCTGGACTTCAGTCCCAGAATGGGGATCGGCGGAGAAACGGAGAGATTGATAGAGCGCCTCCACCGTTCGGAAGAGCTGTCCGTCGATCAAGAGTGCGTATCCAGGCGCCATGTTCGACAAGCCGCCCCACGCCTCGCGGGTGGAGCGGAACGTCACGCACCTGCCGCGTTTGTAGGTCACGGTTCTCGGACCTTCCGATGTTCATTGGAGCGATAGAACAGGCTGCGCGAGCGCAGCGGTTTGGTCCAGATCGCGAGCGGGGCAGTGTTCGGGACGTTGAACCATGAGGTGAACGGACTGCCGAATCCGAGGGGATTGTGGTAGGCAAGGTGCGGAGAGAAGTAGCCCATCGGGGCAATGTAACCCGTGCGACTCCAAGCCTTTGAAAAGACCTTGAATGCCCGGATGGACAACAGCAGCAGGCCGAATGCGCCGACCGAATCTTCGGGCGATGGAGCGTCGGTGTCTAGGGAGGGCTTCACCGTGTTAGACGAGATGGCACCCGCAACCGTCGCCAAGTACTCCCGCGACTCGCTGCAATTCATGGCCAACCTCTCAAGGTCAGATCCAGGGACGAGCGACCATGGGAATCGCGATCCGTCCGCCACGCCACGGAGCTTGATTACCCGGCCGATGCGCTTTCCCACGTAGCCGCCGCGAGCGGACACCCACTTCTCGATTCGATCCAATCCTTCCTCGTGAGCGGAGAGTGCGACAAGGACCACCTGGAAGCCGGACTTGTATCGCCCCGCCTCAATCCAGTGATTGAGTCCCCGGATAATCGTGCTTCCCGTATGGATGCAATCGTCGATGGCGATGATGAAGTCGCGCGATTCTGCAGTCGCGGCACTCCAGGGCACGAAGACGTCTTGGCCCCCTCGCTGGATCAGGCCGCGCATCACGGCCATGCTCCGGTTCTGCTTGGGCATGTCTCGATGTTCTGGAGGATCCTCCAGGGTCGGATATGGAATCGACAGTCCGCTCTGCAGGCCAGGCCGCCCTAGATCCTTCAGGTTGTCCGCGACGTACCCCAGCCACCGTTCGGCACTCTCCTTGTCCCAGGTGTTCTGACCGACCACCTTGAGGACGTATTCGATCGTCTGGCGCGCGACATCGGGGGGGAGGTTCAGCCCTGCGTCGGGGACGAGGTTCTGTTCCGCCCATTCCCGCGCCGCATCGCCAAGAGGAATGTGCTTTACCCAAGGATGTCGTGGGATGTGGGCTAGGCCCTGGTAGATCTCCACGGGCTACCGGCCGATCCCCGCCTTCCTGAACGCGTGCTCGCAAACCATCGCGACGCCCGTCCAGATCACCGCCGCCTCGAGCTTCGTCGCCTTGATCGAGCGTGCATGTGCGAACGAGCTTGCACGCCGGAATAGGTGCTTCGCGAGGAAGATGTCCTCGGGATCCAGGTTGCCACGGACGCTTCCGCGCTCGTTCATTTGGTCGGCCATGGCACCGAATTGCAGCCCACGCACCTCGACACCGCCGATTCGGAGGTATACCGCGCGAATGGTCGCGTCTAATGCCGTCCGCGCGCTCGCAATCGCGCCGTTCGGGGAGCTGCCCCAAAGGCGTGCCGACTCGGCCAGGTTAAACCGAACCTCTTCCGGGTAGGCCGTCGGCTCACCCTCGTCGATGGGGTTGAAGATCCCGACACGACCCACTCCTTGCACCGTCATGACGGCTGTCGCGAGGCGCTTGTTGATCGCCTCGGCGCTCGATGCACGCGCCTCGACTTCCCTCAGTTGCTCGGCAAGCGCGGCCCGCTCCTCCTCGAAGCGCTCCACGAACGCTTCGCCCTTCGCGGCGGGAACGCTCCCCTGCTTGAGGACCTTGGCGAGCTCGCGGCGCAGCACCGAGGTGGTGAGGGCGCGTCGCTTCGCCGGCTTCGCGCGCTTCGTCGTGCGCACGCCGGACTTCTTCGCCTTCGCGCGCTTCTCGGTGCGCTTGCGCGAAGTGCGCTTCTTCGGCTTGGATGGAATCGGGTCTCCCGCGATGGATGCATCGATGGCGTCCACCCACGATTTCGCCACCTGCGCGCCACGGTCGGTCGGGGTGGCGCCACCACCGAGCGCGATGCGCGCCGCAGCGACCTGCGCCTCGGAGTACGACGAGCGCCCGCTGCGCTCGCTCTCGACGAACAGCGCATCGCCCTTCACCCAGGCGCGGAACTTCACGCCGCGCGTCCGGGTATAGAAGTACTTGCCGGTGCCGAGGTGCACATCCAGTCGGTCGAGCTGCTTACCCATGATCTCCTGAGCCAAACTTGATTCTTGATTCAGGCACTAACTTAATGTCAGCGCCTCGTCGCACTATAGCCCTAGGCACGTGCCAACTCAATGGCACGGGCATGGCCACTCCAGATCTGAGAGGTCGTGAGGGAGTTCCGCAGTAGAACACATGCTGCTCCATACAGCCTCACCGGCTACACTTGACGGATGAGAAACGCCAATGACCAATTCTCGCCAATGCTGGCAGACGCATTGCTTAAGAAAGCGTCAGATGCTAAGGCGACTCCTGCGCAGCTCAAGGTCCTCAAGTGTCGACTCAACGCTATCAGCACTGTTGATCCCACTCTGGTCGCGAATGCTGCAAGAGTGGCAAAGGAACTCAGGCTTGGCAGAGAATGGAGCTGGCTCGCAAGGCCTCGATTCACGTTCATCGACCTGTTCGCGGGGATCGGTGGCATGCGCCTTGCCGCTGAAGCCGAAGGTGGACGCTGTGTGGGTTCGGTTGAAATCAACAAACAGTGCAGTCAAACGTACATCGACAACTTTGGGGTCGATCCGACTGGGGATATCACCATAATTGATCCGCCATCAGTTGATGAGCACGATCTCCTACTTGCTGGTTTCCCTTGTCAAGCATTTTCTATCGCTGGCCTACGCGGAGGATTTGAGGATACTCGCGGTACCCTGTTTCGCAATGTCGCAGAAATAATTGCGGCAAAACAGCCCGATGCGTTCATCCTTGAAAATGTGAAGGGATTGGTTTCGCATGATGCAAAAAGAACCCTTCAGATAATCCTTAATACGCTTGTTAGCGAGCCGCTTGGGTACTACCTCCCACAACCTAATCAACCTGGAAAACTTGAAGGTGAAGGATGGAAGGTGCTGAATGCTCTCCATTTCGGAGTGCCACAAAACCGAGAAAGAATCTTTATTGTCGGCTTCAAAGACCCACACGCTGCCGCACGGTTTCAGTTTCCAGACCCCGGCATTGAGGGGCGCAATGGCGTAAGCCTCCAAGACGTCCTTGAGGACGGCCCGCGTTGGCGAACACCAGTACATGCGCGACACTTTTTATCGACGACGTATCTTCAAGGCCTCACCCGACACAGAGACCATCATCGCTCATTGGGCCAAGGTTTCGGCTTCGAAGTACGCGAACCTTATGGATACGCCAATGCACTCGTTGGAGGCGGGATGGGTCGCGAGCGAAATCTTGTGTTTGCCCAAATGCCTCCCATCACAGGGTCGCTCGAACAGGTCAAAACGAAGCGAAATGACCAGAATCTACGCCGCATGACTCCGAGGGAATGGGCACGTCTGCAAGGTTTCCCTGAGTGGTTCCGACCTCATCCGACAGATACCAACGCTTACAAACAGTTCGCAAATTCCGTGGCCATCCCGAATGTTGCTGCAGTCATCCGCGCGGTGCGGGCCGCCGTCGAAGACGCCCCCTCAGGAACGCGTGAAGAACGAATCCCGACTCGACAATTGAGGATCGGCCTGCTCGGTGCCTAACACTAGTGTCTGGCTGGTCTGAGGAGTTACCCCCCCCACAAAGGGAGGAGCCGTTCTCCGATAGAGATTTTCACTCCTTCTCTATCTACAACCAGTTATGAAGCGTTCGCCTTAATGCGCATTCGGGCCCGTGAAAGGTAGCGTTTAATGCAATACTCAATCTGTTGGCATTCCCAAATCCGAAGGGGAGTCCAGCCCGATCTTCGAACGCTTCGGGACCGATCACGGTCAGCAACACGTGATGGTCGCGTCCTGCGTTCGCCCGCCGGATCATGGGGAAAGTGCCGCGGACAGGCATGCCAGTAGCAACCATCAATAAAAATCGCAAGCTTCAAAGCAGGAACTAAGAAATCGGCATGAAATTGAAGATTTCGCCCTTGGCCAGTCGCCATAAACCTAACTCCATCATGAATAAGCGCGCTCATTGCGCGCAATTCAGGTTTCGTTAACTGGGCCACTCAAACCCACAACTCTCATGCAACTTCGTGCCTTCCAGTTGTTTTCGGATTAGTCCGAGAGCAATATCGATCTGGGCGGCGAGAACTACTTCGTCCACTTTTCCAGGGACAGCGCGCTCGGACACTGGGGTCGGCAACGGGACCGTTCTTGCGAGAATTCTCACTTTTTTGGATAAGCTATTGATCAGAACGTCGGGAATTGGCCCAGGCTTACCTCCTGGATTATAGTGGCCGACGATGCGCGCAAAAGCGATTGCCCACGCCTTATCTCGCACGAATAGCCGGTTAACTTCATTCGTTGCGTTCGTGTTCATTGAAAACTCCAAACTCGCGGTGTAATCGCCGTTGACATTAAGCAGCTCACCTACCCACCAAAGCCTCTCCCACGCGTGATCTGAACGACCAGAGAACACATGCAGGGGTACGTCACTCCATCTCGAATGGACATATTTCAGACCAAGTATTGCAATTGCTACCCAAAGTCCATGATCTGACGCCTCAGCTGGATTCATTCGAATACCTTTATGCACAATCATGGACGCTGGACCATCTTCCAGACCCTTGAGGTGTTTTGGGGGCAGATTGCCGATCATGTCTAAAAGCTGTTTTTGCAGATCAGAAATATCAGCCTCGACTGAAGAGGGTTCCAGAAACCCCAACTCTTCTAGTTGATTCATCGCCTTTGCGCCATCACCTGCATGCAATAGTGCAGAAATCTGGCCCTTTACATCATCATTTAGGTCTTCGACTCGCACGCGAAAAAGCATTCGGCTCTTCATCTCAGTCGATTCCCGACAATATCTTCAATGATCTATTTATCTGCGCATTCAACACTTTTTGCTTTGCTCGTTCTTGATACTCAATTTCACAGAGCAAGGAGCCTAGGTTATCCAAGTCAGCCAGACCTGGAGCGAGTTGAGCTGAAAGTTTTAGGGCTCTAATCATTGGAACTTGCGAATATGCGCTGCTATCGGTGCTTTGGAGGTTGGTCGCCTGAAGCATGTCCCAGGTCTGTTGAGTCGCCATGGCCGATCTGGCCACAAGCGCGTTCAATAGGGACCTGATCGCCTCCCGATTTGCGTCGGCTTGGCGAGCACGTAGTAGATCACAGTGCTCTTGCCGCTCGCCATTGGTGTTCCAATAGATCGCCACTCGACCACTCTCAAAAAGCAAACGCCATAAGTGTGCATTAGCCTTGCGAAGTCTCACCTCAGTGTGCGCAGCAAAGTTTTCATAGTATTGCGGTAGATGGCTCCAATTAGTCTCAGGAGTTTTGTCTGATTTGTTCCGGATGATCGCGAAAGTCTTACTTCTGCCTATTGGGCGTGGATCATCGCCCATTTTTGGTCCGTACACCAAAACTTCAAACTGAAAGGTCTCTCTAGGGTTATACCTCGTAACTGCAAAGTGGCCCGTTCCCGCGAATACGCCAGACTTGCTCGGCTTTAACTCAATTCGACTGTGATTCCAATATTTAGTTTGACGACACGAGACGTAAACTTTGCTCACGTCAAGGGGGCGCTCTAGAGTCACTTTAAACCCGACTTCCCCCCCATTGAAACTCTCCAACAAGTATGGCGTGGTCCCGACCAATTCCTCACCTCCCACGGATAACTCAAGAGATATTTCTGAAGGTTTGATCAATTCCCATAATGGGTGAAGAACATGTTTCATTTATCTACGCACCCATATCTCTGACGAGGGGTTCAAGACGAGTGAACGTCAGATCCACAGGAATCCGATCTAGGTCATTAGAGATACTGGCGGACACTTTCACTGTTTTCTTTGCTGGCACAGTGACGCGCAGCACTGTTTCAGTTTTAAAACTACATGCTGGCGAGTTCCTGGTCTGGGCAGACTTCTGACCTTCCACCTTGAGGTATTCGGCTCGCGCAGTTGCGCGGTTCCAGGGGAGCGGCTCTGGAGGATCACTCTCTGCGCAAACGCTCAGTTCTGCGTCGCGATTCGAACTTGTTCTGTTTTCTAGAACAAACTCAATTTTGGCGTTGTGTTGGTCGTCATAAGTGAATTGCCCAATAGACCAGAGAAGTTTGGGGTCTGGGGGCGGCGGAGGAACTGTGCCCGGACCTGGGTATCTCGTCAAATCGCGAACCATTTCGTTGACTTCATCATCAAACTTGCCTGCGAAAACACGAGATTTGTTTATCACTTTCGCTCTGAAGCGGTCGAATGCTTGGCCAGCCTGGGTCCGCGTCTCTTCTTTTGGAAAGTACTGATCTAATTGTTCATGCCTTCCATTGACGGCCCATTTATCGTGTGCCGCAACTTCCATCAGTCTGATCATTAAATCTCCGAAAGCGCCTATATCTTCTCGAGGTAGTTCGAGTTCTGGAGCGACTTCACGCGCAGCTGGGCCAAGCGCTACAAAGCCGATAACTCCTTCTGGCACAGAGGTTGTGTACCGCTCAACGATTTGTCCATTTTCTCGAAAGGTGGCAATGACACCGGGTTTGGATGCTATTCGGGGATCTTTGTTGAGTACGAATGCAACCTCGTATTCACCGCCAGCAAAGGTTCGAGAAACGTTTTCATGACGCGGGATGTCAATCAAGCTTTCTGTCTTCGGAATTTCTAAGGCCAGATCAAAGCGCGTCGGGATACCAGCTTTTGTTTCGCTCTCGAGTTCTCGAAGTTGAACTCTCCCAGCCATCGCTTCCAAACATGATTCGGCAAGTGCGACAACCTCAGGATCATGCTCTTGAGCTGGGTCGGTTACATCTACTGTGACCACATGTTCCTGATCGAGCTCAACCTCCACAATAACTTTCCGCATCACGAGTGCAGGCCAGTACTCCGTGCCAACAATTCGAATCAGCTCCTGGTTGATTGTTCGACCTGAAGTTCGAGAAGGTAACGCGCGAAACCCTGGAACTACAAACACTGTCCCAGCAGGTCGTAGACCACTTTCCTCAACAAGTTCTTTCTCGAGCTGTAAGGCTGCGAGTGCTTCGACTCCCAAATCCCGTCCATCCGCAAAGCTCTCAAGCTCCTGACCCTTGTAGTTGGTGGGTACAGAGAACATAGCAATTCCCCGATAGTCAATCTCATCAAGTTCATGTGCGTCTCTTCGGCAAAGGCCAAACACCCGGCTTTGACCCTCGTCAGTAATTGAGTGAATTAAGAAGCTTCTCAGGTGGGACGAGCGAGACCAAACTGTCTTGCCCTTGCCATGCGACCCACCGCCTCCAAGCTTCATTGTTTCACCCGAACTCTTAAGTAAACTGTAGAAGTTGCTTCGTGGGTTAAACTGATCACCACGAAGCCCCTTCGTGCGAGAATCTTCATACCGAAAGACATTCAACGGCACATCGGGATCTTCGAGATTTACGGCTACTTTGCCTTTTTTCAAACCTCCAATCGTTGGCGCCCTGAGATGCGCTACGAGATCGTTCAGTTGTGCATGCTTGATGAAGTCGCTCTTTTGCTTTCCCGTCAGCTGTCTCACCCCAAGTCGAACTCGAGTTGGCAAGTCAGGAAAACGACTTTGGTCAATCTCGTCGATTGAGTTCTGCAAAGCCTCCCGGACAACGGTGCGAAGTTCGTCTGCAGGAATCGCGGTGTCGTTTGGTGGACCGTCGTTATAGTGGAGGTCAACCTTTAGCCATTTCCAATTTGGCTTCTCAGGCAAGATGCTTCCCCCCTTGTTTTCTCGTATCGATCATCTACATATCAGTGTCAACTGTCTGGCACCATGACTTTAACCTAACTCGAGGTTTACTCATAGGTCAGTTGCTCAAGGAGCTTAATCCCTGGAATCCCCTCGGGTTTCCAGCACCTCAACTTCATTTTCGGCTACGAGTCCGAGCCACTTTCCGTCGCCTTGCAGCCATCCGGTGCAACTCTTCTTGTCCCGTCTTGAATGCCAGCCTCAAATCAGCGATTGCCGAGTCCAATTCGTGAAGAATTTGTACAACTTCCCGTTCTGAATACCGATAGTTATAGGGGCTGGAGAGGCCAGTGATTCTGTTTATGGCCACTATCGCACCCTTTTAACTGGGCCGCGGCAGCGCGGAGTGAATGGCGTGTCGGGTGATTAGATGGCTGCACGCCTGCAGCGCAGCGCGCTAGCTCAGAAAGCTGTTGCCCCTAGGGCAAAGTTGCAGCGCGATCCCACCAACCGCGCCAGGCATCTTCCGTTGGCCATACACTCGCGCAGATGAACGAGCTAGCAGGGAACCAGCTGAATGCGGCGGGAGAGGCGGCGCTGGAGCGTGCGCTGAGGCGCGCGTGGGCGCCAGTCTGCCGGGCGGATGAGCTGACGGATGCGCCGAAGGCGGCGCGACTGAACGACGAAGCGCTGGTGGTGGTGCGCCTTGGTGGTGAGGTGGCGGCCTTCCCCGATCTCTGCGCCCATCGCGGCACGGCGCTCTCACTCGGCTGGGTGGATCAGGGAACAGCGCCTGCTCCAGATGGTTCGCCAGCAACTGGTGAGCCGTGTCTTGTCTGCCCGTATCACGGCTGGACATATGACAAGAGCGGCACGGTGCGACGCATCCCCGCGGTGCATGGTCGTGCGATCCCGCGACGCGCAAAGATCGAACGCTACGCCGCAACGGAACACGCGGGGCTGATCTGGGTGCTGATGGATCCAGGACCCGGCGGCTGGGAACAGCCTGCGCCGCTCTTCCCGCTGCCGCAGGTGCCATGGTGGGGAGATCCGAAGCTGCGTACGATCCCAATCAGTACGTACGACTGGAAGAGTTCGCCCGCGCGACGCATTGAGAACTTCATTGACTTCAGCCACTTCCCCTGGGTGCACGAAGGGATCCTGGGGGATCGCGCCAAGCCGCTCAGTCCAGACCACGTGGTGGAGAGTGACGGCGAGACGATCAAGTTCCAGATCGCCCTCGAGGAGCCACAGACAAGTGTGAAAGGCGATGTGGTCCCTGGTGCAAAGGTGCAGCGCGATCCCACCACCTACACCGTGCACCTGCCGTACTCAGTGACGCTCGACCAGCAGCTCCCCGATGGGAATCGCTTCATCCTCTTCATTGCCGCGGCACCACTCTCTGCAAAGGAGACGCGCACCTTCACCTGGAACGCGCGCACGTATCGCATGGAGCCAGAGGCGGACGAAGAGTTGGCAAAGTTCCAGGAGCTGATCCTCGACCAAGACCAGCCGATCACCGAATCCCAGCGACCAGAGCAGCTCCCCATCGACCTCTCCGCAGAGCTGCACATCGCAGGGCCCGATCAGGCCTCCATTGAGTACCGGCGCATCCTCGGAGGGATCGCCGCGGAGGAGCTGGCGAAGGGCTGACGCCCCATATATAAGCGGCGCGCTCGGATAAAGCGCCGCCAGAGAGACAGGACTACGTTGACTCTGTTGCTCGGCAGGGCGTTCGCGACTCCACG
>Ga0315907_10007095_pt1 | contig 11735 bp, 9 predicted proteins | sample LakEriMetagenome_3_FD_203525 | JGI IMG/M metagenome (GOLD analysis project Ga0315907, IMG submission 203525) | Freshwater fungal communities from buoy surface, Lake Erie, Ohio, United States - Buoy 12 MA123 | ecosystem: Environmental > Aquatic > Freshwater > Lake > Lake biofilm | place: USA...
ACGACCAGACCCGCACCGAGTCCGGATCACGTCCGGCTTCCTCAGCGGCTCGTTTCACCACGCGTACGCACCGACGCGTGGTTTCGTCGGTGAAGAACGTGTGCAAGACGACGCAATCGAAGGCGCGGCCCGCCAACTCGAGGGTGCGCGGACCGAATGCGGTCAACCCCAACGGGATGTTCTCGTCGAAACTGGGATCGAGAGCCAGGACCGGGTACTTGCCGATCGGGCCGTCGTGACCGATGATCACCTCGCCACGAAACAATCGCCGCATGACTCCGGCGAAATCCTCCATTTGCGCCGTGGTGACCATCGGCAAGCCGTAGGCCCGATACAGCGGACCGATGCCCCTCCCGATCCCCAACGTGAAACGCCCGCCCGTCAGCCGATGCATCGTGGTGGCGTACGAGGCCGTCACCAACGGGTGCCGGGTGTTGTGATTCGTCGCCGCCGTGGCGATGCCGAGGGTCGTGCTGACGGCACCCACGGCACCGGACAAGGTGACCGCTTCCTTGATGTTGAAACGCTCGGAGATGAAGCAGGACCCCAATCCGAGGGACTCGGCATCGGCCACCTCCTGAACGAGATCGCGCGGCGACTTCGGCGCACCGGGAAGCGTGTAGAACCCCAGTTCGTTCAACGGGAACCGGTCCGCACTCATGATCGGAAACCCGCCATGAGATGCCGAACCGCCTTGGACGACGTGGCCGTCAGCGGGCTGCGTCCACTCGACATGACCTGATTCATGTTCGAGACGAGATCCTCGGCGGTCGCGTCCCGATTCGTGTAGCCGTCGCTCAGTTCGATGTGCACCCCGCCGGCCCAACCGGCGCCGACGCTGATCGTCTCACCGTTGAGATCACAGTCTCGATGTGCCAAACAGACCACGAGTGGCGCCACCAGGCGCGGATCGAGCCATTCACCCAGTTCCTCCGACCATGGAATGGGCCCGAACGACGTGCCCGGGCGGGTCTTGGCGTAGGGCACGACGACGTTCACGTGGATGCCGTGGGGTGCCCCTTCACTGGCCATTCCGCGCGTCAGGCCGATCACTCCCATCTTTGCCATCGCGTAGACGCTGCCATGGGGAACACCACCGAATGCCGCACCGGAGGACACGTTGACGATGCGGCCGCCACCGTTGTCTTTCATCCACTTCCACGCCGGTCGACTGACGTTCAGGGTTCCGCGCAACTGGGTGTCGATCAGCGCATCGATGCTCTCCTCGGGAAAATCCTCGAAAGGAGCCATGCGCACCTGTCCGGCGTTGTTCACCACGACGTCGACTCGCCCGAATGAATCGAGCGCCGTGTCGACGATCGAACGACCACCCGTCGGAGTGGCGATGCTGTCATGGTTGGCCACGGCCGTGCCTCCGGTGGCCAGAATCTCACGCACGACATCATCGGCGGGGTTGGTGACGGGTGCCTCGGCCTTGCCGTCGGAATCCGAGATGCCGACACCCAGATCGTTCACCACGACCGAAGCACCGCGGGCGGCGAAGGCGAGAGCGTATTCGCGCCCCAGATTCCGACCGGCACCGGTGACGACGACGACGCGTCCGTCGAACCTCATGTTCATCTCGTCTCCTCCCCGCGCCCGCCGATCAAGAAGGACCGCACGTCCGAGAACGCCCGTCGATCCTGCAACAGGAACATATGCCCTCCCTCGTATTCGGTGTGAAACGACCCGGCGATGCGATCCGAAATGGCCCGACCGTTCCGCGGTGGCGCGATCCCGTCGTAGGTGCCGCTGGCGACGAAAGTCGGTGCGGTGATGCGCCCGAGACGATCCCACACGTCGTGCCGACTACGGGCGTCCAACTGCCAGTGATGACCGAGCGCCGCACGTCCCTGAGGAGCGGGGCGTGGCACCAGCAACGCCCGATCCCCCGGATGCTCGTTCAGCCACACGTCGTCGAACCGACTGTCCACGAGAGTCGGATAACGAGCTGCTCGATCCGCCTCGGACAGTGCGGCCAGTTCGTGGAGGGGATAGGACGATCCCCCGGCACCTCCGGAGCTGGTGCACAGCACGGCCAGCTGCTGGACCATCTCGGGATTCGTCACGGCGAACTCGAGCGCCACCATTCCCCCGAAGCTGATACCCAACACCGCGACACGATCCCAACCGACGTGTTCCAGAAGCCCCGAGGCGTCCTGGGCGTAGTCGGCCATCTCGTAGGGGCCCTCGGGAACATCGGTGCGACCGAGACCCCGCTGATCATGCACGAGAACGGTGCAGAACCGGGCCACCATGTCGATCAGCGGACGCGCCGCCTCGATGCTCGAGCCCGACCCGTTGAAAAAGAAAAGTCGTGGACCATCCCCCACGATTTCGTAATGGATGTCGAATCCCCGACCCGAATACGTGCCGGTGCTCATCGGGGAATCCCGGAAAGGAAGGTCGCGCGCACGGTCACTACAGTAAGACCGTGGTCGCACCAAACACTTCATCGACGTCGGTGTCGATTCCCGTCTCCTCGATCTCGGACGCGGTCGAGTTCCTTCGGACGACCGCGGACTTCGCTCTTCAGCGCATTCATCCGGCCGATTCCCCTCGGGAAGCCCGTCTGGTGCGTGACGGGACGGTCATCGACCTGCACGTGGGCGTCGCGCGCGGGACGACGATCATCCTCGAGCACGACGATCCCGGCTCCTCGTGCCCGCCGGCCCGCGAGGTCGAGGGGCCGGACGGAATCATCATTCGGTTCGCGGCTCCCCCCTCCCTCGTCGTGCCCGTGGTTCGCGAAGAGACGACCGTGGGTGACGGTGACACCGACGGCGCCTGGCACGTCGGACGGGCGGGCATGGAATACCGCGATCTCGTGCCCTCACGCCTCGGAGGGGCCGTCATCGCGTCCAATATTCGCATTCGTGGGGCCGGTCCCGTTCCGGACTACGTCCACCATCACGACGTTCTCTTCCAGTTGATCTTCTGCCGTCGGGGCTGGGTCAAGGTCGTCTACGAGGATCAAGGGGAACCGTTCATCTTGAAGTCCGGAGACTGCGTCATCCAGCCACCGGGCATCCGGCATCGCGTGCTGGAGAATTCCGACGGGATGGAAGTTGTCGAGATCGGCTACCCCGCCGAACACATGACCAACGTCGAACACGATCTGAAGTTGCCGAACGGAACCGATCCGTCACGTCGGTGGCATGGGCAGGCTTTCGTGCGGTACGACGAGACCAACCGCACGTGGTCGTCCGTCGGGAACGGGATCGAACGATCGGACACCGGCATCCGCGCCGCCACCGCCGGACTCGCCGACGTGGACGTCCTGCACCTCGATGCCAACTCCTGTTTCACGCTCGAGCCGGTCGATGCGGATCACCCACGTTTGGTCTTCGTTGTCTCCGGTTCGGCTCTCGTGAAACTCGACGCCACGACGAACGACCTACCCGAAGGTGCCACCCTCAGTCTGCGGTCCGAACAACGGGCCGAGATCACCGCCCGAACCTCCACGACCCTTCTGCGTGTCGTCCTGGACGCTTCCCGCGACGTCGGCTACTGGCGTCCGTCCGATCGCTGACCGTGTCCGGTCACTGACGTCCCATCGTCTGTCGTCGCTCGGCCTCGATCGCGTCAGCGGGTGTGTTCGGCGCCACCAGACGTATCTCCACACGGTCGATGGATCCCTCGAAGGGGAAGCCGTCACGACGGTGCGCGTAACCGATGGCGACGGGAGACCCGTGGTCGTACGCGACGCTCGGTCCGACGCTCGACATGGTGCGCATCACGAACGGGAGGTGCAAGGTTCCGGCGGCGGACCCGTCGATCAGCAACAGAACATCGGCGGTCTTGCCGGTGCGCCGGAAACGAACGGACGCCACCGCGTCTCCATCGGGCAAGGCACGGGTGGACGTCACCACGTGGTGCTCGCCGAAGATGTTGTAATCGAACACGAGGCTTCCCTCGTCCACGTAGAAGCTGAATCCGGAATTCTCGGTCCCCGAGGCGTAGATGACGCCGCCCTGCCCCACCGAACGACGTACGTACGCGTCCAGGTCCCAACTACGACCCCCGAGAGAGGCCGCCGCCTGCGCCGGCATCGGCGCCATCGGCGGGCGATACACGTACGTCCGAGAGGTGGGGTGAACCGAGCGATCGGCGAAGCGAGCGCCGAACAACTCGAGACCCCGGTCGTCGAGGGGCAGTACACCCTCGCGTTCGGCCTCCTCCCACCACAACGCGATCAACTCGCGCAGACGATCCGGCTCGCGCGACGCCAGGTCGTTGGTCTCCGACCGATCCACGTCGACGTGATACAGCTCCCAGACGTCGTCGTCGAACGACTTACCCTGCTCGTGCCGCGTGACGGCCTTCCATCCGTCCACGTGGATACCACGGTGTCCACCCATCTCGTAGTACTGGATCGTCTTGCGTGTCGGCGTCGAAGGGTCGTCCATCGCGTACTTCATCGAGATTCCGCTGATCGGCATGACATCGAGCCCGTGGTAGGTCGAGGGGGCCGAGACGCCGGTCATCTCGAGGATCGTCGGCACGATGTCGTTGACGTGATGGAACTGATCCCGCAGATCTCCGCCGCCTCGAATGCCCCGGGGCCAACGCACGATGCACGGAACGTGGATTCCGCCCTCGTGGGTGTTCTGCTTGTACCACTTGAAGGGCGTGTTCCCCGCCTGCGACCAGCCCCACGGATAGTTGCTGTGCGAGTGGGGCCCACCGATCTCGTCGATACGGGCGATCGCCTCGTCGGGGGTTTCCAGGATCATGTTGAAGAACTTCATCTCGTGCAGAACCCCGAACGGTCCGCCTTCTTGCGACGCACCGTTGTCGGACATCAAGAAGACGACGGTGTTGTCGTCCACGCCCAGACCCTTCAACGACTCCATCAGCCTCCCGATCTGATCGTCGGTGTGTTCGAGGAAGGCCGCGTACGCCTCCTGGAGGCGACAGGCCAGGCGCCGCTGATTCTCCGACAGATCGCTCCAGGCCTCGACCCCGGGATTACGCGGCGCGAGGGTGGTATCGGCGGGGATGACTCCGAGTTCCTTCTGACGGGCGAACCACCGTTCACGGAACACGTCCCAACCCTCGTCGAACGCACCGCGGTACTTCTGCAGGTAACGCTCGGGAGCCTGGTGTGGCGCGTGCGTGGCCCCGAACGCGAGATACATGAAGAAGGGGCGATCGGGACGAAGGCTCACCGAGTCGTGCATGAATTCGATGCCCTTGTCGACGAGATCCTCCGACAGGTGATACCCCTCGTCCGGTCCGGCCGGTGGCTCGATCCAATGGTTGTCGTACACCAACTCCGGATGGAACTGATCGGTCTCCCCATCGAGGAAGCCGTAGAAACGATCGAAGCCACGCTGCAACGGCCACTGATCGAACGGGCCGGCGGCCGAGGCATCCGCCATCGGACAGAGGTGCCACTTCCCCAATGCAAAGGTGGCGTAACCGGCGCCGCGCAGGATCTCGGCGATCGTCGTCGCCTCGTTGGCGATGTGTCCGCGCATGTGGGGAAAGCCACTGTTGAAGTTCGAGACCGAACGCATTCCGACCGCGTGATGGTTGCGACCGGTCAACAAAGCGGCTCGGGTCGGCGAGCACAGTGGTGTCACGTGGAAGTTCGTGAAGCGGAGTCCTTCGGCCGCCAACGCGTCGATGTTCGGTGTCGACATTGTCGATCCGAAACATCCGAGATGGGAGAACCCCATGTCGTCGAACAAGATGACGATGACGTTGGGCGCCTCCTCGCCCGGATGCGGACGAGACGGCCACCACGGCTCCGATTCGGTGTACGTCCGACCGATACGACCCTCGAATTTTTCACTCATCGCTTCCTCGCTGCTCCGTCTGTCACCGCTGTATTGACAATAGTGCTGTCACTACCTACTGTCAGCCCCATGACTGCTCGACCCGTCGCCCTCGTCTCCGACACCCGCTACTACGTGGGACCGCACCTGGCCGAACGCTTCGCCGAGCGGGGCTTCGATCTCGTCCTGGGTGACCCCGACGCCGAACTCGTCTCCCGACTCGAAGAGACGGGAGCGCGGGTCGTCTCCTGCACCGGACACAGCAACCTGAACTCTCCGGACGACGGTGAGGCGCTGGTGGGAGCGGCGATCAACGCGTTCGGTCGCATCGACTCCGCCGTCATGTTCTCGGGACAGATCGTCACGGGCCGATTCGTCAATTCGACCCTCGACCAGTTGCGTCAGGTTCTCGCCGGATGCGTCGAGGCCCCGTACAACTTCTTGCGATCCGTGGTTCCCGTGATGACGTCTCAGGAGTCGGGTCAGGTCCTGGTGATCACCAGCGCCTCGGGCGCTCGTGCCACCCCGGGCGCCCCGTTGTATTCGTCGGCTCGGGCCGCCGCCACGATGTTGGTCAAGAACGTGGCCGACGAGGTGGCCCGGACCGGAGTACAAGTGAACGCGGTGGGCACGAACTTCATGGACTTCCCGGCCTTCTTGAAGGCGTCGGGAGCGACGGATCCCGAGGTGCGAGCCAAAATCGAGTCGCAAGTGCCGATGCGCCGCTTGGGAACGATGGACGAATTCTCGTCGTTCTGCATGGCTTTCCTCGACGGGACCAGTCGTTTCACCACCGGGCAGTTCGTCGCCTATGCCGGAGGTTGGGCCTGACGGCAGAATGGGGAGATGGAACGCTCCCTCTACGACGACGAACACCTCGCGTTCGGCGAGAGTTTTCGTTCGTTCATCACCAAGGAAATCACCCCTGACTACTCCCGATGGGAGGACGAGGGGATCGCTCCGCGAGACCTGTACACCAAAGCCGGCGCCAGTGGGTTCCTCGGCATGGCGGTTCCCGAAGAATACGGTGGCGGAGGAAGTTCGGATTTCCGGTTCAATGCGATTATCGGCGAGGAGTTGGCGCTGGCCGGTATTGGCGGCGCGGGCAACGGGATCACGTTGCACAACGACATCACCACGCCCTACTTCACCGACATTTGTGACGACGATCAGAAGGCACGCTGGTTGCCCGGAATCGCGTCGGGGTCGCTGATCACTGCCATCGCCATGACCGAGCCGGGCACCGGCAGCGACCTCGCCAGCATCGCCACCACCGCGCGTCGCGACGGTGACCGCTACATCCTCAATGGCTCCAAGACGTTCATCACCAACGGCATCAACAGCGATCTCGTGATCGTCGCGGCCAAGACCGACCCGACGCAACGTCACACCGGAATGTCGTTGCTCGTCGTCGAGCGCGGGATGCCGGGCTTCGAACGCGGTCGAAATCTCGACAAGATCGGGCAAACGAGCGCCGACACGTCCGAACTGTTCTTCAATGACGTCGAGGTGCCCGTGGCGAATCGTCTCGGTGACGAGGGGCGTGCCTTCCATTATCTGACCTCCAACCTGGCCCAGGAACGGCTCTCGATCGCCGTGGCCAGCCTGGCCTCGGCGCGGGCCTGCGTACGGTGGACTCTCGAGTACGTCAAGGAGCGCAAGGCGTTCGGCACCACCATCGGGGCGTTCCAGAACACCAAGTTCGTGCTCGCCGAGCAAAACACCGAGGTCGAGGTGGCCCAGGCGTACGTCGACGCTTGCGTTCTGGCCCTCAACGCCTCACGACTCTCGGCGGCCGAAGCCGCCGCCGCCAAGTACTGGTGCACGGAACTGCTGAAGCGGGTCGCCGACAAGTGCCTGCAACTGTTCGGTGGTTACGGATACATGCGCGAATACCCGATCGCCCGGGCGTACGCCGATGCCCGGATCACAACCATTTACGGCGGCACGACCGAGGTCATGAAGAGCATCATCGCCAAGGATCTGGGTCTCTGACATGACTCTCGCCCTCGACGTCGCTCGCTATCGGGAACCCTCGTGGTACGAACGCGAACGCGCGACGGTGTGGTCCGACGAGTGGCTGATGTTCTGCGCCGAGTCCGAAGTGGCCGCCAACGGTGCCTATGTCTCGGCCGAGATGGCGGGATTTCCCCTGGTCGTCGCCCGCCGGCCCGATGGCGCTCTGGTCGCATTCGTCAACGTGTGCCCCCATCGCGCTGGCCCCATTCTTTGGCCGGGCGAGGGAATCACCGGCAACCTCGTCTGCCGCTATCACGGATGGGCTTTCGATTGGCGAGGTGAGCTCGTGTCGGCGCGCGATTTCGGGGACTCGACCGACCTCTGCCCGGAGTCGCGTTCTTTGCGCCTCGTCGACGTCGACACGTGGAGCGGAATGGTCTTCGTGCGACTCTCGCCCGGCGGACCGAGTCTCGGGCACTCTCTCGGTGGCTTGCCCGCCGTGGTCGCTCGACACTCGGTCGACCGATTCCGTTTCGTCCGGCGCATGACCCGCACTCTCGCCTGCAACTGGAAGACCTACGTCGACAATTACCTCGAGGGTTACCACGTGCAGCTGATCCATCCGTCGCTCAGTCGAGCTCTCGACATGCGCACGTATCGGGTGTCGGTGCCCGAGGACGGCTACTGTCACCACACCTGCGACACGACCGAGGGATCACCGTCGGGTGGCGCGTGGCTCTTCCGCTATCCGAATCTGGCGCTGAACATCTACGCCGACGGAATGAACGTGGAGCGCATCATCCCGGTGGACGTGGACACCACTCGTGTCGTGTACGACTACTACTCCACGTCCGACGACGCGGCTCTCATCGACGGCATGCTCGAAATGTCGAACGTGGTTCTCGACGAGGACCAGCGCATGTGCGAGCAGGTGCAACGCGGCATCGATTCGGGCTCCTATCGGCCGGGTCCGCTGAGTGACAAGCACGAGATCGCCGTGGCGTGGTTCCAGAATCGCCTCCGCCGAGAGGTCACCTCACCCGGCTGACCCCACCTCGATGACCTCCTCGGACGTCCAGGCGATCGGTGTACCGTCGGAGAGAAGAGCCCGCACCACCAGATACGCGACATCCGAGGGAAGATCGACGTCGATCGTCTGGATCTCGAAGGCTTGGCGGGTGACCACGAACAACCGATCGCCATCGGGCGTTTGCCGGACGAGACAGTCCTCCGTGACGCTCGCGTTCATCGGTACGAAACCCGAGAACCTTCCGAGTTCCAGTCCGGGATCCCACGTCGTGGCCGCCAGGAGATCGACGGCCCGGTCACGATCAGAACTGCCGAGAACCACGACGCTCATCGGCAAGGCCGCCGCACCGCCCGTCGAACCGGTACTCGAATAGAGCGAGGCACGACACTCGCTTTCGAGAAGGTCCGACAGGGGCCGAAGTCCGCCCGCGTAGGGGAACTCGGCCCGGTCACTCACTTCGACCTCGACGCGAACTGCTCCTTCGTCGCCACCTCCGCCGCTCAGCACACGGGCGGCAACGGAGGTGCTGATGTTTCCGCTGAAACGCGTCGCATCCGACCGGTACGCGAGAACCCCGATGCCATCGTTCGTGTACGGCGCGGGAGTCATGGTCGACTCGTCGGTCGGCTCGGTCGACTCGGGCGGCTCGGACCCGACGGATTCGAACCGCTGTTCGTCCGATCCCCACGATCGGCCGATCAGTGCCGACACGACGACGACAACGAGCGCGAGCGGTGCCTTCCACCACCAGGATCGACGACCGCCGAAACCCTTCCGCGGTGTTTCGAAAGAGTCACCCAAACTCTGTCGAAGCCGGCTCGCGGCGTCGTCGAAACGACGGGCCTTACCCTTCTTGCCGCGGCCCCGCAGAGTGGCGGCCTCTGATTCGATCCGCGCGGCCCGGCGCCGCACGCGGTACCGCGACGTTCCGATGATGGTGAGCGGTTCGTCCGTGACGTCGATGTACAACTCGCCCAACAGACCATCGTGGGGCACGATCGTTGATGCCGACGCCAGACCGACGGCATTCGACTCCGGCGGAGCGAGGGCGATGAGATCGCCCGATTCGCCGAGCGCCACCCGCACCCACATCTGGGTCCGGCGCCCCGACACCACGGAGAATTCCACCTTCATCTCGCCCGTCCTGGTGTTCCATGCGACTCGCGCCGTACGGGGTCGAGCGACGTCCTCGGCTCCGCCGACGTCTGGCAGCGCCACGAGCGCACCCTGTAGTTCACCATCGCCCGTCGCACCGAGGACTGATCGCGGAACTCCGTCGGCCAACAGTTCGTCCAGTGTCGGATCACTCACGCCCACCGGCGCCTCGAGATCCGGTCGCGGCGCACGTCTCACTAGGGACGCGTCACCGCCGTCGGGCCCCATCGCGGGTTCGACCTCGAACGTCAGAGTTGCGTCCTCGGTCGAGGCGGTGAGCAACCACGAGAGTCGATCCCAGTCGTCACCGAGAAGCAGGCGGCCCGTGGAGGCCGACCACCGCGCCAACGCGGCGATCTCGACGATCCCCTTCTCGTTCCGCCACAACGTCGCGTCGTCGGAGGTGTCCTCGACCTCGCACACGGAACCTGACGGCGCTCCGAATTCGATCACGTACCGATCCGAGGTCCGGGAGTAGGAAGCCACGATTCTCATCGCTTCGCCTCCATCACTTCGATCGCCGATCGCAAGAGCGCCACCACGCAACGACCGCATCTCGACTTGCGCTGACGAGCGGCATCACCGCGATTCTCCGGGAAAGCCGTGTCCACCGCCTGCAACGACTCGTAGAGCAGTTCCGAGAGCGTCCCGTTGTCCCCCTGGATCTGCGCGTTGATCACCCACAAGGCCGACGCGAGAACGACGTCGGCCGGACAACCGGCGCACGACACCCCATCGCGGGCGATCGTGACGACCGTCCGTCGCAGATCCTCCAACGCAAGCCGACTTTCCGCGAGAGGGATCGTCCGATTTTCCGCGACGATCTCGCCCTCGCCGTCCATCAGAGCCACCGCTTCGGCTCGTCGCCGCACCGAACGCCCGAAGTCGATCGCGGTGTTCTCACAGGCCCGGGCGGCGTAACGACGAGCCGCGTCGATGGTGGACATGTTCTCGAGCGGGCGCTGACGGCGTTCGAGGGCGCGCTGGAGTCGGATCCATGACGCCGACCGGACGTCACCGGCCATGTCGTCGGGCAAGCCGAATCGACGACAGCAACGGGCGCACCATCGAAGCGCCTCGTCTCCGCAGACCCACTGCAGAATCTGACCCGACTGCTCCCGCAAGGACCATTCCGCGGGCACCGGAAGGTTCTCAGGGTTGGACACGCCCGACCACCATGGCTCATCTCTACTACATCCATGGGTGTCGACGACGAGATCCGGTCCACGATCAACCAAGCGAATCCGAACCGTGCATCGTGACAATGACTTTCACCGGAGTCCGATGCCAGAATGGCCGGGTGAGCATCGCCCGGCAGCCCAGCCAGAATCTCGTGTGTCTCGATCTCGAGGGGGTCCTGGTCCCCGAGATATGGGTCGCCGTGGCCGAACGCACGGGCCTCCCGGAATTGCGCCGCACCACCCGTGAGGAGCCCGACTACGACAAGTTGATGCGCTACCGCATCGACATCCTCGATCGCGAGGGTCTCACCATGTCCTTGATCGAGGACGTCATCGGGGGTCTCGATCCCCTGCCCGGTGCCGTCGACTTCGTGGCGGCGATACGGGAACGGACCCAGTTGATCATCCTGTCCGACACGTTCGAGCAGTTCGCCCGCCCATTGATGCGAAAACTGGGTCTGCCGACCATCTTGTGCCATCGACTACTGGTCTCCGACGACCGCATCGTCGACTTCGAACTACGGCAGGCCAACCAGAAACAGAAGGCCGTCGAGGCGTTCCGGTCCCTCAATCTGAGGGTCGTGGCCGCGGGCGATTCGTACAACGACACCACGATGCTCGCGGCGG
>Ga0315907_10007097_pt1 | contig 11733 bp, 10 predicted proteins | sample LakEriMetagenome_3_FD_203525 | JGI IMG/M metagenome (GOLD analysis project Ga0315907, IMG submission 203525) | Freshwater fungal communities from buoy surface, Lake Erie, Ohio, United States - Buoy 12 MA123 | ecosystem: Environmental > Aquatic > Freshwater > Lake > Lake biofilm | place: USA...
CAAGAGCCCACGCCGCAAAGGTGCCCCACCACGCTTTGGGACGTTTTTGGCAAGCAAGGCCACCCAGTGAGGGCGACCGTATCCGATATGGGCCCCTTGCTGTTGGGCCGCATGCTGAAACTGAACGACACCCAAGCCGGCGTTTTAAACTTGGTCTTCAAAATTGCCGATGACCAAGGCTTGTTGCTTTTGGACCTGAAAGACCTTCGCGCCATGCTTCAGCATGTGGGCGAGAACGCCCAGCAATTCACCACAGAATATGGCAATGTGAGTGCGGCGAGTGTAGGGGCCATACAGCGTGGCCTGCTGGAAATTGAGAGCCAAGGCGCCGACAAATTCTTTGGCGAACCCATGCTCAACATTCAAGATTTTTTACAAACAGATGCCAAGGGAAAGGGCGTCATCAATTTGCTGTGTGCGAGTGAGCTCATGAATTCGCCTCGGCTTTACGGTACCTTCCTGCTATGGTTGTTGTCTGAGCTGTTTGAACAATTGCCAGAGATTGGCGACGCAGAAAAGCCCAAACTTGTGTTTTTCTTTGACGAAGCGCACTTGCTTTTCAATGAAGCGCCCAAAGTACTCATTGAGCGAATGGAATTATTGGTCCGCCTCATTCGTTCAAAGGGTGTGGGGGTTTATTTCGTGACGCAAAACCCCTTGGATGTGCCTGAAACTGTCTTAGGCCAACTGGGAAATCGTGTGCAGCACGCACTCCGTGCATTTACACCCCGCGACCAAAAGGCCGTCAAAGCCAGCGCCCAAACCATGCGCGCCAACCCCAGTCTGGACATCGAAAAAGCCATTACCGAATTGGCTGTGGGCGAAGCCTTGGTGAGCTTTCTGGATGAAAAAGGTCGGCCTGGCATTACTCAACAAGCCTTCATCATGATGCCTGGTAGCCAATTGGGACCCATCACACCCGAGCAGCGAATAGCTTTGCTCGACAACTCTTTGGTTGCGAGCGTTTACGAAAAAACCCTTGATCGCGAATCTGCTTACGAAATACTCAAAGGCGCGCGTCCAACACCGTCTAGTGATAGCGCGCACTCAGCACCTGGCAGCAAAGGGCCAGATGGCTCGACTTCTGCCAATGAACAAGGCAGCAACGCCCTTTTAGGCAGCCTAGGCGAGGTTGTATTTGGACGCACAGGCCCTCGGGGCGCCAAACACGATGGCTTAGCCCAAGCCCTGGTGAGGTCTGCGGTTCGTACCATCGGCTCTAGCGTGGGCAGAGAAATTGTTCGAGGCGTTTTAGGTGGCATATTGGGTGGCCGAAAACGCTAAGCCAAAAAAAGCCGGACGAATCCGGCTTTTTTAATATTTCTCACTTTAATTGGCGGTTGCTTCTTCCGGCTCGTGCGGCTCAGACTTTGAGTTGCGACCTTCTTTCTTAGGCGTGGGCTGAATGTCAAGCAAGACTTCATCTTTCTCGTCCAAATCGACACTCAAACGGCCACCATCAATCAAACGGCCAAACAACAATTCATCTGCCAAGGCTTTGCGAATGGTATCTTGAATCAAACGCTGCATCGGCCTTGCGCCCATGAGGGGGTCGAATCCTTTCTTGGCCAAGAACTTGCGCAAGTTGTCGCTGAAAGTCACGTCCACTTTCTTCTCAGACAACTGAGTTTCAAGTTGCAACAAGAACTTGTCGACCACGCGCATGATAATTTGCTCGTCCAAAGCCTTGAAGCTGACCATGGCGTCCAAACGGTTGCGGAACTCTGGTGTGAACAAGCGCTTTATATCGCCCATCTCGTCACCTGCTTGACGCGGATTGGTAAAGCCAATGGTGGCCTTGTTCATGGTTTCGGCACCTGCATTGGTGGTCATGATGATGATCACATTTCGGAAGTCGGCTTTGCGGCCGTTGTTGTCCGTCAAGGTGCCATGGTCCATGACCTGCAACAACACATTGAAAATATCGGGGTGTGCTTTTTCAATTTCATCAAGCAATAAAACGCAATGCGGTTTTTTGGTCACGGCTTCGGTGAGCAAGCCACCTTGATCAAAGCCCACATAACCCGGAGGCGCACCTATCAGACGACTTACTGCATGACGCTCCATGTACTCTGACATGTCAAAGCGAATGAGCTCAATGCCCATGATGTAAGCCAGTTGCTTGGCCGCTTCGGTTTTGCCCACGCCCGTAGGGCCACTGAACAAAAATGAACCAATGGGTTTGTCAGTTTTGCCCAAACCAGAGCGCGCCATTTTGACAGCGGACGCCAAGACTTCAATGGCCTTGTCTTGCCCAAACACCACACTCTTCAAATCTCGCTCAATGGTTTGCAATTTGCTGCGATCGTCATTGGATACATTGGCTGGAGGAATGCGTGCAATCTTGGCCACGATGTCTTCCACTTCGGCTTTGCCGATGGTTTTCTTGCGCTTTGAAGGCGGCAAGATGCGTTGTGCAGCGCCGGCTTCGTCAATCACGTCAATCGCCTTGTCGGGCAAGTGGCGATCGTTGATGAATTTGGCAGACAACTCAGCGGCTGCCTGGAGGGCGGCATTGGCATATTTCACGCTGTGATGCTCTTCAAAGCGAGACTTCAAGCCTTTCAAAATGTCGACTGTTTCGGCCACAGTGGGCTCAACCACATCGACCTTTTGGAAACGGCGTGACAAGGCAGCATCCTTTTCGAAGATGCCACGGTACTCGGTGAAAGTGGTGGCACCAATGCATTTCAACTGGCCACTGGACAGCGCAGGTTTGAGCAAATTAGATGCATCCAAAGTACCGCCAGAAGCTGCACCCGCGCCAATCAGTGTGTGAATTTCATCGATGAACAGGACCGCATGGGGCTTGTCTTTCAAAGCCTTCAAGACACCCTTCAAGCGTTGCTCAAAGTCGCCGCGGTATTTGGTGCCCGCCAACAGCGCGCCCATGTCGAGTGAGAAAACAACGGCTTCTGCCAAAATTTCAGGGACGGTGCCTTGAGTAATGCGCCATGCCAAACCTTCAGCAATAGCCGTTTTACCCACGCCAGCCTCGCCCACCAACAAAGGATTGTTTTTACGGCGACGACACAAAATTTGGATGGTGCGCTCGACTTCATATTCGCGACCAATGAGTGGGTCAATCTTGCCCTCTTTGGCCAGCTGATTCAGGTTCTGAGTGAACTGCTCTAAAGGCGATGCCTTCTCATTTCGCTCAGAGCTGCCGCTACCCTCTTCACTTTCAGGCGCGGGTGCAGAATCGCTGCCCTTGGTGGCTTCTGGTGGGTCGCTTTTGCGAATACCGTGGGCGATGAAGTTGACAACGTCCAAGCGGGTAATGCCTTGCTGGTGCAAGTAGTAAACAGCGTGCGAATCTTTTTCACCAAAAATAGCCACCAAGACATTCGCGCCAGTGACTTCTTTTTTGCCACTGCCCGTCGATTGAACGTGCATGATGGCACGCTGAATGACTCGCTGAAAACCCAAAGTGGGCTGAGTATCTACTTCTTCGGTACCCGCCACTTGTGGCGTGTTGTCTTTGATGAAGGTGGACAGGGATTGACGCAGATCGTCAACTTGTGCTGAACAGGCACGCAACACTTCTGCTGCGCTAGGGTTGTCTAGCAGTGCTAAAAGCAGATGCTCTACGGTAATGAACTCGTGACGCTGTTGGCGCGCCTCAACGAAGGCCATGTGCAAACTGACTTCCAATTCTTGGGCAATCATGTGATTTCCTTCAATGCCTTGCGGAGGTTAAAAATATTAGGTTGGGTAGATTTATTGGATTGCAACTGCTTTATGCCACATTCTTGCCGACTTTTTGTGAGATTCATGCCACAGGCTCGCTCACACACTGAAGTGGGTGTCCCGCCTGATTGGCTGCATCCAGCACTTGGTCGACCTTTGTCGCAGCCACATCACGGGAGAAAACCCCACATACGCCCTTGCCGTCCAAGTGGATTTTCAACATGATTTGAGTGGCGGCTTCTCTGTCCTTGTTAAAAAACTCTTGAAGCACCAAAACAACAAACTCCATGGGTGTGTAATCGTCATTCAACATGACAACTTGATACATCTGCGGAGGCCCTACTTTGGCAGGTCGTCTTTCTAAAACCACAGAATCGCTATTTCCGGGGGTACGCACAGGCTCCCCAACCGATCCAGGCGGGTTTGGTAAATTTGGTTTTTTAGGTTTCTCTGTTGCCATGATTTCATTCTATAGAGACTGAGCGGGGTTCTCAGCAGACCCCTTCAAAAGTCCTTATGCCGCAATGCAACAATTTTGCGTCAGTCGGGTAAACCTTGAATTGACAACGCCAAAAACAGTGCTTTAAATGTCCTCTATAAATCAAACGGATGGAGACATGCATGCTCAACGGAACAGTGAAATGGTTCAATGACGCCAAGGGATTTGGATTTATTCAGCCCGATGGTGGCGGCCCAGACGCTTTTGCGCATTTTTCTGCCATCACCATGGAAGGCTTTAAAAGCCTCAAAGAGGGTGCCAGGGTTAGTTTTGAATTAACCGATGGCCCCAAAGGTCCAATGGCCATCAATATTCAGTCTGAGCAAGCTGCTGTGCAGGAAGTCAAACCTGAGGCTTCTTGAGGTTAAGAAAAAAGCTCTTTAGAACGAATTCTGAAGAGCTTTTATCAGACAAAAATGGTCGGCGTGGCGGGATTCGAACTCGCGACCCCTTGCACCCCATGCAAGTGCGCTACCAGGCTGCGCTACACGCCGACAAGCTATAAATTATAGCCCGAGAATACTCTCAATTTGAGAGCAAGTCTCTGATATCCATCAATTCACGGCGCAGCGTTGGCAGACTGCTTGAGGCTTGAAGCTGAGAGGCCCTTTGAGCACTTTCCGTCGCCATGACAGCTGTTTCCTCACTCTCTGAGAAAGCCGCCGTATCTTCGTCGAAATCTTCCATGATTTCATCATCTGATGCGCTCAATTCATGCGCATCTTTTTTCAAGCCCTTTTGAAATTGAGCAAGTTCTTGCATTTTGTTGCGCGCACCACTGATGGTGAAACCTTGCTCATAAAGCAAATCCCGGATCCGGCGAATCATGAGCACTTCGTGGTGCTGGTAATACCGGCGATTGCCACGGCGCTTGACAGGGCGAAGTTGCGTAAATTCTTGCTCCCAATAGCGCAGCACATGCGGCTTGACACCGCATAGCTCGCCCACCTCACCAATGGTGAAGTAGCGCTTGGCTGGAATAGACGGGAGGGAGTTCTCCATTGAAATCACTAACTTGCTAGGGGGACTACAAGCTTACTCTAAGCATAGACCCCGAGTAAAGGGGCGAATGATTAAATTTTTGAAGGATTCTGAAAATAATTGGAAGCGGCTGAAATTCAATCTTCCAGTTTTTCATCCCCCTGGATGACTGCCTTGAGTTTGTGACTAGCGTGAAATGTGGCCACGCGCCGAGCTTCAATCGGAATCAACTCGCCGGTACGCGGATTACGTCCTGGCCGTGGCGCTTTTTCTCGGATTTGAAAATTGCCAAATCCGGAAATCTTGACATCGTTACCCTGCACCAATTGGCTGGCAATCAAATCAAAAAATGAATCCACCATGTCCTTGGATTCACGCTTGTTCAGGCCAATTTGCTCAAACAACAAATCAGCCAGGTGAGCCTTGGTGAGTGCCGGTGTTTCGAGGCTTTCAACAGAAAAATTCATATCCACTTTCAGACAAGCATTAAGTGCGCAAACGGGCGGATAACTTCTGTGCCAAGTGATCTAGCACAGCTTTGACTGTGGATTCAATTTGCACATCTGTCAATGAGGCCTCGTCATTGTTTAAGACAAGCCGGACAGCCAAGCTTTTTTCTAAACCAAGCGTTGCCTGAGGTCGAAACACATCAAACAACACAGCACTTCGAAGAAGACCTGCTGTAGGTGCCGCGTGAACAACGGCCATCAATTCAGCATGGGTAACTTTTTCTGCCACCACCACGGCGATATCTCGCTCTACGGCTTGGAATTTTGCAACACCTTGCGCCATTGGCACTTGTCTCTGGAGAACTGCATCCAAATCGAGTTCAAACAGAACAGGTGCCTGCTGCAGGTCCCATGTCTGACGCCATCGCGGATGCAGCTCCCCCACATGGCCAATGACTTTGCCAAACAAAGAAACTTGAGCACAACGACCAGGATGCATGGCTGGGTGCTCAGCCAACTCAAAAACTGGCTTGGCGGGTGCCAACAAAGCCTCTACCTCGCCTTTCACGTCAAAGAAATCAACATTGCGAACCTTACCGCTCCATGAAGTGGCAGATAACGGACCATAAGCTACGGCCGACACACGCATGGGCTGGCTTAAACCTTCAACCGTGGTGTCTGAATCCTTCACCGTAGCATCGCGCAAAAACACACGCCCCAATTCAAAGACACGCACGCGATCGGCTTTGCGATCAAGGTTGAACTTCACCACCTGCAACAAAGATCCCAGAAGACTGGTGCGCATGACGCTCATTTGACTGGCAATGGGGTTAAGCAACTTCAAAGGATTGGGGTTGCCCGCGAGTTCATGCTCCCAGCGCTCTTCTACAAAGCTGAAATTGATAGTTTCTTGGTAGCCCAGCGCGGCCAAACTGCGACGCACTGAAAACGGACCACGCATATTCTCTTTGCGAATCTTGGCAGTGATGGGCGCCAAAGGCGGGGTAGTAGGCAATTGGGTGTATCCCACCATGCGCGCCACCTCTTCAATGAGGTCTTCTTCAATTTCCAAATCGAAGCGCCAACTCGGTGGATTCACCGTGATCGAACCATCTGTTTCTGAAACTTCAAAACCCAAGCCGCGCAGCGCATCTGCACATTGCTTTTGACTCAGTGTCATGCCGATCACCTTGTTGGCTCGCGCAACGCGCAATGTCACAGGCTTGCGAGCTGGCATGTTCAACTTTTGATCGTCTACAGGGCCGATTTGAGTTGTAGGTGTACCGCAAATGTCAATGACCAACTGGGTAATGTGTTCAATGTGTTCAACTGTGCTTTCAGGATCTACCCCACGCTCAAAACGGTGGCCGGCGTCGGTTGAAAAGTTGTAACGGCGTGAACGGCCGGCAATCGCTTTTGGCCACCAATAGGCGGCTTCGATGTAAATGTTTTGCGTATCATCAGACACTGCAGTGGCATCGCCTCCCATGATGCCAGCCAAGGACTCCACTTGAGCGTCATCTGCAATCACCCCTACTTTGTGGTCCACAGTCACGGTATTACCGTTGAGCAGCTTCAATGTTTCATGGGGACGGCCCCAGCGCACTTGCAAACCACCGTGAATTTTGTTCAGGTCAAAGATATGAGAAGGTCGGCCAAATTCAAACATCACGTAGTTTGAAATGTCGACCAAGGGGCTCACACTGCGTTGGCCACACCGCGCCAAACGGTCCACCATCCATGCGGGCGTTTGGGCCTTTGGATTGACACCCTTGACCACCCTGCCGCTAAACCGGCCACACAAGTCTGGGGCTTGAACAGCCACCGACAATTTGTCTTGCACTTGGGCCGGGAGTGTTTTGAATGCAGGTGCTTTTAAAGGCGTGCCCGTGATAGCTGACACCTCTCGTGCAATGCCATAGACACTCAAGCAATGTGCCAAATTGGGCGTAAGTTTGAGGGTGAACAGCGTATCGTCCAGCTTCAAATAAGAGCGAATACTTTCACCCAGGGGAGCATCGACTGGCAGCTCTAACAAGCCACCATGATCGTCAGCAATCTTGAGTTCTTTGGCTGAACACAGCATGCCTTGGCTTTCAACACCACGCAGTTTGCCCAACTTGATTTGAAAAACCTTGCCATCTTCACCAGGCGGCAACTCTGCACCCACCATTGCACAGGGAATGCGAATACCTACCCGCGCATTGGGTGCACCGCACACAATGTTGAGCAAGGTGGGTTGACCCACATCGACTTGGCAAACGCGCAAGCGATCTGCATTGGGGTGTTGCTCTGCGCTTTTGATTTCACCAACAACCACGCTTGTAAACGGCGGTGCCACAGGTTGGAGTTCTTCAACCTCCAAGCCCGCCATGGTGAGGGTTTCGGCAAGTTGTTCGGTATTCAGGGGTGGGTTGCAAAACTCACGCAGCCAAGATTCAGGAAATTGCATGGTCTTTAATTTATTGAAATTGACTCAAGAAGCGAACGTCGCCATCGAAGAACAAGCGCAAATCATTGACGCCATATCGCAGCATGGTGAGACGGTCGGGGCCCATGCCAAAGGCAAAGCCAATGAATTTTTCGGGGTCAAGCCCCATGTTGCGAACCACGCTAGGGTGCACTTGGCCAGAGCCCGCCACTTCTAACCAGCGACCGGCCAAGGGACCTGTTTGAAATTGAATGTCAATTTCAGCACTGGGTTCTGTGAAGGGGAAAAAGCTGGGACGAAAGCGCAACACCAAGTCGTCGCTTTCGAAAAACGTTCTGCAAAAATCTGTGAACACCACCTTCAAATCTTTGAAGCTGACGTTCTCACCAATCCACAAGCCTTCGCATTGGTGGAACATGGGTGAGTGTGTAGCGTCACTGTCGACGCGGTAGGTACGACCCGGTGCAATGACCCGAATTTCGGGCATGCCTTGCGCTGCGTCCAATTGCGATTTGTAGCGCTTCACATGTTGCACGGCATGGCGAATTTGCATGGGGCTGGTGTGTGTGCGCAACAAGTGACCGCCCTCGACATAGAAGGTATCGTGCATGGAACGCGCGGGGTGATCTTCGGGCGTATTCAGGGCTGTAAAGTTGAACCAATCGGTTTCAATTTCTGGACCTTGTGCCACTTCAAAACCCATAGAGCCAAATATTTGTTCAATGCGTTCTAAGGTCAGCGACACAGGGTGCAAACCGCCTTGGGTCAGTGGTCTGCCTGGCAGAGACACATCAAAAGCTTCTGCTTTGAGTTGGATGGCCAATTCTGCATCGGCCAAAGCTTGGCGGCGCGCTGTAAGCGCTGCCTCAATACCTTGCTTGGCCACATTGACCGCTGCGCCAAACGTTTTCTTTTCATCAACGCTCAAAGCAGCCATTCCCTTCATCATTTCGGTGATGCGGCCTGACTTGCCTAAATACAAAGCTTTGGCATTTTCAAGATCGGCGGGGGTTTGGGCCTGCGCAAAACTAGCACTGGCCGCTTCAACCAAACTGTCCAACTCGGTCATGGTGGGAACTTTAAAAGGGAACTTAAATTCAAAATGAAAAAAGGATTGAAGCCTTCTCAAGCCTCAACCCCTTTGTTCGACTGCGTGAGTAGTTAAGCTGCGGCCAATCTGGCCTTGACTTGATTCACGATGCCAGCAAAAGCGGCCTTGTCGTGCACGGCGATATCCGCCAACACTTTACGGTCGATTTCGATGGCAGCCTTTTTCAGGCCATTGGCAAATTGGCTGTACGTCAGACCGCATTCACGGGCCGCTGCGTTGATACGAGCGATCCACAATTGACGGAACACACGCTTCTTGGCTCGACGGTCACGGTAGGCGTACTGACCGGCCTTCATCACCGCTTGTTTAGCGATGCGGAATACATTACCGCGGCGACCGCGGAAACCTTTGGCCAGGGCCAATACTTTTTTGTGACGGGCTCGTGCCGTAACACCACGTTTTACGCGAGGCATATTTTCTCCTTGTTCGTCAGTGAATTACAGGCCAGCCGAAGGCAGCATTTGTGCCATGTGACCCATGTTGGTCTCATGCACGCCTACTGGGCCACGGAGGTGACGTTTGTTCTTGGTTGTCTTCTTCGTCAAGATATGACGCTTGAAGGCTTGACCGCGTTTAACGGTACCACCAGGACGAACACGGAAGCGCTTTTTGGCGCTGCTTTTGGTCTTCATTTTGGGCATTTGACTGCTCCTTATTTTGTGCTCGTGAGGCGTCTGCAAACTCCTTGCAGCCTTGTTGGCCCCGAGACACTTTTAATCAGCAATACACTTTCATGTTTTGCTGTGCGAGGTTCTTGCAAACCTCATTTTTAGACATCCCGAAGGATCTCTTCAAACTCACTCTGAAGCTGCCTGAACAGCTTCGTTGGCTGTTTTACCAGCCGGTTTCTTGCGCCCTGGTGCAATCATCATGATCATTTGGCGGCCTTCCAACTTTGGAAACTGCTCGACCACAATCAGATCGCCCAAGTCATCACGGATACGCTGCAACAATGCCATTCCCAACTCTTGGTGGGTAATTTCGCGACCGCGAAAACGCAAGGTCACTTTGCACTTGTCACCATCGGCCAAAAAGCGGCGGATGTTGCGCATCTTGATGTTGTAATCACCGTCATCGGTACCTGGTCGGAATTTGATTTCCTTGATTTCAATGACCGTCTGCTTGGCTTTGGCTTCGGCAGCACGTTTTTGTTCTTGGTATTTGAACTTGCCGTAGTCCATGAGTCTGCAAACCGGGGGTGTTGCGGTGGCTGCAATTTCAACCAGATCAACATCTAACTCTCCCGCCATGCGCAAGGCATCTGCCAAAGAAACGATTCCGAGGGGTTCGTTCTCGGGTCCGGTTAAACGGACCTCAGGGAAAGTGATTTCACGGTTCAGGCGGTGCTTACGCTCTTCGCGCTGACGGCGGTCACGAAATTCAGTGGTAGCGATGGTTCAAATCCTTTAAAAAATAACTGCACAAGGCAGCCCAAACCGACGAGCAAGCGTCAAGCTAAAGCAATCGGAAAATACCTTCAAACTTTAGATTCAATGTCTAATTGGATGAGTTCAATGAACGCATCAACTGACATGACACCAAGGTCTTTGTTACCTCGGGCGCGTACAGCGACAGTACCTGCAGCCTTTTCTTTGTCGCCAGCGACAAGGATATAAGGCGGCTTTTGCAATGAATGCTCGCGTATTTTATACGTGATTTTCTCGTTTCGGAGGTCTAAATCGACCCTAAGGCCTTGATTTCCCGCTAGTTTTTGCATTTTTTGGGCAATTTCGCGACAGTAATCGGCTTGAGAATCGGTAATATTGCACACAACCACCTGAACGGGGGCCAGCCAAACGGGCAAGGCGCCGGCATGTTGCTCGATCAAAATTCCGATAAATCGCTCCATACTGCCCACGATGGCGCGGTGCAACATAACGGGGCGATGGCGAGCGCCATCCTCCCCAACGTACTCGGCATCCAAGCGCTCGGCCATTGAAAAATCGACCTGCATGGTGCCGCATTGCCACTGACGGCCAATGGCGTCTTTCAGGGTGTATTCAATTTTTGGGCCGTAAAAAGCACCATCGCCCGGGGCAATTTCGACATCACAGTTGGACGCACGCAAGCTTTCCATCAACGCGTGCTCGGCCTTGTCCCAAATCTCATCGGAGCCGATGCGCTGTGCGGGACGGGTGGCCACTTTGTAAATGATGTCGGTAAAGCCAAAGTCCTTGTAGACTTTTTGCAAGAGCGTGGTGTAGTTAACGCATTCATCCAAAATTTGATCTTCAGTACAGAAGATATGACCATCGTCTTGCGTAAAGCCGCGCACGCGCATGATGCCGTGCAAGCCGCCAGTGGGCTCATTGCGATGGCACTGGCCAAACTCACCATAACGCAAAGGCAAGTCGCGGTAGCTCTTCATGCCCTGCTTGAAAATCAAAATGTGACCTGGGCAATTCATGGGCTTCAAAGCGTAGTCACGCTTTTCAGACTCCGTAGTGAACATGTTTTCGCGGTACTTGTCCCAGTGACCTGTTTTTTCCCACAAGGACTTGTCAATAATTTGCGGACCTTTCACTTCTAGATAGCCGTTGTCTTGGTACACAGCACGCATGTACTGCTCTAC
>Ga0315907_10007099_pt1 | contig 11732 bp, 9 predicted proteins | sample LakEriMetagenome_3_FD_203525 | JGI IMG/M metagenome (GOLD analysis project Ga0315907, IMG submission 203525) | Freshwater fungal communities from buoy surface, Lake Erie, Ohio, United States - Buoy 12 MA123 | ecosystem: Environmental > Aquatic > Freshwater > Lake > Lake biofilm | place: USA...
AGCGCACGGCGATGGCCGCATCACTCACGATGGTACCGATGTTGAGCACGTGCCGAAGCGCCACCCGTCGATCGGTCACCACGTACGTGCCGTTGTCGTTCACCACCCGCGCGTACTCGGGGTAGGCACGCAGCGCCTCACCGCCACGGGTGACGAAGTCCATCACCCACTCGAACTCGTCGTCGCCGAGCAGTCGGAACGCACGCGTGGTGCGCAGTTCACGCAGCACCTCCTCACGCGTGAAGCCGCCGCCCAAGGCGAGCGTGACCAGATGCTGCGCGAGCAGGTCGAGCGGGCGGTCGAGCGGGGAACGGCTTTCGATGGCGCCGGCGCGAATGGCTTCGCGCGCGGCGGCGACCTCCACCAGCTCGAAGGCGTGCGTGGGGACACATACGATACGCGACACACGCCCCGGCGAGTGCCCCGATCGACCGGCGCGCTGCAGCAGACGCGCGACGCCTTTGGGACTGCCCACCTGCATCACGAGGTCCACCGGGGCGAAGTCCACGCCGAGGTCGAGTGAGCTCGTGGCCACTACGATCCGATAGCGGCCGGTCTTGAGGCCGTCCTCCACGTCCTCACGCTGGGTACGCGAGAGCGACCCGTGGTGAATGGCCGTGAACTCGAACCACGACGGATTGGCGGCGATGATGCTCTGAAACCAGATCTCGCACTGCGAACGCGTGTTGGTGAACACGATGGCGCTGTCGGCTGCTTCCAGCCGACGCATCACCTCGGGGAGGAGCTTCGTATTGAGGTGCCCGGCCCACGGAAAGCGATCCATCGTGTCCGGCACGAGCGCCTCCACCTCCACCTCCTTGGGCACCACCCCCCGCACCAATCGCCGGGGGCTCGGCGCACCCGTATCGGTGAATCCGAGCAGCGTGTCGGCGGCCTCGTCGAGATTGCCGAGGGTGGCCGACACGCCCCAGGTGCGCAACGCGGGGCAGAGGCGGCGCAGCCGAGCGAGCGCGAGCTCCACCTGCACGCCACGCTTGCTGGAGAGCAGCTCGTGCCATTCGTCCACCACCACACACCGCAGGTCGCGAAAGATCTCCGCGCTGTCCTTGCGGCAGAGCAGCAGCGACAGCGATTCGGGGGTGGTGACGAGGGCAGTAGGGAGCTGCTCGCGTTGCCGGGCACGGCGTGACTGCGACGTATCGCCGGTGCGTGATTCCACCGTCCACGGCAGCCCCAGTTCGTCAATGGAGAGCTTGAGTGCGTGCTCGGTGTCAGCGGCCAGCGCGCGCAGTGGTGTGATCCAGAGCGCGCGCAGCGGCATCGCATCGGCGCGTCGGCGGGCCTTCCGTGCCTGCGGCTCTTCGGCCATCGCTTCGATGACGGGTCCCATCCAGGCGGCGTACGTCTTGCCGGTACCAGTAGCGGCGTGGATGAGCCCCGACTCGCCTCGGGCGTACGCATCCCACACGTCGCGCTGGAACTGAAAGGGGTGCCAGCCGCGGGTGGCGAACCACTTCTCGACTCGCTGCGCTGCATTGGCAAGTGGGGGGGACGCGTGCAACACAGAGCTCACCGAGGTGGGTGAGGACACAGAGGAAATGTTGTTCTTCGTGTGCTCATCCCCCTCGGCGATCTCCGTGTTCGCGCGTTTCCTGAGCTGGACGCGCTGCGCTGCATCGGCACGTGGGGGGGACGCGTGCAACACAGAGCTCACCGAGGTGGGTGAGGGCACAGAGGAACTGCTGTTCTCCGTGTGCTCACCACCCTCGGTGATCTCCGTGTTCAAGCGTTTCCCCCGCCTAGCCATCGAGCAGGGCCTTCACGCTGTCGAGCGTATCGGCTTCACTCGCCGGCTTGTCCTGACGCCAGCGCGCGATGCGCGGGAAACGCACGGCGATGCCACTCTTGTGGCGCGTGCTGCGTTGGATTCCCTCGAAGGCGAGTTCGAATACGAGTTCCGGCTTGACCGTGCGCACGGGGCCGAACTTTTCGAGCGTGTTGTTGCGTACGAACTTGTCCACCAGGCGAATTTCGGTGTCGGTGAGGCCACTGTACGCCTTGGCGAAGGGTACCAGCGCGTCGCCATCCCAGATCGCGAAAGTATAGTCTGTGTATAGCCCCGCACGGCGCCCGTGTCCGGCCTGCGCGTACACCAATACCGCATCCACGGTGAGTGGATTCACCTTCCATTTGTACCAATCGCCGACGCGACGTCCTACGCCATAGAGCGAGCTACGACGCTTGAGCATGAGTCCTTCGGCATTTTCACGACGTGAATCGCCGCGCGCGTCACGCACGGCGTCCCAGCTGTCGGCGCTGAGTACTGGCGAGAGGCCAATGGTCGCGCCGCCCGGCAGTCTGTGCACCAGCGCCTCGGCGTATTCACGTCGGGCGTGCATCGGCTCGGCGCGCACATCGCGAGTGTCCGTCTCGAGACAATCGTACACGAGCAAGGCGCACGGTACGTCGGCCAGCAGCTTCTTGCCCACCGTCTTGCGATTGATGCGCCGCTGCAGCTCGGTGAAGGGCAGGGGCCTGCCGTCACGCCATGCGAGCAGTTCACCGTCGAGCACCGTCCCATCGGGGAGCCATTCAGCGCACGCCTCTACCTCGGGGAAACGGCCCGCCAACAGTTCCTCGCCGCGACTCCACAAAAAGGTGCGGCCACGCCGACGCACGAGCTGACAGCGGATACCGTCCCACTTCCACTCGATCTGCCAGTCGCGCACGTCACCGAGCGTCGACGGTTCGGCTTCGAGCGGATAGGCCAGGAAGAACGGGTACGGGCGACTCCAATCCGCGTCGGTGGTTTCGGTGCCCACCAGCCGTGTGTACCAGTCGGCCGAGGGTTCCCACTGCCCCATGAGGCGATGTGCGATGGTTTCGGCGCTCACGCCACTCACCTCCGCGAGCGCGCGCACCACGAGCCCATCGCTCACCCCCACACGGAAGGCGCCGGTAAGCAGCTTGTTGAAGACGAAGCGCGCCGAGCCGCTCAGCGAACCCCACGCATCGATTAGCGCGGCGCGTTGCTCGGGTGGCTCGAGCGCCTGCAAAGACAGCAGCCGGTGTTCCACCCACCAGGCCAGTCCTTCGCCTTCGTGATTGTCGCCTGCTGGAACGAGCAGCGTGATGGTTTCGGCGAGGTCACCGGCCTGGGCGTAACACTCCTCGAAGAGCCACGGGGGAATACTCGCGGCCTCCCCGGCCCATGCCTGCAGGTTTGGTGCCTTCACGAGGCGCTTGGGGCGGCGACCGACGAGGAACGCGACAGCCCACGCGGCATCGGCGGCAGGGGCCGTGCGGAAGTAAGAAATCAGCGCGGCCGCCTTGCCAGAGGTGGCCGTGGTGGCATCGAGGGCGTCGAAGAGTGTGGCGAATTGCTGCATGTCAAAAAACAACGCACGAGCCCCCTCGACAGTGCGGGCGCGTTGCGCACAGTATTGATCGCGATGCGACGATTAACCACTTCGTTGTTCGGGGCGGCGTTGGCCGCCGTCTGCTTTGGGGCGGTCGGGGGAGCCTTCCAGCCTGTTCATGCCCAGCCGACGACAATCGGCACTGCCGGACGGCCGTTGGACACCGCGTCGGTCTTCGACGCGGGTACCATGGTGCGCGCCCTCACGCTGGCGTACGACAGCGGTCGTGAGGAAGAGGCGCAGAAGATCTGGCGTCGACGTGCCGGTCGCGACGCCGCTGCGCGCGCGCTGTTGCAGGGTACGATCGCACGCCTGGCATACCAGCTCGACGATGCGGAACGGTACTATCGTGCTGCCGCGGCGGATACCGATGGTACGGTCGGTGCCTGGGCGCAACTCGGATCCGCTACGATACAAGTCAGCAAGGGTGGATTCCCAAAGGCGATGGAGGCGTTCGCTGCAACGGGCGTCCGCATGCGGGCACTTGGTGATCGGCACGGGCTTTCCGAGGCGCTTCTTGCACAGTCACTGCTGGCCTTGCGAGTCGCCGGCGTTGATTCGGCGAAAGCCCTGCTGCGTTCAGCCTCTCAATCGCTACCGGGCGACGATCCGGCCGCGCAGGCGCGTTGGCAGTGTGTGTCGCTCCAGATACGCACACGTGGAAGCGAAAGGGTGGCCGACAGTACGTGGCGTCGGGTCTCCGACCTGGTTGCTCCTCATGGCAACCGCCTTCGGGCAGAATGCCTCTTCGTGCGTGCACAGTACGTCGAGTCGCTCGGTAACGCCGATCGCGCGCGCGCGCTTCTGGATACCGTGGGCATCCTCCAGGACTCGGCGCGGTTGTGGAGTGGTCTTTCGGCTACACGTCAGTGGCAGGGAAGCAGCCACTTAGCGCGCGGGCGGTATGGCCTGGCGCGGACCGCACTCAGCGAGGCGCGTGTCTATGCCAAGCGCGGTTCGAGCGTGGGCGGCGAGGCATGGGCTGTACAGGAGCTCGGGCGTGTTGCGCAGGCGATCGGCGAAATGGGTGACGCGTTCCGAAATTTCACAACGGCACGCGGGCTCTTTCTCGCCGCTGGCGACGAAACCGGTCTGGTGATGGCCGACCGCACGTTGGCGGAGGCCGCATTGCTCAGTCGGAACCTCAGGGTGGCCGATTCGCTCTACACGGCGCTCGGTGGGCGCCTGGATCGTCTTGTCCCTCAGCAGCGTGTCCCTGTGCTGGTCGCGCGCGCGGATCTCGCTCGTCAACTCGGGCAGACGGAACTGGGTTCGCAGCTGCTTGATTCGGCGACGGCGACCGCACAACGGCGGAATTCGCCGGGATGGGCAGCAGAAATCCGCTATCAGCGTGGGCTCGTCGCGCTGGCCAACAGACGGCATCGCGATGCGATCGCGCAATGGGACACCCTGCTTCAGCTTCATCCGCGGCTCGCCGGACCAGCTGCCTTCGAGGTGCACATGCGGTGGGCGGAGGCCCATGCCGGTGCCGGGCAATTCGACGACGCATGGGAACGCTTCGGATTGGGGAAGCGGGGGCTCGATGCGTGGAGTCGGGGATTCCGGCGACGTGAAGATATGCTCGCCGTCCTGCAGGGGCGGATGTTCGACTGGGATCGTGATCTCGGGATTGCCTCGATCATCGCCCGCTTTGCGGCGGCGGGCCGCGTCCCAGAGGCCCTCGCCATGACCGAGTGGCGCCGTGTGCGTGCGAAAGAGCAGATGGCGCTTCAACGCGGAACCTTGCGTATCGAGGGAAGCAATACGGTAGGGACTGCCGTGCGGGTCGTCGATACGGCGATGCTCGACGCCCGACGCCTGCCGGCGCTCGCGCGCGGGCGTTTACCGGTTGGTACTGCCGTCGTGAGTTTCGCGGTGGGAGATGGGCGGGAACCGACGACGGTTTTTCTCCTCACTCGGGACACGCTGATCAGCCGGATTCTCCCGCCGATCGATTCCCTCGTCGACCCCATCGAGCGGTTCACCGCGTTCCTTCGTGCCGGTCGACTGCAGCCCACGCTGGCGGCCTCTCTGTCGGAGGCCCTGTTGAACCCGGTGCTTGCTGTGATGCCGCCGCATATGCAGCGTCTCGTGATCGTGCCGGACGGCATCCTGCACCGCCTGCCGTTCGTTGCGCTCCCGGGCGCCGACGGAGCGCCGCTCCTCTCTCACTTCGAGATGGTCGTCTCTCCATCCGTGGAAGATGCACTGGGAAGTGCGTCGAGCATTGCCCGCCGTAGCCGCGGTGACATGTTGTTGATTGGTACGCCCGCGTCAATGCCATCCATGCCCGGAGACTCTGTGGCGTGGCCGCCTCTTCCCGGAGCGCGCAGGGAGATTCGGGTTGTACGCGATCTGATTCGCCACAGTGCGGTGCTTGATGGTCGCCGCGCCGTTCGTTCCACCCTGTCCGAACGCCTCGCAACGGGGGGGCGCGTCCTCCACGTCGCCACGCATGCCGCGACGAATCCGGAGTCCGCGTCGGGTACCGGGTTCGTCATCACGCCGTCGGCAGACGATGTGGAGCCCGGGCTATTCGATCTCCCGGCACTGTCAGCGCAACCACTCCCCTTTGACCTGGTTGTGCTCTCCGCCTGTTCCAGTGCCGACGGCGTCTTGTTCTCGGGGCAGGCGCTGCACGGCCTGGTGAGCACGGCGCTCGATACTGGGGCACGTGGTGTGGTCGCCACACGGTGGCGGTTGGACGATAGCGCCATCGTGCCGTACGTAGAGCAGTTCTATAATGAACTGCTGCGAGGGAACGATGTGGTGACGGCACTGCATCGCGTGCGACGTTCGGCGCTGGCCGACGGCGCCTCGCCCGCGCTCTGGGCGAATCTCGAGTATTTCGGTGACCCGACCTTGCAGGTTGAACTCGAACGGCGTGAACGTTCCGTGTGGCGGCGCGTGGCGGACGCGATGCGCCAGTGGTTACGGTAGCCGGGAAGACCGGATACCGGCGAGGTCGCTGCGGCGCAACGATCCGTCTTCCATGGTCGCCGTCACCCACCACCCGGCAATCCGTTCCCGATCGGCACTGGTGATATCGTTGGGCAGTACAGCGGTCGTGTCCGTTGTGGTCACAGTGGCCACGGTCTTCCCGGTCGCGTCGATGGCCTCCAGGCGGTAGCTCCGCGCCCGCCGCAGCGCGCGCCAGACAAAGCGTCCATCGGCGGGTACGGCTGCATCGGCGACGGGTGTCACCAGCGAAAAGCCACTGGTGGCATTACCATCCCGATAACGCGTCGCGTTTCCGTCGAGCTCTGTGGTTGACGTGCGGGTGCGTTGCCACAGCGGGACCCCGGTCATGATGAGCAAGGCAGCGGCGGCCGCGGCAAGCCCCCCCCACCGCTGGAACCGGTATGTCCTGCCCCGTGTCGCGGCGTCGGCGGTCGCGGCATCGAGCGCGGCCGCGTGCATGCTCTGCGCGAGGGCGACCTCATCGGAAGCACCAGCACGGAGGGCGTCGTCGAGGATACGGACACGTTCACCCGGTTCACCGTGACCAGAAACCGCCGCCCAGATGGCCTCGGCTCCGGGACTGCTCGAGTCGCGGGCCTCCGATGCCGCCTCGCGACGACGATGACGAAGTGCGTCATAGGCGCGGCGCAGTTCGTCCTCCGTCATCTGGTCACCCCTCCGTCCTGATTCAGCAACGTCCGCAGATCGTCAAGCCCTCGGTAGAGCAGGTTGCGTACCTTGGCCTCCGTCCAGCCGGTCATACGACCGATCTCGCGTTGCTCGTACCCTTCGAGATGCAGCTGAACCACCACGCGACGGTTGGTGTGCAGTTGCTCCAAGGCAAGACCAAGCCGTGTCGCGAGCGCCTCCCGCTCGCTGAAATCGTGCACCGGCACTTGAAGTGCGCCGGGAACCTCTCCTGTCGGTGCGATCGCGTCGAGCGATGTGGTACGTCGCCTCCGTTCCGTGCGGAGATGATCGATCACGGCCGACGACACAACGCGCATGAGGTAAGACGCCCCGAGCGCCTCGATCTTCTCACTCGACTGCTGAGAACGCCACAGTCTGATCCGGACATCCTGCAGGACCTCATCAATGTCCGATGTCTGCAGCCCACGGGCGCGCGCGATGCGCCGCGCCATCGATTCGAAACGCCCCAGCAGACGTTCCACGGCGCTGCCAACTTGTGCCGTCGACTCGGACTCCTTCTCCGCGGTCGCAGTCAAAGGAGCGGGCAACTCGGAGGCCGACGAGTCGTGGGCGTTCACAGACAAAGCATGGGCATGGAGGTCGGCCAAAGGATATCGCGTCGGCCCCGACTTCCGCGAGATCTGCTGCGTCAATGCCGCACTTTCCGGCGCTGGATGCTCCTTGGTGGGTTGATTCCGGGAACGGCAACCGGTACGCCGCCGCGTGTAGGTAACTGTGTGTAGTTCGGGGATGGTGGCCGGCTGCGTTGGACGCAGAAACGGCCACCGTCCATCTTCTGGGTGACCTTGTTCACCAGTGGTGTTCGCGCACCACAAAGCCCAGAAGCTGACCGATGCCCGTTGGGTCTTGAGGGATGAACACGCCGGGCTCAAGGCGGCGGTGCAGCGGGGCCAGCCGGAAGCGCACTGCTCACACTTCGTTACTTGACCCCATTACAGACAACGCGCCGACACCAGATCGGCTTGAAACGATTGCCGGCCCCCCGGTGCCAGGGTGATCGTCTCGGTCTGCCCCAGGCGACGCACCGTCAGTTCAACCGCGTGGTCCCCCACGTTGGTCGCCGTGCGCAAATGCATCCCGAAACCCGGGCGTTTTTCGTTGGGCGAGGGCCAGGTGGTGTCGAAGGCTTTTCGTTCGCCCATTTGCAGGCGCAGGCTCTCCAGGCCAATGGCGCCTTCTGCAACGCCGGCGGGGGCCAGGGCGTGATCGGCCCGTCGATATTGCAGCGCGCAGAAATAGATCTCCACGAAATCGAAGGACACGGGATACATGGGGGACACGGCAAAGCGACCGTTGCGTAACTGCAGCGTCACGGATTTCCGGCCGTTGTTTCCGGTGATCTGGTGCGTCACGCCGGTGAGTGTCCCTTGCCCTTGCGTGGCACGGCGCCAGTCGCTGAACACGCCCTCGTCCTGCTTGGTGCGGTACTCCACCGCGAACCCACGCACGTTCAGGGCACGCACCCCACCAGCCGTGGTTGTGAAGAACGTGAGGGTACGACTTACGGCAACGGGTGTCCCGGTGTGCTGCAGCGTGCCGACAATTCCCGTGGAGTCATTCAACTCCGGAATCGAGCGCCGGGGCGCGCCAGGGCAACGCACTTCATTGTCGGGCGTGACGTCGACGGTCAGCTGCCGCCGGCCAGGCCCGGACTGATAAGTGACGCTGGCGCCGAACATCACATTGGTTCGCAGGGCCTATTCAACGTGTATCACCAGTTCCCCCAACGGTGGCGCATTGGGAAACTGGGCCTGGCCCTGGGGGTCGGTGGCAACGATACCGTATGCCTGCCAATCGCGTGCGGTACCGACACAGACCCGGTAGGCCCCCGCGGTGACGGGGCGGTTCCTGTGCTGCACGGTAATCACGAGCGGCCCGGATAGCCCTTCAGGCGGTTTGATCCCGCCCTGCGCGGGCAGCGCGGGTGCCAAGAGCAGCCAGAGGATTCCCGTTATGCTGCGTGCGAGTCCGCACACGAGGGTTCCCTGACGGAACACCCTGCCGCTCCTCAGGAGCAGCTGGCGGCGGAGACAATCGGCGTGGGGCGTACAGGAGAGGGGTGTTGGTCGCGAGGCGCGAACAACGAGCGATCACGGAGCTCCGGTCGGGACGTCGCTGTAACAGACGCTCCGTCCCCCGCAGGATTCTCACTGTATCCAGAGGCAAGTCAGATCACTGCCGTTCACGAACGTCGTCCCGACAACACGTCTGTGAAGTGGTTGCGGCGACTTGAGGTACACGATGCACCAGCCATGTCGCGCGAAGAGACCGCCACGTACACCGACCCGCACCCCGACGGCCACTCTCGTCAGTTCAGTTTCCTGATGGATGCGAAGTCGGTCATTACCGCACTGGGGTATCCTGCCGTGCTGCCGGAAAAAGGGTGGCACGCCACCCGCCGCATTGCCTGGACCGGACGGGGCACGGTATCGCACGTGGACGTAAGCACCGACGGGGGACACACATGGCATCCGGCCACGTTACCCGCCACGCGCTACGCCAGCGATGCGCCTCGGGAGAAGCAGCCAACCGGAGCTATGCCAATTACGCCGCCCGACGCTGCCGCAGTGTGGATGCCGGCTTCATGCTACGCGACCATGTGGATTGGCCACAGCTGCGGGGCGCAGTCGCTGCCACCGGCGCCGAGCGGGTGTGGGTGACCCACGGATTCACTGGGCCGGTCGTGCGATGGCTCACGGAGCGGGGGCTCGACGCCCGCGCCATCGCGACCCGCTGGGAAGGCGAGCGCGATGACGCGGCCGTTGATGCCACCGAAGTAGACGACGTTACGCCGACAACCGCCGACGTCGCTGCACCAGCATGAGCACACCAAGTCCCGCCGCCATGAGCGCGTAGGTGGAGGGCTCGGGGACGGTGGAGACGGTGTTGGCGGTCACGGAGAAGTTGTCGAGGCCGGAGGAAAATGACGCGGCCCCGCAGGTGAGTCCGACCGGGCACCCTGTACCGCCACTCATGATGTACCCGAATTCCATCGTTGTGCCGGCCGCCGAAAAATCTGGTCGAAGCGATCCATCCTGATTATTGGGATCGCGCCAGTTCTCAGAACTCGAACTGCTGACACTTAAGGTAGACCAGCTGCGGGTCGTCGGATCGAGTGCGCCATCCGGCAGAAAGAAGTACAGTCCGTTCTGCCGCAGCGTCGGAACGTACACGCCAAAAAACAGCTCGGCGAATCCTACGCTATTGAATCCGATGAGATCGAACGAAAAATTCAGCGACGCAAGCGCGCCATTCACGCGGGGATCGTAGGTGAACGTGTTGTTGATGTTTGCCACCCGATAGCGATTAGTGCCGCCCGCCATCTCAATGCTGAAGGTATGCAGCCAGTGACTCCCTGGATTCCCCCCTGTCCCGACCAACTGTTCCGTACCACTGACGGGGCCGCTTCGCGTTATGTTGGAGAAGCTCCATTGACTGGGCTCGAATGTGCCCTGAGAATAGGTCACGTTTTGGGCCGACAGCGGACTGGCAGCGGCGACGGCGAGCAGCAGGGCAGCAGCAAAACGATGTGACATACGTCCTCGGGCAGATGTCGGAGTGAAGGTCCGGTACAGCTACGCCCCCTGACGTCCAGGATTCTCATTTCACTTGTTTTTGTGGCGCACGCGCCACACACTCGCCAGCTCCCGGTTGGCGGCGTATCGTTTCCCCGTCCATCGCATCTGCCCAGCCTGCTCCGCCCAGACCACCACATGGCACTGGGCCGCTGTCCACCAACGCCAATTCGGCGCTGGCTACCCGCGCCGCCCGGGCTGATCATGGCCGTTGGCATTCCCACCTGGCCGCCAAAACGCGTGTGAATGACCGGCCAGGCCGACTCAGCCACTTATCGAGTGGCACACCCAGCGAGCTGCACCTCATTGCTCCGGCCAGCATCACCCCTCTGCCGCTGGCGCAAGCCGACAGCACCACTGGATCAAATCCTATGGCCTCTTCCGCTTTGCTGTCGACACGGACAACGCCCAGCCAAACACGACCATCGTGCCGGTGACGCCGGTCCCCGAACCCACAACGTTGGCATTGGTGCTGACCGGGCTGACGGCACTCACATACAGAGCCCGCCGCCGTTCAACGGCGTGACCGCTCAGGGGTAGGTGGTCCGCCGGACACAGGTACCGTGGACGGTCACGACACATCACTGTCCACGACATCCGAATCCGGCGTATCCACCGCGGCGTCGTCCCGCTCTCCTTCCCAACGCGTGGCGATCGCGCGGGCCTCGAGCCCGCGTTCGGTGAGCCACTGCACGACCGGGCCCGTGAAACCGTGTGTGACCCACACGCGCTGGGCGCCCGTGGCCTCCACCGCTGCCAGCAACTGCGGCCAATCCACGTGATCGCTGAGCGTGAAGCCCGCATCCACGCCGCGTCGTCGTCGGGCACCGCGCACGCGCATCCACCCGCTGGCGAACGCCGTGCGCACCTCACCGAATCGCCGCAGCCACGTGGAGCCCGTGACGCTGGGCGGCGCGATCACGATGGCGCCGGCAATGGCCTTGTCGCGGAGCGCGTCGCTCGCGTGACGCGTGGGCGGCAATGACACGCCGCCCTGTCGATACAGCGCCGTCATGCGCTCCACGGCCCCATGCGTGACGATGGGGCCGATGCTGTCATCGAGCCCGGCGATGAGGCGCTGGGCCTTGCCGAGGGCATAGGCGCA
>Ga0315907_10007101_pt1 | contig 11731 bp, 9 predicted proteins | sample LakEriMetagenome_3_FD_203525 | JGI IMG/M metagenome (GOLD analysis project Ga0315907, IMG submission 203525) | Freshwater fungal communities from buoy surface, Lake Erie, Ohio, United States - Buoy 12 MA123 | ecosystem: Environmental > Aquatic > Freshwater > Lake > Lake biofilm | place: USA...
AACAAAAGCATATAATATGTCCCTATCTGACCGTCGTGCGAAATCATCCGCAGAATATATTCAGAAACGAATCAACGATCCAAAACGGATTTTTGGGAAAGGCTATGGCGAGTCAAAGCTGGTCAATGATTGCGAGTGTGAAGATAAACAAACTACACCTTGCAGTGAAGAACAGCATCAGGCAAATCGTCGAACAGAGTTTAGAATCGTAAAAAATTAGTACTTTAACAATTGATCAACCATATAACCCAATGAGACCAAAACATTTCATTTCTGTTGCTCTTGCATTTTTCGTGTCAGATTCATATTCTCAGTTCAGTGATGATGAGATCAGAACAAAAATTTCAAATTCTGATCAAAACACCCTGTTAAAGGACAATTCGCACTTGATACAGGAAGGATTTTTGTATCAGGCAGAATGGGTAGTAGATAAATTATTAACATTTCAGCCAGAAAGCCCAAATTATAATTATCGAAAAGGGTTTCTTGTTTTGGAAATCCGTAAAGACCATAAAGCGGCCATTCCATTTTTACAAAAAGCAATCACTGATACTAAACCTCACTTTGATGCGTTCAACACTCATGAGAACAGCGCTCCGGCCGATGCGTACTTTTATCTGGCAAGCTGCTATCATTTGAACAATGAGATAGAGCTGGCTCTCGAAATGTACCAAAAGTTCCTTGATAACACTTATTCAAAATCCAGCTTAATACCTCAGACTACTATTCGAATAGCACAATGTGAGGTAGCCAAGAGATCCATTACAAACCCGGTGAATGTTTCACTTTTGAACCTTGGAAATGCTATAAACAGCCCATTCCCGGACTACAGTCCTGTGGTGTCATTAGATGGTTCAGCTCTCTATTTCAGTTCCAAAAGACCATGGGAGGGCGGAAAAACCGATAATTTAAGAGACCCTGCATTAAATCAATACCCAGAGGATATTTATGTAAGTTATATGGACTTTGATTCTGAATGGACTGAAGCCATCAGACTTGATTTCTGTCAACCAAAACGAAATGAGGCTACCGTTGCAATCAGCGGTGACGAAAGGCGCATTTATTTATACGAGGACTCGACAGGTTCCGGGGACATTTACTATTCAGATTTTTACAGCCAAAAGTTCAACGAAATCTCCCTACTCAATGAACCCGGCGTGAATTCTCCTTATTGGGAGACTCATTGCTCCATGAATATCGATCAAAACGAACTGTATTTTTCATCTGATCGCCCGGGAGGACTCGGTGGAAGAGATATTTATTACTGTAAAAAGTCAGATAATGGATTATGGTCAGAACCTTTCAACATGGGATCAGAAATCAATACTCCACAGGATGAGGATTCTCCATTCATCTCAGTCGACGGCAAGCAGTTATACTTTGCTTCAAACAGTGCGAAGAGTATGGGAGGCTTTGATATTTTCCTAAGTCAACGAAAGAATGATGGTACGTGGAATGTTCCAAACAACATGGGCTATCCTTTTAATTCAACAAATGATGATATTTTTTACACAACAACCATAGATGGGCTTCGGGGATATCTTACTTCTTTCAGATCTGATGGCAAGGGAGAAAAGGATATTTATGAGATCAAGAACGACTTCCTTGGTTTGAAAAGTTTGGCTGTACTAAAAGGATTAATCCGAACAATGGATAATACGCCATTACCAGAAGATATTCAAATTTCAATGGAACTTACATGCACCGATTGTGGTGAGAATTCTGCAAAAAGAATAATCTATCCACGGTTAAGAGATGGCATTTTCATTACTGACCTTAGACCTTGCCATACTTATGAACTGACTTATGTAAATGCATCTGACAAGGTCAATCTTTACAAAAATAGTTTCAAGACAGATTGTACCGACTCCTATCAAGAAATTTACAAAGAAGTTATTCTTGACAAAGTTAGAAAAACCATCATTCCTGTAACGAACTATACTCTTGACGGACTTATTGTAGACAACAACAATTCATTACCGATAAAAGGTGCCAGATTAGAAGTCTTTGACAGAAAATCAAATTCAATAGTGGCAACAGTTAATACATTGGAAGATGGCCGATTCAAATTAGACATCTTAAAGGATAAAACCTATGGTGACAGTTTGAATTATACCTTTAAGATTTCTGCCATGAACTATTTAACGAAGAGTTTTGAACTTTCTGCAATTTTGCAAAATGAGGAAAAAATGAACCTAGTTATTCGCTTGGACATATCTACTCCTGGAGCAGATCTTGCTAATTTATTTGATATCAAACCAATCTATTTTGATTTTAACAAATCCAACATAAGGCCAGATGCTAAAATCGAATTGGATAAGATCGTAAAAATCATGAATGATAACCCTACACTCGTTATTGAATTTGGATCACACACGGACTGTAGAGGAACAGAAATTTACAATAAAGCTCTATCTGAGAGAAGAGCAAAGTCCTCAGCAGCTTATATCAAGTCGAGAATTTCTGATCCATCGCGAATTTACGGTACTGGTTATGGCGAATCAAAACCACTGAATACTTGTGAATGTGAAGGAGATAAGATAAGTCAATGCTCATCTGAACAACATCAAGCAAACAGAAGAACTGAGTTCAAGATCATCGGAAAATAATTGAAAAAACCGACAATATGTCGGTTTTTTTTTGATGTTTTGCAACTATTCCCTAAACATCTCGTAGATTAGGTGGTCACATTGATAAGTGTGTCGAAAACAAACACGAACTTACTGATATGAGAAAATTAGGTCTTCTTCTACTACAAATGATCACTCCCATCCTGTTATTGGCTCAGATGACAGATGAGGAAGTATTAAAAATGATCGAAACATCTTCGGAACAACAGCTCATTCCGGAAAATTCCAGAATGATGCAAGAAGGGTTGCTTTATCACGCTGAATTGGTAGTTGACAAACTACTAACTTTCAAACCCGAGAGTGCCAATTACAATTATCGTAAAGGATTCTTAGTTTTACAGATCAGAAAGGATTATTTGAATGCTATTCCATATTTTGAAAAAGCAATACTCAATACCGATCCAAACTATGATGCATTTGGTATCTCTGAAAAAAGTGCGCCAACCGATGCCTTTTTCCATTTAGGATCCTGTCATCATTTGAATGAAGACATCGACAAAGCAAAAGAATACTACAACCGGTTTATCAGTACCTCGAAACCGAAATCAGAGTTATTACCTATTGCAAAGTTACGACTGATGCAGTGTGACCTCGCGAAAGAAGCAATGGCTAATCCGGTTAATGTTTACCTTAAAAACGTTGGAAATGTGGTAAACAATGAATACCCCGACTATGCCCCCGTAATATCTTTGGATGGAACCTCCCTCTACTACACCTCAAGACGACCTTGGGATAATGGTAAAACAGAGGTCTACCGTGACCCGGCAATTAACCAGTATCCTGAAGACGTCTATGTTAGCTATATGAACCTTGATTCGTCATGGACAGCTCCTTTGAGGCTGGATTTTTGTATTCCTAAACGAAATGAGGCGACCATTGCCGTGAGCACAGACGAAAGGCGCATCTATCTTTACGAAGATTCAACAGGTTCCGGAGATATCTACTACACGGATTTTTACGCCAGCAAATTCAACGCAATCGAAATGGTTACGGATAAGGATATCAATTCGAAATTTTGGGAAACACACTGCATGATTTCACATGACAAATCAAGAATGTTCTTTGCATCAGACAGACCCGGCGGATATGGTGGACTGGACATATACATGAGTCGAAGAAAAAATAACGGCACATGGGGAGATCCAGTAAACCTCGGAGCTAAAGTGAATACACCCTACGATGAAGATTCTCCCTTTATCTCAGTAGATAATAAAATGCTTTATTTCTCTTCAAACGGCGACAAAAGTATCGGTGGTTTCGATATTCTGGTTTGCGACTTATTGGAAAATGGTTCATGGTCAGAGTCACGAAACCTTGGATATCCGTTCAACTCATGTAATGACGATATATTTTACACAACAACAGTTGATGGTCTTCGTGGATTCATGACATCTTTCAGAAAAGGTGGGTACGGCGAAAAGGATATCTATGAGATCCACAATGATTTTCTGGGACTAAAGAATCTTGCAGTATTTAAAGGAACCATCAAAACTACCGATGGCTCTCCCCTTCCTGAGGACTTTGCGATCAATGTAAAATTGACTTGTGATGACTGCGAGGAATATGAAAAAAACAGAACGATTTTTCCCCGACTGAGGGATGGAATGTTCATGACAGGTCTTAAACCTTGCAAGACTTATCGCATTGCTTACTTTAATGCTTCTGACAGTTCAGTAATGTATGAAGAGTCGTTCACAACTAAATGTGACTTAGCATATCAAGAGATTGTTCGAGAATTGATGCTGGACGTGCCGGGTCGTAAATTGATATTCCCAAAAGACTCGGTTGTTGATATTCCACCTGTGGATGTGGTTACATGGAAAAATCTCGAGTTCATCCACTACTTCGATTACAATAAGAACAAGTTGTTCACGAACAAAGGGAAATTAAAGAATTTTGTGAAGGATGTAGAAAAACAATTGAAAGATGGACGTTCGGCAATAACTATCAATGTATACTCGTCAGCTTCTCAGGTACCAACAAAGACCTACGAAACTAACGAGAAGCTGACACAAATACGAGCTGAAAATATGAAATACGATCTACAAACCTATTTTGAAAGTCAGCCGGAGTTCAAAGGAAAAGTGAATGTCGTGATCGTTTCAGCTGTAGTTGACGGACCTGAATATGTGAAAGACTTTAAGGATCAGAAAAAATATAAACCATACCAATTCGTCGGTTTGAAAACTGAATAATTCAAAGCCCGGTCAAATGATCGGGCTTTTTTTCGATACTTACTTTATCTTTGGATAAAAAAGTATGAATCTGAGCTTAGAACGCCCCTTCGCAATATTTGATCTCGAAACAACTGGGATTAACATCACGAATGATCGAATTGTTGAAATCGCGATCATTAAAGTATATCCGGATGGCAAGGAAGAAAAATATTGTAAAAGGGTTAACCCTCAAATGCCTATTCCCAAAGAGATCAGCGCTATTCATGGTATTTATGATGAAGATATTGTGAATGAGCCGACTTTTGAGCAATTGGCAGCGGAGATTGAAGCATTCATCGGTGATGCAGATCTGGCCGGATACAACTCTAATAAGTTCGACATCCCGGTTCTTGCTGAAGAACTGATGCGCGCGGGTTCTGATTTCGATATTTCGAAACGCCGCTTCGTCGATGTTCAAAATATATTCCATAAAATGGAGCAACGAACACTTGCAGCCGCCTATCAGTTCTACTGCAGAAAAACGATAGAGAATGCCCACAACGCGCTGTATGATGCAGAGGCAACCTGGGAAGTACTGAAGGCACAGATCGAGCGATACCAGGACCTCTCAAATGATGTTAGTTTTCTGGCTGATTTCTCAAAAGGAAATACAATGAATCTACTCGACTTTGCCGGCCGACTTGCCACAAACGAAAAAGGGGAAGCCGTGTATAATTTTGGAAAACATCGGGGAAAGACCATAAAAGAGGTCTCTGTTGTCGAACCCGGTTACTACGGCTGGATGCTGGATGCAGACTTTCCGCTTTATACAAAACAATGTCTTAGAAGGGAAATGGAAAAGATCAAGCAAGAGCGTGAGCATCATAGAAAAGATCAACAGACCGAAGACCTGACGAGCAAACTGGAAGCATTAAAGAACAAATTCAAATAAAATGAAGATTATCTGTATTGGAAGGAATTACGCGGACCATGCCATGGAAATGAAGTCTGAGGTACCAAAATCACCTGTTTTTTTTATGAAACCAGATACTTCACTACTAAAAGATGGGGCAGATTTTTATATTCCGGATTTCACAAATGATCTTCATTATGAATGTGAACTAGTTGTAAAGATCGATAAGGCTGGAAAGAATATTGCTGAAAAGTTTGCTCCGAAGTATTATAGTAAAGTAACATTGGGTATCGACTTCACTGCACGTGATCTTCAGCAACAATGCAAAGAAAATGGCCTTCCATGGGAGATCGCCAAATCATTTGAACATTCCGCTCCAATTTCGAACGAATGGATTGACGTAAAAGAACTTGATTTGAACAACACGCATTTTGCACTCAATCAGAACGGAAAAACGGTACAAAAAGGACATACTGCCGATATGATCTTTTCGATTGATAAAATCATCGCATATGTTTCGCGGTTTATGACCTTGAAGACGGGAGATTTAATATTCACAGGTACACCAGCAGGCGTAGGACCTGTAAAGATTGAAGATAAACTGGAAGGTTATCTAGAAGACAAGAAAATGTTTGAATTCACGGTAAAGTAATTACTTCCCTTTAGCCTTTAGGATGATCAGCACAGTATAAAGCATGATCTTGATATCGAGAGCCAATGTTCTGTTCTTCATATAAAGCAGGTCGAATTTCATGCGCTGAAGCATCTGATCAACATTCTCGGCATATCCGTACTTAACCTGCCCCCAGGAAGTGATTCCAGGACGAGCTTTGGTCAAGTGCAGGAATTGCGGTTCGATCTCAACTATCTGATCAATGTAAAACTGTCGTTCGGGTCTTGGACCTACCAGTGACATATCTCCTTTCAATACGTTAAAGAACTGGGGGAATTCATCCAATCGTAATTTCCTCATAAAACGCCCGATGGAAGTAATGCGCGGATCATTCGCAGAGGACAACTGGGGTCCGGTTTTTTCTGCATCCTGATACATCGTTCTGAACTTAATGATCTTAAAGGGTTTACCATTTAAGCCAACACGCTCCTGCAAAAAGAAAATTGGTCCAGGAGATGACATTTTCACACCAACGGCAAGTGCAATGTATACCGGAACGAGCATAATGATAGCTATTACAGAAAGAACGACATCCATGAAACGCTTCAATGCCTGTTGCCATATAGGCATTGCTTCAGCATTTACTTCTATCAGTATTGCTCCGAAAATGTTACTCATCTTAACCGTACCCGAAAGAATATCATACATATCCGGGAGGATCTTGATCTTGGTATCTCCCCCTTCTATTCGACTGATAATTGATCTCAGTTTATCGTGTTCGGTACTCTCCAACGCAATGATCACCTCCTCCACTTCATTCTCTCTCAAAACACTCTCAAGATCATTCAGATGGCCCAAATACTGAATTTTATCCTCCAGTTTTCTGTCTACTCCATTAATATTCACAAAACCAATAAACTTGTTGATACCCTTCGGCAGACTTAATATCTCATTATAGATTTCTACAGCTTTGTCGCTCCCACCAATCAATAGCGTTTTAAAAGCATATTTTCCGGAATGAATCCTCCCGACAATTGCACTGATCAAAATGAGTCTGGGAATGAATACGATTAAAAAATGAATGCCAAAAAGAAGGAACATCGACTTGTAATACTGGTGATATTCAGTGATTTCGTCATCCAGCAAGAGCGTAAAGAAAATAAAGACGGAACCCAGCAGTGTTCCAAGAAATGTCAGGTTAAAGAGTTTGATCCTGTAGAGACGTTTAATGTCATGATAAGTTCCCTGCAAATAATAGAGGAGCACCCATAAAACAGGTATTAAAATAATCCCCCAATAGAATGATTCACCGATATTGAAATCAACATGTTCGATGGTGGTTTTACGCAAGTAATAAAAGACAGTCCATGCCAATGCGGACGTCAGAAGGTCCATGAATACAAAGAAATAAGCAAGAGAACGGTGTTGCATGATCAGAAATGAACGACTTTTATGTTATCCAAAATAATGAAACCGTTTGCATCACCGGGGTCCAGTCCTGCTTGAAGTGAAATCTTAAAGTATTCCGCATTGGGAGAATTTCCTACGATCTCTTTCATTTCTATGTAAATCTTTTTCCATTTCACTGTAGCCGGATCTTGACGATTGATCTGGTAATTTATATTATTTTTCACTTCAGTTGCAGAAATACCGATCACACCGGTAACAAGATCATTTGTACTGAAATAGTCCACTTCAAGATAGAGTTCCTGTCCTCTGGGCCAATTTATAAAATCATTTTGTGTATATGCAATCCAGGTTGAATCGATCGCGTTAAGTTGAACAACCCCATAAAAATTACCCCATTGTAAAATATTAGGATCGGAACCGGATATCATATCCGACGCAGAGGTTGGGTCCGAAGTGAATTTAGGTGCAGCATCCTCGAAATCCTCAATCCAGAAATCGAGTCCTGTTTTGTACCTTGTAATCGGATTAATTGTTAACACTTCATTTTGCACAAGATCAGCATTGATCTCATATTCCGCTACAAAGGGATAGATCTTTTTTGTTGCGGAAATACCATTATTTCGAACGGTGGGATAGACTTTGATGTTGCAGTTTCCTGATTTTAGGACCGGAATCTTACATGGTACCTCAAAGACACCCATCAATTCATCATTCACGTATACCCAGGCATCACTAAAATTATGTGTAAGTTCTCCCTCCGCTCCGGACAAATCAGCATTTGCAATAAGAGTCCACTCGTTCACCTGAATCCAGGCTGGCGAAGGATTGTTCTTTACACAAGAAGATAAGCTGAGGATCGAAAACGTATAAAAAAGTAGTTTCTTCATAAGTTATAATTTCATAACGAAGAAAAATGTCAGATATTGTCAATAAGAGCAGATGGTGTAATTTTTAATTTATCCAAGATCTTGTGAGCCACATCAAGGGCAGTGTAACCATCTTCAATTGGGACGATAGGTATAGAATCGTTCATGATGGCGCTGCAGAAAGTCTGAAGTTCTTCCTTGATCGCATTTGTCGCACCAATTTCTGGTTTATCGAAGTACACTTTTTTGATTGGTTTACCTTCTCCCAGGTCAAAAACAACATCAAAGGGAGTTGGTTCGCCTTGTATATCTTCAAGCCGAACTACCTCTAATTCTTTTGTAAGAAAATCGACACTGATGTATGCGTCTTTCTGAAAAAAGCGGGACTTCCTCATGTTTTTCATTGAAATTCGAGAAGCAGTCAAATTAGCGACACAACCATTGTCGAATTCGATACGTGCATTGGTGATATCGGGCGTATCACTGACAACGGCAACACCAGAAGCTGATATCCGTTTTATTCCGGACCTTACAACGCTCAATATAATATCCAGATCGTGGATCATAAGATCCAAAACTACCGGAACATCCGTTCCCCGTGGATTGAATTGGGCCAAACGATGTGTCTCAATGAACATTGGTTTATTGAAATAGGGCACTGCAGCCTGAAATGCCGGATTAAAACGTTCAACATGACCGACTTGAACTTTGACATCTGCTTCACGCGCCAGACCCATGAGCATTCTCGCTTCCTCAACAGTTTCTGTCACCGGTTTTTCGATAAAAACGTGCTTACTTTTGCGCAGGGCCTGCGACGCCAGTTCAAAATGACTTAGTGTGGGTGTAACGATATCAACACAGTCCACTGCATCGAGTAAATCCTGAACATTTTCGAATCGTTTGATCCCAAAACTCAGAATTGCCTCTTCTGCAGCATCATCACTAGGATCGTAAAAACCTACTAACTCGAACTCATCCTTCAGTTCCAGTATCAATCTTATGTGGATCTTTCCCAGATGCCCGGCTCCAAAAACACCGATCTTCAACATGCGTGATTTATTTTGTGCAAAGATAACGCAGGCTAACCTATCAGTTCGGATTAAAACACTGAATTATCAACAATTCCGTCTTATTTACGAAACGTTAATTCAGTTTATTAAGTTGGTTCAAATCAATATCTCCGTAATAATCTGTTTGCTTGTTGGTTAGCCATTTCGTCAAGGTCGTGATCTGCCCTGTGTGGTAGGAAAAATGCTCGATTACATGAACTAGAACGGAAAATCCGGTTACATCAAAACCCTGGATCAAATACTTTTTGTCTATCGTTTTTGGATCCATTTCACGGATTGTCTGCTTTAGATTTACCTTCAAGTTTTCAAGCAAAAATACCAGTTCAGATTTTTTGATCTTTGATTGTATGATAAACTCCTGATCCCTGTCGCGATTATCAGGCCGACCGCCTATTCCTGAAAGTATCCATTGACGGGCATTACCACAAAGATGCAGGATCATGTTTCCGATCGTGGGAATTCCTTCATTCGGTGATCTCCAAAGGTCCTTTTCATCGATCATTGACAAGCATTTGTAAATCCGTTCATACGATTCATTGAACACGCGCTCTTCAAATTCCTTTACAAGTAACGATTTGGTATTCATGTTAACTATCTCAAATTTTACTTCTAAAAATAAAAAAATATACCTCTCATATTTGAAAAGTATAGAAATTATCTATATTTGCACCCACCAAAACGGAGGTTGTAGCTCAGTTGGTTAGAGCGTCGGATTGTGGTTCCGAAGGTCGTGGGTTCGAAACCCATCTTCCTCCCAGAGATCAAAGGAGTTCAGTAATGAGCTCCTTTTTTACTTTAGCTAAAATTGATCAGATTATTTTTGCACCATGAAGAATTCGGAAGCAATCGAAAAAAGAAGAACCTTCGGGATCATCGCCCACCCCGATGCCGGTAAAACTACACTGACCGAAAAATTACTCCTTTTCGGAGGAGCCATCCAAACAGCCGGAGCTGTAAAGAATAACAAAATCAAAAAAACCGCGACATCTGACTTCATGGAGATAGAAAAGCAGCGTGGAATTTCGGTTGCCACTTCAGTCATGGCTTTCGAATACGGTGGAAAACAAGTGAACATTCTGGATACTCCAGGTCACAAGGATTTTGCTGAGGACACCTATAGAACCTTAACAGCAGTAGACAGTGTGATCCTTGTAATCGACTGCGCAAACGGGGTCGAGTCACAAACTGAAAAATTGATGGAAGTGTGCCGTATGCGCAAGACCCCCGTGATCATCTTTGTCAACAAAATGGACCGTGAAGGAAAGGATGCTTTTACACTTTTGGACGAACTGGAAGACAAGCTGGACATAAAAGTAAGACCACTTACATGGCCGATTGGTATGGGTGACCGTTTCAAAGGCGTCTATAATATCTATCAACAGAACTTAAACCTATTCTCAGCCAATAAAACAAAAAAAGCGGATGATATCGTTTCAATCAAGGACCTAAACGATCCTGAATTGGATGAGTTGGTGACACCCGTATTTGCCCAAGAATTGAGGGAAGAACTGGACATTATTGGCGGTGTTTATGACGAGTTCAATCGAGAGAAATACCTAAGTGGTGAAGTAGCTCCGGTTTTCTTCGGTTCAGCAGTTAACAATTTTGGGGTCCAAGAATTGCTGGATACCTTCATAGAGGTATCTCCTTCTCCGATTGGACGTGACACAGATGCCCGATTTATAGAACCCGACGAATCGAAATTTACCGGTTTCGTTTTCAAGATCCACGCTAATCTTGATCCAAAACACCGCGACAGGATTGCATTTCTGCGCATTGTATCCGGTAAATTCGAGCGAAATAAGTTCTACCACCATGTTCGTTTAGACAAAAATTTCAAGTTCCCGAACCCAACATCGTTCATGGCGCAGGATAAAAGTGTGATCGACGAGGCATTTCCGGGAGATGTAATCGGTTTGTACGATACCGGTAACTTCAAGATCGGAGACACACTGACTGAGGGAGAAGAACTCATGTTCAAAGGAATTCCATCATTTTCTCCGGAGATCTTTATGGAGCTGGAAAACCTTGATCCTATGAAATCTAAGCAGCTGGATAAAGGTATCCACCAAT
>Ga0315907_10007103_pt1 | contig 11730 bp, 8 predicted proteins | sample LakEriMetagenome_3_FD_203525 | JGI IMG/M metagenome (GOLD analysis project Ga0315907, IMG submission 203525) | Freshwater fungal communities from buoy surface, Lake Erie, Ohio, United States - Buoy 12 MA123 | ecosystem: Environmental > Aquatic > Freshwater > Lake > Lake biofilm | place: USA...
CCTAAAAAGGACTACTATGATATTCTTGGCATAAATAAAAAAGCAACACCTGAGGAAATAAAAAAAGCATATCGGACTTTAGCAATGAAATATCACCCTGATAGAAACCAAGGTGATAAAACTGCAGAAGCTAAATTTAAAGAGGCATCTGAAGCTTATCAAGTTTTATCGGATCCTAAAAAAAAATCATCCTATGATCAGTTTGGTCATTCTGCCTTTGAAGGCGGCGGGGGAGGTGCGGGTGGATTTGATTTTGGAGGATTTGAATCTGGAGCATTTTCTGACATCTTTGACGATTTTTTTGGTGACTTTATGGGCTCTGGTCGAGGTGGAGGACGATCAAAAAAATCAAGATCAAATAGAGGGTCAGATTTAAAAATTAATTTAGAAATTAGTTTAGAAGAGGCTTATTTTGGAAAAAAACAAACTATCAATTTATCTTCAAATGATAAATGTGATAAATGTTCTGGAAGTGGAGCTGAACCTGGATCAAAACCTAAAAAATGTTCAACATGTGATGGCTATGGAAAAGTTAGAACCCAACAAGGATTTTTTACACTTCAACAAACTTGTCCTGACTGCAGTGGGGATGGAGAAATGTTATCAAACCCATGTAAAGATTGTAGAGGCTCTGGCGCAGTTAAGACCCAAAAAAATCTATCTATCCAAATTCCAAAGGGAGTTGATGATGGTACACAAATAAGATTATCTGGCAAAGGAGATGCTGGTTATAGAGGAGGATCCAATGGAGACCTTTACGTTTTAATTAATGTTCAAAAACATAAAATTTTTCAAAGATCTGAGGAAAATTTATATTATAAACTACCTATCTCAATGACCGATGCTGCTCTTGGTGCAGAAATTGAAGTTCCTACCATCGATGGGGGGAAATCAAAAGTTAAAATTCCCGAAGGAACACAATCTGGAAAACAATTTAGGTTAAAAGGTAAAGGAATGCCCATTTTAAGAGAAAATGATTTTGGTGACCTTTATCTTGAAATTAACGTTATGATTCCAGAAATTTTAAGTAAAGAACAAAAAAACTTGCTACTAAAGTTTAAATCTTTAGAAGACTTAAATAACAACTCTGAAATAAAAAATTTCATTAATAAAGCTAAAAAATTTTGGAGCAATATAAATTAAATAATAATATTAATACAATAAATTTCAATTTTTTATGTCTTATTTAATTGAAAAAGCGCAATCATTATATAAATCGGGGAAACTTCTTGAGGCTATAAAAGTTTACGAAAAAATTATTAAAGAAGATCCTAAGTCATTTGAATCTAAACATTCTTTGGGAGCTATATATATTCAATTAAAAAATTACGATAAAGCTATTTTTTGGACAAAAAAAGCGCTTAAAATAGAACCAAAAAATTATGCTATTTATAACAATCTTGGAGCTATTTATCTAATATTAGGAAAACTTCATGATGCTATAAATTTTTTTTCTGAAGCTTTAAGATTAAAACCAGATTATGCACAAGCTTATAATAGTTTGGCAATTATATATAAAAAACTAGAAAATTATGAAGAAGCAGTAAAGAATTTCAACAATGCAATAAAATATAAACCAAATTATGCCGAAGCATATCTAGGACTAGGTACTGTTTTAATCGACAAAAAAGAATTTTTACTTTCAGAGAATTATTTTAATAAAGCTTTAGAATTTAAGCCTAATTATTATGATGCATATCTAAAATTAGCAAATCTGAAATTAAAGTTAAAAAAATATGACGAAGCAATAAATTATTGTGATAGAGCTTTAAAAATTAACCCTAGTTTTGTTGAAGCTTATCTAGCAATAAGCAGCGTCTACCTTGAATTAAAGAAATATAATGAAGCTATAGATATTTGTAAAAAAGTTTTAAAAATAAAGCCTGATTACGCTGAAGCTTATAACGATATGGCTATAATTTATAAAAGTATGAAAAAATATCAAATTGCGGTGGATTGTTTTAATAAATCAATAGAGTTAAAAAACGATTATGCTGAAGCCTATAATAATCTAGGAATTACTTATAAAGATTTAGAACAATATGAAAAAGGCATAACTTGCTGTGAAAAATCAATTAAAATTAAACCTAATTATGCACAAGCCTTCTTAAATTTAGGAGTTCTTAATTTATCATTAAAAAAATACGACAAATGTATAACATGTTTTAATAAAGCTATTGAGATTAAACCTAATTATGCTGAGGCCTATAATAATCGTGGGATCTTGTATTTAGATCTAAAAAATTATGATGAATCGCTAAAAGATTTCACAAAAGCTATAGAAATTAATTCTGAATATGCAGAGGCCTATTATAATCGAAGTGTATATTATGCTGAGAATAAAAAACATAATTTAGCAATTCGTGATATTTATGAAGCTCTAAGATTAGAGCCTGATAATTCATCTAGATATGGTCACTTGTTAGGATGTAAAAATGAAATTTGTGAATGGAGTGACCTAAAAAGTATACTTTCAATAATAATAAAAAAAATCCTTAAAGATAATTATATTGAATTTCCTGTTTTTACATTATTAAATCATTTGGACAATTTGGATACGATTCAAAAACTTGTAGATTTTGAAATAGGTAATCAAACTTTTTTTTCTCCGCTGATAAAAAAAACAAAAAATAAAAAAATTAAAATTGGATACTTTTCGGGAGATTTTAAACTACACCCAGTTGGAAATATAATTTCAAAAATATTTAATACTCATGATAAAAATAAATTTGAAATATATGGATTTTCTTCAAATCCAAAACATAGCACTGAAGATGAGGTAACCAAAAAAATACTAATGTCAGTAGATAAATTCTTCGATTTAAGAACCCTAACTGATGAGCAAATATTAAATAATAGAAAAGATTATGATTTAGATATTGCAATTGACCTAGCTGGACATACGGCACATGGAAGATCAAGTCTTTTTAAAAAAAGAATAGCTCCTATACAAGTTAATTTCTTAGGATATCCAGGAACTACGGGTAGATATAATGATTATATAATTGCTGACAAAAATATAATACCTGAAAAGAATAAAAAGTATTATTTTGAAAAAATAATATACATGCCAAACTTTTTTTTACCTAATAATCATGAAACAAACGAAAAAAATCAAGAAATAAGTAAAAAAAATTTTAATATTCCAGAAAGAGACTTTGTGTTTGCTTGTTTTAATAATTGTACAAAAATTAATCCATTTATTTTTAATTGTTGGATGAGAATTTTAAAAAAAGTTAATAACTCTGTAATTCTTTTTATAGAATTCAACAAATATGCAAAAGAAAATTTAATAATAGAAGCTTCAAAAAGAAATATTAATCCAAATAGACTTATTTTTTGTCCTTTAGTTGATTTTAATAAAAGACTGTCTCGATATAAACTATGTGATTTATTTCTAGATACATTTCCTTATACCGCACACTCTACGGCTAATGAGTGTTTATGGTCCGGAATACCTTTGCTCACACTTGCTGGTGAAAGTTTTCAAAGTAGAGTTTCTTTAAGTTTACTGAAGCAGCTAGATATTGAGGAACTAATTTCTCATAATATTGAAGATTACGAGAAAAAAGCAATAACTTTCGCTTCTAATGATCTTCAATTAAATAAAGTTAGAAACAAACTTCAAGAATCTCTAAAAAATACAAAGTTATTTAATATGGATATTTATGTTAAAAATCTCGAAAAGGGTTACATCGAAATTTTTAAAAATTATGAGAAAAATATTAAGTTTAAGGACATTTACATTTAATAAAATAAAATGAAATATATTAAAATTACAATTTGTGGCGCGCTTGGTCGAATGGGTCAAGTCTTAATAAAAAGAATTAAAAAAAATAAAATTTTTAAACTTCAAAGTTTAACTGATCTTAAAAATAACAAAAAAATTAAAGGTTTAAAAATACAGCGTAACCACTTAGATGCATTTAAAAATACAGATATTATTATTGATTTTTCAAAACCCAAATCTACAATTAAAATTTTAAGCATAGCGAAAAAATTAAAAAAAAAGGTTATAATTGGAACCACTGGTTTTACAAAAAAACAAGAAAATTTAATTAAAAATTATTCAAAAAAAATTGCAATCTTTAAATCTGGAAACATGAGTTTAGGAATTAATTTACTTCAACATCTAGTAAAAATCTTAACAGAAAAAATTCCCAATAATTATCAAATTGCTGTCACTGATGATCATCATAAATCTAAAATAGATTATCCATCCGGAACGGCATTGATACTTGCGCATGCAATATCGAACGGTAAAAATAAAAGCTTGAATAATTTAAAAGGAAAAAATTTTTTAAACAAAAAAAATATTTTTCAAAAAAATAAAATTAATTTTTTTATAACAAGGCGCGGCAAAACTGTGGGTAAACATTCGGTAATTTATAACAACGAGCTAGAAAGAATTCAATTAACACACATTGCAAATTCAAGAGAATTATTTGCTGAGGGAGCATTAAAAGCTGCAATTTGGCTAAGCAAAAAAAGTAAGGGCTTATTTAATATGCAAGACATATTTAATCTTAAATAATTTAATAAGATTTAATGCCATTAAATAAACTAGAGGCATTTAAACTTATTGAATTATTAAATAAATCAATAAAAAAACCTAAAACATCACTAAAATATAGAAATAAATTTACACTTTTAACATCTGTTCTTCTATCAGCTCAGTGCACAGATGTTAACGTAAATAATGTTACAAAAAATATTTATAAAAAATATTATATGCCAAAGCATTTTGTTAATCTTGGCATTCCCAAAATCAAAAGAATGATCAAAAACTTGGGACTTTTTAACGTAAAAGCTAAAAATTTATATAATCTTTCAAAAATCTTAGTTAAAAAATATAAAGAAAAAATACCAAATAATTTTACAGATTTAATAAATCTCCCAGGCGTTGGACAAAAAACAGCAAATGTTGTTTTAAATGTTGCGTTTAACAAACCCACAATTGCGGTGGATACTCATGTGTTTAGAGTAAGTAATAGAACAGGTTTGGCAATTAACAAAAATCCGTTTAAAGTAGAAGAACAACTGTTAAAAGTTCTTCCAAACAAATATATAAAAAAAGCTCATCACCTAATTCTTTTACACGGTAGATACATATGTAAATCAAGGAGGCCGCTTTGTAAAAAGTGCATAATTAAAAAAATTTGTCTATATAAAAATAAAAATGTCTAAAAAAATTCTTGGAATTGGAAATGCTATTGTTGATATATTTGTAAAAGTTGACGATAGTTTTTTATTAAAAAATCAACTTATAAAAGGTTCGATGAAACTTATTAATAAATTCGAATTTGAAACTTTAAAAAGTAAAATCAATATTGAAAAGATTGAGGCGGGGGGGTCTGTTGCAAATACTATGGCTGGAATTTCTTATCTTAAAGGAAATTCATCTTTTATTGGCAAGATTAATTTAGACAAATTTGGCAATATATATAAAAAAAGTCTTAAAAAAGTAAATGTAAATTTTGAGTATCAAGAAAAAAAAGAAGATTTGCCAACAGGCGGATCAATTATTTTTATTACACCAGACTCAGAAAGGACCATGTGTACATATCTGGGAATATCCTCTCAACTTTGTAAAAATGATATAAATGAAAATCATATTAAAAATTATGAACTTATTTTTTTAGAGGGTTATCTTTGGGATAAGGGATTAAGTGAAGAAATGTTTAATTATGTAATTTATTTAGCAAAAAAAAATAATATTAAAATTGCAATGTCTTTGTCTGATATTTTTTGCGTTACCAGACATCAAAAGAATTTTCATGAAATACTCATTAATGATTTACATATGTTAATTGGTAATGAAAATGAAATTAACGAATTGATGCAAAAAAAAAATTTAATAGATAGTATTAAAGAACTTAAAAAAATTAATAAATCTATCGTCATAACAAGAAGTGAAAATGGAAGTTTAGCAATTATAAACGGTAAGGTATTTTCTTGCGAAAGCATTAAAGTTGAAAGGGTTTTAGATTTGACGGGCGCTGGAGATTTATTTGCTGCTGGATTTTTAAAAGAATACATAGATAACTCTAGTATTCAAAAGTGTCTTAAAAATGGTTCAGAATTAGCTTCCAAAATTATTCAGAAAATAGGTGCGCGACTTAATTAATTAGATAAATAATATAAAGAATCTCTTTCAAATATAAAATTTTTATCTTCAAAATAATTATTAATTTTTTTTCTCAAACGATGAAGATGAGTCTCGAAAGCATGTGTATCCAGATCATAGCTATGTTTCCAAATACTTTTAAGTAAAAAAGATTTATCAAGACCATTACTTTTGTTAAGAGTCAAAATCAACTCCAGTTCTTTTTCAGTTAATTTAATTTTAATTCCATTTTTTTTAATAGATCTTTCGTTACAATCAATTTCATAGTTTTTGATTATAATTTTAGATTTGTTAAAAAAATTATATTTAACAATTAAGATATTTAAAATTTCTTTAAATGATAAAATTTCTATAGGGAGTTGTAAACTTATGTGAAAATCTAATAATTTAAGATTATTTTTTTTTGAATAATCTTTTTGATATGAAAGCAAAACAATTGGTTCATTTTTTAATAAATAGCTTTTAACATTTCTTATTTTTAAACTTTCAACAAATAGAATCTTAATAAAAATTTCTTTATTGCTATGAATTAGTTGATTATTAAAATTTAAAATATTATTAAATTCAAGATCATTTAGTATATTTAAGAAATTTTTAGAACCTACAACAGTTAGATTAATATTATTCATAAAATATATAATATACAAAATATGATAATTATAAATAAGTATGGATATTTAAAATATAAAAATTTCAGATTTAAATGTTCTTTAGGAAAAGCGGGAATAAGAAAAAAAAGGATAGAAGGTGACAATATAACGCCAAAAGGAATATATAAAATTATTAGTGTTTACTGCAGGAAAGATCGATTAAAAAAAATAAAATCAAAAATTAAAATTCATAAAATTCATAAAAATATGGGATGGTGTGACGACCCTAAAAGTAAAAAATATAATCAACTTATAAAATTGCCAAATATATATTCACATGAGAAATTTTATAGAAAAGATAATCTTTACGATTTAATATTAGTACTTAACTATAATATGGCACCAGTAATTAAAAATAAAGGCAGTGCAATATTCATTCATATAGCTAAAAAAAATTACTCTTCGACTAAAGGCTGCATTGGCTTATCAAAGAAAAATTTATTAATAATTTTAAATAACATCAATAAAAATACTAAAATTAAAATCTTTTGAAGTTTTTATCTAGAATTATTAATACTAATTAATTTTTCTATAAATTCTTTTGCAAACTGTTTCATGTTAAATAAATTTGTACTTCGCGAGTATTTTATAAGTTTTTTTTTTGTAATTTCTAATTTTTTTATATCATTACAAAATATAACTGCCTTATTTATATAATCGTCTTCATCATTTGCTACCCAATCCTCCATTCCTAGGTTATAATTAATACTCTCACCACATTTTGAAATAAATCTATCTCCTCTTTTGGTCAATAAAGGCACGCACATCCAACTTAATTCAAAACTTGTTGTACCGCCGTTGTAAGGAAAAGTATCTAATGCTATATCAATCTCATTATAACTTTTCAAAAGTTCTATTCTATTAAGATTATAATTAAGAATTATTTTTTTTTTATCGATAAAGTTTTTTTCAAAGAGTTTATATATTTTTTTTTTATTTATGTCCTCTGCAAGCTGTGGGCTCTTAAAAATTATTTTAGAGTTTTCTACCTTTGACAAAATTTTTGAGCATGTATTAATAAAATTTTCGTTAACTTTAAGTATATTATTAAAACAACCAAAGGTTATATAACCATTTTTTAATGCTGGTAAATCAGAGGGATTTATATGTTTAATATCTGAAGTTGATAGACAGCACCAAATATTTTTTAATTGCAAAATTTTCTCTGTATAACAAAAAGAATCTTTTGTAGGTGTTACATAAGGGTCTCCGATAATATAGTCAATTTCTTGCAAACCCGTTGTGGAAAGATATGCGGCCCAAGAAATTTGTACTGGTGAGGGTTTTAGTTTAAAAACTGGGAGTCTATTATCACCAGAATGTCCCGACATATCAATAAGGATATCAATCGCATCATTTTTTATTAACGAATAAGTTTCAATGTCGCTTAAAAGAGTAATATTTGACCATTTAAAAAATAATTTTTTTAGATCTTTTGTATAACTATCCTCCATTTTAGAATTTGAATAAGCATATATTTCACAATTAATTTTTTTAATCTCGTTTAAGAAGTCTAATAAATAATATCCGACCGGATGTTCTCTAAAATCTGCAGAAACAAAACCAATCCTTAATTTACTTGTATTGCTAATTCTAAATTTTTTAGGATCTTTTTTTTGTAAAGTTTTATGAATAGAAATATTCTGATATTTCTCTGAGATTATTTTATAATAATTAACATCTTTGTTTAAATAAAGTGAGGTTGAAATTAATCTACTCGAAATTTTAGGATCATTTCTATCTAAACATAAAGATTTTTGTAAATAATTATAAGCCTTTGTTACTTCTAAAATATTCAAATATAATACTGATAAATTATTATATATTACTTTTTTACTTCCATTTAATTTCAAGGCGTCTAAAAAATATTTCTCAGATAAATCATAATTTTTTAATTTCAAATAAATATTTCCAAGGTTATTAAGAGTGTTATTGTATCCATGTAAATTAATACTTTGAGCTTTTTTATAATTTAAAATTGCAAGATCATCATTATTTAATTTTTCATAGCATTCTCCAAGATGATGTTGTGCAAAATAAAATTGCTCATCTAATTCTAAAGAGTATTCAAAATATTGTTTTGCTTTATTATATTCTCCAGTTTCAAGCTTAATAATACCTAGGTTATAAAAAACATCTTTATTTTTAGAAAAATTTTTAGATAATTTATTAAAAATAAATTCTGCATTCTGAAATTTTTTTTGTTTAAAATTTAGTACGCCTAAATTAAAATTAGTGTCAAAATTGTTATTATTTATTTGATACGATTTAAGAAAATATTTATTTGCATTATTATAATCTTGCAAATTTTGATAAACAAAACCAATTAAATTGTTAAAATGAATATCATTTACATACAAATTTTTAAATTCAGTTAATAAATTTAAAGCCTCATAAAATTTTGAAGATTTTATAAAATTAATAATTTCTTTATATTTTTCTTCTTTGCTAAAATTCAAAATTTTACCTACTATTATCTACAATTCTTTTTAGTTGATTACTTAATTCATTTGCGAATATCTTTGAATCAAAAAGCTTACATTTATCCTTTTGCTCTGATAGTTTTTTTTTAAAAAGCTGAAGATAATTGTAATTTGTATTAAGTTTTTCTAATAAATTTATAGCATCATCTTCGTTTTTATAAATAAATTCATTTAATCCAAGATTTTTATTTATACTAATACCACATCTTGATAAAAAAAAATTTCCTTCTCTTGTTAAGATGGGAACACACATCCATGATGCTTCTAGACTTGTAGTTCCTCCTCCATAAGGAAAGGTATCTAAAAAAATATCTATTTCATTGAATTTTAATAAAAATTTATCTCTTGGTAAGCTTCCTTCAAAAACAATTCTGGATTCTTCAATATTTTTATCTAAAAAAAATTCAAAAAAATAATTTTTAAAGTCTACATCATTAAATAGATCGGATTGAAATATAATCTTTGATTTTTTAATTTTTTTTAAAATTTTTATTATAAAATTTTTTACTTCAATATTGACTTTATTTAAATTATGAAAACATCCAAAAGTTAAATAATTATTGATAATAGCGGGTGTCTCTGTTGATATTTTGCTAATATCAGGCAATCCTATTCTGCTTAAATTAGTCCATATATGAGGCAATTTAATAATTTTTTCTTTGTAACTCTGATAATGATTCGTATGTATATTTTCATCAGAGATAATATAATCGATTTCTTCAAGACCAACCGTATTTAAATATCCAGCCCATGAAATTTGTATTGGTGCAACTTTTCTAATAAAAACACCTAATCTATTTTTTTTGGTATAACCAGATAAATCAAACAAAATATATATATCGTCTTCTAATATTTTTTTAGCTACCTCTTCATCTTCCATTTCAAAAATATTTGTAAAGGAATGAAAATATTTTTTTACTTTTTCTGTAACTTCATCTTCTATTTCATTGTTATAATAAGCATAGAGATCAAAATTATTATTGACGTATAATTCTTTAATAACATCAAAAATTTGATACATAACCACATGATCTCTAAAATCACCAGATACAAAACCTAGCTTAATAATTTTTGATTTTTCTAAAATTCTATAATTATTTTTTTTAAATTGATTTAAAGATAAATATTTATTTTTAAATTTTATAGCATAATCTAAATATTCAGAAGAAATGTTATCGGGGCTATAATTTAAATAAAATAGATAAGTACTAATAAAATTTAAATTATTATTATCGGATTTTATTGCTAATTTAAAATATGAAAAACTTTCTGTTATTTTGCCGAATTTTAATAAATTTTCAGCATGAAGCATGTTAAGAAGCGGCGAATTAAACAATTTAATCCCTTGGCTCGTTATTTCTAAATTGGAAAAATAATTAGATTTTGTTTTATCATAACATATTGAGAGATCGATATAAGCTTCACAAAAATCTACTCCTAATAAAATTGATTTATGGAGAAAAAAAATTGCTTTTTCATATTCCTCTTTACACTTATAAGTAAAACCAAGGTGATAATAAATCTCCGCATTGTCAAACCAATTCTTGAGAATGATATTAAATATATAAATTGCTTCATCATATTTATGTAATTTCAAATATATTTGTCCTAATAAATTTTTATAATGCAAATTATAAATATCCAAAGTGATAGCTTGCTTTAAAAAAAACTCGCTTTCTAAGTAATTTTGTTTAGCAAAATAAATTCTACCTAAATTATAGTAGGGTTCGGAAAATTCTTTATTTAACTTAATGGAATTTTCAAACTTTTTTATAGCCGTATTAATTTCATTGTTATCAAGTGCAAGAAAAGCACCATAAAAATTTTCTAAAAAGAAATCTTGGGGATTTTCCTCATAAATCTTTACTAATAATTGACGAGCTAATTCTCTATCTCCGTCGGAAATTAACTTTTTGATTTCATTAATTTCATCAAGGTATCTCATTGACTTTTTTTTCTATCACCGAAAATTCTTGAGCCAATTCTTATATAAGTAGATCCATATTTAATTGCAATCAGGTAATCATTACTCATACCAATACTTAGCTCATTTAAATTATTTTTATCAGCAATTTTTTTTAATTGTGAAAAAGAATAATTAGGATGCTCATTTATTGATGGAATGCACATGAGGCCAATAATTTGAAGTTTTAAATCATTAATACAATACTGAATAAAATTTGTAGCTTCGTCTGGTCTAATACCAATTCTGTCTTTAGAATTTGTTAAATTTATTTGAATAAAATATTTTAATTTTTTTTTAATTAAATGTTCTTCATTAATTAATTTATTAGCTAACTTCTCAGAAGATAAAGAGTGTATATAATCAAAAGTTTTAACAGCCTCCCTAACTTTATTAGATTGTAGATGTCCTATTAAATGAAGTTTTAAATTTGGGTATTGATGAATAACTGGCTGCCATTTTCGAATAGCTTCTTGTACTTTATTTTCACCAAAGTGAATATGACCG
>Ga0315907_10007106_pt1 | contig 11728 bp, 12 predicted proteins | sample LakEriMetagenome_3_FD_203525 | JGI IMG/M metagenome (GOLD analysis project Ga0315907, IMG submission 203525) | Freshwater fungal communities from buoy surface, Lake Erie, Ohio, United States - Buoy 12 MA123 | ecosystem: Environmental > Aquatic > Freshwater > Lake > Lake biofilm | place: USA...
GCCGGCGTCGGCCGGCCGCGCGTCGTCCAGCCGCTCCGTCGCCAGATGGGCCATGGGCCCGCCCAGCGCGACCGCGGGCAGCGTCGCGACATAGGCGTCCGCCAACGCGAGGCGACGGCTCGCCGGCATCTCGCCCGTCAGGCCGAGCGCCAGGATGGCGCGTGCGTTCTCCGGGTCGACCGCGGCGGCGGCCAGCGGCTCGTCGCGCGCGATCGGCGGCAGGGGGAGGAGCGAATAGGCGGCCAGCAGGCTCTCCGCGGTCACGACGCCCGCCCGGGCGCCGCGCTCGGCGGCGGCCACCCGGATCGGCGCGGCTGCGGCGGGATCGCCGGCGATGGCGGCGAGCTGCCCCGGGGTCGCCGCCGCGACGCCGGCCGCCGTCGCGATGGCCGGCGTCGCGGCTGCCGGCGACGGCGGACCGCCGATCCCGAGCAGGGCCAGCCGGTCCGTGCGCAGCCTCTCCACCGCGTCCGGATCGCCGCCCGAGGGGCCGTCGGCCCGCGACAGGAGGAGCCGGACGACGAGGTCGCGCACCGCGGGGGACGTGGTGCGGACCGGCAGCCCGGCGAGCAGGACGGCCGCGGCCTCGGACGTGGTGCCGGCCCACATGTCGCGCCCGAACCCGCCCGCGATCCGGTCGAGGGTCCCGCCCCACGCCCCCGGGGGGGCCGGTTCGGGCGGTCGCGCGGGCAGGGTGCCCCCGGCCGACGGGATCGGCGCGACGGCGGAGGGTGCCGGGGCGGGGGCGGTCGTGGTCGGGGTGGTCGTGGCCGGGGGGGACGGCGAGGGGACGGACGGCGGCGGGCTGCCGCCCGGCGGTCCGGCCGGACCGAGGCGCAGGGGCTGTCCGGCCTGCCCGAACGCGAGCGTCGGCGCGAGCACGGCGGCCACGAGGGCCGCCCGGATCAGGTCAACGCTGCTGGAACCGCTCATTGGGCACCACGCGTTCGACCGGCGTGCGCGGCGCGGGCGGGTCGAACGTCGCCAGGAACACGGCGAATCCGGCGACCAGCACCAGGACCGCGGCGACGAGGAACAGCACGACACGCATCATCGGGTGGACTCGTTCCGGTCATCCGGTTCCTGCAGGGGCCGGACGCCGGCCTTGCAAAGCCGCAACACTGTGGCGCCGGACGGTGTCGAAGTCGTGGCGAAGCTAAACGGCCACGGGCCACCGTCGCAAGCGCGCCCGGGCGTCCGGGCCGGGCCGCATTGCAGAGGGCGGCGGAGTGTGGCATCAGGGCTGCACTTTCAGCCCGGATCGATCCGAACCGAAGGGCATGTCGTTCGAAATGGCGTCCCCTCCGCTGCCCGGCCTGTCGCGAACCGTGGTCCTCGTCGGTCTCATGGGTGCCGGCAAGAGCAGCATCGGCCGCCGCCTCGCCGCCCGGCTCGGGCTTGCGTTCCGCGACGCCGACACCGAGGTCGAGACCGCGGCCGGCTCCACCATCGACGAGATCTTCGCCCGGTTCGGCGAGGCCGCCTTCCGCGACGGCGAGCGCCGCGTGATCCGCCGGCTCCTGGGCGAGGCGCCCCACGTGCTCGCGACCGGCGGCGGCGCCTTCATGGATCCCGAGACCCGCGGGCTGATCCGCGAGCAGGGCATCTCCGTCTGGCTGCGCGCCGATCTCGACGTGCTGGTCGCCCGGACGGCGCGCCGCTCGAACCGGCCGCTGCTCAAGCAGGGCGACCCCCGCGACGTCCTCGCCCGGCTGATCGAGGTCCGCCATCCCGTCTATGCCGAGGCCGACATCGTGATCGACACCGACGAGACCCCCCAGGACGTGATGGTCGACCGCGTCCTCGCCGCCCTGCGCCGCCACATCGAGGGGGCCGCGGCGTGACCGCCCCGGTCCGCACGGTCACGGTGGCGCTGGGCGACCGCGCCTATCCGATCCATGTCGGCACCGGCCTGATCGCCCGCGCGGGCGACCTGCTCGGGTCCGTCGTCGCCGGCCGCCGGACGGTCGTCGTCACCGACGCGACCGTCGCGGCCCTCCATCTCGGCCCGCTGGAGGCGGCGCTGCGCGCGGGCGGCGCCCGCCTGCTCGACCCCGTCGTGGTTCCGCCGGGGGAGGCGTCGAAGGATCTGGCGACGCTCGACCGGGTTCTCGACGCGCTCCTCGCCCAGGGAATCGACCGGCGGACGCTGGTCGTCGCGCTGGGCGGCGGCGTCATCGGCGACCTCGCCGGCTTCGCCGCCTCGGTGGCGCTCCGCGGGCTCGAATTCGTGCAGGTGCCGACGACGCTGCTGGCGCAGGTCGACAGCTCCGTCGGCGGCAAGACCGGCGTGAACACGCGCCACGGCAAGAACCTCGTCGGCGCCTTCCACCAGCCGGTCGCCGTCCTCGCCGACACCGGCGTGCTCGACACGCTGCCCCGGCGCGAGGTGCGCGCGGGCTACGCGGAAGTGGCGAAGTACGGCCTCCTCGGCGACGCCGCGTTCTTCGGCTGGCTGGAGACGGCGGGCGCGTCCGTGGTCGAGGGCGACGCCGAGGCCCGCGCCCGGGCGATCGCCGTCTCCTGCGCCGCCAAGGCCGCGATCGTCGCGCGGGACGAGCGGGAGACGGGGGACCGGGCGCTCCTCAACCTCGGCCACACCTTCGGCCATGCGCTCGAGGCCGCCGCGGGGTTCGACGGCCGCCTTCTCCACGGCGAGGCGGTGGCGATCGGCATGGTCCAGGCCTTCCGCCTGTCGGCCCGCCTCGGCCACGCCCCGGCGGCCGACGGGGACCGGGCGGCGGCGCACCTCGCCGCGATGGGGCTTCCGGTGCGCCCCGCGGACCGCGGGCTCGCGTTCCCCGCCGAAACCCTGCTGGCCGCGATGCGCAAGGACAAGAAGGCGTCGGACGGCCGGCTGACCTTCGTTCTCGTGCGCGGCGTCGGCGAGGCCTTCGTCGCCCGCGACGTGCCCGAGGGCGTGGTCGCCGAGGTCCTGGCCGCGACCGCCTGAACCTCATCCGCCCGTCCGTCGCGCCCGCTCCGGTCCGTCGTCGCGCTTGATCCCGCCGGTGCCGGCGTCCCAAATCCCGGACCATCCGCCACCCGGAGCCGTCCCATGCCCCTGCCGCCGCCGACCGCCGAGCGCGAGCCGATCCACACCCGGGCCATCACGCTGCGCGGATGGCGCCGGGCCGACGGGCTCTGGGACATCGAGGGGCACCTCGTCGACACCAAGACCTACGGGTTCCCCAACACCGACCGCGGCTGGATCGGAGCGGGCGTGCCGCTGCACGAGATGTGGCTGCGCTTCACGGTCGACGAGACGCTGACCATCCGGGCGGTCGAGGCGGCGACCGACAACGCGCCCTACGGCGTCTGCCCCGCGATCACGCCGAACTTCCAGCGCCTGGTGGGGCTGCGGATCAAGGCCGGCTTCACCCAGGCGGTGCGGGAGCGGGTGGGCGGGGTCGCCGGCTGCACGCACCTCGTCGAGCTGACGGGCCCGCTCGCGACCACCGCCTTCCAGACGGTGATGCCGGACCTGCACCGCCGCCGGCGCGAGGCGGCCGAGGCGGCGGGCGAGCCGCCGCCCCGCCGGCACGGCGCGCCCGGGAAGGCGCCCGCGCTGCTCGACAGCTGCCACGCCTACGCCTCGGACGGCTCGATCGTGCAGCGCGACTATCCGGAGTTCTATACCGGACATTGAGCGCTGGGCACCGCGCCCTTTCAACACGGACGGTCCTCACCTATGTTCGCCGGGGTGGACGCGGGGGCCTGGGATGGCGGATCGGACGGACGGCGCGGACACGGTCAGGGGCGAACAGCCCCCGTTCCGCTACGCCGACGCCAAGCGCCTCGCCGCCGACCGTGATCCGGCGGTCCGCGCGCGCATGGCGGCCGATCCGGACGCACCGCTGGAGGTCCTGTTCTTCCTGGCGGCCGACCCCGATCCCGACGTCCGGACGGCGGTCGCCGGCAATCCCGCGTCCCCGCACCGGGCGAGCGAGATCCTCGCCGTCGATCCGCGCAACGAGGTGCGGCTCGCCCTCGCGCGGCGGCTCGCGGCCCTCCTGCCCGGCGTCGACCCGCGGGCGCAGGAACGGCTGCACGCGGTCACGGTCGCGGCGCTGGAACGCCTCGCGCTCGACCAGCTGGCGACGGTCCGCGAGATCCTGGCCGAGACGCTCAAGGACGTCGCCCACGTCCCGGAGGGCCTCGCCGCCACGCTCGCCCGCGACGTGCAGCGGGCGGTGGCGGAGCCGATGCTGCGCTTCTGCGCGGCCCTGCCGGACAGGATCCTGTGCGAGATCGTCGCCTCCGACCCCGCGTCCTGGCGGGTGGAGGCGGTCTCGGCGCGGCCCACCGTGTCCGCCACGGTCGCCGACGCCATCGTCGCAACCGGCAACGAGGCTGCGACCGACCGGCTGATCCGCAACCCCGGGGCGGTCCTGTCGAACGAGACGCTGTTCGGTCTCGCCGCGGGGGCCGGCCCCCGCGTCGCGCGGCAGGAGGCGATCGCGATCCGACCGAACCTCCCCGCCGACGTCGCCCACCGGCTGGCCGCCTTCGCCGAGAACTCGGTCCTCCTCCTCCTCGGCGAGCGGCACGATCTGACGCCCGACGTGACGGACGCCGTGGGCCGGGCGCTGCGCCGCGGGCTGGAGAGCGGGTCGGGAGCGGCCCGCGCAAACCGGCTCTTCCAGACCGGCGACCTCGACGACGACGCCGTGGCCGCGGCGATGGACGCGGCCGACCGGGAGTTCGTGCTGACCGCGCTGTCGCTGCGCGCCGGTTTCCCCGAAGCCTTCGTCGCCCGCGTGCTCGCGTCGGGGGCCCCGCTCGTCCTCACCGCGCTCGCCCTGCGCGCGCGGCTGTCGATGACGCTGTGCGTCCGCCTCCAGCTGGAATTCGCGGGGGTCCCGCCCTCCCGGACGGTCCGGCCCGCACACCGCGTCGACTATCCCCTCACCGACGCGGAGGCCGCGCGCCAGTTGGCCGGCTTCCGGCTGATGGCCCGCTGAACGCCCGACGTCAGAGCCCCGTCGCGTGCCCGAGCACCTCGACCGGGGCATCCAGGCCGCGCACCCGGTGGAGACCGAGCGGGACCAGCCCGGACGCCCCCGCGGCGTCCGCGAACGCGCGCGAGGCGAGCAGCTGCCGGCCAAGCGGCTGACACAGGCCCTCGATCCGGCTCGCGAGGTTGACGGCGGGGCCGATCACCGTGAAGTCGAGGCGGTCGGGCGCGCCGATGTTCCCGTACATCACGTCGCCCACGTGCAGCGCGATCCCGCAGCCGAGCCAGGGCTGCCCCCAGTCGGCGCGTTCGGCGTTGAGCGCGCGCATGCCGGCGATCGCGGCCAACGCCGCCCGGAGCGCGGCGCGGGCGGTCGCCGCCGGGTCCTCCCCGTCGAGCGTCCAGAGCGCCAGCATGCCGTCGCCGATGAACTTCAGGATCTCGCCCCCGGCCTCCTCGACCGCGTTGCCCTGGATCTCGAAGTAGTTGTTCAGGAGCGCGATCAGTTCCTCGCGCGGGAGGCGGTCGGACAGGGCCGTGAAGCCCCGCAGGTCGGAGACCAGAGCACCGCGTTCAGCGTCGCGCCGGTGCCCCGCCGGACCTCGCCCGCGAGGATGCGGGCCCCCGTCCGGCGGCCGACGTAGGTGTTCAGGAGGCTCTCGGCGCGCTGTTTCTGGGCCTCGCGCTCGAACAGGACCGTCACGAGCGGCAGGACCCCCCGGATCGTGTCCAGCCGCTGCGGCGCGAACCCGTCCGGCGCGTCGGTGAGGACGGTCAGCACGCCGAGGCGGCCGACGGTGAAGTCGAGCGGGACCGCGAGATAGTCGGTGACGCCCTGCGCGGCGAAGTCCGCCTGCACGGGATAGGCCCAGGGCGGCGCGAGGCGGGCCATCGGCAGGTGGATCTCGCCCTCGCCCCGCTCGATGATCGCGGCGATCGGGCTGAGGGAATACTGCGGCAGCAGTTCGGTTCCGTAGGGCCGGTCGAACCGTTCAAGCCGCTCGGGCGGCCCGGCGTACCAGTAGAGGGTCGTCGCGCGGATCGTCGGGTGCTGGGTCATCAGCTGCAGCCCGAACCGGGTGACGGGCAGACCCTCCCGCCGCATGGCGTGGGCGAGGGCGGCCATCAGGTCCGGCAGGCCCTGGCTGCCCGCCGCCGCGTGGAGGAGCGCGCCCGCGAGGCGGGTGTCCATGGGCGGGGGCTGTCGGTCGAGGACGGGCGCGGCTGTCATCGGTCCTGCCGGCGATCCGGGCTGCGGGCGGCGGGGCGCCGCTTGATCGCCGTGCCGATCCTGCCCATTTCTGAAACCGGCCGCCAGTCGCCGCGCGGCCCTTGGAGGCCGCGCATGTTCATCCAGACCGAGCACACCCCGAACCCTGCCACGCTGAAGTTCCTGCCGGGCCGCGACGTCACCGGCGCGGGCACGGCCGATTTCAGGGACCGGGCCGCGACGGGCCGCTCGCCCCTGGCCGAGGCGCTGTTCGCCGTCGACGGGGTGACCGGCGTGTTCCTCGCGACCGACTTCGTCACCGTCACCAAGGCCGACGACCGCGACTGGCAGGTCCTGCGCCCGTCGATCCTCGGCGTGATCATGGAGCATTTCACCGCCGGCCGGCCCGTGCTGCTCGACGACGCCTCCTCGGGCCACACCGAGGGCGAGGAGGACGAGATCGTCGTCCAGATCAAGGAACTGCTCGACACCCGCGTCCGTCCCGCGGTGGCCCAGGACGGCGGCGACATCACCTTCCACGGCTTCGAGCGCGGCATCGTCTACCTGAACATGCAGGGAAGCTGCGCCGGCTGTCCCAGTTCGACCGCGACGCTGAAGTCGGGGATCGAGAACCTGCTGCGCCACTACATCCCCGAGGTCACCGAGGTCCGGGCGGTCCGCTGACGGCGGGGACGAGGCCGAGCGTCGCGCGGCGGGCCCAGCGGACGGCCATCAGCACGGCCACGACCGCGAGCCCCGCCGCCAGCCCGACCCACAGCCCCGGCGCGCCGGCACCGAGCGGGAAGGCGAGCAGCACGCCCACCGGCAGGCCAACGACCCAGTAGCCGATCGCGGCGAACACCATCGGCACCGTCGTGTCCTTCAGCCCGCGCAGCGCGCCGGCGCCCAGCACCTGCGCCCCGTCGGCCAGCTGGAACACCCCCGCCAGCGCGAGGAACGTGACCGCCAGCGTCACGGCCGTCGCGTTCGCAGGGTCGGCCACGTCGATGAACAGGCCGATGATGGCGCGCGGCACGAGCAGGAAGGCGATGGCCGTCGTCGCCATGAAGCCGAGGCCGAGGACGTAGGCGATGCGGCCCGCGCGGCCGATGCCGTCCGGGTCGCCCCGTCCGGCCGCGAGGCCGACGCGCACGGTGGCCGCCTGCGCGATCCCCATGGGCACCATGAAGGCGATCGCGGCCAGCTGGAGCGCCACCGCGTGCGCGGCCAGGGCCGCCTCGCCGAACGCGCCCATGATGAAGGCGCTCGCGTTGAAGACCGCCCCCTCCAGCGCCATCGTCACCCCGATCGGCACGCCGATCCGGACCACCTCGCCCATGCGGCGGGTCTCCGGCGCCCGGGGGCGGCCGAGGAGGTTGAAGCGGCGCAGCCGCCGGTCGACCGTCACGAAGGCGAACAGCCCCACGGCCATGAAGAGATTCGAGAGCGCGCTCGCGATCCCGGCGCCGACCACCCCCAGCGCGGGTGCGCCGAGGTTGCCGAACATCAGGACCCAGTTCACGAAGGCGTTCAGCAGGATGGCGGCAACCGTGACGACCAGGGCCGCCCGCGGGCGCTCCACCGCCGACAGGAAGCTGCGGATCACGAGGAACCACAGCGCCGGCGCCACGCCCCACAGGAGGGCGCGCAGATAGTCGCCGGCGAGATCGGCGAGGTGATCCTCCTGTCCCATCGCGCGCAGGATCGCCGCCCCGTTCCACAGGACGGCCCCGGCCAGCACGGCATAGGCGGTGACGAGCCACAGCGCGGCCGCCACCGCGCCCCGCACCTCACGCACCGCCCGCACCTTGCGCCCGAGCGCCTGGGCGGCCAGCGGGGCCGCCGCCGCGGCGAGGCCCATGGCGAACATGAAGGTGGCGAAGAACAGGTTGGTGCCGAGCGTGCCGGCGGCGATCGCGGTCGGGCCGAGCCAGCCCATCATGACCAGATCGGTGGTCATGATCGCCATCTGCGCCAGATTGGTGAGCACGAGGGGCCACGAGAGCGACAGGGTCGCCCGCGCCTCATCGGCCCAGCCGGTCCGGCTGCCGCTGTCGAGGGTCGTCGCGAGGGTCATGCCCCCTTGTCTATCCCGCGGACGCCGCCGTCACCAACGCCAAGGCCGGGCACGTGGGTTGCGTTGGACGCGGAACTATTCCGATTGTGGATGCATTTTCGCCGCCGTGAACGTCCGCACGGTCCCGATCAACGTCATTCACCCGATCGACCGGCGGAAGACGTTCGAGAGCCATTCCAAGGACGACGCGTTCACCCGGCCGACCCTGAAACGCGGACGGGCCACCCCGAGGGGCGGCCCGTCGCCGGAACCGAAGGATCCGTGGGCTCAGCGCTTCAGCTTGCCCGCGGCCGACTTCATCTCCTCGAGGCTCTCGCTGACGCGCTTGGCGAGCGTCTCGGCGGCCTCGGTGTTCGACTTCGCGATCATTTCGGAGAGCTCCTTCATGTTCGCGACCGTCTTCTCGAAGGTCGTCTTGAAGAGGTCGGCCTGCTTGGCGACCTTCTCCTCGGGGGCGCCCACGCTCATCATCTCGGTCATGATGCCGCGCGCCTCGTCCATCATCTGGCGGACGATCTCGGCCTGACGGCGCATGACGGCCTGCACGCCCTCGAGCGCCAGCTGGTTGGCGGCCGAGAGGGCCTCCACGTTGCGGCGCTGGCTGGCCAGCACGCCTTCCATGTCCACCCCTGGCATCCGGAACTCGGTGGCCATCTTGGTGAAGTCCAGGTCGAGGAACGGGTTGCCCGTCGTGCGCGCGTTCATGGCTGTTGTCGCCCCCTGATGATGCTGCGTTGCAGCAAGATTGTTCGAATATGCACAGCGGCCGCTCACGCGTCAATACGCACAAGGCTTGTGCACATTGGGGTCGTCAGGCCGCCGCCGCGCTGTCCGCCGGTTCCGCAGGTGCGTCACGCAGACGCAGCAATCCGCCGCCGACGCTCTCGGCGCGGCGCAGGGCCGCATCGAGCGCCGCCATCGTCTTCGACAGATCCGCCGTGTCGTCGTCCATCCACGCCCGCATCGCGGCGAGCCACACCCCGCCCAGGGCGGCGACGACCGCGGGGCGGAAGGGGGTCCGCACCTCGATGCCGGCGGCCTCGATCATCCAGTCCATCGACCGGCCCAGCATGCCCGCCAGCCCGGCCGCGCCTACCGGATCGGCGGGGAGCGCCCGCAGCACCGCCCGGATGCCGTCGCGATGGGGGGCGAGCGCGTCGAACCGGGCCATCAGCGCGTCGAACAGCCGATCGCGCGGCGTGTCGCCCGCCTCCGCCGGCGCGCCGGATTCCGGCCGGGCGAGCACCTCGGCGTCGGCGAGCCGGCCGATGCCGCCGAGAAGGTGGAACCGCGTGGGAAAGTGCTTATGGACCTCGGCCAGGGTGACGCCGGCCCGTGCCGCGACCGACGCCATCGTCGTCGCCGTCCAGCCGCGTTCGGCGGCGAGCGCCAGCGCGGCCTGCACGATCCGGCGCTCGGTGTCAGTCTCAGGATGCATCGGCTTCTCCCGCCAAGGGCGCGTTCCCCGTCGCACAAGATGGGCCGCGGCGTCCCGCCGGCCAAGCGGCGCCTTGACCCGGGGGCGGGGCGCCGTAAGTGTTCGGCCACGCGGAACGGAGGGACTGTGGATGGCGGAGCCGGTCGGAGTCGCGCTGGTGACGGGCGGGGCGAAGCGGATCGGGCGCGCGATCGTGCTCGATCTGGCGCGGCGAGGGTGGGCGGTGGCGATCCATCACCGCTCGTCCGACGCCGAGGCGGCCGCACTCGTGGCGGAGATCGCGGGCGGAGGCGGTCGCGCCGCGGCACTGCGGGCCGACCTCTGCGAGGAGGAGGCGGTCGAGACGCTGGTGCCCGCGGCGGCGGCCGCGCTCGGCCCGGTCACCTGCCTCGTCAACAACGCGAGCCTGTTCGAGCGCGACGAGGCGCTGACGGCGACGAAGGCGAGCTGGGACCGCCACATGTCGGCCAACCTCCGCGCGCCGTTCCAACTGGTGCAGGCGATGGCCCGCGACCTGCCGGCGGGGGCGACCGGCTGCGTCGTCAACCTTCTGGACCAGCGCGTCTGGAGCCTCACCCCGCACTTCACGACCTACACCCTCAGCAAGGCGGGCCTCTGGACGCTCACCCGCACGCTGGCCATGGCCCTCGCCCCGCGGATTCGGGTGAACGGCATCGGTCCCGGCCCCACCATGCGCAACGAGCGCCAGACCGAGGCGCATTTCCGCGAGCAGTGGGAAAACGTTCCCCTCGCGCGGCCGACGTCCCCCGAAGACGTCTGCGCCGCGGTCCGTTTCATCCTGGACACGCCGTCGATGACCGGTCAGATGATCGCGCTCGACGGGGGCGAGCACCTGGGGTGGGCACAACCAGGGCGCGGGTTCGTGGCCGTCGAATGATGCCGCGGGGCATTCTTTCGCATCTATCGCGGGCCCCGCGCCTCGGTCGTCCGGGGTAGACCGTCCATGGCGGCACAGCCCTTGGTTTTGCACAGGATGCGGATCGCCCGGAGCCCCCCCGTTGTCAAGGCGATAAAAAGCCTGACTGTCTCAGTACTGTCACCTTGACAGCTAGATTTTCATTTTAAATCAATAAGTTGGCTGTTTGCACAGATTTTGGGCAAAGGCTGGAGAGTCCAAGCCGCGCCTCGCTGAATCGCCCGTGGAGAAAACTTATCGACAAGCTTATCCACAGGAATCGTGGATATCCTGTCGGGGCGTGCCTCTTCGGGGCATATGTCGATGGCCGTGGCGGGGTTGCCCCGGCCCGGGGACGGCCGTTCCGGGCGGCACGGCCGTTGACCCGTCCGCCGGACCCGCCAACATGGTGCCGGCCATGACCGACCAGACGACCGTTCCCGACATCGCGCCGCGCCGCCGCGCGCCCGACCTCGCCGCCGGGGCGGAGGTGATCCGCGACCATCTGCGGCGCCTGCCCAACGCGCCCGGCGTCTACCGCATGATCGACGCGGTCGGCGAGGTGCTCTACGTCGGCAAGGCGCGGAACCTGAAGAAGCGCGTGGTGAACTACACCCACGTCGCGCGCCTGCCGATCCGGCTCCAGCGCATGGTCGCCGAGACCGTGTCGATGGAGTTCGTGACGACCCACACCGAGGTGGAGGCGCTCCTCCTCGAGTCGAACCTGATCAAGCGGCACCTGCCGCGCTTCAACATCCTGCTGCGCGACGACAAGTCGTTCGCCCACCTCGCGATCACCCGGGACCACCCCTTCCCGCAGCTGGTGAAGCATCGCGGCGGCCGCGACCGGCCGGCGGACTATTTCGGCCCCTTCGCCTCGACGGGCGCGGTGAACCGGACGATCACGGCGCTCCAGCGCGCCTTCATGCTGAGGAACTGCTCGGACGCGTCCTTCGCCACCCGGACCCGCCCCTGCCTGCAGTTCCACATCCGCCGCTGCACGGCCCCCTGCGTCGCCAAGGTGTCGGAGGCCGACTACGCCGAGCAGGTGCGGGCCGCGCGCGACTTCCTCGTCGGCCGGGCGTCCGACGTCCAGGTCCGGTTCGCGGAGCACATGTCGCAGGCCTCCG
>Ga0315907_10007111_pt1 | contig 11721 bp, 9 predicted proteins | sample LakEriMetagenome_3_FD_203525 | JGI IMG/M metagenome (GOLD analysis project Ga0315907, IMG submission 203525) | Freshwater fungal communities from buoy surface, Lake Erie, Ohio, United States - Buoy 12 MA123 | ecosystem: Environmental > Aquatic > Freshwater > Lake > Lake biofilm | place: USA...
TATTTTATTCATCCACAATGGGACGACTTTGGAAGCCGCACTTTGTATTTGAAATTACTATTTATAGACTACGAAGAAAACTATGCCATCATAGAACTCATTGGCGAATGGAATGATGCCATTGAAAATGATATCATGGAACTCAAAAGAGAAATTGTGGATCACCTTTCTAAACAAGGTATTTGTAAATATATTTTGATCTGTGAAAATGTTTTAAATTTTCATAGCAGTGATAAAGAATATTATCAAGAGTGGTATGACGACGTTTCTGACGAAAATGGTTGGATGGTAGCACTTAACATGCCAGCGCAAACACAGCAGGATTTCAAACAAAAAAAACTACACTATTTTATCGAGCTCATGGAAATTGACAATTGGCGAAATTTTAAGCCAGGTCATTTGTTTGAAAAAATAAACTTCGAACTTTCAAATAGACTTACCTTATAATAAAAAGTATTTGGCGTTTTCTTTTAAGCAAACCGCGTAGCTTTCACCCACCGTATAATCAGATTCTAAACTAGCAACCTGCAACGTTAACTCACTTATTTGTAGCGTAATTAAATAGTGACTACCATAAAAAGCTACCCCTTTAATAGTTCCTTCAAACCCTTTACCAGCAGGCTTTACAAGGCTTAACTGCGATGGTCTAATAAATAATTGCTGATTGTCATTTGCTTCTGGTATTAACGCTTTAATACCTGGAAAAACACCAACACTGATACAATTACAGGTACCTAAAAGTTCTGCTTCATACTCGTTTTGCGGCGTATAAAAAATGGTAGCAGGATGATCGTCTCTTACAACTGCACCTTCTTTAATAAGTAACATTCGGTTAGCCCAAGGAAGCAAATCTGCGGCGTCATGCGATACTAAAACACAAGTGGTATCAAAATGTGTAGCAATATCCGAAATCACATCCTGCATAATTTGCTTATGAATTTTATCCAAATTAGAAAACGGCTCGTCTAATAGCAACAATGACGGCTCAGTAGTGAGTAATTGTGCAAGCACGATGCGCTGTTTTTCACCCCCAGAAATTTGATTGGTTTTACGAGCTAGTAAATGCACAATTCTACAAATCTCATAAATATGACGAGCCCTTGCAGGTTCCATTTTATTGGCCATTTCAAGTAACTCTTCTACCCTATAATTGTTACGAAGCTCAAAATGCTGCGACAAAAAAGCAATTTTTGGATGACCCGGAATCAGTTGCTCGCTTGGCATTAAAATTCGACTCCCATTAAATAGCACCGATCCGGTAGTAGGTTCCATTAAACCCGCAATCATTTTTAATAGTGTGGTTTTGCCTGAGCCCGTTTCACCAGCAATGGCTAATTTTTGACCTTTGGGAAGCCCAAAAGATATAGTAGCGTTAACAGATTCGCCTACATGATTTTTAGCAACACCACAAACCTCTAATAAAAACATACAATAAAATTAAGCCATTCATCTATTAGCAAGCGGTAATTCGTATATTTGGAAATAAATATTTTTAAAATGGCTTTACCCGTAAATAATTCTAAAGCAGGCAAACCTGGAACTAAAAACCAGGCCAACAAAGCACAAGGATCTAAATTTATTGCTAAACCAGGCACCAAAGCTGTGACTGTAGGCAAAAAACCAATTAAAACTGGTGGTTCTAGAGGAAGTTAATAAACGTCCCTTAATAGATTAAATCTTCGTAGGCAGCTTGCAGTTCGGAATAGGCATGCTTGTCCCCTGCTAATTTGCAGGCCTCCAAACCCTTTTCATACCAGGTAATGGCTTCTGCTTGTTCTCCCATTTTTTCAAGAAGTTTGGCCAAATGATAGTATGTACCCACATAACTAGGCGTTTCGGTTACAATAGCCGTAAATAACACCCTAGCTTCCTGGTCTTGGCCAATTTTGATGTATTCGAGCGCTAAAGCATGCCTCAAAAAGTTATCAGACGGCTGCGCAGCCAAAAAACTTAACAATTTTTCTATCCGATCCATAAACCAAAGATAGCCGAACTTTGTAATTAAAATGATACCTATATTTGCAAATAGTTGTTTATGCAACTATGTAAAACCTAGGATAAAAGAGAGCATATGAAAATACTAGTTTGTATCAGTAAAACACCAGATACCACTGCTAAAATTGCATTTGCAGATGGTGGCAAAAAATTTGAAGAAGCAGGTGTGCAGTGGATCATCAATCCATACGATGAATGGTATTCATTAGTGCGCGCCATTGAGTTAAAAGAAAAAGATCCTGCTACTATTATACATTTAGTAACAGTGGGTGGCGCAGATGCCGAACCAATTATTAGAAAAGCTTTAGCACTTGGTGGTGATGAAGCCATCCGAATCAATACCGATAGTTCTGATAGTTTTTATATTGCTGCACAAATTGCAGCGGTAGCTGCCACCGAAAAGTATGACATCATATTTACCGGAAAAGAAACCATCGACTACAACGGTGCTTCTATTGGTGGCATGATTGCTGCGCTTGTGGACGCTCCTTATATTTCATTAGCAACTTCATTTTTAATAGAAGGATCAACCGCTACTATTACAAGAGAAATTGAAGGTGGTGAAGAAGTAGTAACTGTAAATACACCTGTTGTTGTTAGTTGTCAAAAAGGTGTTGCCGAACAGCGCATTCCTAACATGCGTGGTATTATGGCTGCACGTACCAAACCACTTAAAGTGCTAGAACCCGCTGCAGAAGAGCATTTAACAAGCATCGAAAGTTTTGAACTTCCTGCTCCAAAAGCTGGCGTAAAACTGGTAAGCCCAGATAACATAGATGAACTTGTTCGTTTATTACATGAAGAAGCAAAAGCTATTTAATTCATTTTAAGATTATAATTATGGTACTCGTATATATAGATCATCAAGACAATCAAATTAAAAAAAGTACATTAGAAGCAGTTACCTATGGTGTTGCACTTGCAAAACAATTAGGTACAGAGGCGCATGGTTTACTACTAGGAACCGTTAACGACAACTTAGCAGCGCTTGGTGCTTACGAATTAAAAAATGTATATCAAATTAATGATGCGGCACTCGCTCATTTTGATGCACAAGTATTTGTAAAAACAATTGCAGCGGCTGCCACTAAAGTTGGCGCTACTACCCTCGTATTTTCGCATAACCAAACTGGTAAAGCAGTTTGTGCGGGTGTGTCTGCACTATTAAAAGCAGGCCTCGTTACTGGAGCCATTGAACTTCCAAAAACAGATGCAGGTTTTGTAGTTAAAAAAACGGTGTTTTCAGGAAAAGCATTTGCGAATGTTTCAATTCAAACAGCTATAAAAATCATCTCATTAAGTCCAAATAGTTTTCATACCACAAGCGGTGCTGCTGCAACGGCAAGCATCACGCCACTTGACATTACTGTTGGTGCAGGACATGTAAAAGTTTCTGCAGTAAACAAAACAAGCGGTGAAATTTCATTAACCGAAGCCGACATTGTAGTAAGTGGTGGCCGTGGCTTAAAAGGCCCCGAAAACTGGGGTATTTTGCTTGACCTCGCTAAAGAACTTGGTGCAGCAACAGCTTGTTCTAGACCGGTTGGGGATGCACATTGGCGTCCACACCACGAGCACGTGGGTCAAACAGGTGTTCAGGTTGCTCCTAATTTATACATTGCCATTGGTATATCGGGTGCTATCCAACACCTTGCTGGCGTTAATAGAAGTAAAACCATAGTGGTGATTAATAAAGACCCAGAAGCGCCATTTTTTAAAGCCGCCGACTACGGAATTGTAGGTGACGCCTTTGAAGTACTACCTAAATTAACTGATGCGATTAAAAAAATGAAAGCATCAGCCTAGTTTTTGCGGCCCTTCTGTTCAATTCTATATTTTTTGAATTAATTTCGTGTTGTCTATGAAAAAAATAGAACTCGAAATAGTAGCCCTGTCCCATAGTATTACCCAATCGCATTCCTATGCCGTTGTACTAGGTGAAGCAGGCGGTGGCACTAGAAGGCTTCCTATTGTAATTGGCGGTTTTGAAGCGCAGGCTATTGCTGTTGCTTTAGAGGATATGCACCCTAGCAGACCTCTCACCCACGATTTACTCAAAAACTTCATGACGGCTTTTCATGTAGAGCTTCAAGAAATCATTATCAACGATTTACAAGAAGGTATTTTTTATGCAAAATTGGTTTGCTTTACCGACCATGATACCATCGAAATAGATTCTCGTACTTCCGACGCCCTGGCTTTAGCCGTTCGTTTTGGATGCCCTATTTATACCTACGAGCATATTTTGGACAATGCAGGTATTTTAATGGATGAAGGTGGAGTGAGCAAACAAAAAGTTGAAGCTGTTGGTGGTGAACAGCCTTTTGAAGACCAAGACGATATTACCAAATTAGACCTCATTGCACTAGAACAATTATTACAAGAGGTTTTAGAAAGCGAGGATTATATTAGAGCCATCGCCATCCGTGACGAAATCAATAAAAGGAAAACCAAATGATTTGTTTTCCTACCTGCAAAATCAATCTAGGATTACGTATCACACAAAAAAGAGCGGACGGATTTCATGCATTAGAAACGGTATTTTTTCCCATTTCGATTAAGGACGCACTTGAAATTATTATTGAACAGGAAACGAGTGCAGCACCCATAACATTTACAAGTTCTGGCCTTGCCATTAACGGCGACCCTTCCGATAATTTATGTTTTAAAGCATACGGGTTATTAAAAAAAGACTACCCTACTATCCCTAACATAAAAATGCATTTGCATAAAACAATCCCAATGGGTGCAGGACTGGGAGGCGGATCAGCAGATGGCGCATTTACACTTGTAGCACTAAACCAACTTTTAAATTTACAAATACCTGAGCAGGCATTATTAGATTATGCATTACAATTAGGAAGTGATTGTCCTTTTTTTATTATCAACACACCTGCATTTGCAACAGGCAGAGGAGAAATTTTAAAACCAATAAATGTAAACCTCAATGGTTACAGTATTGTAATTGTAAATCCGGGTATTGCCATCTCTACTAAACTTGCTTTTTCATTGATTACGCCAAAAGTTCCTGATACAAATATGGAAGCTATTATTTGTGAACCGGTAACTTCATGGAAAGAAAAATTGATCAATGATTTTGAACAACCTATTTTTAATTCCTTTCCTGAATTAGCAAATATCAAAGAAACACTCTACCAAAAAGGTGCCGTGTATGCATCGATGACAGGTACTGGTAGCACAGTCTATGGAATTTTTCCCACATCTATGATGGATACATTGTCCTTTAATTTTCCTACGCATTATTTTGTTGCGACTGCATCTTAAACAAATAAACTATCGTTTGTTTGTTTAATTAGGTATCAAACTAGTCATCAATTGTTGATATCTCATTTTAAATTTCGTTAGATTTTAATTAATTTACGAATACAACTGCCTGCCATACATTATTTTATTCCTGAACTTTAACTTGGGTTAACATGCTTGTTTCTAAAAACAACCAGGGGTTGTATGATCCCGCTTTTGAACATGATGCATGCGGCATTGGTTTTGTTGCAAACATTAAGGGCATTAAGTCACATCAAAATATTTCTGATGCATTAACAGTATTAGAAAATATGGAACATCGTGGCGCTTCCGGATTTGAAAAAAACACGGGAGATGGCGCAGGCCTTATGATTCAAATACCGCACGAGTTTTTCTTTGATGAATGTATTAAACTTGGCGCTCATTTACCCAATTATGGTAAGTATGCTGTTGGTGTTTTATTTTTTCCAAAAGACACTGCGTTAAAACAGGAATGTCGTGAAATATTTGATAGAGCCGCCGAAAAATTAGGACTCGAAATTATCACCTACCGTGCGGTGCCAGTAAATACAAAAGATATTGGAAAAACAGCACTCTCTGTAGAACCAAGCATGGAGCATGTATTTATCAAATGCCCCGATGATATAAATACACCAGAAGTTTTTGAACGTAAATTATTTGTACTTAAAAACTACGCAACACATACCATTAACAACACGATTAAAAAAGATGAAATTGGTTTTTATATTGCGTCCCTTTCTTACAAAACAATCATTTATAAAGGACAGCTAACCAGTTTGCAGGTACGTGATTATTTTACCGATTTAAACGATAAACGTGTAGTATCAGCGTTTGGACTTGTACACTCAAGATTTGCAACCAACACCTTCCCTTCTTGGAAATTGGCACAGCCCTTTAGATATATAGCACACAACGGTGAAATTAATACCCTCCAAGGAAACTTAAACTGGCTGCGTGCCGGCGAAAAAGGTTTTAGCACTCCCAATTTTTCCAAAGAAGAAATGGACATGTTATTACCCATTGTTTCATCCGGACAATCCGACTCGGCTTGTCTCGATAATATGATTGAGCTTTTATTTATGAGTGGTAGATCATTACCACACGTAATGATGATGCTAATCCCTGAAGCTTGGGATGGCAACGAAAGTATGGATGCCACTAAAAAAGCATTTTACGAATACCATGCATGTTTTATGGAACCATGGGATGGCCCTGCTTCTATTTCATTTACTGATGGGAAAATTATTGGTGCTACACTAGACAGAAATGGACTTAGACCTTCTCGATATTGTGTAACAAATGATGACCGTGTAATTATGGCATCAGAAACAGGTGTTCTTCCCATCGACCCATCTACAGTTATAGAAAAAGGACGACTACAACCTGGTAAAATGTTTGTAGTGGATATGGAACAGGGTCGTATTATAAGTGATGACGAATTAAAACAAAAAATTTGTAGTCAGCAGCCTTATGGCGATTGGCTCAACCAGTATAAAATCAAATTAGAGGAACTACCCGAGCCACGCGTTATGTTTACGCACCTCGAGCCCGATCAGGTATTCAAATACCAAAAGGTTTTTGGTTATTCAACCGAAGATTTAAATACCATTATTGCACCCATGGCACTGGATGGTAAAGAACCTATTGGATCCATGGGTACCGATACCCCACTTGCCATTTTAAGTGATCAACCACAACACTTAAGTAGTTATTTTAAACAACTATTTGCACAAGTAACCAACCCACCTATCGATCCTATTAGAGAACGCATGGTAATGTCACTTGCCTCTTTTGCAGGCAGCAATGCAAACATTTTATCGGAAGATCCACTAGCCTGTCACTGCGTTGCGTTAAAACATCCTATTTTAACCAACCACAATTTGGAAAAAATTAGAAGTATTGACACTGGTATTTTCCAAGCAAAAACATTACAAACTTATTTTAGAGCAGACAATAAACCTGGCTCCTTAAAAGCAGGACTAGACAGGCTATGTCGTTACGCTGTAGACGCCGTTGAAGATGGTTTTGAAGTTATTATTTTAACAGACAGAGCCATCGATTCTGATCATGCACCCATCCCATCTTTACTAGCAACAGCTGCCGTTCACCACCACCTGATTAGAAAAGGGTATCGTGGACAAGTAGGTATCATTGTTGAAGCGGGCGATATTTGGGAGGTACATCATTTTGCATGTCTTGTTGCTTTTGGCGCCACAGCCATTAACCCCTACCTAGCACTCTCTAGTATTAGAGACATGAAAATTGCTGGTAAACTAGATACTTCATTAGAAATTGACAAGCTCAAAAAGAACTATATAAAAGCTGTTAATGATGGACTTTTAAAAGTCTTCTCAAAAATGGGTATCTCTACTCTACAATCTTACCAGGGTGCACAAATTTTTGAAATTATTGGACTCAATAAAAAAGTAGTAGACACATATTTTACAGGCGCTACCTCACGTATAGAAGGTATGGGACTCGACGAAATAGCAAAAGAAATAATGGCCAAACATTATTTTGCATTTCCTAAAAAACAAATTTCTGTTAACCGCTTAACAGTTGGTGGTGTGTACCAGTGGAAACGTAAAGGTGAATTTCATTTGTTTAATCCGCAAACCATTCACTTATTACAACACGCTACAAAGTCTAACGATTTTGAAGTGTATAAAAAATACGCAAGACTCATTAACGATCAATCCGAAAAAGCAGCAACACTTAGAAGCCAATTTAAATTTAAAAAAACGAGACCTAGTATTTCTATTGATGAAGTAGAACCTGCAGCAAATATTTATAAACGTTTTGCTACAGGCGCCATGTCATTTGGATCTATTTCATGGGAAGCGCATACTACCCTTGCCATTGCCATGAACCGTTTAGGTGGCAAAAGCAATACCGGCGAAGGTGGTGAAGACGAACAGCGTTATACGCCACTTGCAAATGGCGATTCAATGCGCTCATCTATTAAGCAGGTTGCTAGTGCAAGATTTGGCGTAGACAGTTATTATTTAACCGAAGCCGACGAATTACAAATTAAAATGGCACAGGGCGCCAAGCCCGGCGAAGGTGGTCAATTACCGGGCCATAAAGTAGATGACTGGATTGGTAAAACAAGAAATGCAACACCTGGTGTTGGATTAATTTCACCACCACCTCACCACGATATCTATTCGATCGAAGATTTATCTCAATTAATATTTGATTTAAAAAATGCAAACCGTGCGGCGCGCATCAATGTAAAGCTGGTATCAAAAGCAGGTGTTGGAACCATTGCAGCAGGGGTTGCAAAAGCAAAAGCAGATGTGGTTCTTATTGCAGGACATGACGGTGGTACGGGCGCCTCTCCAATTAGTTCTATCAAACATACAGGACTTCCTTGGGAACTAGGCCTCGCCGAAACACATCAAACACTGGTTAAAAATAAATTACGTTCAAGAATTACCGTGCAGGCAGATGGTCAAATGAAAACGGGTAGAGATATTGCTATTGCAACACTACTTGGCGCCGAAGAATGGGGCGTTGCTACTGCTGCCCTTATTGTAGAAGGTTGCATTATGATGCGTAAATGTCACGTAAACACTTGTCCTGTTGGCGTTGCTACGCAGGATCCTGAATTACGCAAACGCTTTACCGGAGATCCTGATCATGTGGTTAACTTTTTTACATTTATAACCCAAGAACTCCGAGAAATTATGGCGGAGCTTGGCTTTAAAACCATAGATGAAATGGTAGGTCAAGTAGATGCGCTAGAAATGCGAGATGATATTACACACTGGAAATATAGTAAACTAGACTTATCGAGCATTTTATACAAAGAACCTGCAGATGCTACTACTGGATTGTACAAACAAGAGGTGCAGGATCATCAACTTTCTAATGTACTAGATTGGAAATTATTAGAAGCCGCCAAAGAAGCTATTGCAAATGGTACAAAAGTAAAAGCCGCTTTTCCAATCACCAATATTGATAGAACAACGGGCACAATTGTATCCAACGAAATCACTAAAAAGTATAAAGCAGCTGGACTCCCTGATGGAACCATTCATTATAAATTTACTGGTACTGCTGGACAAAGCTTTGGCGCCTTTAATACAAAAGGTGTTACCCTAGAAATTGAAGGTGATGCCAATGATTATTTTGGTAAAGGACTTAGCGGTGCGCACCTCATTATTTATCCAAGTAAGCAGGCAACATTTTTTGCAGAGCAAAATAGCATTATCGGAAACGTTGCCCTTTATGGTGCTACATCAGGTACGGCATTTATTAGAGGTAAAGCTGGTGAACGCTTTGCTGTAAGAAACTCTGGCGCACAAGTAGTTGTTGAAGGTGTAGGCGATCATGGATGCGAGTATATGACGGGTGGAACGGCCATTATTTTAGGAGAAACTGGCCGAAACTTTGCTGCAGGCATGAGTGGTGGCATTGCTTTTATCTATGATACTGCTGGCAATTTTGCAGACAAATGCAACACAGAAATGGTGGATCTAGATCCATTAAATGAAGCAGATAAAAAATACTTACAGCGGATGATTGAGCAGCATGCTGCTTTAACAGAAAGTAAAGTGGGAGGATTTATTATGTCTGACTTTGACAATCAGTTGGCACATTTTGTAAAAGTATTTCCGAGAGATTATAAAGCAGTGCTATTACAAAAAGAAAAAAACAATCAAAAAGCGATTTAAATTTTATATAGATGGGTAAGCCTACCGGATTTATTGAATTTACAAGAGAGTTGCCAACAAAAAGGGCGCCACAAGAAAGAATTAAAGACTACAAAGAATTTGTAGAAAAATATTCTGATCAAAAATTAAAAGAACAATCGGGAAGATGCATGAACTGTGGTGTTCCCTTTTGTCACAACGGTTGCCCTTTAGGCAATATCATTCCTGAATTTAACGACGCCGTTTATAACAGCAATTGGGAAGAGGCCTACGAACTTTTAAGTGTGACCAATAATTTTCCGGAGTTTACAGGACGCATTTGCCCTGCACCCTGTGAGAGTGCATGTGTACTTGGTATCAATCAACCTGCTATTGCTATCGAAGAAATTGAAAAGCATATTATTGAAATCGCTTTTGAAAAAGGATTTGTTACACCCAAAAATCCAAACATAAGAACGGGTAAAAAAATTGCGGTAATTGGTTCAGGGCCAGCAGGACTTGCTACTGCTGCTCAATTAAATTATGCAGGACATTATGTTACTGTGTTTGAAAGAGATGATGCACCGGGCGGTCTACTCCGTTATGGTATCCCCGATTTTAAATTAGAAAAATGGGTAATTGATAGACGCATTCAATTATTAGAACAGGAAGGTGTGATTTTTAAATGCAATACCCATGTTGGCGTTACCATAAAAATGGATGAAATTATTAATGAGCACCATGCTGTTGTTATTGCAGCAGGATCAACCATACCAAGAGATTTAGACATACAGGGTAGAACATTAGAGGGTGTGCATTTTGCCATGGACTTTTTAAAGCAACAAAACAAAAGAGTAAGCAATAAAGAAGTTGTTGGTGATCCCATACTTGCAACCGGACAAGACGTTGTTGTTATTGGCGGTGGTGATACAGGAAGTGATTGTGTAGGAACTTCTAATAGACAAGGCGCAACTTCGGTTACACAATTAGAACTCATGCCAAAACCACCAGTTTCCAGAAATGATCTAATGCCTTGGCCTACCTACCCTATGACTTTAAAAACCTCAAGTTCACACGAAGAAGGAGCCAACAGAGAATGGGCCGTGCTAACCAAACGATTTGTTGGTGAAGCTGGCAAACTTACGGGTATCGAACTTGTAGACATCAAATGGAAAGCATCAACCCCGGACAAACCAGCCAGATTTGAAGAAGTTGAGGGGACAACCAGAATTGTTCCTTGTCAAAAAGCATTTTTGGCGATGGGCTTTTTACATCCCCAACACAAAGGCTTTATTGATGATATTGGCGTAGAACTGGATGCAAGAGGCAATGTATTCGCTAATGAAATAGACTATGAAACAAGCATCAATAAGGTATTTGCCGCCGGAGATGCTCGCAGAGGTCAATCATTGGTGGTTTGGGCCATTAGTGAAGGTCGTGAGTGCGCTAGAAAGGTAGATGAGTACTTAATGGGATCCTCATCATTAGAATCCAAAGACAAAAGCTACTTAATTAATATATAATTTATATTACTATATATTATTACAAAAGCCTGATTTTTTAATAAATCGGGCTTTTTTATGAAATAAACTATGACATTGACAAGTAAACTTCAAATTATACCCAAAAACCTATACACATAGTATTATTTTATATGTTTATATTTATTAAATATCTTATGTAATTAAAATATTAATTTAGTTTAAATTATTACATAAGGTATTTTTATATGTATCAGAAAAAGCTAAACGTATATAATGTAGCACCCTTTTTAGTATTACTAATTGTTGCTATTCTAGCCATA